>Ga0209716_1000015_pt1 | contig 163993 bp, 152 predicted proteins | sample COGITO_mtgs_1205_FD_184811 | JGI IMG/M metagenome (GOLD analysis project Ga0209716, IMG submission 184811) | Pelagic marine microbial communities from North Sea - COGITO_mtgs_120531 (SPAdes) (version 2) | ecosystem: Environmental > Aquatic > Marine > Epipelagic ... | reverse complement strand
CTCATCAATGCCTACTTTTTTGTTATGAGTATTTACGGTTGGTATTTTTGGACTCGGCAAAAAGAAGGAATTGAGTTGCATCAAATTAATAAGATAAATGCTTCAGAAAAAAAATGGAGTTTTTACCTATTCATGTGTTCTTTACTTTTTGTTGGAGGTTTGTACGGACTTTCAGGAAAGTGGGACAGTTGGACAGCACCCGTTGACAGCTTTACCACGGCCTTGTTTTTTGTAGGGATGTGGCTGATGGCAAGAAGGAAAATAGAACACTGGATCTTTTGGATAGTTGGGGATGTAATTTCTGTTCCTTTGTACCTCTACAAAGGCCTAGGTCTAACGAGTATTCAATACCTTATCTTTACCTTTATTGCAATCTTGGGATACATTCAATGGAAAAAAGCATACAACAAAGAGCTTCAAACTGCTTGAGAATTGTTTTATACGGACCGGAATCTACGGGAAAGACAACCCTCGCAAAATCTTTAGCAGAGCAGTATCAAACTACTTGGGTACCAGAATTTGCAAGAACGTATTTACAAGAGAAATGGGATCAAAAAAAAGAAGTGTGTAATTTAGAGGATTTAGTTGTCATTGCAAATGGGCAAGTAAAGCTGGAAAATGAAGCCCTAAGGAACGCGAAAGACGTTGTTTTTTGTGACACCAATATTTTAGTAACCAAGGCCTGGTCACAAACCCATTTTGACGGCTATTGTGCGCCAGAGATTCAAGCACTTTCAGAGACACTACAGTACGACCACTATTTTTTGACTTACATAGATGTCCCATGGAAAGTGGATGATTTAAGAGATCGCCCGAATCATAGAGAGGAAATGTTTTTCCATTTTGAAAATTTGTTAAAAGCCAAAAAAGCGTCCTACACTATTTTAAAGGGAAATCTTGAGCAGCGAATCCAGCAGGCCAAAAAAGTTTTAAGTATATTGATAGGATAAAATGATAGCAGAAGAAGACTACAAACAGTTACAAGCCAGCGGGCGATCCACAGAACTCATTCAGAGACAATATGAGTTTTTGACAGGAGGGCAAAGTCTAATCTCTGAAATTCGCCCAGCACAGCCCGGAGACGGGATTCTCTGCCTTGATGAAAAACAAGTCCAACAGAATCTAGATGATTTTGATAATCGAGCAGACCGAAAACGATGGATGAAGTTTGTCCCTGCTTCTGGAGCCGCCAGTAGAATGTTTGCCCCTTTGTACGCGTTTTTGGAAGCTGCTAAACAAACCGATCTGAACACTTCAGAAGTTGAGGAAACCTCAGAAGCTATGCTGTTGAATCAGTTGAAGAAAGAGTTGAAAAAGCTTCCTTTTTTTGGGTCAATTTATGCAAAACTAAACGAGGACGAAAAAGCACAGCTTGAAACCCAAGAAGCTTATTTTATAAATTTCATCCAAAAAATTGTTTCTCAGTTTGAAAACTACCCAAAAGGATTGATCCCCTTTTTTAATGATGAAAAGGGTCAGGAATGGACTCCTTTTGAAGCGCAATTGATTGAAGCGATTGAGCTTGGAAAACAAAAAAGCACAGTGCCTTTACATTTAACTATTGATAAAAATCATCGAGAACTGTTCGACAAAACACTCCAGTCGTTTCAAGAAAAATTTGGCCTTCAAGGACAGAATCCTCTTCTGGTAGAGTACTCCCATCAGCATCGCTTGACAGATACACCTTTTATCGATGAGAAGAAGCAGTGGGTTCGAGATGACAAGGGAGCGATTGCTTTTCGAAAAGGGGGACACGGCGCATTGCTTGAAAATTTAAATCATTTGGATGCAGACTGTATTTGGATTAAAAATATTGACAACATCCTACTCGGACAATCAAATGCTGCCGGAGAAAAATGGATGAAAATCTTGGCCGGAAAACTGCTCACCATTCAAGAGGCCCTTTTTGAACATCTTGATACCCTAGAACAACAAAAATCCAACACTGATCTTCGACCAATTATAGACTTTATACAAACTCATTTTGACCCCGATTTCAATCTAAAGTCGGAAAGTAAAATGTCTCATGAGGTCCTTTTTGACTACCTGCATCGCCCCTTACGTGTGTGTGGAATGATTCCCAACAAAGGAGCTGTAGGTGGAGGTCCTTTCTGGAAAAAAAAGCTCCGTGGTCAAAGTCTACAAATTATCGAAGGCGTGGAATTGGACTCTACCCTGAAAGAGCATTCAGAAGCTATTGTGGGAAGTACCCACTTCAATCCTGTCATGATGGTATGCGGAATCACGGACCACCGCGGAGAAAAATTCTCTCTGTATGACTTTAGAGACGAAAAGCGCTTTATGGTGAGTAAAAAAACAACGAAAGACCAACCCATTACTATTTTAGAATGGCCTGGATTGTGGAATGGAGGAATGGCAGAATGGAATTCGATATTTATTGAACTTCCACCGGAAACTTTTAATCCTGTAAAATCAGTCATGGATTTACTTCGATAAGGTTTTTTAGTTAACTTTACACTCAATCTCAAAGGGGTGCCGTTTTTACGGCTGAGATCATACCCATTGAACCTGGGCAGGTAATGCTGCCAAGGGAATAGTTTACAAATAGTTTTAATAGCGAATAATTACCCCTTTTATTCGAATAAATGTATTCGAATGAAATCTATACGATTAAGCTTTTTTTTATTTTTAAATGCGTCCGTGCTTTTAGCACAAGAACCAAACGCTCAAACCGTTAAAGATTCTCTTTCAACGATTAGTTTGGAAGAGGTTTTATTAACAGGAATCCGTGCAAAGGAGGACATTCCAGTTACGTTTACAAACCTAAGCCGACAAGACTTAGCGCCCAGAAACTTAGGACAGGACATCCCCATATTACTAAACTATTTACCTGGAGTAGTCACAACAAGTGATGCGGGAGCAGGAATTGGATATACGGGGATTCGAGTACGAGGGACTGATGCCACACGGGTAAATGTTACAATTAATGGAATCCCCTATAACGACTCCGAATCTCAAGGAACGTTTTGGGTGAATTTACCAGATTTTGCCTCCTCTGTGGAAGCCATTCAGTTGCAACGGGGAGTTGGAACCTCGACCAATGGTTCTGCTGCTTTTGGAGCCAGTTTAAATTTAGAAACCGATGCCGTACAGGAGCAAGCCTATGCAACGTTGGCATCTAGCTTGGGGAGTTTTAATACGATTAAAAACACCTTGAGATTTTCTTCAGGAATACTAAACGAAGGGTTTACACTTTCTGGACGTTTGTCCCAAATCAACTCGGAGGGATATGTAGATCGCGCTGCATCAAATTTAGATGCCTACTATTTTCAAGGGACTTTTAAAGATGAAACTACGCTAATCAAGGCACTTGTTTTTGGAGGACAAGAAATCACCTATCAGTCGTGGTATGGATTGGATCCCGATACATTAAAAAATAATCGAAGGTACAATCCCGCAGGAGAAGTCTATGACACCCAAGGCAATCGCATTGCTTTTTATGAGAACCAGGTAGATAATTATGCGCAAGAGCACTATCAATTTCATTGGAACGAGCGCTTGAATTCAAAATGGAATATTGCATTAGGATTAAATTACACCCACGGCAGTGGTTTTTATGAGGAGTACAACGACCTATGGTATGATCAAAATATAAGTTTTTCTGGCGCAACCTCCTTTGATTATTTACAATTAAAACCCTTTACTATTGGCAATACAACTATTTCAGATAGTGAGAACATAAGCCAAAAATGGCTGGACAATGATTATTATGTGATCACTTTAGGATTGAATTACAATACAGAAGACACCAGTCTTAACTTCGGGGGATTGTACAGCTACTATGTCGGAGATCATTTTGGAGATTTGATTTGGGGGCAAAGCTTGGGAGAGGTTCTTCCCAACCATCGATTTTATGAAAATCAAGGAATTAAAAAAGAAGGTAGTTTTTTTGCAAAGGCGACACAAACTCTTTCTGAAGGATTTACTGGATTTATCGATTTACAACTTCGTTCCATAGGATATCAAGTATCGGGTCAGATTGCAGGACCTGCTTCTTTTTCAGTAGACGATAATTTTGTATTCTTTAACCCAAAAGCAGGGCTTACGTATGAAGTAGCTTCGGGACAAAAACTATATTTTTCTTATGCTAAAGCCCAGCGGGAACCCAACCGTACGGACTATGAAAACGGAAACCCTAAACCAGAAAAACTAGATGACTTTGAATTGGGATGGCGAATAAATACACCAAAACTCCAGGCCCAAACCAATGTGTATTGGATGGAGTATAAGGACCAATTGGTTTTGACAGGAGCAATTGACGCCGTGGGGTCACCCATCCGTCAAAATGTAGGGAAAAGCAGACGCATAGGAATTGAATTAGAATTCAAAATAAATTTAAATTCCAACTGGTTGTGGCAGCCCAATATTGCTTTAAGCAGCAATCAAAACTTAGATTTTTATTTTAAACGCGATGGAGTTTTAGAAAATTTGGGAAAAACGCAACTGGCCTATTCTCCAAATCTTGTAGGTGGAAATGCTATTATGTATGTCCCTTCTACTAGATTTCAGATAGGACTCCTATCCAAGTATGTTGGAAAACAATATATGGGGAATATCGATTCTGAAAATTCTACACTCTCGGCTTATTTTGTCAATGATCTGAGTGCAGTATATACGTGGCAACCCAATAAATGGATTCAAGAAATTCAGTGGTCACTTCTGGTGAACAATATTTTCAATGCGCAATACGAATCCAACGGCTATTTCTACACCTTTGATGACACTTGGTCCGCACCAGGGCAGGTAACCACCGTTGAAGGTGCAGGCTACTACCCTCAGGCAGGGATTAACTTCCTGACAGGTGTAATGCTGAGGTTTTAAAACCGATAACCGACGATCAATCGCGCGACAAAGCGACCAAAGTCACCTTCAGGATCGTTGTTGAGCAATTGTTGTCCTATAAGCGTGACTTTCAGTTGGGTGTTGTATTCCAAACCCAGTTCCAAGGCATAGCCATAGGAAAATGGATCCAATTGATTGTCAAAAAACTGTTTTCTACTGGCTTCTGTGCCTTGATGGACAATCAGGCTAGGGAAGGTCCAAAAATACAAGCTGCTGTTGGTGAGCGCATCGTCCGCTAAAGTACTTTGGTAAATCCACCCTAAACGTCCGTAGTTGTCAAAAAAAGAAGTGCTTTGAAAACTGGGTAAAGGTTGCCCCTGGATCCATTTTTTTCCCACACTTAGTCCAATTTTAGTATGTTGAAGTTCTTTTTGGGAAAGTGGAAAACTAAAGAAAAGAGTTCCATTTATTGCGCCCCCTGTGGGGTTCATTAAAAAATCAAACGTATTCAAGGCATCTACACGATTTCCCCGCCAAAGGGTTTGCGTTCCGTATAAGGTAAAGGCGTAATGATTTCCGTTTTTAGCATCGTAACGCAATTTTAAAGCTTCTAGGGTAAGGTCCAAATGTTGTAAACTACTCACCCCTACAATTCCCGTTCTAACCAACTGTACCCGAAAACTACTTTCCTCCCGTTTGCCTTGGGTGTAATCTATTTCAAGTAGTTGCCCATAGGTCAAAGTACTAAAAAGCAAAAGCCCGATGAGGTAGCGCTTGTTTTTAAACGAAAAAATCAGTTTTAAAACCATGATAGAAAAATCAAAGTTAATTTGTAATTCTCAAGGTACCATTTAAATTTTGAACTTGATAGAATAGCAACCCTTGGGGCGGATCCAACTCTTCACTGGGATTCAAAAGCTGGCCTGTGGCAAGACTGTATTGAAAATTTTCACAGCTACATTCCGCCAAAACCCCTGTAATGGACAGTGAGGAACAGGTTTTGGGGATGTGATTGGGACAGGTAGCTTCCCATGCCAGAAAGCTGGAGCCGTTCAGGTTAAATACGATGACACCATTGATTCCTAGATCGGGAAGTAAAAGACTGTTTTGCGCAAAATTTAATCCATTAAATAGGGGGAGTGATAGGTTGATTTCACGTTGAAACCGAAGGTCTACTAAATAGGGATTCCTTTGTAGGGGTTCCTTTCCACAGCTTAGTAAGGTTAGGAAAACACCTAGATTTACTACCCAGAACATTCGAAATTTTTTAGCTCCTAGTCTCAAATTTGTATCTTTGTTTACAAATCCACCTTTGGGAGGATTTTTTGTTTATATAAAACGTATAAATCATGAGTAAAGTATCTTATTATACTGAAGAAGGCTTAAAAAAGTTACGTGCCGAGTTAAACCAACTCAAAGATGTAGAGCGCCCCAAAGCCTCTCAAGCGATTGCTGAAGCTCGAGATAAGGGAGATTTAAGTGAAAATGCAGAATACGATGCGGCTAAAGAAGCCCAAGGAATGCTGGAAATGCAAATTGCAAAGCTCGAAAATACGTTAGCCAATGCACGGATTATTAACGAGTCGGAATTGGACACCTCCAAAGTACTGGTCCTCTCCACGGTTGAAGTTAAAAACAAAGCCAATGGAGCCCAGATGAAATACACCCTTGTGGCTCAAAGTGAAGCCGATTTAAAAACAGGTAAAATCTCTGTAGATTCGCCAATTGGCAAGGGACTTTTAGGGAAACAAGTAGGAGAATCAGCAGTAATTTCAGTTCCCAATGGGAGTATTGAATTAGAAATTATTTCTATAGTTCGAAACTGATGAAAACCCTGTTTAGCAAAATTATTGCAGGCAAAATTCCAAGTTACAAAGTGGCGGAAGATCCGTATTGCTTTGCCTTCCTAGATATCCATCCCAATACACGAGGTCATGTGTTGTGTGTTCCTAAAAAACAAGTGGACAAATTATTCGACTTGTCAGAAAAAGACTACAACCGATTGATGACTTTTTCCCGAAAAGTAGCCCTGGCCTTACGACAAGCAATTCCATGTAAACGCGTGGGAATGTCTGTTGTAGGTTTGGAAGTGCCTCATGCCCACGTACATCTGATTCCATTGGAATCTATGGAGGACATCCGTTTTCAAAACAAAGTTGAATTGAGTCCCGAAGCCATGCAAGAGACCGCAAAGGCTATAGCGGCTTCATTCGAAGTTTAAGAGGCATTTAAAGGGGCTTTGTTTAATATAACCTGGAAACTAGTTCCTTTTCCAATAACCGTTTTGATAATGCTTATTTTACCCTGATGAAAGTCCTCTACAATTCTTTTTGCAAGTGACAAGCCAAGTCCCCAGCCTCTACTTTTTGTGGTAAACCCGGGTTTAAAAATTTTTGAAGCAATTTCTTTTTTCATCCCAGATCCAGTATCCGAAACCAAAATCTCTATTTGTTTCGAACGTTCAGTCAGTTGAACAGAAAGGGTACCCTTGCCCTTCATAGCATCGATACCATTTTTGATCAAATTTTCTAGTGTCCAACTGATCAGCTGGGGATTGAAGGGAACTACAATTTCTTTTTTGGGCAGGTCCACTTCAAAATGAATATGCTCGGAGCTTCTCTTTTGAAGGTAACTCACGGTTTGTCGGATAGAAGTAGTAAGATCCAAAAGGCTAAGTTCTGGGACAGAACCTACTTTCGAAAAACGATCCGTAATCAAATTCAAACGTTCAATGTCTTTTTCAATTTCTAAGAGAGGGGTCGATTTACTTTCTTTTTCTTTTAGAAGCGTAACCCAACCGATCATTGAGGTCAGGGGCGTTCCTATTTGATGTGCCGTCTCTTTTGCCATAGCAGCCCAAAGCCTGTTTTGTTCCGCAATACGAGCCGTTTTAAAAACAAAGTAGAGCACCGCTCCAAAAAGGAGAATGATCAATAAAAGTGCTAGGGGATAGTATTGTAGCTTTTTTAACATGGCAGAATCACCGTAATACAGTTTTTGGTTTACGAGGAGGGTTCCCTTTTCATCTCTATACTGAATGAGTATGGGGTCATTTTCCTTTTTTATTTGAGCCAACTTGGCATAAAGCACAACAGAATCTTGTTTCTCGCTTTCCCAATCCACATTTCGGATCTCGATGATCTTATCCAATGCATCTACTTGAATCATAGGGTTGTTTCCCGATCGTTGTAATACCTCAAAAGTGAGATTGCTTAAGCTGGGATTTTTGATGTACTCTTCCTGAGCCATGGCCCAAAGCTCCATCTTGGTTCGTTCTTGGAAACTGAGACTTTTAAAGAGAATGTTGGTATTCCACAAAATCAACACCACAATCGCAAAGGCAAAGAGGAGCCAGCTGTTTTTAAGAGCATTTTTTAAGGTGCTAAGTAGCTTCATAACAAGAAGTTCCAAGCGAAGATACTCCAATTTAATAAATTAGATAAAAAGCTAAGGGGAGCCCTAAAAACTTTTGTTATTTTTGTTCTAAGCACAGAGCATTATGGAACTATCAGGGAAAATAAAATGGATTGATGAGACAAAGACCTATGGAAGCAATGGCTTTCGAAAGAGAGAGGTCGTAGTTACTACAGAAGAACAATATCCGCAGCATATTCTTGTGGAATTTATTCAAGATAAATGCGACTTACTAAATTCCTACCAAGTAGGTCAAAATGTAAAAATAGGAATCAATCTTCGGGGTAGAGAGTGGGTCAATCCACAAGGTGAAACCAAATATTTTAATTCTGTACAAGGCTGGAGAATAGAAGTCTTAGAAGGAGCTGCTCCCTCGGAAATGCCTCCCATGCCACCCCCATCAGCCTTTGAACCCGCAGAAGGGGACGCAAAGGAGGTAGATGACGATTTACCGTTCTAATCCCACTTCGGAATGACGAAAACAGTCTACGAGATGGTCATTGACCATGCCTGTAGCTTGCATATGCGCATAGATTATAGTAGGTCCGACAAACTTGAATCCCCGTTTTTTTAAGTCGTTACTTATTTTTTCAGCTAAAGGAGTGAATGCAGGGATTTCATCCAGTTTTTTGTACTGATTAATTAGAGGCTTTCCCGAAACAAAGCTCCAGATATAATTTGAAAAACTCCCCTCCTCTTTTTGAATTGAAAGAAATGCTCTTGCATTCTGGATAGTAGCCGCTATTTTCAGTCGATTTCGAATGATGTTTGGATTCGATAGGAGTTCTTCCTCTTTCAAACTGTCGTATGCAGCAATTTTATCATAGTCAAAGGCATCAAAAGACTTTCCGAAATGTTCTCGTTTTCTCAAAACGGTAATCCAACTTAAGCCAGCTTGAAAAGTTTCTAAGATTAAAAATTCAAATAAAAGCCGATCGTCAAAAATAGGAACCCCCCACTCCTGGTCGTGATAGTTTTCATAAAGCGGGTCACCAATACACCACCCACATCGTTTCTTTTCCATAAAGTCAAGGTATAAAAAAAGCACCTTATCAAGGTGCTTTTTAACAGTTTGTATGAATTTCCTTATACCAAAGCGACACGCTCAAAAGCAGTTACTTCAGTGCTAGCTTCAGTTTTCACATAGTCAGCAACAGAAACCTTTCCATCCTTGATAAAGGCTTGATTGACTAAAGTGTTGTCTTTAAAAAAGCGCTTTAATTTTCCTTTGGCAATATTGTCCAACATAGCTTCAGGCTTGCCTTCTTGGCGCAATTGGTCTTTGGCAATTTCGATTTCCTTTTCAATTACGGAAGCGTCCACACCTTCTTCGTTCAATGCAATGGGATTCATCGCAGCCGCTTGCATGGCAACATTTTTGGAAACCTCAGCAGCATTATCTACCACATCAGCTAGTCCTACCAGGGTTGCAATCTTATTTCCAGCGTGGATGTAGGAACCTACATACGCTGCCTGTAGGGTTTTAAACCCACCGATTTCAATTTTCTCCCCAATGACCCCCGTTTGTTCGGTAAGTTTTTCTGCTACCGTCATCCCGTTGTAGTCTGCTGCCAAGAAACTTTCTAGAGTTTCATGCCCTAGAGCCAAATCGATTAGATCTGTAGCAAGCGCGAGATAACTTTCGTTTTTAGCAACAAAATCAGTCTCACAATTCAAGGAAACAATCACCCCTGCAGTGTTGTCTTCATTTACTTTGGCAAGTACTGCCCCTTCAGAAGATTCACGATCTGCTCGGTTGGCAGCTACTTTTTGACCTTTTTTACGCAGATTTTCTACGGCTTTATCAAAGTCACCCTCGGCTTCGACAAGTGCTTTTTTACAATCCATCATCCCCGCTCCAGTGGCTTGGCGGAGTTTATTTACTTCAGATGCAGTAATTTTCACAGTTCTTTTATTTTAATTGGTTATGCGTCTTTTTCTTTTGTGTCTTCTGCTGTTGGTGCTTCCTCTTCCTTTTGTTCAGGAGCAGCTGCTTCTACTGGAGCAGGTGCTTCTTTTTCAGTTTTTTCTTTAGGGGTTTCTTCAGCAGTTACTTTTTCGTCTTCTTTTGCTGCGGTTTCCATCTTACTGGCATCGTCATCAGCAGTTCCTTCTTTTTCGTTTTTACGTTCTTGAAGTCCTTCAGCAACAGCACCAGTAACCAAGTCTAAAATCTTATCTATGGATTTTGAAGCATCGTCATTAGAAGGGATTACATACTCCACATCTCTAGGGTCAGAATTGGTATCGACCATAGCAAAAATCGGAATCTTTAGTTTTTGTGCTTCTTTTACGGCAATGTGTTCACGCGTGGTATCCACAATAAAAATGGCACCGGGCAAGCGAGTCATGTCCGAGATAGATCCCAAATTTTTCTCGAGTTTTGCACGAAGACGATCTACTTGAAGGCGTTCTTTTTTAGAAAGGGTTTCAAATGTCCCGTCTTTTTTCATACGGTCAATCGCAGTCATTTTCTTTACCGCTTTACGAATGGTGACAAAGTTGGTCAACATTCCTCCAGGCCAACGTTCTGTAATGTAAGGCATGTGTACTGCCTTGGCTTTTTCAGCAACGATGTCTTTCGCTTGTTTTTTGGTAGCGACAAATAGAATTTTACGGCCAGTGGCAGCAATTTTCTTTAGAGCTGCATTGCTCTCTTCGATTTTTGCAGCCGTCTTGTAGAGGTTGATAATGTGGATCCCATTGCGCTCCATATAGATATAAGGCGCCATGTTGGGGTTCCATTTACGTGTTAAGTGTCCAAAGTGGACGCCTGCTTTGAGCAGGTCATTTACTTCTGGTTTTGCCATTGTGTTTTAGTTTACGTTCCTTTTGATTAGCAACACGCCTTAAACGTGTTTAGATGCTAAACTAATATCCGCCTTGGCGGTTTAAGCAACAGGTTAGTATTGATAAATGAATGAACTTTGTTTTGCCGAAACAAAACGGTACCAATTAACGTTTTGAGAATTGGAATTTTTTTCTTGCTTTTTTCTGACCGAATTTCTTACGCTCTACCATTCGAGGGTCTCGTGTCAATAAACCTTCAGGTTTTAATTCTGTACGAAACTCTTCGTTGATCTTACAAAGCGCTCTGGAAATTGCCAAACGAACCGCTTCCGCTTGTCCGTTAGTTCCGCCTCCTTTGACCGTTACATTTAAATCGTAGTTCCCCTCCGTATTGGTCAATATAAAGGGTTGTTGGATTTTGTATTGTAAAGTTGGTGTTGGGAAGTAGTCTGTGTATTTTTTCTTGTTGACCGTGATTGCTCCTTTTCCTTCGCTTACAAAAATTCGAGCGACAGAGGTTTTACGACGGCCAATAGTGTGAACAGTATCCATTATAAGTAATCGTTAATGTTAATGGTTTTTGGATTTTGTGCTTCTTGGCTATGCTCGGCACCTCCATAAACACGTAGGTTTCTGAATAAATCAGCCCCTAATTTATTTTTTGGTAACATCCCACGCACGGCATTTTCTACCAAACGGGTGTCTTTTTTATTATGAAGCTGTGTAGCATTCAAAATACGTTGTCCTCCAGGATAGCCTGTGTGACGGATGTATTCCTTTTGCTCCCATTTTTTTCCACTTAAGGTTACAGTAGAAGCGTTGACTACAATAACGTTGTCACCACAGTCCACATGGGGGGTATAATTGGTTTTGTATTTTCCGCGTAAAAAGTTTGCAATAACAGTAGCGACTCGTCCTAAGGGAAGGTCTTTTACATCCACAACAACCCATTCTTTATGAGCCGTCTTAGCGTTTGCGGAAATCGTTTTATAACTCAGTGTATTCACAATATTTTATTTTAACCGTTCGAAAATTGCTCCAACGGGCTGCAAATGTACAATTATAAATTATTTAGGGAAAATTTTTTGTTGAAATTTCTCGCCAATACGTTCTGGTACGTTTCAGGAATTAATGTGCTTCTAGCCAGTGACTTCCCATCCCAATATCGACGACTAAAGGTACTTCGAGTTGAAAAGCGTTTTCCATTTCGGTTTTGACCATTGTTTTTAGTGTGTCAACTTCTGATTTGGGTACGTCAAAGACCAATTCATCGTGTACTTGAAGCAACATTTTGGAATTCCATTTTTCTTGTCGTAGTCTCTTTTGAATGGCAATCATGGCCAATTTAATAATATCGGCAGCACTCCCTTGAATCGGAGCATTTACAGCATTGCGCTCGGCAGCACCTCGGACAATGGCATTTTGAGAATTGATGTCTTTTAGGTAACGTCTTCTCCCGAGAACGGTAGCCACATAACCATGATCCCGGGCAAAGTCAATTTGATCTTGAATATACTCCCGTAGTTTGGGGTAGGTAGCGTAATAGGTTTCGATCAGTTCCTTGGATTCTGCCCGATTCAAGTTGGTCTGCTGACTCAAACCAAAAGCCGAAACACCATAAATGATCCCAAAGTTTACAGTTTTTGCATTACTTCTTTGTTCTCGTGTAACCTCTTCTAGAGGCACTCCAAAAACCTTAGCAGCGGTTGCGGCATGAATGTCTTCGTTATTTTGGAAGGCACTAACCATTCCTTCATCTTTACTCAGCGCTGCGATAATTCGCAACTCAATTTGAGAATAATCAGCTGCCATCAGGACGTGATTTTCGTCTCGCGGGATAAAGGCTTTGCGCACCTGTTGCCCGCGCTCAGTTCGGATGGGAATATTTTGCAAGTTGGGATTATTACTACTTAAACGTCCCGTAGCGGCAACCGCCTGATTGTAAATGGTATGCACCCGCCCTGTTTTGGGATTGATTTCTTTGGGGAGCGCATCCACGTAGGTGTTTTGAAGTTTTTGAAGTGATCTCCAGTCCAAAATATCAGAAACAATGGGGTGGTCTTTTGCCAAATAAGAAAGCACGTCTTCAGCGGTAGAGTATTGTCCCGTTTTGGTTTTTTTGGGCTTGTCCACCAATTTGAGTTTTTCAAATAAAATGGGACCCAACTGTTTTGGGGAGGCAAGATTAAAAGTTTCCCCAGCCGCTTCAAAGATGGCTTTTTCTAATTTTTGAATGTCACTAGAAAGCCCTTTGGAAAGTTCGCCTAGGAAGTCCGTATCCAGATTGATCCCTTCACATTCCATATCCGTAAGGACTTCTACCAATGGCAATTCTACCTTCTTGTATAAAGACAAGGTGTCTGCTGCTGCCATTTCTTTTTCAAAATGTTGTTTGAGTTGGAGGGTGATGTCTGCATCTTCCACAGCATACTCGGTTTGTTGTTCTAAAGGAACGTCCCGCATACTACCTTGATTTTTGCCTTTTTTTCCTATGAGATCGGTGATGGGTTGAGGGCTGTAGTTTAGGTAGGTTTCTGCCAAAATATCCATGTTGTGTCGCATGTCGGGGTTGACGAGGTAATGGGCTACCATGGTATCAAAAAGAGGCGCTTGAACAACGATTCCATAATTGCGTAAGACTTTAAGGTCGTATTTTAAGTTATGGCCAATTTTTTCAATTTCTGGATGTTCAAAAAAGACATTAAAAGGCGCCAATAGTTTTTCTACTTCATTGCGATCTTCGGGTAGGGCCAGGTAATACCCTTGTTCAGCAGTCCAAGAAAAAGCAATCCCCACCAGTTCGGCTTCTAAGGCATTGAGAGAGGTGGTTTCTGTATCAAAACACACCTGGGTTTGCTGAAGGAGTTTATGCAACAGTAGCTCCCGAGCTTTTTCAGTAGCCACCAGTTGGTAGAAGTGTTCTTGGGCGGTCAAATTTTTTCTTTGTGACGAATCACTTTCACTGGAATTTCCACTTCCAGGAGCAGCAAATAAATCAAATTGTTGTCCCTCCTGTTGACGGACACTCTCTTTGGTCTTCTCTCCTTCCTCAGAAGGAGTTTCTTCTTGTATAGAAAAAATCTTTTTGAAATTTTCCGCCATTCTTCGAAACTCCAGTTCTTCAAAAAGTACACTGACTTTGGATTGGTCGGGTTCGCTTAGAGCATAATCTTCAGCTTCAAAGGTTACAGGAACGTCCAAAAGGATGGTAGCTAATTCTTTCGACAATACCCCTTGCTCTTTGTGGGCTTGTATTTTTTCACCCAACTTTCCTTTTATTTCATGAGCGTTTTCCAATAAGGCCTCCATGCTCCCATAGGTCTTAAGGAATTTTTTAGCGGTTTTATCACCTACCCCAGGAAGTCCGGGAATATTGTCCACGGCATCGCCCATCATACCTAGATAATCGATGACTTGCTCGGGCCGTTCTATTTCAAACTTTTTCTGCACCTCGGGAATTCCCCAAATTTCAATACCGTTCCCCATCCGTGCAGGGCGGTACATAAAAATATTTTCAGAAACCAGTTGGGCAAAGTCTTTGTCCGGGGTAACCATAAATACTTGATAGCCTTCTTTTTCTGCCTGCTTGGCAAGGGTACCGATGATGTCATCGGCTTCATAGCCTTCTTTGACTACCACGGGGATGTGCATGGCTTCTAAGATTTTTTGAATATAAGGTACCGCTAGTGAGATGGGCTCCGGAGTTTCGTCTCGATTGGCTTTGTAATCGGTAAAAAGCTCGGTACGCATTTGAGATCCTCCTTTGTCAAAACATACCGCAAGATGATCAGGGCGTTCTCTTTTGATCACATCCAAAAGCGAATTGGTAAACCCCATGATCGCGGAGGTGTCCATCCCTTTGGAGTTGATCCGTGGGTTTTTGATAAAGGCGTAGTAACCTCTAAATATTAAAGCGTAAGCATCAAGTAAAAAAAGACGTTTTTGAGCACTCATGGATTCCTTTGGGTTAAATTTAAAAAACTAAACGGCTTTGTAGCTTATCCCTTCATTTTATTTAATAACAACCTGAGTTTTTTTTGGATTGCTTCCGCATCTAGTCCTAGTTCCTTAAGTAGGTCAGCGCTTTTTCCGTGAGGGACAAATACATCTTCCACACCTTCTAAAAACAGAGGTGTTCGATACCCATGTTCAGCGGCAAACTCAAGCACAGCCGTTCCCACCCCTCCTTTTTTTACTCCTTCCTCAAAAAGAATAATCGCTTTGTATTTTTTAAATACTTGATGTAACATCTCCTCATCAAGTGGTTTTACAAACCCTAAATCAAAGTGGGCAAAAGCCTCAGCGGGGTCTAAATTTTCCAGCGCTAGTGCTATTGTTTTGGCGAATGTCCCTAATGACAAAACAGCAATTTCACTTCCTTCTTTTAATTGTTCTCCTTTTCCCAAAGTGGTTTTTTTAAACTCAAAAGCGCAAGTTTCAATTTCGCTGTAGCCTCTGGGATACCGGATGGCAAGGGGAGTATCTATGCCTAGCTGTGCGGTGTACAGCAAGTTTTGAAGTGTTTCTGCATCTCTGGGAGCAGCAATTTGCAGGTTGGGAATACACCGTAAAAAAGCAATGTCAAAAAGACCGTGGTGGGTAGGTCCATCGTGTCCTACGATCCCGGCGCGGTCAATACAAAAAACTACAGGGAGTTTTTGAAGGGCGACATCGTGAATGATCTGATCGTAAGCCCGCTGTAAAAAGGTAGAGTAAATGACACAAAAGGGGAGGATTCCTTGCGTTGCCATTCCTGCAGCAAGTGTAACAGCATGCTGTTCCGCAATGCCCACATCAATGCATTGTTCGGGTAAGGACTCCATCATTTTTACCAAGCCACTCCCCGTAGGCATAGCCGGAGTAATGGTAACAATCTTTTTATTTTTTCGGGCAAGTTCAAGGAGTGTGGTTCCAAAAACCTCTTGGTATTTAAGCGTCTTATTTTTTTGAGAAGGGTTCAGTTTTCCTGTTAACGGATCAAACTTCCCAGGAGCGTGATAGGTGACTTGCGCTTCTTCTGCAGTAGAGAGGCCTTTTCCTTTGGTGGTAACCAAGTGAAAAATTCGCGGGCCATCCATTTTTTTTTGTTTTTCAAAAGCAGTACAAAGCGCCACGATATCGTGTCCGTCGATGGGACCGTGATACGAAAGATTTAAGGCCTGAAAAAAGTTAGGGGAGGAAGGGACTTGCTTTTTAACCCCATCAAAATAAGTTTTTAACGCCCCCACACTGGGGTCAATACCCATACTGTTGTCGTTCAGTACGATCAGCACATTGGCTTGGGTGGTTCCCAAATGATTCAGGGCTTCGAAAGCCATTCCATTGGCGATGGAGGCATCTCCTACTACGGCAATGTGAAGACGACTTCGATCGGAAGTACTCAATGCCATCCCTAGCGCGGCGGAAATGGCTGTCCCGGCATGACCTGTTCCAAAGGTGTCGTAGGGACTTTCCTCTCGGTTGGGGAAACCGCTGATTCCTTTGCGTTGTCTTAATTGGTTAAAGGCTTTCCGCCGTCCCGTAAGCATCTTGTGGCCGTAGGCTTGATGGCCCACATCCCAGAGTAACAAATCTTCTGGAGTGTTAAAACAATAGTGCAAAGCGACAGTGAGTTCCACAGTACCCAAACTGGAGCCCAAATGGCCTTCGCCTTTGGCCAGTGCATGGATGATCTCTTGCCGCAATTCCTCGGCAAAACCTGGAAGGGCTTCTGAGGGAAGCTTACGTAAATCCGCTGGACTTTGAATCTCCTTAAACCGGTTTGTAGCCATGGGGTAAAGGTAAGGCAAAACATTTTCAAGAGACAACGCCCGAGAATGTGTATTTTTAACCGATGGAATTAGACGACGTCTATTTTATGAAACTCGCTTTGCAGGAAGCTGAACAGGCCGCAGCATTGGATGAAGTACCCGTAGGTGCTGTGGTGGTGGTAGATCAAAGAGTGATTGCACGCGCGCACAACTTGACCGAGCGACTACACGATGTGACGGCCCATGCTGAAATGCAAGCCCTGACTTCTGCAGCTCATTTTTTAAACGGAAAATACTTGGTCGGCTGTACCCTATATGTCACTTTGGAACCCTGCGTGATGTGTGCAGGGGCCTTGGCCTGGAGTCAATTGAATCGAGTGGTGTATGGAGCTTCAGATCCCAAAAGAGGATTTCAACAAGTAGGAATCGCACTGCATCCGAAAACTACCGTCACCCCCGGAATTCTCCAAGAAGAATCAAAAGCGTTGCTGGATCATTTTTTTGCTAGAAAAAGGAAATAAAAAAAGCACCTTGTCTCCAAGATGCTCGATACCTAGTAATAATATATATACTTACAATAGGGTAATGTTGGAAGCTTGCTTCCCCTTTTTACCTTCTTCTTCTACATACTCTACTTTAGCCCCTTCTCTAAGGGTCACGCCGTTTAGACCTGAAATGTGTACGAATACGTCTTCTCCAGACTCATCGTTGGTAATAAAACCAAATCCTTTGGCTTCATTGAAAAATTTAACTGTACCAGTCATGTTTGTATTTAAAAATTATGCACAAAGGTAACTTTATTATTTGGGCATTTTCTTTTTTTAACACTTTTTTTGTTAATAAAGTGATTGATTTTCAATTATTTTCACCAAAACCCAATTGTTTATTCTTCTCATGAACCCAAAAAACTACCATTCTTTGTTTTTAATCCCCGATCATTACGGATTTTACTCTTTTCCCTAGCGAAGGGAAGTACAAGATTGAACTTTCTTTAAAGGAATTGCACTCTCAAGAGGAGCTTTGGTCGTTTCGAATGAAGGGAAACGCCGCTAAGGTAGGGGTTTCCAATAGCATGGTTCACCCCAGGCGCGAGCTGAAAAAGAGGATTGCTTATGCCAATGAAAAATAAAGTTTTGCTTTAGGCACTAGAGAGTAGTTCATTTGCGAAGTCCTGTATTCCTTGAATAATTTTTGTACTGGTCTTTTCAGAAGCGATTTTGTGATCGTCTTTGTATTGGTGCAATAACTTCGGGTTGATTTTTAAATAAGTCGCTAAAGCGGTTACGTTAAACACATTGTAATGTTTGAAAAATTGACCTAAGTCCAAGCAAAATTCAAGCTGGTATTTTTTTGGAATCAGTGCTCCGTCCTCTGCCATACCTTCTAGGTGAAATGCAAAAGCTTCTGCAAATTCATTCCTTACGTGGTCCCAGGAAGTACCCAAGGAAAAAACACCAGGATAATTGGGTGTATAAGCACTAAAGCCTGTTTTTGATTTTTCAACAATGATTTTAATCTTTTTCATGAATCTGTGCTTGTTTAAATATTGATTTCAAAGTACCGATAGGAACATCACCTTTATGTATGGGAAGAGTCACACGACCCTTTTTTACAGCGTGTTTAAATTGTGCATGACTCCCCTTTTGGGAAACTTTGTACCATCCATCTCTTTTGAGGCGCTTCAGTAAATCTCTTACTTTCACAGAATAAAAGTATAAAAAAATATACTTTTAATTAGAAGTTTAACTGTTTTAGTTACAAAGATTTTTGTGAATCGGGGCATGGATTCAAGGGGCTTTAATCTTCCCCTCGCATCTTTTTTAGATTTTCCTCAGAAAGGGTATAATCTTTTAGTCGTTTCCCTTTCCATCGGTGGTAAAGAAAAAGTGGGAGGTAAAGAAAGGTTCCTGCGAGTACGCTAAACCCGATGATGCGTTCCCCCTGGGCAAATTCAACATAGGTTTTGTGATACAGTCCATAGCCCAGACTGATTAGAATCAAACAGAATAAAACCCAGAGCAATTGTTTCATCGGGTACTATTTATTTTTTTTAAAAGGTCAGATGGAACATCCAAATTATCATACTGCTCTGTGACTACAAATAGTAATGGATGTTTCATTCCTCCTTTTTTGGCAATGTTTTTAGGGCGAGTTCCTCAAGTTGCAAAGCATCTATACTTGCAGGCGCGTCAATCATCACATCGCGACCACTGTTGTTTTTTGGAAAGGCAATAAAATCACGGATGGTTTCTTCCCCCCCTAAAATAGCAACCAGTCGATCCAATCCAAAGGCAATCCCCCCGTGTGGTGGGGCTCCATATTGGAAGGCATCCATCAAAAATCCAAATTGGGCTTGGGCTTCTTCTTTGGTAAAACCTAGTAGATCGAACATTTGGGCTTGGAGTTTTTGATCGTGAATTCGAATGGATCCACCGCCGATTTCATTTCCATTCAACACTAAGTCATAGGCATTGGCCTTGACGGCTGCAGGATCGGTTGTTAATTTTTCTAAATCTTCAGGTTTGGGTGATGTAAAGGGGTGGTGCATGGCGTGGTAGCGTTGGGTTTCTTCGTCCCATTCCAAAAGGGGGAAGTCGGTGATCCACAGGGGAGCAAACTCCTCGGGCTTTCGCAATCCCAAACGTTCTGCTAGTTCCATTCGCAATGCACTGAGTTGGGTTCGCGTAGTCTTTGCTTCACCAGAAAGTACGAGGAGTAAATCTCTTGCTTTTGCTCCCGAGCGTTCTGCCCATCCGGACAGATCGGCCGGGGAAAAGAATTTATCGACAGAAGATTTATAGCTACCGTCTTCGTTGCATTTGACCCATATCAAGCCTTTGGCCCCGATTTGTGGGCGTTTGACCCAATCGATCAAGGCGTCTAGTTCCTTGCGGGTATAGCTTGCCGCACCGGGAACCGCAATTCCAACGACCAACTCCTGACTGTCAAAAACGCCAAAGCCTTTGCCTTGAGCTAAATCATTCAGTTCTGCAAAGGTCATCCCAAAACGAATATCAGGCTTGTCGTTCCCGTAGGTTTTCATCGCTTCCTCATAGGTCATTCTTGGAAATTCAGAGACCTCTACGCCTTTGATTTCTTTTAGCAAATGACGGGTCAGTCCTTCAAATTGATTTAAAATAGACTCTTGATCCACAAAGGTCATCTCACAATCGATCTGGGTAAATTCTGGCTGTCGGTCGGCACGCAGGTCTTCGTCTCGAAAACATTTGACAATTTGAAAATACTTGTCCAGACCACCTACCATCAGCAGTTGTTTAAACGTTTGAGGGGATTGGGGCAAGGCGTAAAACTGTCCTGGATTCATGCGGGAAGGGACTACAAAATCGCGTGCTCCTTCAGGTGTGGATTTGATTAAATAAGGGGTTTCCACATCGATAAAGCCGGCATCGGTCAAATAGTTGCGAACGGCCATCGATACTTGAGAACGGAAAAGTAGTTTTTCTTTAACGGGATTTCTGCGAATGTCTAAATAGCGGTATTGCATACGAAGTTCTTCCCCTCCATCGGTTTGGTCTTCGATAGTAAAAGGTGGGGTTTGGGCTTCGTTTAAGACGGTTAACTCTTCTACCAATACCTCAACAGCCCCAGTATTCATATTGGGGTTTTTGGATTCCCGTTCGATGACGCTCCCACGAATTTGAATCACAAACTCACGTCCCAGATTTTGCGCTTTTTCAAACACGGCCTTTGGGGTGCGTTCTTCGTCAAAAACCAACTGGGTAATGCCGTAGCGGTCGCGCAAGTCCACCCATACGATAAAGCCTTTGTTTCTGCTTTTTTGAACCCATCCCGATAAGGTAACGGATTGCTTTAAGTCTTCGATACGGAGTGCACCGCAGTGGTGTGTTCTATACATAAGTTCTACTGTTGTGACAAAAATAAAAAATCCTGAAGCGCGAACCTCAGGATTTGATCTACTTTATAAAATCTTCTTGATCCAAAGTTTAATCGAATAAATAATGGAGAAGGTGGCGGGGACAATGACCAAAGTCAAGAAGGTGGCAAAAGTCAGTCCAAAAATGACGGTCCACGCTAGTGGTCCCCAAAAAATCACATTGTCTCCTCCCACATAAATTTTCGGATCCCATTCAGAGAAGAGAGAGAAAAAGTCAATATTGAGCCCTATGGCAAGGGGAATCAATCCTAAAACAGTAGTAATTGCCGTAAGTATTACGGGTCGCAAACGTGCCGTTCCCCCTTCGATAATGGCTAAGGTAGTCTCGTTTTTTCCTAGTAGCGTTCCTGGAGCAATATTGAGTTCCGCACTTTTCCGATCGATTAAAAGCTGGGTGTAATCTAGTAGTACTACACCGTTGTTTACTACAATTCCTGCTAAAGCAATAATCCCCATCATGGTCATCAAAATAACAAAGGGCATCTGAAACGCCATCAAGCCGAGGAAGACTCCTGTAAAACTTAAAAAGATTGATAATAAAATGATGAGTGGTTTGGAGATGGAGTTGAACTGGAATACCAAAAGCAGCAGAATTAATCCCAAAGCAGCTAATAAGGCATTTGATAGAAAGGACATATTTTTCTCTTGCTCTTCAATTTCTCCAGAAAACTTAAACTGAACCCCTTGTGGTAATTCATAACTCGCCAATACACTTTTTACTTGATCCACTACCGCATTGGCATTGTATCCAGCGAGGACGGGGGAGTACAAGGTGACCACCCTATTGAGTTGCCGGTGTTTGATGGCATTGAAGCTGGTACTGTTTTCCCGCTCGATGAGGGCGGTGACAGGGATCTCTTTGATTTGCCCATTGGCGGGATCTCTAAAAATGATATTTTGATTGAACAGCGCGTTGTCGTCGTAGCGGTTGGCTTTGTTAAATCGTACATTAATGTCGTAGTCATCCCCTCCTTTTTTAAAGATCCCTGCTTTAGCTCCAAAGAGGGAAGTTCTGAGCAGTTGTCCTACTTGAGAAGTAGAAACCCCGAGTTCTCCAGCTTTCTGACGATCGATAGTGAGTTGTACCCCAGGCTTGTTTTTATTGACATCAATTTTCAGTTCTTCCACCCCTTCCACATTGACACGGTTCAGGTGTTCTTTCATTTTTTCGGCGGTTTGAATCAACCCTAAATAGTTGGTCCCTGTAATTTCAATGGTAATGGGATAGCCCGCTGGTGGACCATTGGCATCTTTTTCAACAGAAATGGCCACCCCTGGGAATTTACCATCCAATTGCTTTTGAATGTCCATCCGTAAGGCTTCACTGGAAATCCCTCCGCGCAGTTTGAATTCGCGCATGGTGAGTGTGATTTTTCCTTTGTGAGGAAGCTCGTTGGTATTGCCGCTATCGATAAACGGGTTTCCGGCTCCTTCACCCACTTGTGCCACTCCGGACTCTACCAATAAATTGAACGTTCCATTGTTGTACTCAGGGCGCGCAATGACATCGAAGATCTCGGATTCTATGCGTCGGGTGGTTGTATTTGTTTTTTTAATGGCCGTGCCTTCAGGGTATTCTATGAAGACTAAAATTTGCTTGGGTTGATTTTCGGGAAAAAACTCAACACTGGGTGGGAAAATACCCATTAAAGCAAAAGAGGTAAAAAGTAAAAAGAAAGTTCCCCCGAGGAACAATCCCGGTTTGTAGCCACTTAGCGCAAAACTCAAAAATTTGCGATACCCATTTTCCAAACGCACCAAAAAGGTGTTTTGAAAAGTCTGTGCCCAGTTCTTGATAAACAATTTATACATCCAAAATAAAAGGGGTGTTAAAATCATCAAATTCCCAAAAATCCGAACACTGGGACTTCCAAATAACAATAGAATCCCAAGACCTCCCATTATAAAGGTCAAACGCCAAAGAGATTTGGTAGCAATTTCACGCTCTTTAATTTCCATAAATCGTGAAACCAGCATGGAGTTAAAAAAGATGGCAACTACAAGCGAAGAGCCCAATACGACCGAAAGGGTAATTGGAAAATAAATCATAAACTCTCCCATCAAACCGGGCCAAGCGCCTAGAGGGACAAAAGCCGCAATCGTAGTGGCTGTAGATACAATGATTGGAAATGCGATTTCTCCGATTCCCGCTTTTGCCGCAGCAATTCGGGACATGCCTTCTTTTTCCATCAAACGATAGACATTTTCTACGACTACGATTCCATTGTCTACTAACATTCCTAATCCCATGACTAGACCGAATAAGACCATGGTATTCATGGTATAACCTAGTGCAGAGAGAATCATAAAGGACATAAACATGGACATGGGAATGGCAAAACCTACAAATAACGCGTTGCGGAATCCTAAAAAGAACATCAGGACTGTTACCACCAGTAAAATTCCGAAGATGATGCTGTTGACTAGTTCACTTACCTGATTTAGCGTCATGTCAGATTGATCATTGGAAACGGTGATTTCTAAGTCAGCGGGTAAACCAATTGCTTCGGGTTGTTCTGTTATTTTACGTATGTCTTGAGAAGCTAAGATGAGGTTTTTTCCTCCTCTTTTTATCACGTCCAATAGGACGGCTTTTTCTCCAAAAGAACGCGCAAAGGAGGTAGTTTCTTTTTCCTTAAAAGAAATTTCTGCTAGGTCTCCCAAGTAAACGGGGCCTCCGTCGGTTTTAACCACAAAGTTTTTTAGCTCCTTGGGGTCACTGATTTCTCCTGTCAAACGGATGTTGCGGCGTTGACCGCCCATAACAATATTTCCGCCCGAGATGGTTGAGTTTTCTTTAGAAATAGTACCTAAAATATCATTAAAGGAAACCCGTGCTGCAGTCATTTTATAAACATCGACAGCAACTTCAACTTCGAAAATTTGAATCCCTCGGATATTGACTTCTTTGATTTGAGGTAATTGTTCAATCTGGTTTTCAAGTCGTTCTGCATAAATTTTGAGTTGCTCGATAGGATAATCTCCAATCAAACTGATGTTGAGTATGGGTTGCAGTTCCGAAAAGTCGAGTTCAAAAATATTGGGTTCAACTTTGGCATTGTTGAATACCGGCCAATCGGGACCTCCCTTTACTCCATCCACCAAATCTTTCACTTTCTGTTTGGCATCGTCGATAGTAATGTTTTCGTCAAATTCTACCTCGATTACGGAAAAGTCTTCCGAAGAAGTGGACCGAATTTCAACCATGTTAGGCACCCCTTTTAGGGCTTCTTCTAGGGGATCGGTTACGATACGCTCAATGTCCTCTGCTGTATTTCCAGGGTAAACTGTACTGACAAAAACTTTGGTGTCGTTAATCTCAGGAAAGGCTTCTCGAGGCATGGAAAAATAAGAAGAGATACCGAGTATAAAAAAGAGGGTCATGATCACGTAGATCACCGTACGGTGTTCTATGGCCCACGAAGAAAATAAAAATTCTTTGATTTTTGGAGTGTTCTTTTGCTTTGCCATTATTCTAGTATTCTTTTTACTTTTTGGTCTTCTACTAAAGTACTTACACCTTCATCTACTATGAGATCTCCTGGACTTAATCCTGTGAGGACTTCAATCAACTCCTGCTTACTTTTACCGAGTTCCACGATTCGTTTTTCAGTGGTATACCCATTGTCCGGCTCTGGTTGTGACAAGACAAAAACATAGGTCGATCCACTGGCATTTTCTCGTATTACACGCAACGGGACCATAAGGGCTTCTGGGTTGGTGTAGTCCACCACGCTCAACCGTGCATTGAGGTTGGGTTTGATTAAATTTTCTGGATTTTCCAAGGCTGCTTCTACACGAAAGGTTCGATTACTCGGAGTGATAAAGTTCCCTGTTTGTTGAATTGTTGTGGTTTGGGTTTGATTCACTACAGGAATTGTTACTGTAGCCTTTCTTCCTTTAGTGATATTGGTCAAATAGGTTTCAGGGACGTCCGCTTCAGCATACATACCTTTGAGGTTTATAATTCTCAAGATAGGGGTTACTCCTGGCGCAAGATTGCTCCCTAGTCTTGCAGGGATTTCGTCAATAATTCCGTTAAAGGGGGCATAGATTTTTGTTTTTGCCAATTGTTGTCTCATCTGATCGACTTGTTTTTGGGCGGCTTTGTAACGGGTTTGGGCTTCCAAAAACATCATTTCTGAACCAATTTGTTGTTCCCAAAGGCGCTGGGTTCTTTCAAAAGTAGTCTTTGCCAATTCCAATTGGAGTTGCATTTGTTCCAGTTGATCTTGAATACCCGCATCGTCTATTACAGCGAGGAGCGCCCCTTTTTTTACAGATTGACCTTCAGCTACATAGAGTTTAATCAGACGTCCTGCAAATTCTGGATACATCAATACATTTTGACGAGTTTTAATATTGGCCTGTACTTCGATATTGTGTTCAAAGAGAGAAGTTTCTGTAGCAAATGCGGTAATCAAGGCTCGTTTTTCGGATCCTCCTAATGCGGCAATAGCCGTATTGACGGTTTCCAATTTTGAGGTGAGTTCTTCGATTTGTTGGGTATAGCTTGTTTTTTGCGCATTGAGCTCTTCAAGACTACTGTTTTCAATTGCAGTTGAATTGGAGGCTTCGGGAGTTTCTTGAGCGCAACTCACAAAAGCGAGGATAAGTCCGAGTAAATAAACTGATTTTTTCATGATTTTTATTGTTGAGGTGTATTGAGAAGGGTTTCTAAGGCTAGCTTTTTTTGAATGACATTTTGAATCGCCTTGATGTAATTATTTTGCGCGCTGTAAAGCTGTAATTGGGCTTCACGTAGCTCAAAAGAACTTGCTACTCCTTCAAAGTACTTGGTTTGATTTTTTTCTTCAATTCGTTTGGCTAATGCCAGGTTTTCTTTGCTTGTAAAATAATTTTCTACTGCCAGTTGGTATTCATTTTCAGCAGCTTGTACTTCGATTGTAATGCGTTCCTGAGTTTCGGTTAGACTTTTTTCAGCTTGAGATACGGCAATTTTTGCTTTTTGAGAATTGGCACTTCGTTGTAGAGAACTGAAAATAGGAACTTGTAGATTTATACCAAACAAGGCCGCACCAAACCATTTTTGATTGGACTGTGTGAATGAAAAGGTTTCACTATTGCCCGTATAATTACCATTTAAAAATGCAGACAAACGGGGCAGACTTTTTGAACGCTCGTATTTATAGAGGAGTGTTTCTGAAAGAAGATTGTTTTCTGCCATTTTGATATCCATATTGTTGCTCAAGCTAATATCCTCAGAGATTTGAAGGCTGAATAAGCTAGCATCGGTTAATTTTTCCAACGTATCTGATAAAAGCAACGGAGACTGGGTGGGAAAGCCTATCAAAAGTTTGAGCATATTTAAGGTAATACGTTCTAAGTTTTTTGCATAGCGCAATTGCGTTTCCACGCCCGAAAGCGTGAGCCGGAGTTGTTCAACACTTTCTTCTTCTTCAAAACCGTTGCGAAACAATTGGTTCAATTCTTCTAGAGTTTTCGTGAGGTTTTTTTGATTTTTTTCCAAAAACTGGATGTTTTCCCTAACCAACAAAATAGAGGAGTAGGTGTTAACAATGTTTTTACGTACTTCCAGCAGTGTTTTTTCCAAGATATTTTCAGAGATGGTAAGGAATACCCGAGAGGCCTCAAGACCAACAAGATAAGAACCATCAAAGATTAACTGTTGTACAGTCACTCCCGCATCCATAGTTTGCGGTGTCCCAAATTGGACTTCGGCAAAATCCCCTTCATTTCCGCCAAAAAATTGAGCTGGGATTAACGAAGTGGGCAATTCAATAAAATTTTGATAATTCGCATTGGCGCTGATTTGTGGAAGACCTATGGCAATGGTACTCCACTTGTCTTTGTAGGCTTTCTGAACGCCTAAATTTGCATTTTGTATAGTTCTGTTGTTTTGTTCTCCGAAGGCAAGGGCTTCTTCCAGGGAAACGGCATCAGGAAGCGTTTGTGAAAAAACATACTGTAATCCTAAGAAAATAAAGAAGATGTAAAGGGTTTTTGAGGTCATAGGGTCAATTCTTTTTTATAGTTGTTTAGTTTCTGAATTCCATCAGGGGTGCAGATGGCACGGAGGTGGTATTCTGAAAAGTTGATTAGGAGTTGATCAATTTTGAACTCTTCTATAGGGAACAGTTCGATGTCTTGAATGCCTCGGATACCATTAAAAAATATCCGAGTGACAAAATTAATATCGACTTCGGGCCGAAAAAGACCTGTCTTGATCCCTTTTTTTATGCTTTCTGAAAAAAAACTTCCCAATACCTCAAATTCCTTTGCCTTCAACTTTTGATAAATAGCCTTGTAATATTTTTGTAGCTGATACACCGGAGAATTTTTTTCATTCGAAAGGTGATTTAAAGCCTCCTTTTTTATAAGGTACAATTCGATAATGGGATCTTTGGAATGCTTCGCTATACTCAGGATCTTATCCATTACTAAATTAAAATGTCGCATGGCACTCGTTTCTACGAGTTGTTCTTTTTTCGGGAAATGGGTGTAGATTGTTTTTTTGGAGACACTCATCTTTAGGGCTATATCGTCTACGGTCACACTTTTGAAACCGTATTGTAAAAATAAGGGAATAGCCTCATTAATAATAGCCTCTTTCATTAATTTTTTTTGGCAAATGTAAATAAAGGAAACTTTAAAAACAAAAAAAGTCTCCAAAGTTTCTTTTTTATTTCTTAATGGATAAAACCCTATTTTTGAAAAAAACGAAAATGGCTGGGCTTACTAAATACCAAGGTTCTTTTGAAACCTATTTAAAACAGACCGTTTCGGTTGGATCACCTGCAGGTTTGTATCTTCCTATTCAGTACTTGTTGGAGCTCGGTGGAAAGCGTTTGCGTCCTGTTTTGGTTTTAATGGCAGCAGAGGCCTTTGGGAACCAAAAAAAGGAGGCCCTTCCTGCTGCCCTGGCAGTAGAGATTTTTCACAATTTCACCCTGATGCATGATGACATTATGGACGAGGCCCCATTAAGAAGGGGTGCTGCTACGGTACATCAAAAATGGAATCTCAACACAGCCATACTTTCCGGTGATGCTATGATGATCCAGGCGTATCAGGCCTTAGAATCTTATAAAGCCCCCTTATTTGATAAATTGACCCGATTGTTGAGTAAAACTGCAATTGAAGTTTGTGAGGGACAGCAATACGATTTAGATTTTGAATCAGAGCAGGAGGTCAGCCAAGAACAGTATTTGGAAATGATCCGACTAAAAACAGCAGTTCTGGTGGGTTGTGCTTTAAAAATGGGTGCGTGGATTGGTGGCGCTCAGGACCACCAAGCCCAATTGATATTTGATTTTGGAGAACTTTTGGGGACTGCTTTCCAAATCCAAGACGATTATTTAGACGCTTTTGGAGACCCCGCTTCTTTTGGAAAACAATTGGGAGGAGACATCATTGAAAACAAAAAAACCATACTGTATCATCAAGCGATGTCCAAAGGTTCTCAAGAAGAGCAAAGAAACCTCAAGAAGTGGTTTACTTCTCAAACCGATCCCGCGGAAGCAGCTCAAAAAATTGAAGCGCTAAAAACACTTTTCGAAACTACTGGAGCACGGGAAGCAAGTCGTAATTTGGTTGGTCACTATACCCAAATAGCTTTTGAAAAATTAGAAAGCTTAACAATCAGTGAGCAAGGAAAAACCTTGTTTAAAGCTTTTGGAACTCATTTAATGGAACGTAAATTTTAAAAGAGCCGTTGGAACAAGGCCTTTAAAAACCAGGTCTTTTGCTTTAATGAAAAAGAAGCGAGGATTTGCAGCTCTTCCCAAAAACTTGTTTTTTCGTCCAAAAACCGAAAAATTCGAATCGGATTGTTTTTTTCAAACATACGGGAAAAAAGCTGACTCCCTTGCGCATTGTATCGAGTCAACACATCCAGAAATAACAAATCGTAAAATCGAAAGCGATTTCTGACCGTAAAAGTATCTAATGCTTTGTCGGTTTTTAAAAATGGAAGCAAGCGTTCGATACTTCTTCGCGTGTTCATAAAGGTAAATCCTGTGCTGGCTTTAGTCCATCCTCCTGCAGTACCGATATGGAGTAAGCTTGGGGTATTGAACTGTTCAAAGGGGAAACAGGTCATCGGAATGTTGCCTTGCTCTTTTTCTTCAATGATGTAATCTGTGATATCTTTTGTTTTTAAATAGGATTCTATTCCTTTTTCATATTCTTCAAGCTTCAAAAGATGTTCTGAAAAAAGGGTGTATTCTACCAAGGCGGTGTGGGAATCTAATGGGAGCACGTAGAGGAAACGAGTTTCCTTTTCTTGGGGGATATCAAAATCCATAAAGAGGATTTTATCGGGATCAAATGCAGGGGTTGAGGTTTTGATAAACCATCCGACAAAGTGCTGCTGTAACACGGGGTGTTTTTTTTGATTCCACAGGGGCTTGGGATTGAAAAGGCTGTTAAAAACGCGTTTGGATTGAAATTTTCCTTGCGTTGTGACAATTTCTGTAAAGCCACCCTCAGTTCGAATATCTTGTATTTCGGCCTGTAAAAAAGTAGTATTTTCTGCTTGTTTAAATTGCTTGTAAAAGGTTTGATAAACCCCAGCAGAGCGCAGCATTTTATACTGCAAAGGAGCTAAAGGAAACTCTTGATGGATTTTTTTAGAGCAAAATTGTGCTTGATTCCATACTTTTATAAGCAAGGGGTCAAAGTTTCCTTTAGGGAGTTCCCAATAACACCAAGTTCGGTCATTGGTATTTTTGAGTTCCTTTTCGACAACAAGAATGGATTGCGTATTAAAGTAAGGATCTTCCCGAAGTGCTTTTAAGAGTAATAGGCCAGAGGCTCCACCCCCACAAATAATAAAATCAAAATAGTTTTGTTTCATAGCTGAGTTGTAAAAGTAACCCTAAATGCACAAAAACTTCTTGAAACAGTTTAATTTTGATAAAAATAGAAATAATGGAAGGAATTTTAGAATTTTTTAAAAATACAGATCCAGTTTTGGGAGCTCTCTACGCAACTTTATTTACTTGGGGGCTTACGGCATTGGGGGCTTCCTTAGTTTTTTTTGTAAAGGAAATGAATCGTGCGGTATTGGATGGCATGCTCGGTTTTACTGGAGGAGTCATGGTTGCTGCGAGTTTTTGGAGTTTATTAGCGCCAGGCATTGAAATGAGTCCTGGAGAAGGATTTATCAAGGTTATACCCGCTGCTGTGGGATTTGGATTAGGCGCTTTATTCATTTTTGGTTTGGATAAAATACTCCCCCATATTCACATTAATTTTAAGGAATCAGAAGGGATCAAAACACCCTGGCATCGCACTACACTTTTGGTTTTAGCGATTACCCTACACAACATTCCTGAAGGGCTAGCCGTAGGGGTATTATTTGGCGGAGTCGCTGCTGGAATCCCAGAAGCCTCCATTGCGGGTGCGGTAGCACTAGCCTTGGGTATTGGAATCCAAAACTTCCCAGAGGGAATAGCCGTATCCATGCCGTTGAGAAGGCAAGGGGTTTCCCGTTTTAAAAGTTTTTGGTACGGCCAATTGTCTGCTGTGGTAGAACCTTTTGCAGCGGTAATTGGCGCTTTGGCGGTAACCTTTTTTACTCCAATACTTCCTTATGCACTCGCTTTTGCAGCGGGAGCCATGATTTTTGTGGTGGTAGAAGAAGTTATTCCCGAAACCCAGCAAGACCGGTATACCGATATCGCCACTTTAGGTTTCATTGGAGGTTTTATAGTCATGATGACTTTGGACGTCGCTTTAGGATAGGTCTTCTTTGGAAAACGACTGCCACCCCTGTGCGGTAAGTTCAATTTGATGCCCCAAACCTGTAATTAGCTGGCAGCCTGCATTCGCTTCACACGCATGACCCACTACCGTGAGAAAAGGATGAGATTTGATTTTTTCATAGTCCTTTTGTTTTACGGTAAAAAGCAATTCGTAGTCTTCCCCTCCGTTGAGGGCTGCCGTAGCGCTGTTTAATTTAAATTCCTCACAAATTAAATTTACTTCAGGATCGATAGGAATTTTTTCTTCGAAAAGGTGAAAGCCTACTTTGGAGGCTTTTGATAGGTGGAGGATTTCCGAAGATAACCCATCGCTGATGTCAATCATGGACGTGGGTATAATTTGGAGTTCATCGAGCAAATCAATGACGTCTTTTCGCGCTTCGGGTTTAAGTTGCCGTTCGATGCTATACGCATAGTTCGTCAAATCGGGTTGGGAATTTGGATTTACCTTAAACACCGCTTTTTCGCGTTCCAACACTTGGAGACCGGCATAAGCAGCTCCTAAGTCGCCACTTACTACCAAAAGATCATTTTCTTGTGCGCCTTTGCGGTGGACAAGTTTCTTTTTTGGAGCACTTCCTAGAACAGAAATGGAGAGGATCAAACCCGTGATACTGCTGGTTGTATCTCCTCCGATTAAATCAATTTTGTAGTTTTTACATGCCAGCGCAATGCCTTGGTACAATTCATCTATCGCTTCCAGGGTAAATCGATTAGAAACCGCAAGAGAAACTGTTATTTGTTGTGGATGCGCGTTCATGGCGTAGAGATCAGAAAGGTTGACCATAACCGCTTTGTAGCCTAAATGTTTTAAGGGCATATAGGTCAAATCAAAGTGAACGCCCTCAACCAATAAATCGGTACTAATCAGTGTCGGATCTTTTCCGTGATAAAGCACTGCAGCATCATCACCCGGACCTAAAACACTGGAAGGATTTTGAAGTGAAAAGCTTTGGGTCAAATGATCTATCAATGCAAATTCGCCGAGATCACCTAAGGAAGTTTTGGATGGATTTTTATCTTCTAACATTTCACAAAAGTACGCATCCCACAGAAATGTTAATTCATGGACTTCTTGTTGTTTTTTGGTTACATTTAAAGAACATTTACATTCCTATCTAATAGTTTGATTTTCAGTAGGATGGTAAATCGAGTGTTTTAGTTTAGTGTAGTGTTAACCAGTTCTAGCTAGGGCAAAATTGAAGAATAAATTAAAAATAGCACATGAAATTTTACCCCTTACTTGTCTTGCTTTTATGGGCTTCTTGCAGTAAAGAACCTGTTTTAGAACAACCTCAAGAGCCAATCACCACGACACCAACCCCTGACCCAACTCAAGCAAGCAGTCAACAAAAGACTCCTTGTGAAGATGGAATGGCGGGGAGTTATCCTTGTTCGGGTTATGATTTGTTGTCTAGGATTTCGATTTCGAATTTCGGCAGTGAAGCGGGAAATGACAATTGGGGTTGGACAGACCCTGAAACGGGAAAAGAATACGTACTCTCAGGTCTGGACGACGGAACCGCATTTGTAGATATTAGTGATCCCGAAAACCCAGTGGTATTGGGAAAACTGCCCACAGCTACCGATGCCAGCTGGTGGCGAGATATAAAAGTGTTTAAAGACCATGCGTTTATTGTCAGTGAAGCACAAAACCATGGCTTGCAAGTTTTTGATTTAACCCGCTTACGGGAGGTCACTTCACCACAAACGTTTACTTCCGATAAACGCCTTACGGAGTTTGGAAACGCACACAATATTTGGATTAATGAGGCAAGTGGTTATGCTTATGTTATCGGTTCTGAATTATTTCAAGGAGGCCCTGCTTTTATAAACATAGCCGATCCAAAAAACCCAGTACTAGAGGGGGGATACGCAGAGGACTCTTATACCCATGACGCACAAATTGTCATTTACAACGGACCCGATCCAGAGTACCAAGGGCGTGAACTCCTTTTTGGAAGCAACAGTGATGGAGGTGAAAACAATCAAATTGTCATAGTAGATGTAACGGACAAAGCGAACCCAGAAAAGATCAGTTCCATAACCTATTCCAATGGGGGCTACACACATCAAGGGTTTTTATCGGAGGACCAGCAGTATTTTTTTCTCGGTGATGAATTAGACGAACTTCGCTTTGGAAGCCCCACGCAAACTCGTATTTTTGATTTAACCCGTCTTTCCAATCCGCTACTACATTTTACTTATTTTGCTAGTATTAATGCGATTGATCACAACGGTTATGCCAAAGGCGATGAATTTTATTTGGCAAGTTATACCGCGGGTCTCCGTGTTTTAGATATCAGCCAAGTAGCAGAAAAAAAGATAAGTGAAAAAGGATTTTTTGACACCTATCCCATTGACAACAATCCAAAATTTAATGGCGTTTGGAATGTATATCCCTTTTTTGAAAGCGGAGTCATCGCGATCCAAGATATAGATTCGGGCTTGTTTTTGGTAAAAGCAGCAGAGTAATATGAGAAATTTTTTTGGTGTCAGTTGGGTCTTATTTTTTAGCGCTTGTAGCCCTATCACTGAAACCAATTGGTCGTTCTTGCCCCCTGTAGAAAATAGGTGGGATGCTGTTCAAACCCTTGGGGGAAGTGCAGAGGACATTGCTCATGCCGTCATCCGTACCCAAGACGGAGGGTTTGCAATCGTAGGCAATACGCAAAGTACTGATGGCGATTTTTCACAAAAAACCCGAGCGGGGAGTGATCTCTTTTTAATGAAATTTTCTTCAATGAGGACTTTGGAATGGACACAAACTTATGGAGGTTCCGAAGATGATCGTGGCCATGACTTGGTTCAACTTCCCGATGGGGGCTTTGCCGTAGTGGGTTACAGTAAAAGTAATGATGGAGATGCTTCGGTAAACAAAGGCCAACACGACAATTGGGTATTTCGAACTGATGCCAGCGGGACCCTTTTGTGGGAAAAGAGTTTTGGGTTTTTAGGCCACGACCACGCCTACAACATCCTCGCTACTTCGGACGGGGGGCTTTTTTTTAACGGATTTTTGGATGTTACCGCTTCAAGGGGTTTGGGTCAGGACAAGAAAGAGGCTCATTTTTCCGCACGTCATGGAGTAGGAGAATTTTGGGCACATAAAATTGACCTCAATGGAAATTTAGAATGGCGCAGATACTTTGGAGGAACTAGTAACGACCGGTCTTATGACGCCTTAGAAACCCAAGACGGGGACTTTGTGCTGGTAGGCGCATCGGAAAGTCAAGATGTTGATGTCCAAAACCCGAGGGGAAGCTATGATTTTTGGATCGTGAAGATCGATGCACTGGGAAATTTACTTTGGGAAAAATCCATAGGGGGATCTGCCTATGACAAAGCCAATGCAGTCATTGAAACCTCCTCAGGAGATTATCTTGTTTTGGGTCAAACCTACAGTAGTGATGGTGATATTCAGACGGCTGCAGGGTCTTCAGACATCCTGTTGGCACGACTTTCTGCTGCTGGAACTGTACTAGCGGAACAAACGTTAGGAGATGCAGGTTTTGAAACCGCTTCAGCATTGCAGCAACGGACTGACGGGACGCTCATTATCCTTGGAACTAAGAGCCCTCAGGCGAGTACCTCTGGCGAAGTCCCATTGAGCAATGATGTTGCTTTGTATTATACCCTTCCCAACGGAAAGCCGATCCAAACCGCCACACTCTCTGGATCGGGCTTGGATGAGGGCAATGATCTTGTTCTAACGGAAGACGGAAAAGTACTTGTGGTAGGAAGTACAGAAAGCAATTCGGGAGACTTTTCAAACACCTTCGGAGGAAAGGATATTTTTATTGCTTTTTGGCATTAAATCAGCTGATTTTCCTATAGTCTAAATCAATAGAGATTTTTATGAAATCCATTGAAATACTGTATATTTGCTTATTATTTAGATTAATTCTTTATTAGAATGATTAAAGTTGACGAAACCGCCAAAGAAAAAGTATCCTTTCTCATGAGAGAGGAAGGTTTTGACCCTTCGAATGATTTTGTTCGAGTAGGGGTAAAAAGTGGAGGTTGTTCTGGTTTGTCTTATGAATTAAAATTTGACAATCACCTACAAGACGACGACAAGCTTTTTGAAGACAATCAAGTGAGGATATTAGTCGATAAGAAAAGCTTGCTTTATTTAGTGGGAACCACCTTGGAGTATTCTGGTGGTCTCAACGGAAAAGGTTTTGTGTTCAACAATCCAAACGCCCAGAGAACCTGCGGTTGTGGGGAGAGTTTTTCACTTTAAAAAAAGAAAATGGCTTATACTGAAGAAGAATTAAAAAAGGAATTAGAAACCAAAGAATACGAGTACGGTTTCTATACCGATATTGAATCGGACACATTTCCTGTGGGATTGAATGAAGACGTCATTCGCAAAATTTCAGAGAAAAAGGAGGAGCCTGAGTGGATGACACAATGGCGCCTAGAGGCCTATGAGAATTTTAAGGAAATGACTGAACCCGAATGGGCAAACGTCAACTACAAAAAACCTGACTTACAGGCGATTTCCTATTACTCAGCACCCAAAACAAAACCCAAATACGAAAGTCTGGATGAAGTAGATCCCGAGTTGTTAAACACCTTTGACAAACTAGGGATTTCATTAGAAGAACAAAAAAAACTTGCTGGGGTCGCTGTGGATATCGTGATAGATTCCGTTTCTGTAGCCACTACCTTTAAAGAAACTTTAGCCGAGAAAGGAATTGTTTTTTGTTCCATCTCAGAGGCGATTCAGAAGCACCCCGAATTGGTAAAGAAATACATCGGGACAGTGATCCCACCCAAGGATAATTATTACGCAGCGCTAAACAGTGCGGTATTTACGGACGGCTCTTTTTGCTACATTCCCAAAGGCGTACGCTGCCCTATGGAATTGTCTACTTACTTTAGAATCAATCAAGCGGGGACAGGGCAGTTTGAACGTACCTTAGTCATTGCGGACGAATCCAGTTATGTAAGTTATTTGGAAGGCTGTACAGCTCCGTCAAGAGATGAAAATCAACTGCACGCTGCCGTGGTAGAGCTTATCGCTATGGACGATGCAGAAATCAAATATTCCACGGTACAAAACTGGTACCCTGGAGACAAAGACGGAAAGGGAGGGGTCTTTAATTTTGTTACCAAAAGAGGACTTTGCCACACCCGATCTAAAATTTCATGGACTCAGGTAGAAACGGGTTCTGCGGTGACCTGGAAGTATCCTTCTTGTATTTTAAAAGGAGACCATTCCATTGGAGAATTTTATTCCATTGCGGTTACAAATAACTATCAGCAAGCGGATACAGGAACCAAGATGGTACATTTAGGGAAAAACACCCGAAGTACGATCATCTCCAAAGGAATTTCCGCAGGGAAGTCACAGAACAGTTACCGCGGTTTGGTACAAGTGGGGGCACGAGCAAAAAATGCCCGAAACTTTTCTCAATGCGATTCACTGCTAATGGGGAATGATTGTGGGGCACATACCTTTCCCTACATCGAGGCCAAAAGCAACTCGGCTCAGATAGAACACGAAGCCACCACCAGTAAGATTGGAGAAGATCAAATCTTTTACTGCAACCAAAGAGGTATTGACACCGAAAAAGCAATTGCCTTAATAGTCAACGGGTTTAGTAAAGAAGTACTAAACAAGCTCCCTATGGAATTTGCAGTAGAAGCACAAAAATTGTTAGAAATTTCCCTCGAAGGATCCGTAGGATAAAAAAAGAAACTATGTTAACGATAGAAAATTTACACGCCCAAGTAGACGGTAAAGCCATATTAAACGGTATAGACCTAGATGTAAAAGCTGGTGAAGTTCATGCCATTATGGGACCTAACGGTTCCGGTAAGAGCACCTTGTCTTCCGTCATTGCAGGAAATGAAGATTATGAAGTAACTCAAGGCAAACTCTTGCTGAAAGGCAACGATCTTGCCGAATTGGATGCTGAAGAACGAGCGCATTTGGGAATCTTCCTTTCGTTTCAATATCCAGTAGAAATACCAGGGGTAACGGTCACCAACTTCATCAAGACGGCGATAAACGCCAATAGAAAAGCACAAGGCTTGGAAGAAATGCCCGCAAGTGATCTCTTAAAAAAGATCCGTGAAAAGGCAAAACTTTTAGAAATTGACTCTAAATTTTTGTCCCGTTCTCTGAACGAAGGATTTTCAGGAGGAGAAAAAAAGCGCAATGAAATTTTTCAAATGGCCATGTTGGAACCTGCTTTATCCATTTTAGATGAAACCGACTCTGGCTTGGATATCGATGCTTTAAAAATTGTTGCCAATGGAGTAAACAAACTTAAAGGTAAACACAATGCTGTGGTTGTGATTACACACTACCAACGTTTGTTAGACTACATTGTTCCCGATTTTGTACACGTTCTTTTTGATGGTAAAATAGTTAAATCAGGTACCAAAGAGCTGGCACACGAATTGGAGAAAAAAGGATACGACTGGATCAAAGAATTGGCATAAATGGAGTTTAAAGAAAAATTAATTTCTTCGTATTTAGCATTTGAAGAGGACATGGACCTCTCCGACAGTGTGCACGATACGCGCGCTGAAGCACTAAAAGTATTTGAAGAAAAAGGCTTCCCTACCAAACGAGACGAAGCGTGGAAATACACTTCTCTGGATAGTTTAATCCGTGAGGATTACGCCTTGTTTCCCAAGTCAGAGGCCAGTATTGAACTCAAAGATGTGAAGAAGTACTTTTTGTACGATACAGATACCTACAAAGTCATTTTTATCGATGGGGTGTACAGCCCTTTCTTGTCCAATACCACACACGACGGTCTAGATGTTTGTTTGATGTCTGCCGCATTGACCAAGCCCAAGTATCGAGATTTAATCAATACTTATTTCAATAAAATAGCTCCAGGAGACGACAGTCTTACCGCTCTGAATACTTCCTATGCGAAAGAGGGGGCCTATGTGTACATTCCCAAAAATAGTGTCGCGGAAAAACCCATTGAAATCATTCACTTTTCTTCTGGAAATGAAGAAGCGCTTTGGCTACAACCTAGAAATCTAGTTGTAGTAGATAAAAATTCTCAAGTACAAATTATCGAGCGTCATCAAAGTTTAACTGAACATCCTGTAGTGACCAACAGTGTCACAGAGATTTATGTTCATCAAGAGGCGTTTGTAGATTATTACAAATTACAAAACGACCTGCCTACTGCGTCCTTGATTGACAACACCTATATCACTCAAGAAAAAAAGAGTCATGCCAGTGTGCATACGTTTGCATTAGGAGGAAAGTTAATCCGTAACAATTTAAGGTTTTATCACAAAGGGGAACACATCCTTTCCACACTGAAAGGAGTTACTATTTTGGAAGGGAAACAACATGTGGATCATTCCACTTTAGTCCACCATTCACAGCCCAATTGTGAAAGTCATCAAGATTATAAAGGGATTTTTTCAGAGCGTTCGGAAGGGGTGTTTAACGGTCAGATTTTAGTAGATAAAATCGCTCAAAAAACCAATGCCTTTCAACAAAACAACAATGTGCTTTTGGACGACAAGGCTACGGTAAACAGCAAGCCTCAACTCGAAATTTTTGCGGATGATGTCAAATGTTCTCATGGATGTACTATTGGTCAAATGGATGAAGAGGCTTTATTTTACCTTCGTACACGAGGCATTCCAAAAAAGGAAGCCAAAGCCTTGATGACCTATGCTTTTGCCAACAATGTTTTGGAAAGCGTGCAACTGCCTTCATTGAAAAAAAGAATCAATGGGCAAATTGCCAGAAAACTTGGGGTTAACCTCGGATTTGAACTCTAATGCTCGATGTCAAAAAAATACGTGCTGATTTTCCCATTCTTTCTCGAAAAGTAAACGGTCAGGACTTGGTGTATTTTGACAATGCGGCTACGTCACAAACCCCTCAACAGGTGATTGATGTGATTGTAGATTACTACAGCCGATTGAATGCCAATATTCACCGTGGAGTCCACAAACTCAGCCAGGAGGCAACCGACGCATACGAAGAGGCACGGATTAAAATTCAAAAACATTTTAATGCTGCGCAGTTTTACGAAATCATTCTCACTTCCGGAACTACAGAAAGTATCAATCTGATCGCTTCGGGCTACAGTACAATTTTGCAAGCAGGAGACCAACTGATAATTTCCGCTCTAGAACACCATTCCAATATTGTTCCGTGGCAAATGCTTTGTGAAAAAACGGGTGCCGAATTGAAAGTCATTCCCATGACGCTAAAAGGAACCTTAGACATGCAGGCGTACGAAAGCCTGTTGAGTCCAAAAACTAAACTGGTTTTTGTCAACCATGTTTCCAATGCTTTGGGGACGGTAAACCCCATCGAGGAGATCATCACCAAAGCCCATGCCTACGGCGCCAAGGTTCTAATAGACGGGGCACAAGCCTGTCCTCATATCAAACCTGACGTTCAAGCCTTGGATGTTGATTTTTATGTGACTTCAGCACATAAACTCTGTGGTCCTACTGGAGTGGGGATGCTTTACGGCAAGTCGGAATTGCTCAAGGCCTTACCTCCCTACCAAGGCGGAGGAGAAATGATAGCGACCGTCACTTTTGAAAAAACAACCTATGCGGATCTGCCTCATAAATTTGAAGCAGGAACTCCAAACATTGCGGGAGGAATTGCCTTTGGTGCGGCTTTAGACTATATGAATGGGATCGGTATGGAGGCCATCGCGAGTTATGAAGCGGAACTTTTGGCCTATGCTACTGCGGAACTAAAAAAGATTGAAGGAATTATAATTTTTGGAGAAGCCGAAGAAAAAACTGCGGTCATCTCCTTCAATGTGGGAGTACAACACCCCTATGATTTGGGAAGTATTTTAGACCAAATGGGGATCGCTGTACGAACCGGACATCACTGTGCACAACCTATTATGGACTTTTTTGAAATCCCAGGAACGGTTCGCGCTTCCTTTTCATTTTACAATACCTTTGAAGAAATTGACCGTTTGATCGCAGGGGTCCGCAAAGCGGTAAAGATGTTACAATAATTTAATACTTTTAAGTGTGAAAACAATTGAAGCCATACAAGAAGAACTTATTGAAGAGTTTGCCCTCTTTGAAGATTGGATGCAGCGCTATGAGTATATGATCGATTTAGGGAAATCCCTTCCTTTGATTGATACGGCATTTAAAAACGAGGATTATATCATCAAAGGCTGTCAAAGTAAAGTGTGGGTTCACGCAGATTTAAAAGACGAGCTCATCCATTTTACCGCGGATAGCGATGCGATTATTACCAAAGGAATTATTGCGATTTTGATTCGCGTTTTTTCAAATCAACCTCCCAAAGCCATCTTAGAAGCCAATACCGACTTTATCGATAAGATCGGGCTTAAAGAACATTTATCACCCACCCGTGCTAATGGTTTGGTCTCCATGATCAAACAAATCAAAATGTATGCGGTGGCCTATCAAACACAATTGAATTAATCATGTCAGAAGCAATGGATACGAGCAACCTAGGGGACAAAATTGTCGGAGTTTTAAAAACGATTTTTGACCCAGAAATTCCTGTAGATATTTACGAATTGGGATTGATCTATGACGTTTTTGTCAATGAAGATTCGGATGTTAAAATTTTAATGACCTTGACCACACCTAACTGCCCTGTGGCAGAATCACTCCCTATGGAGGTGGAAGAAAAAGTCAAATCTTTGAATGAAGTTAAAACCGCGGAGGTAGAAATCACCTTTGATCCTCCGTGGACTCAAGAGTTGATGAGTGAAGAGGCAAAGCTTGAACTGGGAATGCTTTAAAGATGGCAGATTCCATTGTCAATAAAGTAGCGAGCAGCCCCCTTGTCACCGTGGATTTGGAAGACTACAAAACAACGGGGACTCGAACTACTATTGATATGGCGAACTGGTTGGAAGAGGGTTTTATCCTTAGAGAAAAACCGTTTAGAGCTTTACTCAAAGAACACGATTGGTCCCAATACTTGGATCACCACATCGCTTTGCATTGTTCTTCGGATGCTATTTTACCCGCTTGGGCCACTCTTTTGATTACGGCCTATTTAAGTCCCTTTGCTACAACCATCGTCTTGGGAAGTGTAAAGGATTTGGAAAAGGAGCTTTTTTCAACAGCAATTAATGACCTACACCTCGGTCCGTATCAAAACAAACCGATAATGATCAAAGGCTGTTCCGATCCTTCCGTTCCCGAAGGGGCTTACATTCAACTGGTACAACGCCTGCAAACTGTAGCCAAAAGTATGTTTTACGGGGAAGCTTGTTCTTCCGTACCTTTATGGAAGGCAAAAAAATAAGGTGAACAATACACCCAAAATTCTAATTCTCTCCTATTACTGGCCTCCCTCGGGAGGATCGGGGGTACAGCGGTGGATGTATTTTGCCAAATACTTAAAGCAGTTGGGCTATGAACCTATTGTGGTTACTGTTGCTGAATCCCAAGCGTCCTATCCCGTTTTGGATCCCAGTTTGATCCGAGAAGTGGAAGGGATCCGAGTTATCAAAACCGCAACCCGAGAACCGTTGCGTTGGTATTCCCGCTTGACTTCAGGCGATTCAAAAAAAGGCATTCCCCAAGGGGAAGTTCAAACCACCAGTATCTTTGGAAAAATTGCAGCTTACATTCGGGGAAACTTCTTTATACCCGATGCGCGTAAAGGGTGGGTTCCCTTTGCCGTAAAAGCCGCACAAGCGGTTTTAAAGCAAGAAAAGATTCACTGCCTCATAACTACAGGGCCACCACATTCTACGCATTTAGCAGGCTTGCAATTGGCAAAACAGTTTAAGCTCAATTGGTGGGTGGACTTTCGCGATCCCTGGTTGGATGTTTTTTACAACAAACAGTTGCGCCGCAGCCAGAGTAGTCAAGCCAAAGACGCCGCATTGGAAAAAACAGTTCTTCACTATGCCAGTGGTGTGATCACCACCACGGGAGGGGACTTGCACCAAAGTTTGCAGCAAAAAGCGCCTGATCAAACGTTTGTGGCACTTCCCAACGGCTACGATGCAGACTTGATGCAACAGATCCCAGCCGCTCCTAAGAAAGACGGGTTTCATATCGTATATACAGGTTTGTTGACCCAAAATCAGGGGTATTCAAAGTTGATGGAAGTATTCCACGAATTATCTCAAAGCCACACCCTCTCTTTTACCCTTGCTGGAAACATCAATCCCGACATTATCAATGAAATCAAAAATAGCCTCCCCAAAGTGGAGGTCCAGTATCTCGGGTATCTTCCCCATGCAGAAGCCATAGCTTTGATGAAAAGTGCAAACCTCTTGTTGAATTTTATATTTAAAGGAGCCGAAACTCAAATGATCTCAGGGAAATTATTGGAATATATGGCTGCGGAAGTCCCCATCCTTTCTCTCGGCGATCCCAATTCCCCAGCAGCTCAGTTCCTCACCCAAGGGACTCAGGCGTGGATGGTAGAAGAAGACGATACCCCCGCAATGAAAAAGCACCTCAAAGCTCTCCTAGAACAAAAACGACAACCCAAAAACACAACACCTCAATTGGCAGAATGGAGTAGAATGGCTCTGACAAAGCGTTTGGTGGAGGTGGTTTTGGGGTGAGGAACGGTTAGTATATGGCAAGTAGGGCAACAGAAAGCAATAAACTTTCAAGTTTCTACTGAGCCAAAGCGTTGTATTTTGTTTTTAATTTATTCATTCTTAAAAGCCAAATCAACGATTTGGCGGTGTTGGTTAATAGCACTGAACTTTCGTAAACCACCGAACGCCCTATTTGCTATATACCGTGTTATAGGTAGTGTTATTTACCTTTTTTATCTTCTTCATCATCTTTAATTGTATACTTATCAAGAAGCAATTGCTTTTCCTTAGTATTTAGCTTTTTATACCTCTCACGAACGATACTTGTTTCTTCCCTTAATTCAGTTGAAATATCTTTTTCATTTTCTTCATCTTCTTCACTTTCTGAAATCGGAGGTGTTAAAAGTTTCAATTCATTGCCTTTTACAATATGGTCAGTCAGGACAGAACTTACTTCATTTGCCTTTTTTGCGGCACCAACTTTATCAACTTTCAATCTTTGGCTCAATTTCTCTTGATGCTGTTCTAATGCTTTTTCTTTAATTGAATCTTTTATATTATCAAGCATTAAAGTTTCTCTTTCTTGCTCCATTTTAATGAGCTTCTTATTTCCCATATATGTCAATATGTTCAGTTGACTTGAAATCAGACTTGAAATATTCAGAAATGTATTTTTTTGTAGTTCTATCTGTCAGTGTTATTTTTCCGATATTAAATTTCGTTATTTTTTGGTCAAAATATAACACCTTCAAAGAGCATTTTTTGGAATTTTTATAAAATTCGAAGTATGTTTTTCCAATATAAATTAATGAGTCGGCTGTTGACATATCCATTAATTCAGGAATTGGTTTAATACTGTCGATTTGTTGAGTTAAAGGTTTTAACTCACTAATATCAATTTCAAAAGGAATTTTTCCATTCAATTTAATGTCATTCAATTCGATTGATTGAGCATTAACTGAAATTATGATTCCAGTAAATATTATCTTTAGAAATGTTTTCATTTTTAATTACTCACAACTTGTATATATCCTCAGCTCTCTTGAGCTTGTCGAAAGATTGCGTTTATTTTTTTTATATAACATTCACCATTTATTTTTTTAACACACTGATTAAAAGATTTTTAAAATCAAAATAAAGGCTAAATATACTTTTACTATTTGCAAGAAAAATTTTTAAAACAAGTAGTTATACACCCACTTTTTAATGTTTATTCAATCCCAAAAAACGTCTAAGAAACCCTGTTGTAGGAGTTTGGTAGTAGAACAGATTTGGGGTCTTCTTTAGCGAAAGATAGGAAATTTATTGATAAAGTTTTTTTTCGGTTAGGTAATTCCAAGAGGCTGGGGGTACCCAGTCACTCATGTCTTCTCCATTTTCTATGCCTTGACGTATTTCGGAAGAGGAAATCTCGATTATGGGGGCATCGGTCCAATGGATTTTGGGATGGTTTAGGAACAGTTTAGGAATGGGCTCAACAATTTTTCTAGGGTAGATATAAAGCTCAAACGCGCTTATGATCTTGTCGTAGCCCTTCCAGCGGTCAAAGGCGGTCATGGTATCTGCTCCTAGGAGGAGAACAAAGTGCTGTTGGGGATGTTGTTTTTTTAATTCGGTTAGGGTATGGTAGGTATAATTGGGTTGAGGCAGGTCAAATTCTACGGTACTAATTTCCAGTTTGGAATGCTTTTGAAGGGCTAGGGAGACCAGCTCCAGTCGTTCTGTGTTGGGAAGGATTTTCGTATCCTGCTTAAAGGGATTTTGTGGGGTGATGACAAACCAGACTACATCCAAATCGGTGTGTTCTACAAAATACGTAGCCAGTCGCAAATGCCCTTTGTGAATGGGATCAAACGTACCAAAAAACAACCCTATTTTTTGCATGCCGCAAAGGTAGGGAATTGGTTAAGAATGCAAGAACTGTTTGACCAAACGTACGACTTCTCGTTTCGCTTGTGATAAGTCGTCGTTGACTAAAATCACATCAAAATCCTGGGAAAAGGTCAGCTCCGTCGTAGATTTGTCCAAGCGTTGTTGGATTTTAGCTTCGCTTTCTGTACCGCGTGTACGCAGGCGATTTTCCAATTCTTCCAAAGAGGGTGGCTGCACAAAAATGGCTAGGGTATTTTTAGGGTAGTGTGCTTTGATGTTCAGTCCCCCTTTAATATCAATATCAAACAAAACATGTTTTCCCGCTTCCCACAGTCGGTGGAGTTCAGATTTTAGGGTTCCGTAATACGCCCCTTCATAAACTTCTTCGTATTCTATAAAGGCGTTTTCTTCAATTTTTTGACGGAATTCGGTTGTACTCAAAAAGTGATAGGCCTTTCCGTTTTCTTCTTTACCTCGGGGAGGTCTGGAGGTGGCAGAAACAGAAAAACCCAGGGGAAGATCCTGCTGTAACAGGTGATTTACAAGAGTGGTTTTGCCGCTTCCAGAGGGGGCCGAAAAGACAATAAGTTTACCCGTATTCACTTTAGAGAACGTTTAGTAATTGCTCTTTGATTTTTTCCAATTCGTCTTTCATCTGAACGACAATTTTTTGTAGTTCCGCATGGTTGGCTTTGGAACCAATGGTGTTCACTTCCCTTCCGATTTCCTGAGCGATAAATCCCAGTTTTTTTCCGTTGGGAAATTCATTTTCCATTACCTCTTTAAAATAGCTGAGGTGGTTTTGTAAACGCACTTTTTCTTCGGTTATATCGAATTTTTCAAGGTAGAAAATCAGTTCCTGTTCAAAGCGGTTGGCGTCGATCTCTACTTTCAGTTCTTCCAACGCGGTGTGCAGTTTTTCTTTGATTTTCTGATGCCGTTCAGGATCGATTTGAATGACGGATTGCAGATGGGATTCAATTAAATCCAAGCGCAACTGCAGGTCTTTCCCCAGTTCGGTTCCTTCATCTTTTCGAAACCCTTCGATGTCAGTAATCACAGCATCCAAAAGGGAGAACAGCGTCTTTTTTTCCGCTTCGCTAAGGGTTTCTTTTTCGGAGCTAAGGGTGTCGGGCAGCCTCATGGCCAGAGCCATTCGTTCACTTTCCGTGGACGTTCCGATTTGCTCCAACTGTGCCATATAGGCTTTGACTACGCCTGTATTGATTGAAGAAGGGGCGGCCTCCCCATTAAATTCTACGTAGATATTAACATCTATTTTACCGCGGTACATTTTTTGGGACAGCCGTTTGCGTAGTTCGGGATCCAGTTCCCGAAGGTAGGCTGGGGTCCGAAGATTGATATCGGCACTTTTGCTGTTTAAAGAACGCACCTCAATACGGATGTGTTTGTCCTCATATTGGGCTTCTTTTTTCCCAAAACCCGTCATGGACAGAATCATAATTACTTAGTTAGAGTTTGAGAATTTTGATGTTTCGAAACGAAACCAGGTCTCCGTGATCTTGCAAGCCAATTTTTCCCGTTTCATACTTTCCAAAATTTCTAAAAGCACATCGGTCTTTAAACTTTGAATTGGTAACCATGGTATCCCACGCTTCTCCTTTCAATGGAAATTCGACAATTTTGGTACCATTAAGCTCTACACTTCCTTCGTTTTTGTTGTGGTCTATCGTCAAAAGGATGTGATTCCATTCTCCCGCTGGCTTACACACATCTTTTGAAGGTTGAACGAGATCGTAAAGTGCTCCCGCCTGGTGGTATTTTGGATTTGCCTTTGCATCGGGGTGGCGTTCGTTGTCTAAAACTTGAATTTCAGGACCTGTAGAATAGGGTCTCTCATGACTTCCGCCCTCTTGAACTCCCCAAAAAATCCCACTGTTTCCACCTTCCGCGATATTCCATTCTATGGAGAGTTGAAAGCTTGTAAACTCTTCGTCGGTAACGATGTCATGCACGTAGTCTCCCTCTGGACGAAGGCTTGGCTCAAAGCTTAGGATGCCGTTTTCAGCCTTCCAAATGGGCTCTACTCCTTTTCGGTTAAAGCGATGCCATCCGTTTAAGGTTTCTCCGTCAAATAGAGATTGCCATTCGGCTTCTGGGTTTGTATTTTTTTCTTCTACCATAACCGAGCTGTTGGTGAAAAGGGTCACAAGGAATGTTGCAATCAGTAATTTATTCATTTGTTTAAAGGTTTAAGATATTTTTTAAAAATTGTTCATCGATGTCTCCCCCTGCAAAGTCATCAAAGGTTTTTTGGGTGGCTTCTATGATGTGGTTTTGGATAAAGGGAGCGCCTTCTCTTGCCCCTTGCTCTGGACTTTTAATGCAGCATTCCCATTCCATTACTGCCCATACGTCACAGCCGTATTCGGTCAGTTTGGTAAAGATGGTTTTAAAGTCGATTTGTCCGTCTCCAGGAGAACGATAACGTCCGGCCCGGTCTATCCAATCCCCATAACCTCCAAAAGCTCCTTTTTTCCCATTGGGTTTAAATTCAGAATCTTTGACATGAAACGATTTGATAAACTCGTGGTAGTGATCGATATATTCAATGTAGTCCAGTTGTTGTAGTACAAAATGGCTGGGGTCGTAAAGTATGTTGACGCGTTTATGATTGTTTGTTGCTTCTAAGAAGCGTTCAAAAGTTACACCATCATGCAAGTCCTCTCCGGGATGGATTTCGTAGCACACATCTACTCCGTTTTCATCATATACATCTAGGATGGGTTTCCAACGGTTGGCGAGTTCAGAAAAGCCGAGCTCTACTAGGCCATCGGGACGTTGCGGCCAGGGGTGCCAGGTGTGCCAGAGTAGGGCACCAGAAAAAGTAGCATGTGTTTTTAGTCCCAAATGCTTACTGGCTTTTGCTGCTTTTTTCATAGTTTCTATTGCCCACTCCGTTCGCGCCTTGGGATTGTTCTTTAATGCGTCAGGAGCAAAGTTGTCAAACATCAAATCATAAGCGGGATGTACTGCTACGAGTTGCCCCTGTAGGTGGGTAGAAAGTTCAGTGATTTCCAAACCGTAGGAATTGATTTTCCCTTTGAGTTCGTCACAGTAGGTTTGGCTTTCTGCGGCTTTGTCCAGATCGATTAGGAAAGATTCCCAGGTCGGGATTTGTATCCCTTTATATCCAAGGTCCGCAGCCCATTTGCACATGCCGTCCAAGCTGTTAAACGGAGCTTTACTATCAACAAATTGAGCGAGAAAAATTCCCGGTCCTTTTACAGTTTTCATTGCTTTTCCAGGCTGAGCCATACGTTTCCTTTTTTATTTGATTCTACAACTTTTTTAATAAAGAGCATGCCTCGTACACCATCGTTCATGGTGGGGTATTCTCCATCAAATGCGGTTTCACCTCGCAAGGCTTTGGCGACTCCTTTGTAAATATTCCCCATGGCATCAAAGATTCCTTCGGGATGACCGCCGGGAAGTTTTGTGCCGTCTGCAGCTACATCAGAGACATAGGCATGTCCAGGTTTGATGATTCTTTTCGGTTCATCGTCTTTGATGTGGTACAACACGTTTGGATTTTCTTGTTCCCATTTAAAGGCCCCTTTTTGCCCGTACACCGCTACCGTAAGTCCATTTTCTTCTCCGGTAGCGATTTGGCTTGCCCGTATGACTCCTTTTACGGTATCTGAAAATCGAATCAGAACGGTTCCGTCTAAATCCAGTGGATTGTCTTCATAGAGCATATTGAGATCGGAAAGGACGGATTTGACCTCCATTCCAGTGAGGTATTCTGTCATTTGAAAGGCATGGGTTCCAATATCACCGATACAAGAGCTAATCCCTGCTTTTTTAGGATCCAAACGCCAAACTGTTTTTCGAATTTCAGGATCGTGAATCACAGGGTTGATCCATCCTTGGTAGTATTGAACATCAATTTTTTGGATCTCACCCAGCTCCCCAGCAGCGATTTGATGCTTCATGTGGCGCACCATGGGATAGCCCGTATAGGTGTAGGTGACCGCAAAAATGGCGTTGTGCTTTTTTTGAAGTGCTTCTAATTCCAAAGCCTCGGCATAACTGGTGGTCAACGGTTTTTCACAGATGACATGAAATCCATTTTCTAACAGTTTTTTTGCCATCGGGAAGTGTAAAAAATTGGGTGTGAGAACCGAAACAACTTCGATGCGTTCCTCTTTGGGTAATTTTGTTTCTTCTGCCACAAAAGTGTCAAAATCTACATATACTCGGTCGGTATTTACTCCTATATGATTAGCAAACTTGATATTGTCTTCGTAGTTGGGATTGAATACGCCTCCGGTGATTTCGTAGCGGTCAAACATATGAGAGGCCACACGATGCAAAACTCCAATTAAGGAATCGCCACCGCCTCCCAATACACCTAGTCTGATTTTGCTCATAATGCTTTAAGTTTAATGGTTTCGTTCTTAAAAAAGATTAAAAATAAGGTTAATACAATAAAAGAAAAAATTGCGGGTTGTACCCAGATTTCCTTCCATAAATGTCCTGTGTCTGTAACATACTGATCCGTAAGCCATCCTGCAAAGCGAAATCCGATAAGCATTCCTACTCCGTAAGTTGCCAAGGTAATCAACCCCTGAGCCGTACTTTTATTGGTTTCTCCAGCTTTAAAGTCAGTGTAAATTTGTCCGGAAACAAAAAAGAAGTCGTAGCAGATACCGTGTAGTAGGATTCCAAAAAGCAACATCCAGGTTTGGGTTCCCGTATCGCCAAAGGCAAATAAAAGATAGCGAACCCCCCAAGCGAGAATTCCTACAATAAGCGCATTTTTAATGCCGTAGCGCTTGATGAAAAGCGGAAGAAGCAATAAAAAAAGAACTTCAGAGATTTGACCTAAAATCATTTTTGAAGCCGCTGCTTGCATCCCCACCTCATTTAAAAACTGGTTTGCGTGTTGGTAGTAAAATGCCAGAGGGATACAAATTAATATGGAAGCGATAAAGAAAAATAAAAACCCTCGATCTTTGAGCATGGCCAAGGCGTCAAGACCCAAAATTTCTCGAAGGGAAGGTTTTTTACCGGAACCCAATCTAGGGGGCGTATTCGGCAAAAAGAAACTGTAAATTCCCAAAAAAGCGGAAGCTCCTGAAGCCATATAAAAAGTATATTTCAAGGTTTGTGCTCCTTCCCACGCCAGGGTTCCAATGGTAACACCGGCTACAATCCAGCCTACACTCCCCAATACTCTGATGGAAGCAAATTCCTTGGAGGGGTCTTTCATCTGATTGAATGCAACAGCGTTGGCCAAAGCCAAAGTGGGCATATACAACAGCATATAAATAAAAATATAGGGATAAAAACTTGCGAAACTCTCCGCCTTACTCACTGTAAAGAGTAAGGCAGCACCAATGAGATGCAGGATTCCCAAAATTTTTTGAGCAGCAAAATAACGGTCCGCAATCAACCCGATAACGAAGGGTGCAATGATGGCTCCAATGGACTGCGTTTCATAAGCTTGTGCCAGTTGACTTCCGCTAGCGTTAAATTGTTGGGAGAGAAAAGTTCCCATGGTCACAAACCAGCCTCCCCAAATAAAAAATTCAAGAAAAAATAAAAAGGAAAGTTGAAAACGCTTTTGGAACTTCATCGTTACAGCGTAGCAGCAACTTTCTCAAGGAGACGTTTTGTTGCTAAAATGCCTTCTTTCTCAGAGAGTACCTCTCCTTCGTACTCGACTCCAATAAATCCGTCGTAGCCCCCTTTTTTTACAATAGAAAGCAATTTGTAATAATCTAAAATGGTTTCGTCACCATTCGAATCAAATTCATAGGATTTTGCACTCATACCAAAAGCCTTTGGGAGCATTTCCGACACTCCTAGATAAGGGTCATAGGGATCGTTGCATTTATTGTCTTTCAGCGATCCCCAATTTTCACTCATGCAAAAATTACCAAAATCAGGTAGTGTCCCACAGTTGCTGAAGCTAACCTGATTAATTACTTGCATCAAGAGATTGGCATTTGACGATTTTCCACCGTGGTTTTCCACAATAACATTGATGTTGAACGGCGCTGCGTATTCTGAAAGTGCAGTTAGACTTTCGATTGAATTTTTGATCCATTTCCCTTCTTCTTTCTCTCCGTGAAGATTTAAACGGACGGCGGCACAACCCATTTGGTGTGCTGCATCAATCCAAAGCTTGTGATTTTCTATAGCAGTCATTCGCTCTTGTTCCTCAGAACTGGACAAATCTCCTTCTCCATCAATCATAATAAGGACATTTTTTACATTGTACTGTTTCGCCAATGCATTGTTTTTCTTAACGAAAGCTTGTATTGCAGTAGTTTTGTCTTCACTATTCATGACATCAGGATACAATCCGTTGACATATTCCAATCCTTTAAAGCCGAATTCACTTGCAACTTTAGCAAAATCGTAGGGAGACATAGTTCCCGAGCGAATAGTTTTATGAAGGGACCATTGAGCCAGCGAGAGGTCAAAAAACAACTCTTGGGTAGGTTCTGCAGGGGGTGTTTTTTTTGTATTGCTTTTACATGAGATTCCACCTACGGGAGCAATTAACAATAAACTCAATACAACGATTTTGGACATAAAATTTGGTTTCATAAATTTTGATTTCAATTAAAAAGTTTTTTTGATAATGATTCTAAATTTAGTCAAATAATCAAATAACGAGGAATAAATTTCTATATTTGGTTACCTCAACATTTAACAAACGAAAATTTTACATGGAAACACAATATGATGCAATAGTTGTTGGAACAGGAGTTAGCGGCGGATGGGCAGCAAAAGAACTTTGTGAAAAAGGACTGAAAACCCTGGTCTTGGAACGCGGGCGAATGGTGAAACACATCGAAGATTACCCCACAATAAATGACGATCCTTGGGATTACAAAACGGGGGATGTCATAACCAATGAAACCAAAAAAGTTCAAGGCAAACAAAGTAGAACCGGCTACACCACAACAGAATCAAGAAAGCATTTTTTTGTCAATGACTTGGAACATCCTTATAACGAAACGAAACGTTTTGACTGGATGCGTGGATATCATGTAGGAGGAAGGTCCCTCACTTGGGGCAGACAGTCCTACCGTCTTACCGATTTTGATTTTGAAGCCAATCTCAAAGACGGGATTGCGGTGGATTGGCCGATTCGTTATAAAGATTTAGCCTCCTGGTACGACTATGTAGAGGGATATATTGGGGTAAGTGGTCAAAACGTAGGACTTCCTCAGTTCCCCGACGGGAATTACTTAAAACCCATGGACCTCAACTGTGTGGAAGATCATTTGCAAGATTCCATTAGTAAAAACTACAAAGACCGCCTGTTGACCATCGGTAGAACAGCCATTATTACGGAAGGTACCAAACCTGGACTGGGAAGAATGAGCTGTCAGTACAGATCAAGATGTATGAGAGGTTGTCCCTTTGGAGCCTATTTTAGTAGTAATTCTTCAACACTTCCTGCAGCCGAAAAAACAGGAAATATGACGCTGCGACCGCATTCCACTGTAAGTGAAGTAATTTACGATGCAGATAAAAAGAGAGCTACCGGAGTACGGGTAATAGACACCGAAACTCAAGAAGTTTATGAATTTAATGCAAAAGTAATTTTCCTATGTGCTTCTTCGGTGCCCTCTACCTCAATTTTAATGCAGTCGAAGTCGGAAGCTTTTCCAAATGGAATGGGGAATGCTTCAGACCAGTTGGGGAGAAATATCATGGACCACCATCTAGGGGTAGGAGCGTCTGCAAGTACAGACGATTTCCAAGACAAGTATTTTTTTGGACGAAGAAATAATGGAATCTATATCCCGCGATTTAGAAACATCGGAGGAGACACCGACCGTAAGGATTATTTGCGAGGATACGGATATCAGGGAGGAGGTTCGCGAAGCAGTTGGACTTCCAAAGTTGCTGAAATGGGCTATGGAGCTCAGTTTAAAGAAGAGGTGCTCAAACCAGGAAGTTGGAGTATTGGTTTAGGTGGTTTTGGAGAAGTACTTCCCTATGAAGACAACCGAATGACCCTGAACTACGACAAGCTGGACAAGTGGGGCTTACCTACAGTGACCTTTGACGCATCGATAAAAGAAAACGAACTCAACATGCGTAAAGACATGCAACAACAAGCTGTTGAAATGCTTGAAAATGCAGGCTTTAAAAATGTAAGAGGATATGACGGCGATTATGCACTAGGCCTTGGAATTCACGAAATGGGAACCGCACGGATGGGTCGTGACCCTAAAACTTCTGTACTGAATAAGCACAGCCAAATTCACGACGTACCCAATGTTTTCGTGACGGACGGATCAGGAATGACCTCTGCCAGTAACGTAAACCCTTCGCTGACTTATATGGCGTTAAGTGCTCGTGCTGCCAACCACGCTGTAGAAGAATTAAAAAAAATGAACCTTTAATAGCAAATAGAAATGGATAGAAGAAAAGCATTAAAAAATATAGGAACAGGGATTGGTGCCATTGCAGTAACTCCCACCGTAGTAAGTCTTTTTCAAAGTTGTCAAACGGCAACAGGCTACACCCCTGTTTTTATACCTCAAGAAGACTTCGGAACGGTATCCAATTTAATGGAATTGATTATCCCAACCACAGATACCCCTGGGGCAATTGAACTCAAACTACCCGAATTTCTGGACGCTTATGTGGACGCGGTTTGGAGCCAAGAAGACCAAGCGCGTTTTGCCGATGGTTGGACGGCTTTTAAAAGTAGTGCAGTAAAAGCTTCGGGTAAAGAGAATGCAAGTCAGCTAACCCTAGAAGATTGGGATTCGCAACTTGCTAACTATTTAAAATCTGAAAGCACTCCTTCAGAGGACGACCTTGCTGCTACATTCGCAGGTCAGTTAAGAGGACTCACCGTAAATGCCTTCAAAACCAATGAATACATTGGTGAAAATGTATTGGCGTATGCTCCCATACCTGGAGATTACAAAGGCTGTGTGGACCTCCAAGAAACTACTGGCGGAAAAGCCTGGTCTTTATAACGTCCTAAGGTATTCTGTAATAGCACGTGCCTCCTCCTCAGAAAGGTTCTGATTGAGCATCATCACGTTGTTGTATTTTTTAAGCAAGGCTTTAGCAATGGGGTCTTGCTTTAACATTTCTGTAGGGTTTAGCAGGATATTGATCACCCACTCAGGACTTCTCCTCTCGTAAATCCCTTTCATTGCAGGACCAATTAATTTGCGTTCGGCCATATGGCAAGCCGTACATTTTTGCTTAAAGGCAGTTTCTCCTTTTGCAGCCATAGCCTGATCGATCTCTTCATCAAAAGTTAAACTTTTAATAGGACCAATCCCTTTGTTGTTTAGGTCAACGGGAACCTCAGAAACATCAGTAGCTGTGTCTTTCTTTTCTTCTTTTTGAGTTCGGTTGTATTCGAACCCTTTTTTCTTTTCTTCTGAACTCCCGCAACTTATAAAAAGAGCAAAAGTGAATAACACAAGTAGATTTTTCATGAGATTAATTTCCTCAAAAATAGAAAAAGAATAGTTTTATAGAAAAAATTGAATCTATGTTTTTAAAAGAATTTGAAATCCGATGGAATGACTTGGATGCCAACAGACACCTAGCAAATATTTCCTATTTGAGTTTTGCGGGCGAAACACGGATGGCCTTCATGCAAAAATTGGGCATCTCACATACCAACTTACTCAAATTGTCCATTGGCCCGGTCGTCTTTAACGAACGGCTTTTTTACTTTAAAGAAGTCTTACCCGATGATAAAATTCGTGTATCTTTCGAACTCGCAGCGATGAGTAAAGAAGGGACTTTTTTTGAATTCGAACACAACTATTTTAATAGTTCAGGAGAAAATGTAGCCCGTTGTGAGATGATGGGTGCTTGGATGGATTTGAAAACGAGAAAACTCACGGGTTTACCTGAGCCAATGCTGGACAAATTTCAAAAAGCGGTCAAAACAGATTCTTACAGAACAATCACCTCCGAGGATACGCGGCGGTGGAATCAAACACCAAAAAATTTATCTTAATCCAATGATGAACTATAGAAACATACTAACTTTTTTCCTTTTTATGGGAGTACGTGTACTCTTTGCACAAGAGCCAATACCAATCGACAAAAAATACACCAAAGCCATTGACCGTTTGGTTAAAAATAAAAAACTAAAAGCAGCTTTTACTACAATTGAAGCACTTGAGTCCAAGACGATGGAACGTCATATTGCATTAACAGAAATTGAAGCCCCTCCATTTAAAGAAGCAAAACGAGCAGCTGCCTTTGCAGACTATTTTAACCAATTGGGAATGGATTCTGTTTGGATCGATTCTGAGGGGAACGTTTTGGGCCTCCTCAAAGGAAGTGAAGGAATACAGACCGTAGCGCTAGATGCACATTTGGACACTGTTTTTCCCGAGGGGACAGATGTAAAGGTGAAAATTAAAAACGACACCTTGTACGCACCGGGAATCGGAGATGATACCCGAGGTTTGACCATGCTTTTAACCTTATTGGAAACTCTTAAAACGAATCAAATTCAAACCAAACACAATGTGCTCTTTGTAGGTTCTGTAGGCGAAGAAGGCCTTGGAGATCTAAGTGGAGTGAAACGTCTTTTTAGAGAAGGTGGACCTAGAATTGACAGTTGGATTGCTATTGACGGTGGATCCATTGGTAGAGTAAATAACAAAGCTTTGGGATCCTATCGGTATCGGGTCACTTTTAAAGGACCTGGAGGACACTCCTGGGGTGCTTTTGGTCTGGCAAATCCGCACCACGCACTGGGAGAGGCCATCAGTAATTTCGTAGCTGCCGCAGACCAGTACACCGCTCAAGGTCGCAAGACCAGCTACAATGTGGGTGTTATTTCTGGAGGAACTTCGATCAACTCAGTCCCTTTTGAATCTTCCATGCAGATCGATATCCGTTCGGTAGAACCTTCACGCTTGGATGCAATGGAAGCCCTTTTAGAAGAAGCCACCCAAACAGCGCTAGACCACCAAAATGAAATCAAGAGAAGAGGTCCTGACTTGACTTTGGAGGTAGAAAAAATTGGAAACCGACCTTCGGGGGAACTACCTGATACCCTCCCACTTGTACAACGCACCATTGCAGCAACTACCTATTTTGGAGCTACTCCTTACTTGACCCGTGGATCGACAAATTCCAATATTCCCATTTCAAAGGGAATTCCAGCGGTGACCATCGGTCGGGGAGGAAATGGTGGAAAAGCCCATTCCTTGGATGAGTGGTGGATCAACGAAGAGGGACATAAAGCGATTCAGTTGGCTCTATTACTCTTACTTTCTGAAGCGGGGATGGATTGAGCCTTTTATTTTGAATTCATGAACTTTTACAAATAAGAGTAACAAAGCAACATATTACTTACGAAATAGGATCTTTTATTAAATAAAGATATACTGTTTGATCTGGGAAAAAGGATTAAGCAACAGCGTTTAAATCAAAATCTAACCGCAAAGGGATTGGCAGAACGAAGCGGAGTCAGTCAGATAACTAGAACAGGTTTTGAACGAAGTAAAAAAAACATCTCATTGATTAATTTTATCGAATTCTTACGTATGCTTAAACTCGTAGCTAATTTTGGAAGAATTGATTCCAGAAAACCCTTTGGTTAGCCCATTAGAAATGATGGAACTAGAAAAGAAAAAAAGAAAAAGAGCGAGAAGTTAATGGGAGTTGAGGTTTTTATATAGGGAATGTGTGTTGGAATATTAGTCAAAATACCCGATGGGATTGCTTATCAATAAGATCCAGAATTTAAAAAAAACAGGATTTGAGCTATCACCTGTCAGTCTTACCCTTCTTCGAAACCAAATACACACCAACAAAAACTAAAAGACAAGCCAGGATTTTTACCCCATCCAAAATATCATTTCCTGTAATTACGGCATAGAGGATGGTAATTAGAGGTTGAAGATAGGTAAAGGCGCCAATCGCCGTGGGAGGTAAGGTTTTCAGTGCATAGACATTGAGCATATAGGTCATAAAAGTCGTTCCTACGACAACAAACCCCATACGCCAAATGGCTTCGAAAGGAAGGGTAGTCCAAGACACCTCACTGAACTCTGAATAGGTGACAGGGAAAGTGTAAAAAATTCCAATCAAAAACATCCATTTCATTAAGGTAATTGTACTGTATTTCTTCGTTAAAGGTTTTACCATGACAAGATAGGCGCCAAAACTAGTAGCATTTATCAGGAGCATGGTATTACCCAAAGGAATATTGGGTGCATTGAGGACTTGGGTCGTATTGCCATAGAGTATCAAAATAATTGCACCAGTAAAACCCAATACAATCCCTAAGAATTTAAATAGCGTTAGTTTTTCTTTTAGAAAGAAGGCGGAAAGAATGAGAATGATGATGGGGGTAAGGGTGACAATAACACCACTGTTGATAGGTGTGGAGAGTTGGAGCCCTTTGAAAAACATCAACATATTGATACACATACCCAAAAAAGCAGCTCCTGCAATTCTCAGATAGTCTTTTCGTTCGATGGTCTCTTTGGGGACAAAAAGACTTATTGTCCAAAACAGCACACTAGCCCCCACTACTCGGAGCATGATAAATCCAAAAGGGCCAATGTAGTGCGGCATCACCACTTTGGCAATGGTGTGGTTTAAACCGTAAATGGTAGTTGCTCCAAAAGCAGCAAGTAATGCAAGAGCCCTACTGTTCATCTAAAAAAGCTTTAGCTTCAGCTACGGTCTTTGCAGCATTCCCCACAAAAATATGTTCCTCATAAACTAAGACAGGACGTTTTAAAAAAGTGTAATGCTCCAGCAACAGAGTTTTATAGTCTTGCTCACTAAGATTCTTTTCTTTTAGGTTGCGTTGTTTGTAAAGCTGTGCACGCTTATTAATTAAGTCTTCGTAACGGCCTACCCTTTTGTGTAGGTCTTTTACTTGAGCTGTTGTAAGCGTATTTTTCTTAATGTCGATTTGGGTAATCGTATCCTTTAGTTTGAGTTCGTTTAGAATTCGTTTACACGTATCACAACTGCTTAAATAATAAAATAGGCGCATGGAAATCACTTTAGCTTTACAAAGAAAAATCATTTTTGTGGAACCACAGGGGTTTTGCCTAAAATCAAATACCTTTACAACTGAAAAAAAATTGATGACATGAAAGACAAACTTCATTTCAATAGTGCCACCATTCACGGAGGGCAAGCCCCTGATAAAGGGTATGGTGCGGTAATGCCCCCCATTTATCAAACCTCAACTTATGCGCAAACCACTCCAGGCGGACATCAAGGTTTTGAATACAGCCGTACGCACAATCCGACACGCCAAGCTTTGGAAAAATCCTTGGCCAGTATTGAAGCGGGAAACTACGGTTTTGCTTTTGGGTCGGGGCTAGCAGCGATGGATGCGGTTTTAAAACTGCTCAAACCGGGAGATGAAATCATTTCTACAGACGATCTTTACGGAGGATCCTACCGTTTGTTTACCAAAATCTTTGAAGATTTTGGACTGAAGTTTCACTTTGTACCCATGTCCAACACGGCAGCAATTGCTGACGCCATAACGGAAAAAACGAAATTGATTTGGGTAGAAACCCCAACCAATCCCATGATGAATGTGATTGATATCAAGGCGGTGGTGGAGTTGGTTCAAGACAAAGACATCTGGGTGGCTGTGGACAATACCTTCGCTTCTTCCTACATTCAGCAGCCCCTAACGATGGGAGCTGATATTGTAATGCACTCGGCTACAAAATACCTTGCGGGGCATTCCGATGTCGTATTGGGTGCCTTGGTGGTAAACGATGCAAAGCTTGCTGAGCGCATAGGTTTTATTCAAAATGCCAGTGGTGCCATCTGTGGTCCAATGGATAGTTTTTTAACTCTGAGAGGAATCAAAACTCTGCACGTTCGAATGGAGCGTCATTGTAAAAATGCAGCCACTATTGCTCATTTTTTAAATGAAAACTCCAAAATTGACAAAGTTTATTGGCCGGGTTTTGAATTTCATCCCAATCACGAAGTAGCTAAAAAGCAGATGTATGGTTTTGGAGGAATGCTCTCCTTTGTAACCAAAGGAGCTGACTATGCGGCAGCCATTAAAATTGTAGAGCGGTTAAAACTTTTTACCCTTGCGGAATCGCTGGGGGGAGTTGAGAGTTTGGCTGGACATCCGGCAAGCATGACCCACGCCTCCATTCCCAAAGAGCTAAGAGAAAAAAGTGGGGTGGTCGATGCACTGATTCGACTCAGTGTAGGTATAGAAGATGTACGAGATTTAATCGCGGATTTAGAACAAGCGATTGGTTAATTCTCTTTCATGGAACTTCCCAAAAACAAGAAAATTTACTTTGCCTCCGACCAGCATTTTGGAGCTCCTACTCCTGAGTTGAGTAAAGTCCGCGAGGGACATTTTCTGCGTTGGTTGAACGAGATCGAGGAAGACGTGGCCGTTTTGTTTTTATTGGGAGACTTGTTTGATTTCTGGTTTGAATACAAAAAGGTAGTTCCTAAAGGCTTTGTCCGAATTTTGGGAAAATTAGCAACCCTTTCCGATCGGGGAATTCCCATTCATTACTTTGTAGGGAATCACGACCTGTGGATTAAAGACTATTTTGAAACGGAGCTTCATATCCCCGTTTATCATAAACCTCAAGAATTTACTTTTAATACAACTACTTTTTTTATCGCACACGGAGACGGTTTGGGTCCTAACGACAAAGGGTACAAACGAATGAAAAAGTTGTTTACCAACCCCCTAGCTCAACGCCTTTTTAGAGCGTTGCATCCCGACCTAGGAATGCGGTTGGGGCACTATCTTTCAGTAAAAAACAAATTGATATCAGGAGATGAGGATGCCGTTTTTTTAGGAGATGAAAACGAATGGTTGGCGCGTTATGCGAAACGTAAACTGGAACAAAAACACCGTGATTATTTTGTTTTCGGGCACCGTCACATTCCTTTGGAAATCGATTTGAACGCAGACTCAAAATACATCAATCTCGGCGATTGGGTTTCCCATTTCACCTATGCTGTGTTTGATGGAAACCGTCTGGAACTCAAAAAATGGGATACCCAAAAATATGATTGAAGAAAAATCGTTGAGCCTTGAAAATGCACTACTTGTAGGTGTGATCAACAGTCGTCAAAATGAAGAACAGTCCAAAGAATATCTGGATGAATTGGAATTTCTGACCTACACGGCAGGAGGTAAAGTTTTGAAGCGGTTTACTCAAAAAATTGATCCCCCCAATCCGAAGACTTTTATCGGTTCTGGAAAGATGCAGGAGGTGTTGGAGTTTGTTAAAACTCATGATGTTTCTTCTGTAATTTTTGACGACGAACTGACGCCAGCCCAACAGGGAAATATTGAAAAGATGCTGAAAGTCAAAATCCTAGATCGGATAGGACTCATTCTCGATATTTTTGCTCAACGCGCTCAAACCAGTTATGCGCGAACCCAAGTGGAACTAGCACAATACCAATATTTGCTCCCCCGTCTTAAGGGTTTGTGGACGCACTTGGAACGTCAAAAAGGAGGTATTGGGATGCGGGGACCAGGAGAAACAGAAATTGAAACTGACCGAAGGATCGTACGTGATAAAATCTCTTTACTCAAAAAGAAGCTGATCACGATTGATAAGCAAATGGCAACCCAAAGGGGAAACCGAGGAGCATTGGTTCGTGTAGCGCTGGTAGGATATACCAACGTGGGAAAATCCACCTTGATGAATGTCATTGCAAAAAGTGATGTCTTTGCCGAAAACAAGCTCTTTGCAACACTAGACACCACCGTGCGAAAAGTGGTGATCGGAAACCTTCCTTTCTTGTTGAGTGATACCGTAGGGTTTATTCGAAAACTACCGACCCAATTGGTAGAATCGTTTAAAAGTACGTTGGATGAAGTCCAAGAGGCCGATCTATTACTTCATGTAGTGGATATTTCTCATCCCAATTTTGAAGAGCATATTGATTCTGTCAATCAGATTCTCAAAGAGATCAACAGTTTGGACAAACCCACCTATATGGTCTTTAATAAAATTGATGCCTATGAACCTAAATCCTGGGACGAAACTGAACTGGTAGAAGAACGCGGGAAAAAGCATTACAGTCTTGGAGAATGGGAAGAAACCTGGATGAGTACCATGAACGTGCAAGCTTTGTTTATTTCTGCGCTAAACAAAGAGAACCTAAAGGAATTCCGAAACCGAGTCTATGACGCAGTCCGTCAAATCCACGTGACCCGTTTCCCCTACAACCACTTTTTATATCCCGAAATTTTGGAGGAGGAGTAACACGTGTTACTCGATCCCCTTTCCTAAAACAACATAGACCGGAAAATGATCGGAATAGCCCTCGAGTTGAGTACCCTGAATTTCATTCCGAAAAGGATAGCCTTTGTATTTTCCGTTTGGGTTTCTGAGATAGGGAGGATTAAAAACAGCTGTTTTTAGTTCTTTTTCTTCAGTATCTTGAGGCTTGTTTAAATACACTTCAAAAGGAACCAAGCCTTTTTTAGATTTAAATTTTTTCGCTCTTTGGTGCATCACTTGCGTTGCCCAGGCAGTTCCCAAATGGCGGTAGGGCCCGGTGAGTAAAACACGGTGTACCTTGATATCGGGAAGTTCTTTCACAAAGTATGGAGTAGGGAGGTCATGAATGGCTTCCTTAATGGGCAAACCAATAGTATACACTATTTTGTCCTTTACGGGATCAAATTTGTGGTATAAGGTAAATGGATTTCCACAGATCAGGTCTTGATATTCATGGACTAATTTGGGAACGACATTTTCAAAATCTTCGGTCATGATTTGTTCAATGTTTGACATTTTACAGCGGGTTTCAAAACCGATATATTTTGTTTTATTAGAGTTTTTATATCCTTCAAATTTCAGATCGCATAAGGTGTTACCCTGTTCCACTAAATCTTTGAGTAACAAAAGCCCTCTTTCGTAATCCATACCCACATACACCTCCATGGATTTTTTCATCCAAAATAAAAACCAAGGAAGGCTGCTTTTCATGGTCCAGGCAACTTTTGTTCCATCGCTTTTTTCTTCTAAATAAAAGTCTACTTCCACTTTGGATTTCCAGGGTTTGTAAAAGTTTAAGGAACAAGAAAGAGACTTGTTTTTTGTTTCACTTAAGACTCTCATGTCTCCACTCCCTGTAACGTCTCCTTCCCAAATGTAATACTTCCCATCTGTGTCGATATTTAGAGAAGTGTTGGGATCGGCGATGAGCCAAGGAGACCATTGAGGCCAGTTGTGAAAGTCGTTTAGGTAATTGAAAATAGACTTTACTTCTTTTTGAATCAGTAAAGACTTTTTGATGTACATTTTACTCATGGATTAGGTATTTGGGGTTACTAAATAATAAACAAAATTTACAAAAATCTTTGCAATACTACTTCATCCGATTGTTGACATAAGCATTGGCTTGGCGTGTAGGGAGAATGACCAAATCTGCGATGGTTACCTTTTCGGGGACTTGGGCCATGTAAAAAATGGCATCGGCAACCTCTTCTGCGGTAAGGGCTTCGATTCCTTCATACACATTTTTGGCACGTGTTTGGGCTCCTTTAAAGCGGACCTCAGAAAATTCTGTTTCTACCAGCCCTGGGTGGATAGCACCTACCCGAATTCCAAGTGGATTGAGATCAATTCGCAAGCCACGTGTAAAAAAGTCTACTGCCGCTTTACTGCTGCAATACACACTTCCGTTGGGATAGACCTCTTTCCCAGCGATGGATCCCAAGTTGATAATCTGTCCTTTTTTGGCTGCAACCATATGGGGGAGCACTGCTTTGGTGACATACATCAAGCCTTTTACGTTCCCATCGATCATCGCGTCCCAATCCTCCAAACTAGCCGTTTGAACAGGGTCTAGCCCGTGAGCATTTCCCGCATTGTTAACTAATAGATCTATGGATTTCCATGCATTAGGAAGACTGTCCACGGCTTGGAAAACCGCAGCTTTATCTCGTACGTCAAAAGTGAGTAATTGGGGATTACCTCCCACCGCTTTGGCAAGGGCTTCTAGTTTTTCAGTCCGTCTTCCGCAGAGGATCAATTGTACTCCTGCTTCTGCCAAGCGTTCAGCTGTTGCCCATCCAATTCCGCTTGTAGCTCCCGTGATTAATGCAATTTTATTTTTCATCTATTAGTATTTTTAAAAAGGTTAGACTTCGACTTCGCTCAGCAGAATAGTGGAACTTCCAAATTAGCATTCAGCTTTATGACTTGAAATAGAAGAGATTGTTTCATAGAATTAGGGTAAAGGGTTGCCCATACTGGCTTCTAAAAGCAGAAACCAGTCGGTGATTTTTAAAGTTATTTTTGTGGCTTCAAGAGATTTTTGAAGTCGAGCGGCAGAGGTAGTGCCTACAACAGGATAAATCGAAGCGGGAGGAAAGAGTAGCCAGGCCAAGAGCAGTTGATCTTCCGAACAAGTGTACGTTTCACAAAGGGGAAGCAACACCTGTTTTACTCGCTCTTTTTGTGGCGTATTTTCTTTGAAGTAACACCCTAAAGGGCTCCAAGCCATGGCTCCAATACCGTGGACGTTCATATGGTCTAAGGTTCCGTCAAAGAAGGACGACTCATGGGTAATGGAGAATTCCAACTGGTTCCAAGCCAAGGGAATTTCTTTTTGAAGGAGCTGCATTTGGGATGCAGTAAAGTTGGAAACCCCAAATTGTTTTACTTTCCCCTCTTCTTGAAGTTTTAAAATTTCTTTTGCTATACTTTTCGCATCCATAAGTGGGCTAGGACGGTGCAATAAGAGCAGGTCAACATAATCCGTTCGCAGCCTACGCAATGAATTTTCTACACTCATTCGGATATGAGCGGCACTGTAATCGTAATGTCTTACTGGTACAGGCCTCGCCTCACAGGGAAATTGAATACCACATTTAGTGATGAACTGAACCGCTTCACGAGAGACGGAGCTTTGTTGAAAAGCCCTTCCAAATTCCGCTTCTGTGGTATAACCACCATAGATATCGGCATGGTCAAAGGTGTGAATCCCAAGTGCAACTGTTTCTTCGATTAAAGCGTGCATTTGACTTGTAGAAAATTGACGACCCCATGCACCCCAAGTCATGGTTCCTGAAATTATTCTAGAAAAGGGGTTGATCTCCATACCAAATGATTAATTTTATCTTCTAAATTAGCAAGATTTGAAGGTCTCCGAGAGGATAGGGGAGTTCAATTTTTAACCAATTGTTAACATCCAAATGGCAATATATTTTTCAAATTTGCTATCCAAAAAAATTGTAGATTATTCCTATGGAAAACAGTACAAATGAAATGGCAGACATCAAAGCCATAAATAAAAAAATCGAAAAGGAAAGTGCCTTTGTGGACCTGCTCACTATGGAGATGAACAAGGTCATTGTAGGGCAAAAGCACATGGTAGAACGCTTGTTAATTGGCTTGTTGGGGAGAGGTCACATCCTTCTCGAAGGGGTACCCGGTCTTGCAAAAACATTGGCCATCAACACTTTAAGTCAAGCGGTAAAAGGAAGCTTCAGTCGGATCCAGTTCACTCCAGACTTACTCCCAGCAGATGTCGTAGGGACGATGATTTACAACATTAAAGAGAACGACTTTTCCATCAAAAAGGGGCCTATTTTTGCCAACTTTGTTTTGGCAGATGAGATCAACAGGGCTCCAGCTAAGGTGCAGTCGGCACTCCTGGAAGCAATGCAAGAAAAACAAGTGACCATCGGGGACAGCACCTTCAAGTTGCAAGCTCCTTTTTTGGTCATGGCAACTCAAAACCCTGTGGAACAAGAAGGAACCTATCCGCTTCCTGAAGCGCAGGTAGATCGATTTATGCTCAAAGCAGTGATTGACTATCCCAAGCTGGACGAGGAGCAACGTATTGTTCGGAACAATTTAAAAGGCGCCTTTGAAAAAGTTCAAGCGGTGGTGAGCACCAAGCAGATTTTAACCGCTCAAGAAACCGTTCGGGAGGTGTATATGGACGAAAAAATTGAAAACTATATTCTGAATTTGATTTTTGCAACCCGCTATCCTGAAAACTACAAGCTGGACTTGATAAAACCATTGATCAGTTTTGGAGCTTCTCCAAGGGGGAGTATCAATCTGGCAACTGCTGCGAAATGTCACGCCTTCTTAAAACACAGGGGCTATGTCATCCCAGAAGATGTTCGTGCTGTGATTTACGATGTATTACGCCACCGTATCGGTTTGACTTATGAGGCCGAAGCTGAAAACATAACCTCGGAAGATCTGATCACCCAGATCATCAACGAAGTCGAAGTACCCTAGCCGTATTTTCCAATTTATTAGACCGACAGGACGCAATGGATACAAAAGCGCTACTGAAAAAAGTTCGTAAGATCGAAATCAAGACCCGTCGTTTAAGCGACCACGTCTTTGGGGGAGAATATCATTCTACCTTCAAAGGACGCGGTATGACCTTCAGTGAAGTACGCCAATACCAGTTTGGCGATGACGTGCGTTCTATTGATTGGAATGTGACGGCACGCTACAACGAACCCTTTGTAAAAGTATTCGAAGAAGAACGGGAATTGACTCTGATGCTTGTCGTAGATGTAAGTGGATCGGAAGCTTTTGGTACCCAAACCCAATTTAAAAGGGAGGTTCTGACTGAAATTGCAGCGACACTTGCTTTTTCAGCACTCCAAAACAACGACAAGGTAGGCCTACTCTTGTTTTCCGATCAGGTGGAATTGTTTATTCCACCCAAAAAGGGACGATCACATATTTTGAGAATCATTCGCGAATTGCTGGAATTTGAACCTCAAAGTTTAAAAACAAACATCAGCAACGCACTAGAGTTTCTCTCTGGGGTATTAAAAAAGAAGGCCATAGTTTTTATGCTCTCCGATTTTATGGATCAGGGCTATGAGAAAACCCTACGCATTGCAGCAAAAAAGCATGACCTCACTGGGATTCGGGTGTATGATCCCGTAGAGACAAAACTCCCCAATTTAGGAATTGTTCCCATCCGCGATGCAGAAACAGGCGCGGTACAGTGGATCAGTACGTTTTCGAAAAAGATCCGAAAAAACTACGAAACCCAGTACAGACAGCACGTCAGTGCTTATGAGGAGTTGTTTAGTAAAAATGGAGCAGGAAAGTTGAGCTGTAGTGTAGAGGAGAGCTATGTCAAAAAATTGTTGGGATATTTTAAAGCACGTGTGTAGATGATCAAAAAGGGACTTACTTTTTTTGGGGTGTTAATTTCTTTGCTTTCTTGGTCACAGGACGAAGGAATACTGATCGTGGCTGTAGATTCTACAGCAGTCAAAATTGGGCAGCAAATTGATTATATTCTTCAAGTTAAGGCAGACAGTACCGCCCAAGTAGTTTTTCCCGAACAGCCTTTGTTTGCTCCTTTTGAGTTGTTAGAAGCCAGTCCAGTTGATACTCTGAAAACCCAGTCGCATTATCTTTTCACTAAAAAATACGCTCTGATTCAGTTTGACTCTGGAGACTATTTTATCCCGCAACAACAGGTTTTAATTAATGGGTTTTCTAAAATTGCAGACCTGGTACCTCTACGTGTCAACACCGTCGTTGTTGACACGATCCAACAAAAGCTCTACGATATCAAACCTTTACAGGAGGTTGAAAAAAACTACGAAATATTGATTGCTCAAATCCTTTGGAGCTTGGTACTTGTCTTGGCGTTGTTTGGAATTTTTTACACCTATTTATTTCAAAAAAGAAGAAAAGAGCTTCGAGAGAAAGAACTCCCTCCTTTTGATCGTGCTATTGAGGAACTGAAAGCCCTAGAAAACGAACGCCTCAGTGCACAGGAAGAATACAAAAAGTACTACTCTCGTTTGACAGATGTGGTTCGTCGTTATCTGGAAGAAGAAGCAAAGATCGATGCGCTGGAAAGTACTTCGGAAGAGCTGTTAATTAAATTGGAATTGCGAAAAAATGCGGGGACTTTGGATTTGGATTCCAAAACCTTACGTAGCCTTAGGGCAGTCCTTCAAAATGCAGATTTGGTGAAATTTGCCAAGTCCATGCCGGAATATCGCATTGCCAGTGAAGACCGAAAAGTGGTGGAACATGTAGTGATTGAAACCAAGGAAGCACTGCCCAAACCCACAGAAGAAGAATTGCGAGAAAAAGCAGCCTATCAGGAATACCTTGCCAAAAAACGAAGAAAGGAACAATGGATTTGGGGGCTTTCAGGGGTAGGACTTATAAGCTTGTTCGCTTTGGTGGTCAGTATGCTTGTTTACGGGTATTATCCTGTACGAGACACTCTTTTAGCCTATCCTACGAAAGGATTGATTAGTGGAGATTGGGTCATGAGTCAGTACGGCACCCCTCCCTTGAAAATTGAAACTCCAGATGTTTTGGAACGTTTTTCACGTGAAGAAAAAACAATCCAACAATTTGGGTTGGGAACTTTTGACAGTCCGTTTTACATTGATTTGTTATTTGATTTTCCACCAAGAGATCCCCAACAAGCTGAAAGCCCAACTACAGATCCCAAACAAGCCGACCTGGAAAAAGGACAAGCCTTAGTAAACTCCATCATCTCCAATTTCGAATCTAAAGGAGCGGTCAATATTTTAATGAAAAACGACGCTATTGATCTTCCCTCTGGAGTACCTGTAGCTAAAATTTATGGAACCTTAGATTATCCTAAGAGGGGCGATTCAGAACGGGTCCGGTGTTCGTTTAATGCGCTACTGTTTACTTTTGAAGAAGGAACCATCATCCTGACGATGATGTATGAAAAAGACGATCGGTATGCATCTGAAATCGAGCAACGGATCATTAACAGTATAGAATTGATAAAAGAACTTTAATCTATGTTTGAAGGAATTTATTTTGCAAATCCCACTTACCTCTGGCTCCTTTTGTTGTTGCCTGTGGCTTTGGTATGGCATTTCTTCACTTGGAAAAAGAAACAAGCAGTATTAAAAATGCCCAGCCTTTCTGGGTTTCAAGGGGGCTCTTCGATCTGGGCTAAATTGTATCCCTTTTTGTATGTATTGCGGTTATTGGCGATGGGGTTCCTGATTTTAGGGATTGCAAGACCTCAAACGGTAGACGTCTCCACCCGAACCAAGACCAACAAAGGAATTGATATCGTGATGGCGATTGATGTTTCTTCCAGTATGTTGGCTCAAGATTTAAAACCGGATCGGCTTACTGCGCTCAAACGGGTTGCTGGAACCTTTGTGGAAGACCGAATGTCGGATCGGATCGGTCTGGTGGTCTATGCAGGGGAGAGTTATACTAAAACGCCGATCACGAGCGACAAGAGTATTGTCAAGGGATCCCTGCGAGAGATTTCCTTTCAAGGACTTATTGATGATGGTACGGCCATTGGAATGGGCTTGGCAACTTCTGTAAACCGATTAAAAGACAGCAAAGCGAAAAGTAAAATCATCATTTTACTGACCGATGGTGTCAACAATTCGGGTTTTATCGATCCCAAGATTGCTACCGAATTGGCGGTAGAGTTTGGAATTAAAACCTATACCATTGGACTGGGGAGCAATGGAACGGCCCTAGCTCCTATCGGGATATTGCCCAACGGAAAGTTTAAATACGGACTCACCAAAGTAGAAATTGACGAAGCCTTACTCAAAGAAATTGCGGAAGAAACGGGAGGGATTTATTTCAGGGCGACAGACAATAAAAAGCTCGAAGAGATTTACGCTGAAATCAACAAGTTGGAAAAAACAGAGATCGAAGAATTTAAATATTATAATTACGAGGAAAAATACAGAATTTTAGTGCTTTTCGCCTTGGGGCTTATTGTCTTGGAATGGATTGGAAGAAATACACTATTTAAAAGTTTTATCTAAATGTACCAAATAGACGCTTACGAATACATCTACCTACTGAGTGCTCTACCAGTACTCTGGCTGTTCTATGCGTTGTACTTGGGATGGAAACGAAAGACACAAGCAGCATTTGCACGTCCCGAACTTTTGGAGCTTTTGAGTCCAAATCGCTCCAAGTTTAAGCCAACCTTAAAGATGATTCTTCTGAGTTTTGTGATCGTGTTTATTGTTTTTGGATTGATGAATCCCAAAATTGGAACCCAGTTAGAAACGGTAAAACGAGAAGGTGTGGACATCGTTTTTGCAATTGATGTTTCCAAAAGTATGCTGGCAGAGGACATCGCACCCAATCGAATCGAGAAATCAAAACGCCTAGTCTCTGCTATATTGAACCAATTGGCAAGCGACCGCGTGGGGATCATCGCCTATGCCGCGCAAGCGGTCCCTCAGCTCCCCATCACCACCGATTACGGAGCAGCCAAAATGTTTCTTCAAGCACTCAATACCGATATGCTTTCCTCCCAGGGAACTGCTTTGGACAGTGCAATCGATTTGTCTGGAACGTTTTTTGATGATGAGGATCAAACCAATCGTGTGATTTTTTTAATTTCCGATGGTGAAGATCATTCCGACGATGCTGCCAATGCCGCTTCTAGAGCTGCAGAATTGGGGATTAAGATTTTCACCTTTGGAGTAGGAACAGAGCAAGGAGCCCCCATTCCGCTTAAAAGAAACGGAGTGGTAGAATCCTACAAAAAAGATTTTGAAGGTGAAGTTGTGATTACAAAGCGCAATCAAGAAGTCTTGGAAGCCATCGCAGCGGCAACCGAAGGAGCCTATCAAGACGGGAATGAGACCCAAGCTGTTCTGGACTTTGTGTCCGAACAACTCAAAGCCATGGATAAAAAAGAGTTTGAAGCAAAAAAATTTGTGAGTTACAAAGACCGGTTTCAAGCTTTTTTAGGGGCTGCTTTACTTTTTCTTTTAATCGACCTATTTTTGTTTGAGACCAAAACAAAATGGATCCAAAAATTGAATCTATTTAATGAAAATGAGAACTAACGTTTTTTATTATTTATTCCCACTGCTGGGGTATATGGGTTTTTCTCAAAATGGAGAAATAACCAATCACATCTATGAAGGAAACAAAAAAACAGAAACAGAAGCCTACACCGAGGCTGAAAAATCGTACAGGAGAGCCCTTTCTTTAGCCCCAGAAAAAGCGGAAGCCTTGTACAACCTAGGGAACACCCATTTTCTTGACGAACAATACGAAGAAGCCTCGCAGCGCTTTTTTCAAACTCAAAAATTTGCCTCAAACAAAGAAACCAAGCATCAGGCGTTTCACAATATGGGAAATGTATACATGCAGAAGAAAGAATACCAAAAAGCTGTAGAGGCTTATAAAAACGCACTGAGAAATAATCCCGCCGATGAAGAAACCCGTTACAATTACGCTCTGGCAAAAGAGCTTCTAGAAAAAGAAAAGCCACCAGAAGAACAAGAGCAAGACGACAATAAAGATCAAAAAGAACAAAAGGAGCAAGAGGATCAGCAGGACAAGGAGCAAGACAAAGATCAGGAGGGAGACCAAGAAAATGAAGAGGAACAAGATCCCGAAAAAGAAGGGGATGAAGGAGAGGAATCCAAAGACGAAGGAGAACCCAAAAACGAAGGAGATCAAAAAAAAGATCCAAAACAAAACCAACAGGAAGAGAAACCTCAAGACAAAAAACAAGCTCCAAAACAAGGACAACTTTCTCCCCAGCAAGTACAAAGTTTGTTAGAGGCGATGAACAATCAAGAAAAGAAAGTTCAAGATAAAGTCAATGCTAAAAAAGTAAAAGGCGTACCTGTACGAGGAAAGAAAGATTGGTAGTTATGATTTTACGGCATTCAGTAACGTTTTTGTTCTGTTTCCTTATGCTAGGAGCCATCTCTGTGCATTCACAAGTGAGCTTTAACGCCAAAGTAAGTAAAAAGCGATTGGGCATTAACGAACGCCTCCGTATTGATTTTGAAATGAACGAAAACGGGGATAATTTTAATCCTCCCCAATTTACCAACTTTCAGGTTGTTAGCGGTCCTCAACAGTCCGTGAGTCGTTCTTGGGTCAACGGCGTTCAAAGTTTTTCAAAAACCTACACCTACTTTCTGACTCCAAAAACAAAAGGGAAAATCACAATTGGACAAGCAGAAATTACAATCAATGGGGAGGTATATAAAACCACACCGATCTCCGTTGAAGTGACGGAAGCCGTAAAAAAGCCGAACGATCCGAACAATATTGATTATCTGATTGATGGAAACATTCATTTGGTTGCAGAAATTTCAAAAACCAATCCCTATTTAAATGAGGGAATTACAGTCATCTACAAACTGTATTTTAGAAATCCCATATCCGTATCAGATGTTTCTGAGTTGGAATCTCCTTCTTACGCCGATTTTTGGAGTCACTTGATTAATATTCCCCGAGCAGAGATCAATATGCGAGGGACTTACAAAGGAGAACCCTATAATGAAGTCGTTTGGCGAAAAGCGGTGCTTTACCCTCAAAAAACAGGGAAGCTCATACTTCCCCCACTTACGTTAAATTTGAGTTTGAATGTTCCCAGCAACCGAAGAGATTTATTTGGAAGAAGCATCCTCACTCAGGCACAAAAAACGATTACTACGGGACAAAATACAATCCGTGTAAAATCACTTCCTGAAAAAAATAAACCTGAAAACTTTTCGGGTGCAGTGGGTCAATTTGACTTTGATGTCATTTTAGATAAAGAGGACCTCAAAGCGTCTGAGTCGTTTCAAGCAAAAATAAAAGTCAAAGGGAAAGGCAATCTAAAATTGTTTAATCTCCCCACCATAAGCGTTCCAAACACCTTGGAAGTCTATGAACCCGAGCATGACGAACAGGTCAAAATTACCCTTTCTGGTATGCAAGGGACTATTGAGGACAACTATACAATTGTACCTCAGTTTCAAGGAAAATATCCAATTCCCCCAGTACAGTTTTCTTATTTCGATCCACAAACGACCTCTTATAAGACGTTAACCTCCCGAGACCTCATTGTGGACGTTTTTGACGGCCCTACAGCAGGAACCCCAAGAACATCTTTAACTGGAGCAGAACTAAAACAAGTAATAACCACAGATGAAAACGCCTTTCGTTTTATCAATCTAGATACTACTTTGAGTCGAATCAATCAAGAGGTGTTTTGGATGAGTCGCAGTTTTTGGACTTTGTTACTTCTGCCTATTTTCCTTTTACTTACCGCATATTTAATTAAACTTTTTGTTTTCGATAAAACAAAAGATGCCAGTAGTGTAAAACAACGCAGAGCCCAGCAGTTGGCAAAAAAATATCTGAGCTCGGCTAAAAAAGAATTCCACGATCAAGCCCGATTTTATGAGGCCTTAGAACGCGCACTACACAATTATTTAAAAGCAAAACTCAAAATAGAAACAACGGAACTGAGCAAGTCAAAAATTGAAAGTTTACTCACAGAGAAAAAAGTAGCGCAGCATATCGCCCGGGAATTTGTAACGGTTGTTGAAAATTGTGAAATGGCGCGCTATGCTCCGGGGTCTTCCGTAAATATTCAAGGAGACTTTGAAAAAGCCAGTACCCTCATAGCCCAAATAGACAGACAGTTATGAAGCAGTTTAAAACCCTTTTTAAAACCAAACGATTTACCCTAGTCCTTCTTTCTCTCTTGTTGGCTACCACAACGGGAGTTGCTCAAGCTTCTATGGAACATTTGGTTGAACAAGGAAACGCAGCTTATAATGAAGGGGATTTCCAAAAAGCGATTTCGTTATATGAGCAAACCCTGAAGATGGGACAGCACAGTGCCGCCTTGTATTTTAATTTGGGGAATGCGTATTACAGACTGAATAAAGTGGCGGAGAGCATTTATTATTTTGAAAAAGCAAAACAGCTCAACCCCAAAGATGAAGACATTCAAGTCAACAGTGCTTTTGCTCAAAATATGACGATTGATGCCATAGAAAATCTGCCGGAGTCTCAAATTGCACAATTCCAAAAAAGCCTGTTTGGGGTATTCAGCTTTTCTACTTGGTCTGTACTTACCGTCCTCCTGCTCTGGGTTTTTGTGGGGTTGTTTTTAGAGTATCTCTTTTTTAAATCGGCTCAATTAAAACGCAGCTTTTTCTTTAGTGCAATGCTTGTACTAATAGTATTTATAACCAGTTTCTTTGTCACCTTCACGATAGATCAACAGGACAAAAACACACAGTATGCCATTTTATTTTCAGATCAGATCGATATCTGGTCAGAACCCAACTTACAGGGAGATCTGTTATTTACTCTTCACGAAGGAACCAAAGTCCAACTGCTGGACAAGCTCGAGGAATGGCAAAAAATACGAATTGCCAATGGGTCTGAGGGATGGATTAGAAATGCCTCTTTAAAAAAATTGGAAAGCGCGATTACTAAATAAGTTGTTGTTCCTGAAGGGTTTCGGATTGTAAGACCCAATCAAATAGAAAACTCCCAAACTCACTCAGTATAGCGTAACTTTTAGAGGTATTTAAGGTCGATTCAGGAAAAAGTGTGACAATTGTGTTGACCTCCTGAAAAACTAAAGTCAACGCACTGAGGATAACCCCCCATTTAAGCAATCCAAAAAGACCTCCAGCGATTCTATTGATAAAACCAAGAGCGATCAGCTTTAAGGTTTTGGTAATCATTTTTGCCAAAAGGGATACGGCATAGATAATGACTAAAAAAAGTAAGATAAAGCTCACTGCTTGAATGGTTTTAGGACTCCAATCGACGTAGGTTCCAAGGTAACTCCCTAAAAGGCTCGAAAATTTAAAAGCTCCCATCAAGCCCAAAATGAAAGCGATCAACCCTGCTAATTCTAAGACAAGCCCTTTCATAAAACCACTGATTAGACCATAGGCAAGAAGAATTAAAACGATACTATCTAAAACATTCACCTTGCCAAAGTACAGTTTTTTTACAGCAAGGAGAAGCTTTTTTTTCGGATTGCTAATCGAAATAATATCTTTGCATATGACTCAAAATAGTAGAGACCCGCAACTGAAAGAGCGTTGGGATCGTTTGGTGGTCCGATTGACAGAAAAATTTTCCGATGCGGAATCAATAGACGTAGAGGGGATTTTGTATTTAATCGGTCTTCAAGAGTACGGCAAGCCCCACGAACGGTTTAAAAAAGAAGACAACGTAAACCTAATTCACATTGGAATTTGTGTGGTTTTAGAGCCTTACGGGTATTATCGTTTTGACCAGTATGATGAACAGGGTTGGCCACATTTTGAACTGGTAGAGGCTTTGCCTCATCTCAAGTCTGGCGAACAAAGTATTTTAATAAAAAGCGCTATTGTAGATTACTTCCTTAAGCAGGGGGTCATTTCCTAAAACTCCTTTATTTTTGTCCTATGATTGATCGCGTAAAAGAATATTTAGAACAAGTTGAAGCGTTCTCAAGTACTGATCCTCAAGAAATAGAAACATTTCGGGTTAGCTATGCAGGGAAAAAGGGAATTTTAAATGACCTCTTTGCTTCGTTTAGAGAAGTTCCTGTAGAAGAGAAGAAAGCTTTTGGACAAGAACTCAACAAATTAAAAGAAGCCGTAACGACTAAGGTAAAAGAGCTTCAAACTCAATCTCGAGCAGGGGCCTCTAAAATGAGAATTAGTGACCCCAGCCGAACGGCTTTCCCAATCGATACAGGAAACCGCCACCCCTTAGCTGTAGTCAAAAATCGGATTATTGATATTTTTACACAAATAGGGTTTAGTATTTCAGAGGGACCTGAGATAGAGGACGACTGGCACAACTTTACTGCGCTCAATTTACCAGCACATCACCCTGCGCGGGACATGCAAGATACTTTTTTTATCCAAACCGATCCGGATATCCTATTGCGAACCCATACGTCTTCTGTACAAGTGCGACATATGGAAAACAACCAACCTCCAATACGAACCATTTCTCCTGGCCGGGTTTTTAGAAACGAAGCCATTTCCTCCAGAGCGCATTGTATCTTTCATCAAGTAGAAGGACTTTACATAGCCAAGGAGGTCTCTTTTGCCGATTTAAAACAAACCCTCAAATACTTTACAGAAGCCCTATTTGGGAATTCTAAAATTCGATTAAGACCTTCCTACTTTCCTTTTACCGAGCCCAGTGCAGAGGTTGATATTTATTGGGGATTAGAGACCGAAACAGACTATAGAATTACCAAAGGTACAGGATGGCTTGAAATTATGGGTTGTGGTATGGTAGATCCCAATGTGTTGCAAAATTGTGGTATTGATCCTGATGAATATTCAGGATTTGCTTTTGGAATGGGGATTGAAAGAATCGCAATGTTGCTGTATCAAGTAAGTGATATCCGTTTGTTTTTTGAAAACGACGTCCGTTTTTTAAAACAGTTTAAAGCCACGCTTTAATCCAATTCTTTCGTTAGCTTTCTAAAACTTTTTTTAGGGCTTTTCTGTTGATACAGTATCTGATATACGGCATCAATAATGGGGCTTTTTATCTGAAGTTGTTGAGCACGTTCATAGATGGGTAGAGCGGCATAATACCCTTCGGCAATCATGTTCATTTCCAGTTGTGCTCCTTTTATAGTGTATCCTCTGCCTATCATATTTCCAAATCGCCTGTTCCTGCTAAAGGTAGAATATCCCGTGACCAGTAAATCACCTAAGTAGGCAGACTGATTGACATTTCTTCGGGTTCCAGAAAGTCGTTTTAAAAAACGGTTCATTTCTCGTAGCGCGTTGGACAATAAAACACTTTGAAAATTGTCTCCGTAATTGAGTCCATGAGCTATGCCAACCGCTAAGGCAAATATGTTTTTAAGCGTTTCTGCATATTCCATTCCAACCACATCCTTAGAGGTTTTTGCGTGTATGTATTTGGTGTGCATCAGCTTCTTTAATTCTACGGCATTACTTTTTTTCGCACATGCCAAGGTCAAATATGAAAGGCGCTCTAAAGCAACCTCTTCCGCATGTGAGGGTCCAGCAATCACAAGGAATTGGTCCCAAGGCAAGTCAAAATTTTGGTGTAAATGATCTCCAACAATACACTTGCTCTCAGAAACAATTCCTTTCACTCCAGAGACGATGTATTTGTCTTTTATGGAAACATTAATTTTTTGAAGGGTCGCGTCTAAAAAGGCAGAGGGAATTGCCAAGACAATCCAATTGCATGCCTTTACAACTTCATTGACATCTGATGTAACGGTGAACTTTTGTGGTTTAAACTTAATCTCAGAAAGATAACTTGGGTTCCTGTTTTTCAATCGAATCGCACAGGCTTCATCAAGATCGCGAACATACCAATGGACGTGATTTCGAGCGTCTGTAAACACTTTCACTAAAGCCGTGGCCCAGCTACCACTTCCTATTATAGCGATTTCATTTTTAGGAGAGGAAAGAGAGAGGGGCATTAAAATCTTCAATTTAGGATTCTAAATTATTTTAAATCCAAGCATCCCACGGAATTCTACTGAGCAAAAACACCAATCCTAAACCGTAAAACAAAGCAATCCGGAGGAATTTTTTAGAAGATATAGTTTGTCTTTTATGCAAGGACCATCCCATGGTGATCAACACAATTGCTAAGATGTTAGTAATGGGGTGCTCCACTAAATACAAGCGGCTTTCTGCGTTCTTCATCACACCCATACCCAAAGTAGACCATTGGTCAAACCGCGGGGAGACAAAGTATAAAATCAAACCAATCAATAACTGAATGTGAGAAAAGATAAGACCAAAAAGACTGATTCTAAGGTCTTTTGCTCCAAATTCTTTTCCTGAAGCTTTTCCACGAATTGCATTAAGAACAGCAAGTACTAGGATGATTAGAACTAAAAAAGCCCAGTAAGAGTGAATCGTTTTTAAGATAGCGTACATGAGATTATTTTTGATAAAAATACTTTATTTTCCTCAATGAACCACTTCTACGAATTAAAATAAGCCACTACTCTTTTGCTCTTTTTTCAGAATCAACTTAAAAGCTTACTTTAGATAAAATAACAAAGGTCAAGATGAAAAAAATTCTATTTATAGCGTGTATCGTTCTATATGGTTGTGCTGAAACACCAAAACAAGAGCCTAAACCAGAACCCACTTTTGGAATCGTCATTCACGGAGGAGCAGGTACTATACTGAGAAAAAATATGACTCCAGAAAAAGAGCAGGAATACCGTGCAGTTTTAGCTGAAGCGATCCAAGTGGGACATCGCATTTTAAAAGCGGGAGGAAGCAGTCAAGAGGCAGTTGAAAAAACAATACATGTCATGGAAGAATCTCCTTTATTCAATGCGGGAAAAGGAGCTGTATTAAATGCGGAAGGCAGCATTGAACTGGATGCTTCCTTTATGAGAGGAGATAATTTGGATGCAGGAGCTATTTCAGGTGTAAAAACAATAAAACATCCGATTTCTGCTGCTATTCAGGTAATGGAAGCCTCTCCCCATGTAATGTTATCTGGCGCCGGAGCTGATACTTTTGCAGCAGAACAAGGATTGGAAATTGTAGCTCCTGAGTACTTTTTTACAGAAAGAAGAATCAATGCGTTAAAGCGAGTTCAAGAGGCAGCAGCAGCAAAAAAGACCTCGTGGACTCCAGAAGAACGAAATTTCCTTGAGCATCAGCGCTACGGAACCGTAGGTTGTGTAGCTTTAGATTTGTCTGGAAATCTTGCTGCAGGAACCTCCACTGGTGGAATGACTAATAAAAATTGGAACCGCATTGGAGATGCACCCATTATCGGGGCTGGGACCTATGCGAATAATGCCACTTGCGCTATTTCCGCAACAGGTTGGGGAGAATTTTTCATCCGCTCGGTAGTTGCGCATGATATTTCCGCCCTAATGGAATACAAAGGACTGACAATTCAAGAAGCCGCTTACGAAGTCATCCACAACAAAGTAGCCAAACTAGGGGGAGATGGAGGTGTTGTTGGTATTGACCGCAATGGAAACCCCATGATGGAGATGAATACGCCTGGAATGTATCGTGCCCATATGGATGCAGCAGGAAACCTTGAGGTCAAAATTTACCAAGACGAATAAATTCAAATTAGCTTTTTGGACTTGTTTCCTAGAGAACACCAAATAGCTTGAATAAAAAAACTTTCCATGTCTTTGGAGCCGTCTTTTGCTACCCAACGGAAAATCATTCATATTGATATGGATGCGTTCTTTGCTTCGGTAGAAGAGTTGGACAATCCTGAATTACGAGGAAAGGCACTTGCTGTGGGAGGAGGAGGTTCCCGTGGGGTCGTTGCAGCTGCTAGTTATGAAGCGCGAAAATTTGGTGTTCGTAGCGCCATGAGCGGTTTGATTGCGAAAAAACTGTGTCCCCACCTGATTTTTGCAAAACCTCGTTTTGAACGCTACAAGGAAATCTCAGAGCAGGTGCGGTCCATTTTTATGGAATATACTACTCTAGTAGAACCCCTTTCCTTAGACGAAGCGTATTTGGATGTTTCTGACTATCCTTCAGCGACTTTAGTGGCAGAAGAAATACGAAGTAAAATCAAAGAAAAAACCGGATTGACTGCTTCAGCGGGAATTTCAATCAATAAATTTTTGGCTAAAATCGCCAGTGATTGGAATAAACCCGATGGTCAAAAAACACTCCCTCCAGAAGAAGTTTTGGGTTTTTTGGAAACCCTGGATGTCAAAAAGTTCCACGGCATTGGAAAGAAGACCAAATTAAAGATGTACCAACTGGGAATTTACATAGGGATCGATCTAAAAGCACAATCCTTAGAAGACTTGACGCATCACTTTGGCAAGGCAGGAACCTATTATTATCAGGTAGTACGAGGGATTCACAACAGTCCCGTCAAGCCGCACCGAACTCCGAAATCTGTCGGTGCTGAACGCACTTTTGAAGAAAACCTCAGTAGTGAATTGTTTTTGGAGGACAAGCTTCAGAATATTGCAGCGATTTTAGAAAAAAGATTGTCAAAAAATAAAGTAGCTGGAAAAACGATCACCTTAAAAATCAAGTACAGTGATTTTAAACAACAAACCCGTAGCAAAACGGGTCCTTTGTTTTTGTCTTCTCAAGACCTCATTTTTGAACAAGCAAAGGCGTTGCTCTATCAGGAAAAGTTGCAGAATTCAGTTCGTTTGATCGGGATTTCACTTTCCAATCTGAACACACTGAAGAAAGAAAAAAAAGTAAAACCACAAGGGGAACTCACCCAGTTGAGCTTGCCTTTTTAAATGGTCGAAACCCGAAGCGTATTTACCATTCCCAGAGATTTAATGGGCATGGCGGCGAGGTTGATTACAAAATCTTCTTTTTCTACAAACCCTTTTTTAAATGCAATTTCATTGATTTCTTCAACCGTTTTGTCAGTACTATTAAAATTGTCGTAGTAAAACGTTTTGACTCCCCACAACAGGCTCAACTGATTGAGGATTTTTTTATTAGAAGTAAAAACTAATACGAGCGATTGGGGTCGCCAAGCAGAAATTTGAAATGCAGTATACCCGCTATTTGTGAGTGTACAGATGGCTTTTGCAGTAATATCGTTTGCCATATGGGCAGCGTGGTAACAAATGGATTTGGTGATGAATCGCTTTGTACGAATGCTGGGTGGGCTTTGGGGTACATTGATCAAATCAGAATTTTCTACAGAGGCAATTATATCGGATATAGTGTTGATGACTTCCACAGGATATTTTCCAACGGAGGTTTCTCCTGAGAGCATTACCGCATCTGCGCCGTCCATTACGGAGTTTGCCACATCATTTACTTCGGCACGGGTAGGGGTTAAGCTGTCGATCATGGTTTCCATCATCTGGGTAGCAATGATGATTGGGATCCTCGCTTTTTTTGCTAAATGCACCAAACGTTTTTGAAGTAAGGGAACTTCTTGTGCTGGGACTTCCACCCCGAGATCTCCCCGAGCCACCATCAAGCCGTCGGAATAGGCAATGATTTTATCAATATTTTCAATCGCCTCAGGTTTTTCAATTTTAGCAATGATAGGAATTTTTCGATCGAGATGTTTGGCCATTAATTCCTGGAGGTCAATGATATCTTGACTAAATCGCACGAAAGAAAGTGCAATCCAATCGATATCCTGAGTGAACATAAACTCCGCATCTTTAACATCTTTTTCGGTTAAAGCGGGCAGTGAAATATTGGTATTGGGTAGATTTACACCTTTGTTGGATTTAAATGGACCTCCCTGGATGACTTCAGCTTTCACTTCGTTGACATGATTCGTGTCCAAAACTTCAAAGATCAACTTTCCGTCATCGAGTAAAATACGTTCTCCTTTGGAAACATCTTTGGGAAAGTTTTTATAATTCATATAGGCTTTTTGAGCGTCCCCTTCAAAGGGAGCGTCAGTCGAAAAGACAACCTGATCTCCAGGAAATACTTCTGTGCCTTCTTTCATTTTTCCAACTCGGAGTTTTGGGCCTTGTAGATCTCCTAAAATGGCGGTATTGGTGTTGAGTTTTTGATCTACTTTCCGAATCATTTGAATGCGCTTGGAAACATCCTCGTAAGTAGCATGAGAAAAGTTGACACGAAAAACATTTACTCCTGCTAAAATCATTTTTTCCAACACCGATTCGGAAGAGGTCGCAGGTCCTAGTGTCGCGACTATTTTAGTCTTTTTGATAAAATTCATTACTCCAATATTTGGTTTGATTGGCTACTGATTTTTTCTAAAGAAATACGGTAGCACATCGAAATTAAGGGCCATTTTCTCAATTTATTTTGTAGGGTTGTAAGCAATGTGTTGTCCGAAGATTTTATAAAAAAATCAGCCTGTTTAAATTCAGTAAATAAAGATACTTCATTTCTTTCGGGAAGTTCAAATAAAGTGTCATTTTTTGATAAAGGACTGGATTTTTCTTGGATGGTTTTATTGGAGAGCAACAAACATTTTGTATCAGTATACAAATCCTCCCATTCGAAAAGCTGAAAGGGTCCTTGTTTCCGAAGATTTTCAAGATCTTTTTGTGAACGCTTTAATAAAATGGAAGAATGTTGATTGATATAAAAAGCAATTTGGTGTGCCTCCACAGGGGAATGAACAGCCACCCAATATTCTTCTACCGGATACTCTTCAACCTCTAGATGATAAATTTTTTGTCCCATTTTAGGAATTTAGAGGTTTGGGGTTTATTTTCAAAATTCGTGCTGCTACACGCGCTGCTTTTTCCTCTGCTTTTTTTTTGGATAAGGCTTTGGATTTTGCCAAAGGTTCTCGATCTAAAAAAATCTGGGCAGTATAGCTGATTTTGGGATTGACACCGGCATCTTCTTCAGTGATAAATTGAATTTCTTTTTTTTGTTTTTGTCCCCACTCGATCAAAAAAGCTTTGTAACTCAACACCAAACTTTCTAGGCGTTCCATATCGACATTAGGGAGGATGATTTTTTTGATCACATAGTTTTTGGTTTTCTCGTACCCTCTATCGATAAACAAGGCTCCAATCAAAGATTCTAGGAGATTGCCGTGTATATCATCGCCAAAATTTTTATGGTGATTTGAGATTTGCGCTAATTCAAAAAGTCCCATTTCTTTTCCGATCTGATTCAGTTTCACCCGACTCACAATCTTAGCCCGCAATTTGGTCAAGGCACCTTCTTTGGCCAAAGGGTAATATTGAAACAAATATTCTGCTACAATGCTAGTCAGTAATGCATCACCTAGAAATTCAAGTCGTTCGAAATTGACAGCCTCTCCTTTCACGTTTTTTAGATTTAAAGAACGGTGCGTAAAGGCTTCTTTATAAAGGGCTTTATTTGAGGTTCGAATACCTAATTTTTCCTGAAATTTAGAAAAAAAATTCCTGGATGATGCCATTCGGGAATTTCGTATGTAGTTCAGGAATTTCACACTCCCAATTTAATTTATTTTTTTGAACAGTACACAGGCATTGTGTCCTCCAAAGCCAAAAGTATTGGAGAGGGCAACGTTTACGGTTCTTTTTTGTGCTTTACCAAAAGTGAAATTAATTTTTTGATCAATTTCTTCGTCAGGGGTTTGGTGGTTTATTGTGGGGGGAACTACTCCGTGTTTTATCGCCATTATCGAGGCAATGGCTTCTACCGCTCCCGCAGCACCCAGGAGGTGACCAGTCATGGATTTGGTAGAATTGATATTCATAGCATAGGCATGGTCGCCAAATACTTTTACAATGGCACTGGATTCCGCAATATCTCCTAGAGGAGTAGACGTACCATGCATATTGATCGCATCTACTTCAGTAGGGTCTAGTGCTGCATCTCGAAGGCAGTTTTCCATCACCTTTGTAGCTCCCAGACCCTCGGGATGAGGCGCCGTCATGTGGTGGGCATCAGCAGAGAGTCCTCCTCCAGCAAGTTCGGCATAGATAGTTGCTCCTCGAGCTACGGCGTGCTCATACGCTTCTAAAATTAAAGCCCCTGCTCCTTCGCCCAATACAAATCCGTCACGATCCTTATCAAAGGGGCGAGAGGCAGTTTTGGGATCCTCATTTCTTTTGGAAAGTGCGTGCATGGCATTAAATCCTCCAATTCCTGCTTTGGTTACGGCAGCTTCTGAACCACCTGTTACGATCACATCTGCGTAGCCCAAACGAATGTAGTTCAGGGCGTCGATCATAGCGTTCGATGCCGAAGCACAGGCTGAGACTGTAGCAAAGTTAGGCCCTCTAAAACCGTATTTGATTGAGATTAGCCCAGGGGCAATGTCCGCAATCATTTTTGGGATAAAAAAGGGATTGAACCTCGGGTTTTCATTACCTGCAGCAAAGTTCAATACTTCGTTTTGAAAGGTTTCAAGGCCACCTATTCCAGCACCCCAAATTACTCCTACTCGGTCTTTGTCTACAGTATCCAGTTGGAGTTGCGAATCTTCAATAGCTTCGGCAACGCTAACGAGGGCATACTGTGCAAAACGGTCGTATTTTCTTGCTTCTTTGCGATCAAAATGATCTAAAGGATCAAAATTTTTAAGCTCACAAGCAAATTGGGTTTTAAATAAAGTCGGATCAAAATAAGTAATGGGGGCTGCCCCACTGGTACCAGACAATAATCCCTCCCAATATGCTGAGAGGGTGTTTCCAATTGGTGTAAGGGCTCCCAATCCGGTAACTACTACGCGTCTTGGTTTCATGGCGCTTATTTAATCAGCTTGTTCAATAAATTTGATTGCTTGACCAACAGTTGCGATGTTTTCAGCTTGGTCATCTGGAATTTGGATATCAAATTCTTTTTCGAATTCCATGATCAATTCCACGGTATCCAATGAGTCTGCTCCTAAGTCGTTGGTGAAGCTTGCTCCATCCACAACTTCGTTTTCATCAACCCCTAGCTTATCAACTATGATGGCTTTTACTCTTGAGGAAATGTCTGACATAATTAATCTTTGTTTAAATTAAAAGTGTCAACAAAAATATAAAACTTTAAAGGAATTCAACGGATTGAGATTGAATATTAACCTTAATTTTGAGTAACGATAACAGTTATCTTGTCTTACAACAGGTCATTGCTGAGTTTTTTATTTTAAATGAAACAAAAAATTATCTTATTTGCATCTGGAAACGGAACTAACGCGGAAAACATCTGTCATTTTTTTGAACACGTTCCAAAGGTCGAAATTGCAGGAGTTTACACGAATAATTCTAGTGCGGGTGTTATACAAAGGCTTGAATCCCTAGGCCTACAAGCAGAAGTTTTTGACAGAAATGCATTTCAGGACGGAACGCTCCTCAGTCGAATACAATGTAAGCAACCTACTTTAATCGTGTTGGCAGGATTTTTATGGAAGATAGGTCAGGAATGGGTACGGGCTTTTCCAGATACAATCGTAAACATCCACCCTGCACTTTTACCTAAATACGGAGGTAAAGGGATGTACGGACAACACGTTCATCAGGCGGTTAAAGACAATCGGGAAACGGAAACTGGGATTACCATTCACTACGTCAACGAAGCCTATGACGAGGGAGCTATTATTTTTCAAAAAAAAGTAAGCCTGCATCCCAACGATTCTACAGAAGATATTGCAGCCAAGGTCCATCAATTGGAGTATACTCATTTTCCAAAAGTGATCCATTCTTTACTCAATAAAGACGCCCCATGAAGGCTAAATCAGTTTATCTCTACACCGATGGATCCTCGCTAGGGAATCCTGGTCCTGGTGGCTATGGCATTATCCTAGAATGGGTAGGCATGTCCTATGTCAAAGAGTTCTCGGGAGGTTTTGCCCGCACCACAAACAATAGAATGGAATTACTAGCTGTAATTATAGGGTTGGAATTACTCAAAGAATCGGGAATGGAGGTAGTTGTTTACTCGGATTCGAAGTATGTGGTTGATGCGGTTGAAAAAAAATGGGTTTTTGGCTGGGAACAAAAAGACTTTAAAAACAAAAAGAACAGCGACTTATGGAGGCGCTTTCTGAAGGTACACAAAAAGCATAAGGTTCATTTTCAATGGATCAAAGGGCATAACCAGCACCCACAAAATGAGCGCTGTGACCAATTGGCAGTTCAGGCAGCAAAGGGTAAAAACCTGCCCTCGGATATCGTATTTGAACAAATTGAAAGCAAGCCTTCTTAATTGTTTACAGTCTTTGATAAATGTTGTAATAAAACACAATTAGCCACGTATAGTTTTTTTACTTTTGTATCATGAACAACAAACTTTTAGTTTTAGGCACTATGGCCTATGACGCAATAGAGTCCCCTTTTGGAAAAACGGGGAAAATATTAGGAGGTTGTGCTACTTACATCGGTTTGGCGGCTTCTCAATTCAAAATTGACTGTGGTTTGGTATCGGTAATTGGAGATGATTTTGAAACAGCACACACGGATTTACTAACCCAAAAAGGTTTGGATCTTTCAGGAGTAGCCACCATTGCTGGAGAAAAAACCTTCTTCTGGAGTGGAAAATACCACAATGACCTCAATATAAGAACTACTTTAGATACCCAACTTAACGTATTGACCAAATTTGATCCTAAGGTCCCGGAACAATTTAAAGACGCAAGTATCGTCCTGTTAGGAAACCTTGATCCCAATATTCAAGGAGCAGTTTTAGACCAAATGAAGGCTCCTAAACTAGTAGTGATGGACACTATGAATTTTTGGATAGAGAGTTATCGCGAAAAACTGGATGAGGTTGTTGGACGCGTGGATGTACTTTCCATCAACGATGAAGAAGCACGTCAACTAACGGATACGCACTCATTAGTAGAGGCGGCAAAGCAACTACAGGCTTTAGGGCCCCGATATGTCATCATAAAAAAGGGGGAACACGGTGCCTTACTTTTCCATGAGAACAAGATTTTTTGTGCCCCAGGACTTCCATTAGAGGAGGTTTTTGATCCAACAGGTGCAGGGGACAGTTTTATCGGTGGTTTTGCTGGATATTTATCACAGCGAGGGAAGATTACATTTGACGAAATGAAAACAGCGGTCATTATGGGATCTGCCATGGCCTCGTTTACTGTGCAAAAGTTTGGAACCGAATGTTTGGAAACCTTGACTCGAGAACAATTGCATCAACGCATTTTAGCTTTTAAATCTTTATCTGAATTTGAATTAACATAATACGACTATTCTAATGAGTGACGCGATAAAGCACGAGTGTGGAATTGCCCTTTTACAACTAAAAAAACCGTTGTCTTTTTTCAAGGAAAAATACGGAAGTGCACTTTACGGGATAAACAAGATGTATTTGTTAATGGAAAAACAGCACAATCGCGGACAAGACGGCGCAGGTTTTGCTAGCATTAAATACAATATGTCTCCTGGCCAACGCTACATCAGTCGTGTGCGCTCTGCGGAAAGCCAACCCATTCAAAAGATTTTTAAGACTATAAACGAACGGATTCAAAAGCAATTGGAGGTATCGCCAGATTTGCTCTCTCAGCCAGAAGAATTAAAACAACAGATTCCCTATGTAGGCGAACTGATGCTGGGTCATGTACGTTACGGAACGTTTGGGAAAAACAGTATTGAGAGTGTTCATCCCTTCTTACGACAAAACAATTGGATGCATCGAAATTTAATTGTAGCCGGAAATTTTAATCTGACCAACGTCAACCAGCTTTTCGACAACCTAGTAGATCTGGGACAGCATCCCAAAGAGCGTGCAGATACGGTCACTGTGATGGAAAAAATAGGACACTTTTTAGATGATGCTGTTGCAAAAATCTATAAAAACCTTCGCCACGAAGGATATACCAAAGCGGAGGCCTCTCCTTTGATCGCCGAGCGATTGAAACTCTCAAAAATTTTGCGTAAAGCGTCCAAAAACTGGGATGGAGGTTACGCCATGGCTGGATTGTTAGGTCATGGAGACTCTTTTGTACTGAGAGATCCTATAGGAATTCGTCCTGTTTATTATTATTCCGATGATGAAATTGTAGTGGTTGCCTCGGAACGTCCAGCCATTCAAACGGTCTTTAACATTGCCTATGAAAAGATTGAAGAACTTGAGCCGGGTCATGCTTTGATCACGAAAAAGGGAGGAGAAACAAGAATCAAAAAAATTCTAGAACCCCAGACCAAAAGAGCGTGTTCTTTTGAACGAATATATTTTTCAAGAGGTGGAGATTCGGAGATTTATCAAGAGCGTAAAGACCTGGGAAAAGCACTTTTTCCACTTGTCCACAAATCGATAAAAGGAGATTTGGAAAACACGGTTTTTTCATTTATTCCCAACACCGCAGAAACTAGTTTTTACGGGATGATAGGGGCTGTTCAAGATCACGTTAGAGCCTTGCTCACGGAGGAATTGACCAAAACCCAAACTCCTGATTTAAAGGCCATAACAAAAATGCTCAATCTCAAACCCCGGATTGAAAAAATTGCGATCAAAGACGCAAAATTAAGAACTTTTATTACGGAAGATAGTGATCGAGACGACCTTGTAGCGCATGTGTACGATATCACCTATGGTGTAGTACACGATACTGATAATCTGGTGATCATAGACGACAGCATCGTGAGGGGGACTACATTGCAAAAAAGTATTTTACGGATGTTAGACCGCTTGGGTCCTAAAAAAATTATTGTGGTTTCCAGCGCACCGCAAATACGCTATCCCGATTGCTATGGAATCGACATGGCAAAGTTGGAAGAATTTATCGCTTTTCGCGCCGCTTTGGTACTTCACGAGGACCGAGGAACTAAGGAACAAACAATTCAAGAGATTTATCAAAATTGTCTAAAAAGCATTGAAGAGCAAGTGGAGGTGCCTCCAAATTATGTCCAAGCCCTTTACGACCCCTTTAGCGCCATAGAAATTTCAAATAAAATTGCTGAAATGCTAAAATCCGATAAGATTAAGGCTGAGGTTGAAGTGATTTTTCAAACGGTTGAAGGACTGCACAAAGCCTGCCCTAAAAACTTAGGGGATTGGTATTTTACGGGGAATTATCCTACTCCAGGTGGTTGTCGGGTGGTGAATAAAGCGTTTATCAACTTTGTTGAGAAGAACAACAAGAGGGCTTATTAAAAAAAACCTGCACAAGGAAGTGGCAGGATTCAAAAAAGTAAAAAAGGCGATTCTAAGTTTGAGAATCGCCTTTTTTTATTTGTAAAATTTAAACTCCAGCAGTGTACAGTTCACTTACTTTATCCCAGTCAATAACATTAAAAAAGGCATTGATATAATCTGGGCGTCTGTTTTGGTAGTTCAAATAGTAGGCATGTTCCCAAACATCAATTCCCAAAATAGGGGTTCCCTCACAACCTATTCCGGGCATTAAGGGATTGTCTTGATTGGCCGTCCCACAAACCTCCACCGAGCCACCCTTGTGCACACAAAGCCAGGCCCATCCCGAACCGAATTGAGTTGCCGCAGCCTTTGAAAAAGCAGTTTTAAATTCATCAAAAGAACCAAAAGCGCTGTCCAAAGCTTCTGCCAAAGCCCCGCTAGGTGTCCCGCCACCGTTGGGAGACATGACTTGCCAAAACAAACGGTGATTGTAAAAGCCTCCTCCGTTATTGCGGACCGCTTTATTTTCTAAATCGAGCCCGGAGAGAATCTCTTCAATGGACTGGTCTGCTAAGGGAGAGTCAGCAATCGCGTTGTTCAGATTGGTAGTATATCCATTGTGGTGCTTGCTGTGATGGATTTCCATCGTACGTGCATCAATATGCGGTTCCAATGCGTCATAGGCATAGGATAAAGAAGGTAATTCAAAAGCCATAATTAATTTTTTTAAGTTTAAGCAAAATTAAAATTTCTTTTGTCAATGAAAGCCTAACTTATCAAAAGCCTTACATTTAAATTGTTTTTTTAACATTTTGAATACGACCAACTTTCATATCATCAATGCCTCAGCTGGGTCTGGAAAAACCCATACGCTGGTCTTGGAATACCTTAAAATTTTACTGAGTCAGGAAACCTCACAGCCGTTTCGGAGCATGCTAGCCTTGACTTTTACCAACAAAGCGGTGCATGAGATGAAGGCACGAATTTTAGAAACTCTAGTCTCGCTTTCTCAACCTCCTTCTAAAGAGGTGCACATGGCTACCAGTCTTTGTGATGCCTTGTCAATTTCCGAAGAGGAGCTCGCCTTTCGATCTGGCCAGATGCTGCGTAAGCTCCTTTTGGAGTACGGTAGTTTTGACGTGATCACACTCGACACTTTTACCCACAGACTGGTCCGTACTTTTGCTCGAGACTTTCAACTGCCTTATGGCTTTGAGGTTGCGTTGGACCCAACTGATTTATTTGAAGAAACCGTAGACTCCATAATTGCACAAGTAGGGAAAGACGAACTGCTTTCTGACTTACTGTTAACATTTAGCTTAAATAAAGTTAGGTCAGAAAAAGATTGGGACGTTCAAAAGGACTTGTCCGAATTTATTTCGATGTTACTCAATGAGAATGATCGCGAACCGATAGCCGATATAAAAAATAAAACCTTAGAAGGATTACAAGAAGATAAAAAACAACTAGAACGTGTATCAGAAAATGCTAAAAAAACAGCCCGACAATTTGCTACCGAGGCACTCAGTTTTTTAGACGAAAAAGGGTTAAAAGCTGAGGATTTCAAATTAAAACTGATGCACAAACACTTTGAAAATGTGGTAGATGAAGCCTTTACAAAACTTTATGGAAATCAACTTGAAGCTGCTTTAAATCAAGAGAAGCCCTTGTATAACAAAACATTGAATTCCTCAAAAAAAGTATTAATTGACGAAATTCAACCCGAATTACGGTCCTATTTTAATAAGATAAAAAAAGCAGTAGGGCAGTATGTAATCATTCAGCGTACAGTAAAGTCTTGGACTCCGAGAATTTTACTCCAACTGATGGAACAGCGCTTAAATGAAATCCAGAATGAAAAAGAAGTTCGCTTACTTGGAGAATTCAATAGAAAGATCAGTCACTTGGTTCAGGAAGAACCTGCACCTTTTATCTTTGAACGTCTCGGAACGCGGTATCAGCACTATTTTTTAGATGAATTTCAAGATACCTCTAGTTTGCAATGGTCCAATCTGGTTCCCTTAATCGGCAATGCAATAGAAAGTGAACGTTCTCTGGGTTCAAGTGGATCACTACTCTTGGTTGGAGATCCAAAGCAAGCTATCTATCGGTGGAGAGGAGGAAACATGGAACAGTATATTAGGCTGATCAACCAAACAGAAAATCCATTCCAAATCGAGGCAACCTGTTTCTCTTTGGATCGCAATTTTAGATCAGAAAAAGAAATTGTGGATTTTAACAATGCCTTTTTTCAACTACATGCAGCACATTTTGAATCCCCTGAGTATCAAAAAATCTATGGGGAGGGGAGTCAACAGCAACCGCAAAAAGAAGGTGGCTACGTTTGCATAGAAGCCATTCCAAAAGGAGACACAAAAGAAGAAACTATTCCTCTTTATGTCGCTCAGACAGTTACTGCTGTTGAAACGCTCCTCAAAAAAGGATACCGTCAAAGAGAAATTGCAATTTTAGTTCGTAAAAAAAATCAAGCAGCGGTGATCGGTACCGCTTTGGTTCAAGAGGGGTACGATTTAGTTTCCTCAGAGTCCCTTCAGGTATCCCAATCAACAAAAGTTCAACTGCTTATCGCTTTTTTACAACTTTCCGTACGTCCGAATACACCCGAACACCACAAAACGATTTTAGATGTTCTTTGGGAAATCGAGAGTCAACCTAGGGAGGAGTATCACGAATTTGCCAAACAAATTTTGCATCAAAAGTCAACTGTTTTTTTCAGCCATTTGAGGGAGCGATTCCCTTTTGATTTTGATTTAAGGCTTATGGCTTCACTCCCCATTTCAGAAGCAATTGAATACATACTACTTTCCCTTCCTTCTTTGGACCTAAAAGATGCCTATGTGCATTCCTTACTGGAAGATGTATTTGAATTTTCAAAAACCCATACAACTACAATCGCACAGTATTTAAATCATTGGAAACACCAGGGTGAGCAATTGCGAATTGCACTACCAGACGCTCTTGACGCAATCCAACTGATGACCATTCACCAGGCCAAGGGATTGGAATTTCCCGTGGTTATTTTGCCCTTTATGGATACCCCTTTAAGCCCAAGCGTCACTGAAAAAGTATGGTATCCATTTACGGAAGAGCCTTTGAAATCTATCCAATGGGGATGGTTGAATTTTTCGAAAGAACTACAACATTGCGGTCCAGAGGCACAAAAACTATATGATTCACATCGATTGGGGCAACACTTGGATGCGTTTAATGTGCTTTACGTGGCGCTCACCAGAGCGGTAGAGGTTTTATATGTCATCACCCAAGAAGTAGATTCAGCCAGAACAACCTACGCACATTTGTTTAAATTCTATGTAGAAGCACAAGGAAAAAAGCTAGAGGCTAAAATCCCTTTTGAACAAGGGGTATTTCGATCCAAAAAGAGACAACCACAAAGTCGTGATATGTACAGTGAACATTTACTCTTTTCACTGCCGCTAAGCAATGCTTGGAAAAAACGAATTGTGGAAACCTTGCCCACAACAAAAGTCGGGGATGCTGCCCGAGATCGCGGTGTATTGATTCACGACCTATTAGCAAAAGTGATTACAGCAGATCGAATTTCAGAAGTGATTAAGGAAGCTTTGGAGCAAAAAATCCTCTCAGAAGCATTAAAAAAAGAGGTAGAAGACAAATTAAGGGAAGTAGCATGTCACCCCGATTTAGTTTCATTATTTAGTGAAGGAGATCAGATCCTTTGTGAACAAGACCTTCTTGCGCCCAACGGGCCTACCTTAAGACCAGACCGGATTAATTTTTCAAGTACAGGAGAAGCCACGGTTTTAGATTATAAAACTGGTATTCCAAAAAAAGAAGATGAAAATCAGCTTTTGAATTACGCTCGTGTGATTAAAGATCTCGGGTTTCAAGAAGTCAAAAATTATTTAGTTTATTTGTATCCAGAGGTACAGATTCTTAAGGTAAATCCCGAGTAATATATTTTGTTTATATTTAAAATACATTTATAAATAAACCCAAATCGTATAACCCAAATCTACAATTCATGTTTACCTTATCGAAAAATTATTCTCTTCTCCAAAAAGAGGCTGTAGTCGTACTCAAAACCATTTTTATACTGTTACTTACCTCTGTCAAAGCACAGAATGAAGCTGAACCCTGGAAGTTCTTCTTTGGAATTAACGCTGTGGATACCTTTCCAACAGGGGGGGGTTGGCTCCGGAGATCTTTTTGAAGAATTTTTAACTATCAATCATTGGAACATTGCTCCGTATCCCTCTTATATTGGGGTCAAGAATTATATTGGAGCTGGTTTTTCTTTTAGAACCCGTTTCAGTTTCAATTCAATTAAACAATACGGAGATACTCCAGCTTCAGACAATTATTACAATGTCGATGGAATTGTATCCTATAATTTAAACACCCTATTTAAAGGAAAAACGCTAATGCCTTTTCTAGAAGTGGGAGGGGGATACTCCATATTTGATGAGCAAGGTGCAGGATATTTCAATTTGGGGGCTGGGGTAGAAATATGGCTGGGTCCCAAGAAAAAGACGGCCCTTACTTTGGAAACTATTTATAAAAACACAGGAGAAACTTACGGAGTAAAACATTTTCAACATCTGATGGGTCTTGCCTTCCTCTTTGGTGCGAAAAAAGACTTGGATGGTGATGGCATTCCTGACAAAGAAGATGCATGTCCAGAAGTTGCAGGAATTGCACTTTTCAACGGATGTCCAGATACAGACAGAGACGGCATTCAAGATGAGGAAGATGACTGTCCCAATACTCCTGGAATCCCAGCGTTTAATGGATGTCCAGATACAGATGGAGATGGAGTAAAAGATCTAGAGGGTCAATGTCCAGACGAAGCAGGAACCATAGAAAACGACGGCTGTCCTGAGATTACCCAAGAGATTATCGAACGACTTCAAGAGATTGGGAAAATCATCTACTTTGCCACCAACGATTCTAAACTCAATGAAAGAAATAACCAAATTTTAGACGAGGTGTTTAACACACTTCAGAACTATTCTAGTTATAAAGTTGTGGTAGAAGGACATACAGATTCTTCTGGTCAAGCTTCTTTCAATCAAGCGTTATCGGAAAAAAGAGCAAATTCAGTAATGCGCTATTTGATTGAAAAAGGGATGTCACCTTCTCGAGTTTCTGCAAAGGGATATGGGGAAACTCGTCCAGCCGTATCTAACGATACCGCAGAGGGAAGACGTGAAAACCGTAGAGTAGTATTTGAAATTTATCAATAGTACTGAAATCAATGATTTAATTTAAAATAAACCGCTTTAGCTTGACCTGATTTTTTACATTTAGGGATGCAAACTTTTTTGGATGATGTCGCAAAAAAAATTGTTGCCGCCCATAGTGAGAGGGATCAGGTCAAAGTTATTGTCCCCAGTAATCGAGCGATAAATTTTTTAAAAGAAGCGTTTAAAAGAACTATAGAGACTCCTTTGGTGGCTCCAGAAATCATAAGCGTTTCCCAATTTATTGAGGAACTTTCCAGTATCCAACTCTTGCCCAAAGTAGATCTCTTGTATGCATTGTATGAGGTGTATCAAGAGCAAACTCCAAAAAAGGAGTTAGAGTCATTTCATCAATTTTACGGATGGGGAGCTACTCTTCTCGAAGAGTTTAATGAAATCGATACCCAACTTGTCAATGCAAAAGAACTCTTTAGTTTTATGTCTGCTCTGGGAGAGATTGAAGTATGGGGAGATCAGAAACAAGGGGATTTAAGCAAACGACATTTTAAAATTCAGGAGCAGTATTCTCTGTATTACGAAAAACTTTACAAAAAGTTGCTGCAAATGGGTAGAGGGTATTCGGGTTTGCGACTCAGAGAAGCGGTTCAAAATCTATCTTTTTACACCCAACAAAACCTTTCAAAACATTTTTTTGTAGGCTTTAATGCGTTGACTAAAGCAGAGGAAACCATTATTCAGGAACTTCTTGCAGAGAGTAAAGCAGAAATTATTTGGGATTTAGACCAAACCTTTTATGAAGATGCCTACCACAGTGCAGGACACTACATTAGAACCTATCAAAAAAACTGGAAGGTTTTAAATAAACAACCCAAGCCCTTGTTTACGAATTACTTTTCAGAAGCCAAAGAATTCGAGATAATCAGTACGGCAAAAAACAGTATTCAATCCAAAACAGCCATTCAAATTGCAAAAGAATTGAAGGAAGAAAACCCTGGAGACTCCACTGTGGTGGTTTTGGGCGATGAAACACTCTTACTTCCTACTCTTTCTGTTTTGCCAGAGGAGCTGCCCTGGAATATTACGATGGGATACCCCTTAAAGGATACGGTTCTTTTCGGATTTTTTATACATTATTTTGAGTTACAGCAAAGCCTCAGTACGTTGGGATTTCCAACACGTCAACTGTATGAGTTTTCTCAAATTACAATTGCGAAAGTTCTTTTTCAGGAGGGCCAGTCTCCAATGGATCAATGGATTGAGACCCAGCAACAAAATTTTGTCAGTACCACAACGTTGTGTGCCAAGGGGGGTGTTGAAACGCTTGTTTTTACCCCTTTCGATAAGGTAGCTGATTTTATTGAGCGACTTATAAAAATCACCCAAACTATAAAGGAGCGTTACCTTAAAAAAAGGAACGAATCTTTTCAAATTCAAGTATGTGACCGTTTTCTTAGTCTGTTCGAATCTCTTGTAGACCGACATAAAGAACACCAGTTTATGAAATCTCTCAGAGATTTTAAAATGATTTTCGAATCCTTAGCGGGTGAAGAAACTTTTGATTTTACGGGCGATGCTTTTGATGGAGTTCAAATTATGGGGCTTTTGGAAACTCGTCTTTTGGATTTTGACAACGTAATTATTACTAATGTCAACGAGGGAATTTTGCCTTTTGGAAAAACACCCTTTTCTTGGATTCCCTACGGGGTACGAAAAAAGTTTGGGATGAATACTTTTGTAGAGCAAGACCATCTGTACGCCTATCATTTTTTCCGATTGTTACAACGCTCAAAAAAAGTGTTTTTACTTTACAACGCCGCTGCGGAAGGCCTTTTTTCAGGGGAACGCAGTCGTTTTTTGATCCATCTAGAATATTTTAAACATCCCTCGCATCATCTTGTATTCAAGCAGCTAGCCCTTCCCATTCCAAAAATAGATTATACGCAAAAGAAAGTTTTAAAGACAGCTGCCATTCTCGCGCATTTGGAACACATAGGCCAAGAGGGGTTTTCACCCTCCTCGCTCACGCAGTACATCAGAAACCCATATCGGTTTTACGAACAGCGCATGCTTAAAATCAAACCTGTGGAAGAATTTAATGAGCAACTTAGCGCCATAGAAAAAGGGACGATCATGCATGAGGTGTTAGAGCTCCTTTATACGCCCTATTTGTCGTTGATCATGAAGGAGTCTGATTATGACCAAATGTTGGAAAAACTCCCTGAAATTTTAGCAGCAACTTTCGATTCTCAAACCAAAAGCGAAGAGAAAAGAACTGGAAAAAACCTTTTGATTTATCAAGTAATGGAGGCTGTACTCCAACAGTTTTTAGGTTCCGAAAAAAAACAAGTCCTGGAAGGCAATCAAATTCAAATTATTGGTCTTGAACAAGAGTTTAAAAAAGCTATAGAAGTCAAAACCATTGAACGAAGTATATGCTTTAGAGGAACCGTTGACCGTATAGACCGTTATAATGGAACCTTGCGATTTGTAGATTATAAAACGGGAAGCGTCACAGCTACAGATTTAGCCTTTACGGATTGGGAGGAGATTCGCACGCTACCAAAAAAAGGACCCTTATTTCAAGTTTTACTCTATGCTTACGTTTTAAAGAATGATTTTAATGAGGAAAAGCGTATTGCTGGTGTGATTCCTTTAAAAACATTTACTAATGAGTTCCTCGCAGTTTCTCAAAAAGAAAACACAAGGAAAAAGCATCTTTTACATCTCGGAGATGAGGTTTTGAATGTTTTTGAAAAAGAACTTTTCGAGTTGCTTAAAGAAATTTTTGATCCTGAACTCCCTTTCTGGGAAAAGGAGCAATAGCTCAATCAAATCCGTTTTGTAATAAAAAAGCAGATTGATTCAAATTTCATACTTTTACATTAGGAAGTAACCTTTACTAACTATATTAATGAGCAAAGACAAAGATTTTGACGAGTTAGACTCCAATAACGACGGTTACCTAACAAAGGAAGAATTTAAGAAAGGGAATAAACCCTCTGGAATTGAAAAAGAAAAACTCAACTGGTTTCTAAGGTTAATAACCTTGGGAGATCGTTTTGATATTCGGGATTTTTGGGATCGATTAAAAAAATCTATTGTTGAATTTATCATACTGGTTTTTGGTGTGACGGTTTCCTTTGGAATAGAACAACAAGGAGGTGAGTCGGATAACCGTGCGGACGGGATTGAAAACTTAGTCAATTTAAGGGAAGAAATTGACAAAATGATTACCTATACTGATGCTTACATTGAGCAAATTGATTGGGTTACTGAAATGTATAAAAAACAATACCAAAAATGGGATATTGATAATGACAGTATTTTTATCGAGTTCATGGAGGACGAGAATGATCCTGATGAGAATTACTTTTTTTCACCCATGGGAATGTACCCTAACAGAGACCCATTTGATCCTACTCGGGTAAGTTTTGATGCTATAAAATTAGACGGAACCTTTCGATTGCTTCCTAAGGAGGTTGGACTCAAAATCACCAATATTTACGACGGAACAGAACTCAAATATTTAATTGAAAACACAGGCGAAAAAGAAGAGCGCTATGTGAACCAGTTTAAAGACCGAGTGGCGAATAAATGGGTTTCTGATTTGCGATGGGTAGATCTAGATTACAACGAATTTTGGATTGAAAACAGGAAATACATCCAACAGGACAAATTTATTAAATACAATCTCTACAAAAGAATTGACCTCTGGGAGTGGAGTATTAAGGAACAGTTGCAATTGTACAGAGCCTCATTGATTGAAGGTACAGAAATGTTAGATTCCGTAGTCGCGGTCCGAGATAGCGAAATTGAATTCATTTGGTGGGTACTTAATCCGAAGTAGAAGCAGAAATTAAATCAGCAACTAATTTTCCAGAAATTAATGCAGGAGGTACTCCTGGTCCCGGCACAGTGAGTTGTCCTGTAAAGTACAAGTTTTTCACTTTTTTACTTTTGAGCTTCGGTCTCAGAAACGCTGTTTGTAGTAGCGTGTTTGCCAAACCATAGGCGTTTCCTTTGTAGGAATTATAGTCCTCAATAAAATCATTTACACAAAAAGATTCACAAAAGAGCATCTGCTCCTTAATCGGTTGTTCGGTCAACTTTTCCATTCGATCTAATACCAGATTGAGATAGTGTTCTCTCAATTCGGAAGTATCTTCAATACCCGGTGCAATAGGGATTAGTAGAAAACAAGCTTCTTTCCCTTTGGGTGCCATCGTTGGATCGGACATCGATGGGAAATTAGCATAAAACAAGGGGTTCTCTGGCCATTCAGGTTGGTCGTAAATGGCTTGTGCATGTAGGTCAAAGTCAACATCGAAAAACAAGGTGTGATGGGATACATTTTTCACTTTCTGGTTTAACCCGATATAAAACAAAAGTGACGAAGGTGCAAAGACTTTTTTATCCCAATAGGACTCGCTATAAACCCTGTATTTAGGATCCAATAGCTTTTCAGAATGATGATAATCTGCCCCTGAAAGGACAATATCCGCAGTGATGGCTTCTCCGTTAACTACAATTCCGTTGGCTTTTCCAGATGCATCCACGGTAATTTTTTCTACAGCTGTATCCGTATGGAAATGGACTCCAAGAGACTCTCCCAAAGCCACCATTGCTAATACAATACTGTACATTCCGTTTTCTGGATGCCAAGTACCTAATCCAAAATCTGCAAAGTTCATAAAATTGTAAAAGGAAGGGGTGTTGGAGGGTTTTGCTCCTAGAAATAACACAGGAAACTGTAAAATTTGTCGGAGTTTGGGACTTTTAAAGTCTTTGTAAACGTCTCTTTTGATATTACTCAGAAAATACTTGATCTTCTTTATTGTCACTGGGGTGACAAGCTCTAGAGGTGAAATACCAGGTCGATAGACCAAGTTCTGAATTGCAATCTCATAATTTTCTTTGGCAAGTTCAATAAAGCGTTTTAGTTTTTTGCTACTCCCCTTTTCTTCGTTTTCAAAAACAGTGTAGATTTTTTCTAAGGAATCTCCAATAGCAATGCTTTCATTTTCTCCAAAAACTACCTGATAACCTGGGTCGAGGCGTTCCAATTGGTAAAAGTCTTTTGTCGTTTTTTCAAAATCATTGTAAAATGATTCAAAAACATCTGGCATCCAATACCAAGAAGGTCCCATATCAAAAGTAAATCCGTCTTTTTTTAATTGACGAGCCCTACCTCCTAAGGTTTGGTTTTTTTCGTAGACGTGAACTTCAAAATCTTTTTGAGCCAAATAGGATGCGGCGGACAGGGAAGAAAACCCTGAGCCTACAATAACAATTTTTCTTTTCATCTGTTTTTTTTAATACCGTTTTCTCGGGTAGACAGAGGAAACATCCAAGCAATCACACATTAAAGTATAAAAAACACATACTGGGATATTTCATAGCAGTACAAAGATATTATAAAAAGAAGCGGTAAAAAACGATTTGTAAGAAAGGATGCTTTATTCTTTATGTGCTGCCCATGCGACACCTCTTGTGATCAAGCTCCACACTTCAGGGATTTCATAATCTTGCTTGGAATGGCCAATGGAATTGTAATATACACGGCCCTTTCCGAAAGGTTTTCTCCACACGACTGGAACAACCGCCCCTTCAATCCAAGCATCATGAGCTCCAGAAAATTTGGTCGTAGCTAATACTTCCAAAGCAGGATCTACGTGCATATAATATTGTTCCGAATGGAGTGTAAAATTTTTAATATCCCTAGTAATTGGATCTTCTTTTGACCCTATTTCTACATTATAAGTCACTTGGCCTCCTGGGTGTTTCACAAATTGACCTCCCACCATATACTGGTATTCGGTATCGTCTCTAAAGGAGTCCCCTAAGCCTCCATGGCATCCTGCAAGACCCACTCCCGAAGCGACGGCTTTTATTAAACCTTGCGATTCTTTAGTGGTCATTTCACTCATTGTGATATGCTGGATAACCAAATCAAATTTTTGCATCACTGAAGTGTTTGTATAAATTGCAGTTCCTTTTTCTAGACGGACCACAGCCTGCTGTTCTTCCAGCCAGGAAGTAATCTTTTTAGCAAAAATTTCAGGTTGATGTCCTTCCCAACCCCCATAAACAACTAGCACATTTTTACCTTCTAAGCTTGGAAGTTCGTTTTGTGAAAAACAGACGTTCATAAAAAGGAGAACGAATAATAAAGAGATGTTAGGCTTAACCATTGTTGATTTTTAGTTTAAGATAATCAATTTATCTTTTTTTAAGAGCGGTATTTTCTTTGAATAGAAAAACTGCTTTTAACTGCGGAAATACAAAAGGTCCAATTTCAGTAAAATGAGGATTTCTATACTATTACTCCTAGCACACCCTCTAAATTACGATCTATGGATCATCAAATTGTTTAAACTTAGTTTCTTTATTAAATAAAAAAATAGTATGGCACCGAAAAAAGTCCTCCACAAGGTGATTTGTAGTAAAAAAGAAGAATTTTTTTACGGAAATTGTTGTTTTCTCGCAAAAGCATTTTGTTTAATAGAGAAATTCATTAAACTGCTTATAATGAGTATATTAATAGTATATAAATATAATAAGCTAAACAGTTGTTTTATAAAAATGTAAAATACCTCAACAAAAATTGGCGCGTATAACTTTTTATACATATATTTAAACAAGTTTAAGTTCGATTTGGTTTCAAAACGTCTCTGTTAATTACTTCCATTAGTTAAATTCTAAAATCCTAATCAGAGGCGTTTTTTCTTTTTTCTTCCTAAAAACACTACCTTTAATATAGATACAGTATTTATACATTCAGGTTAATGACACAGGTGACTACGCTCACGCTTTTTTCTTTTAAAACGAACAAATTCTGGGCTTTCCAACAGATGGGTGTTGCTCCTCTGCGCTTAAAAAATATCGAAGGCTTGAAATTTTATAAGTTTCTAGGAACAGGAGGGGGGCAGGGATTTAGCCTTCGCCCCGATTTTTCTACATATGCCTTTCTGGGTGTATGGGAGGATCTCCCCTTCTATCAGAATTGTCTTCAAAAGCACCCCATTTTCAAAACTTACCAAGAAAAAGCAACGAGCCAGAGGGATCTGATTTTAAACGCCGTAAAAAGCCACGGTAAGTGGAGTGGGCAAAACCCTTTTAAAACAAAACCGGGTTTAGAAGCCAAGGGAAACCAAAAAGCGGTCGTAATTACTCGGGCTACACTTCATTGGAATCGCCTGTTTTCTTTCTGGAAAGCAGTTCCTGCTGCCAGTAAAGCCATAGAAACAGCACAAGGGGTTCAGTATTACAAAGGCATTGGAGAATGGCCTTTTATACAACAAGCCACAATAAGTATTTGGGATGATTTTGAGGCTGTCAACACTTTTGCCTACAAAGACCGCGCACACGCGGATATTGTAAAAAAAACGAAACAGATGAACTGGTACAAAGAAGATCTTTTTTCTCGATTTCACTTAATTTCGGACACTACAAAATCTCTAGATTCATGAAAAAAGCAATCGTTGTGGGTGCTGGAGTTGCTGGATTGGCTAGTAGTATTCGCTTAGCCCTCAAAGGTTATCAAGTACAGGTTTTTGAACAAAATTCCTATCCGGGAGGAAAACTATCTACCTTCAGTCTCCAGGGCTATCGATTTGATGCAGGCCCCTCTTTATTTACGATGCCTCATTTTGTAACCGAACTTTTTGAATTGGCGGGGGAGTCTGCAGAAGAACACTTTGAGTTTTCAAAAAAGGAAGTGGCGTGCACCTATTTTTGGCAAGACGGCACCGAGTTTACAGCCTATTCAGATCGAAAACAATTTATTAAAGAAGCCCATCAAACCTTTGGCGAGCCTGAAGAAAATATAGAGCGTTACTTCAACAGAGCAAAAAAGAAATATGAGCTTACTTCCACTTTGTTTTTAGAAAAATCGTTGCACAAGCTTAAAACTTTTCTCTCAATAGACACTGTAAAGGCCTTATTTCAGCTTCACACTTTTGAGCTTCAAAAAACCTTACACCAAGCCAACATTGATGCCTTTTCGTCCGCTCATTTTATTCAACTTTTAGATCGTTACGCAACTTACAACGGGTCAGATCCTTATCAAACCTCGGGGATGATGACCTTGATCCAACACTTGGAAAGTGCCTACGGTACTTTTGTCCCCAAAAAGGGAATGGTCTCTATTACCGATGCGCTTTTTGGTTTGGCAAAACGTCTTGGTGTGCAGTTTCATTTTGAGACCTCTGTGGAAGAAATCAGAGTTGAATCGGATCAAGCAAAAGGAGTAAAAACTAAAACTGCTTCTTATGAAGCGGATTTTGTTGTCTCAAATATGGATGTATTTCATACGTATAAAAAGTTACTCCCAAAAGCGAAGCCCCCGCAAAAAAGATTAAAGCAAGAGCGCTCCAGTTCAGCCGTTATTTTTTATTGGGGAATTGCGCGTCAGTTTGAGAAGCTGGACTTGCACAACATCTTTTTTTCTGAAGCGTACCAAAAGGAATTTCAAGCGATTTTTAAGGAGCAAACAGTAGCTGAAGACCCTACTATTTACGTTAATATTACTTCTAAAGACGTTCCTGAAGATGCTCCAGAAGGGTGTGAAAACTGGTTTGTGATGGTCAATACTCCGGCACAGCACGGGCAAGACTGGGAGCAATTAGTAGATCGACTCCGTACGATCGTCATTCAGAAATTGTCGGAGCGATTGGGGGTACCACTTCAACAATGGATCGTTTGTGAAGAGGTGCTTACCCCTCCGCGAATTGAAGCCAAAACCCAATCGTATCGAGGTGCCTTGTATGGTGCATCAAGCAATGATGCCATGGCAGCCTTTTTACGTCATCCCAATTTTTCCAGTCGGATAAAAAACCTCTACTTTTGTGGTGGAAGTGTACATCCGGGAGGAGGAATTCCTCTTTGCTTACTCTCTGCCAAAATCGTGGCTGATCTCATTCCCAAAGTATAACTGAATGCTGCAAACGAGTCTCTTAACAAAGCAAAATGCCGCTATCGGCTTAATCTGGCTCTTTCATGTTTCTGGATTAATTGGAATTATTTACAGCAATGCATCCTGGTTTATTAAAGGGACGCCTGTCAATCTTCTTTTGAGTTTTGCCCTGCTTTTGATCAATACAGAATGGAGTAAAAAAATGGGATCACTCGTCCTGCTCTGTTTTACCACGGGAATGCTAGCTGAAATTTTAGGAGTTCGATACGGATTTATTTTTGGAGAATATTCTTACGGCAATGCCCTAGGAACCAAAGTGATGGAAGTTCCCCTAATGATAGGGGTCAACTGGTGTATTTTAATTTTTATCACAGGCTTTATCGCTCAGTTTTTCCTAAAAAAACTGTGGTCCAAAGCGCTTTTAGGAACCGCTTTGATGTTGACCCTAGACCTCGTCATGGAACCCGTAGCTCCTGTTTTAGACTTTTGGACTTTCAACACTGGACTGGCTTCTTTTCACAATTATTTCGGATGGGCTTTGGTTGCTTTTCCACTACAACTTGTTTTTCACAAAGTCAAAATTAATATCGAAGGTCCATTCCCCTTTCATTTGTTTATACTCCAGTTTCTTTTTTTCACCATACTTTTGCTAAAAATTAATTCCTTGGGAATTTAAATCAACTACTATGGGTTCTCTGCGCTATTTTGTATTGTTTCTATTTTGCATCACTGCTTGTAAAAATGGAAAACCAGCGGAAAGTACGGTCTCAGGTACTTTAGCAAACAATGAGGAAACGAGTTCTCCACTGACTGCTCGATTCGATTTGGTTGAATATCCCGAGGCCTTGTTAAAGGAAAACGGATTAGAAGAATGGGAGGAATTCATCGATTTATACGAAGCCCTTGAACGACTAAAAGAACTAGACCTCCGCGATGTGGGAGTTAATATTATAGGGATTTCCGCTCGAATAAAAAAAATAGTTTCTGACACACTCCCTGGAGGCTTTGAGACTCCTCAAATAAGAAGCCGCTTTAAAGTAGTTCAAATGCAGACCCAAAAAGCACGTTATTTCACAAAACATTATAAGGAAGATTCTTTAATTCCTTCATTAAAAACGCTTTACGGACATTACAACGCCTTGCTTTTACGAATGCAGGTTTTGAAACAAGAAGAGTCTACTGTAGTCTCCCAGACAATCCCTTTAAATTAAGAGTTTACTTCTTTTTTGTGGCGGTGCTCCGTTGCAATTACTTGACTTTGATCCAAGGCAACTTCAATACTGGAAAGATGTTGCAATAATTTGGAGTTCTCAAATTCTTGGTCGAAAAGGGTTCGATACAAGTCCAACAACAATTTATCAGCCTCTAAACACTTCTCTATGGCTGAAGTTTTGATATGATCAATGGAAGATATTAACAACTGGTCAAAGTTAAATCGGCTGACTACTAGGTCGTCATAGCTTGTTCCAAGGCTTTGCAATTCACTCAAAATTTCTTGAAAAAATCGATTGCGAATCATGGCTTGTTGATTAAAAAACCGCTTGTCTTCAGAAACTAAAGCACGGTCTGCAGCCTTCAAATACTCCAGTTTCGCATTTCTTAGATGCGTTAAGAGTTTTTCTAAGGAGGCAATATGTTGATTGCTTTTAGACATTGTTAAATTTATATCATCAAGGTAGTTTTTATAAGCTAGAGGTTTAAGTGCCCCCCCCTTTTTATATCAACAAGTTATCTACAGAATAATGAAAAGGAGTTTTACGACAAATTTTATCGCCTTTGATAATACGTACTCGAGCCTCCTCATTATTAAATTCAGGTACGGGGAGGTTTACTTTTTGTGCCATATGTAAATAGTAGTCTTCTCTGAGCGGATGATGTGGAGCAACCAAATTAAAAATCCCCTGAAGCTCGGAATGGGAAACCAAAGTAGCTACTCCTCGGACGGCATCTTCTTGATGAATAAAATTGATTTTTCCCTTAGGGTTTGGAATGGTTCTTCCTTGAAGATAATAAATCGGGTTGCGGTCGACCCCAATTAGCCCTCCCAGTCTAACGATGACTGAGGGAATAGGATATTCATCTAGGAGTTGTTCACTACTAACTAATGCCTTGGCCGAGAAAGTTTCTGGAACTACAGGACTGGTTTCATCGTAACTGTTTCCTCTGGATCCGTAGACAGAGGTACTACTCAAAAATAAAATACGCTGAATTGGATAAGAGGCCGAGGCGTCCAGTAGTAGTTGGATTTTTCGAACATAGCCTACTTCGGAAGTGGGTCGCTTAGGAGGTAGGGAAATAAGGAGGGTATCTACTTGATCCAAAAAAGTGTCCAGCCCTAGGGCTTGGTCATCCTCTAAAACAACACAATACCCCTCTATTCCCTTTTTTTGGAGTTCTACAACCCCCGATTCTGAAGTCCGAGAACCCTTTACAGTATAATCAAGCTGTTGTAAATATTTTCCCAGTGGGACCCCCAACCAACCACAACCTAAAATACCTATAGTAGACATTAGTGAAATTTTAGTAATAGTACTGATATATTTTTATTGAATTGTTAATTTTTTGAAAGGAATCTCAAATTTTAATCAAAAAAAACTACCTTAGGATAAATCAAAATTTATTTATTATGCCCGTAAAAAGTTTTCAAGGAGAGCGGGCTCAAAAAAAAAGAGTCACTCCCAGCAAGTTAACCGTGTCAGATATCATGACCACGAATTTAGTCCTGTTCACCCCAGAGCAAAGTATTCACGATGTGATGCAAGCCTTTATCAAATACCGTATTTCAGGGGGACCCGTTGTGGATGAAAAAGGAAAGCTCATCGGGGTAATTTCAGAGGCCGATTGTATGAAAGAAATCTCCGATAGTCGTTATTTTAACATGCCCATCTTGGATAAATCTGTAGGCCACTTCATGACAGAAAATGTGGATACCATTGAATCTACTCTAAGTGTTTTTGATGCTGCCGCTAAATTTTCAAAATCCAGCAGAAGAAGGTACCCTGTTCTTGAAAAGGGTCGTTTGGTAGGTCAGGTAAGTCGAAAAGATATTGTTATCGCCGCTCTAAATATGAAAAGCCAAACCTGGAACGCTAGGTAAACAACGATTTCGCAATACGATAGGTGTTGGTGTGAGCCTCAATGATGGTTTTTATGTCTTTAGAATAGCCCCCTCCCATGCTACATTGTACCGGGATTTTGTTTTTTTTACAAAAGGAAAGTACGAGTTCATCCCGTTGTTTACAACCGTTCAGGGTTAAGCCGAGACGACCTAATTTATCCGTTTCCAGAACATCTACCCCGCAGAGATAAAAAATGAAATCAGGTTGTACATTTTCGTAAAGTTTGGGGAGTAATGTCTTTAACTGATTCAGGTACGTTAGGTCTGCACATTGATCTTCTAGAGGGAGGTCCCAATCACTTTTTTCCTTTCGAAAAGGATAGTTTTTGGCCCCGTGGACGGAACAGGTAAATACTTCAGGATGGTCTTTAAAAATAACCGCAGTTCCATTGCCCTGATGTACATCCAAATCTAAGACGAGAATTTTTTTTGCTTGTCCGCTGTCCAAAAGATGCTGCGCTGCGATTGCCTGATCGTTTAGCAAACAAAAAGCTTCCCCATGATCTGGAAAAGCGTGATGGGTTCCACCTGCAATATTCATAGCAATACCCTCCGACAAGGCTTTTTCTGCTCCTTCAATTGTCCCTCCAGCAATTAAAAACTCACGTTGTACCAAGGCTTCACTCAGAGGAAAACCAATACTGCGCACCTCACTTTTTGTGAGTTTTAAACGGCATAGCCGATCGACATAGTCCTTCTCATGCACGCGAAGTACTTGTTCTAAACTAGCCTTCTTCGGAGTAAAAAAATCATCTGGCTCACAGGTTCCTTCCAATAGAAGTTGTTGGGGGAGCAGTTCGTATTTTTCCATTGGAAACCTATGGTTTTCTGCCAGTGGAAGGCGATACGAACGATCAAAAGCGATGGGTATTCGGAGCGTCAAAACCTAAAGGATCTCAGCTCCATTCTGAACGGTGTCGTCCTCTGGATTTACAAATACAAATTGACCCTGTTCGTTTTCTCCTAAAAGAATCATGCCCTTACTTTCAATCCCTTTAAGGGTTCTCGGAGCTAGATTGCTCAAAAGGGTTACTTTCTTCCCGATCAGCTCGGCTTCGTCAAAATCTTGTGCAATTCCCGAAATCACAGTTCGAATTTCACTTCCTAGTTGCACTTTGAGTTCCATCAATTTCTTGGTCTTGGGAACCTTTTTAGCTTCAAGGATTTCAGCCACTTGGAGCTTTAGGGAATCAAAATCTTCGAAAGAAGTTTGTGGTTTTAGTGGAGCAATAGTTTGTGTTTCCGTTTGGTTTTGTTCTGCACTTGCTGCTAGTTTTACTCGTTGTTGCTCCATTTGAACATCCTCTATTTTTTGAAATAAAAGCTGTGCTTTTTCGATCCGATGATCGGTGGGAATCAATTCCTTTTTTTCACCCACATCCTCCCATTTTAACTGGAGACTGTCCAAGTGGAGGAGGTGTGCTAATTTTTTCGCTGTAAAAGGTAAGAAAGGTTCGCTGAGTAGGGCCAGACCTGTTGCAATCTGAAGTGCTGTATACATAATGCTAGCGACTCGTTCGGGATCTGTCTTAATCTGTTTCCAGGGTTCAGCCTCTGCAAGGTATTTGTTTCCTAAACGGGCAAGTTGAATCAGGAGCTGACTGGCTTCTCGAAAACGGTATTGGGTGATGGACTGATCTATTTTTTTAGGGAGAAGCTGCATTTCATCCAAGACCGTCTCATCTTCTTTGGATAATACCCCTGCACTAGGGACAACCCCTTCGTAATATTTATGGGTAAGAACCACCACGCGGTTGATAAAGTTTCCATAAATAGCGACTAATTCATTGTTGTTTCGCGCTTGAAATTCTTCCCAGGTGAAGTCATTGTCTTTAGTCTCTGGAGCATTGGCGGTCAAAACGTAGCGAAGTACATCTTGCTGGTCGGGGAATTTTTCTAAATATTCGTGTAACCAGACAGCCCAGTTTTTTGACGTGGAAATTTTTTGTCCTTCCAGATTTAAAAATTCATTTGCAGGAACATTTTCAGGTAAAATATAATCTCCCGTAGCATGAAGCATCACAGGGAAAATGATGCAGTGAAAAACGATATTGTCTTTTCCAATAAAATGAACCAACTGAGTGTCTTTGTCTTTCCAGTACGGTTCCCAGTCTATTCCTTTTTCGGCGGCCCATTCTTTGGTAGAAGAAATATATCCGATGGGCGCATCGAACCAAACATAGAGGACTTTGCCTTCCGCTCCCGAAACAGGAACAGGAATTCCCCAGTCCAGATCTCGAGTCACTGCGCGGGCCTGTAAACCATTGTCAATCCAAGATTTTACCTGCCCATAAACATTCGGCTTCCAGTCGGATTGATGCCCTTTGAGAATCCACTCTTCTAGAAATGTCTCATACTGATCCAAAGGAAGATACCAATGCTTGGTCTTACGCATTTCAGGTTCCGCTCCGCTTATGGTGGATTGTGGATTGATAAGATCTGTAGCGCTTAGACTGCTTCCACAGTTTTCACACTGATCTCCATAGGCTTCAGGATGTTGGCAAATCGGACAGATTCCTGTGACATAACGATCTGCTAAAAATTGATTGGCCTCCGGATCAAAAAGTTGTTCTGTTTCTTTCTCTTCAAAGATTCCTTTTTGGTGTAAATCTGAAAAAATTTCTTGTGCGGTAGTGTGGTGAATCGGTCGGGAAGTTCGAGAATAATTGTCAAATTCTATTCCAAAACTCCTAAAAGAAGTACGGATCAATTGATCGTATTGGTCGATCACCTCTTGCGGTGTCTTCCCTTCTTTTTTTGCTTTTAAAGAAATGGCTACACCGTGTTCATCACTCCCGCAGATAAAAGCAACTTCTTTGCCTTTTCCTCTCAGGTAACGCGCATAAATATCTGCTGGAACATAGACTCCGGCTAAATGGCCAATGTGTATGGGTCCGTTGGTGTAGGGAAGGGCAGCCGTTATCGTATAGCGCTTTGGCATTGGACGATTCAATTTTTTTTCAAAAGTAAGCAAAACCCAGATGTTTTTAAGAAAGGAAGTATCTTTAATCATCCAAATCTAAATCCAAGGCACAGCACAATCTTTTTGGACAAGAATCAGAGCAACGCGCTTTACAGTACCTCATAAAAAAAGGCTATCGTTTGTTAAAACAAAACTATCGTTTTGGTAAAGCAGAGGTAGATCTGCTGATGCAAAAAGATCAACTTTTGATTTGCGTGGAAGTTAAAGCTCGAAGTACCGACTTTTTTGGGTCTCCCGAACAATTTGTCTCCTCTAAAAAAATTAAACTTTTGGTGGGTGCTGTAGATCACTATATCTCATCAAATCAGTTGGATTGGGAAGTGCGTTTTGATATCCTAGCGTTTACCGTAAAGGGAGAACATTGGAAAGTAAAGCATATCAAAAATGCCTTTTACGCATTTGAATAGTGTTTTATTTGTAACATTTTGTTTTAAATAATTACTTTTGTTAAAAATAAAACAAGAGTTTTAGTCCAGATTAGGTAATAGGATTTGTTGTAAAGTTCAAAAACACAAACAAAGCGACATTTTGCGATAGTTTTCGACTGGAGTAGAGTTTCTGTTATATAATTCGGGTTTAATAATAAATCTTATGAAAACAATCGCTTCCACAGTTTCAGAATACGTAAAGACCAAACCTTATTTGGCCTCTGCTCTTTCAGACGGAATTATCAATTTGACTTCTTTAGCTCGGAAAATACATCCCGATATAGAGGCATTGATGAACAAGCCCGTAAATCAAGGCGCTATCATCATGTCTTTGAAAAGAGTCTCTGACGACGCCCGCTATACAGCGACTAAAAAGATCATCAAAGTATTAAAAAATCTGGGTGACATTACGGTGCGCTCCGCTTTGGTAGACTATGGATTTCTGCTGTCCGAAACCTTGTTACTGACACAAGCCAACTTGCTAAAAAAAATAGAATTTAAAAAAGATGTGTTTTACACTTCCTCCCGCGGGGTGGCAGAGAGCAATATCGTGGTCAGTCAAAATATAGTCCCTCTCGTGGATGAACTTTTTCAAAACGAGGTTTGCCAATCTAAAGTGGAAAACCTTTCTTCGATTACGATTAAATTGCCCACAGATAATGTAAAAATCCCAGGAATTTATTACTTCCTCTTTCAGCGTTTGTCTTGGGAAGGAGTCAACATTACGGAAGTCATTTCAACCTCCAATGAATTTACCATTTTGATGGATGAAGACCAAGTTGACATTGCTTTTAAGGTCATCAAAGATTTGAAAAACCTTTAGTGAGGTACGACCAACTGCTTGAGCAGCTGGGTTAACTGTTGTACCTCATGAATATCACGAATGGACAAAAGCAGCTTAGGACCTGCTGGGATATTCTTTTCTTTGAGCACCATACGTGCTGCGTTTTTTTGAATTTGGGTCAACAGGTATTGAAACCGTTCTCCTTGAAAAAAATCACTCTGCTGATCAGAAAGAAAATAGCACAAACAGCTCCCTTTTTTAAGGATCAGTCGTTCCATGCCCAACTTGGTAGCCACCCACTTCAACCGTACACTTTCCATTAATTCTTTTGCTTCACGAGGTAATGAACCAAATCGATCTGTCAATTGCGCTTCAAACTCTTCAAGTTCTTTGGGGGTTTTAAGTTGACTGAGTTCTTGGTACAAAGCCAGACGCTCTTTGACAATATTGATGTAATTATCGGGGAGGTAAATTTCGAGGTCGGTGTCAATTTGTACCTCCCGCACATAGCTTTTAAACTGATCGTTAGACTCGGACTCGTAGAGGTCTTTAAATTCGTTTTCCTTTAATTCTTCAATGGCTTGTTGCAAAATTTTCTGATAGGTTTCAAAACCCATTTCATTGATAAATCCACTTTGCTCTCCTCCCAGCAAATCTCCGGCTCCTCTAATTTCGAGATCTTTCATCGCAATTTGAATTCCAGATCCAATCGCAGAAAACTGTTCTATGGTTTTAATTCGTTTTTGAGCATCACTACTCATCGCGCTGTAGGGAGGTGTGATGAAATAACAGAAGGCTTTTTTGTTACTTCTACCCACACGACCCCGCATCTGGTGAAGATCACTCAATCCAAAATTCTGAGCGTTATGGATAAACATCGTATTGGCGTTGGGAACATCCAATCCGTTTTCGATAATAGTGGTAGCGATAAGAATATCAAATTCCCCATTCATAAACCGAAGAAGCGTTTGCTCCAGTTTTTTTCCCTCCATTTGACCGTGGCCTATAGCAATTCGGGCATCGGGAACGAGGCGTTGGATCATTCCAGCGATTTCCTGGATGTTTTCCACTCTGTTGTGAATAAAAAACACTTGCCCCCCCCGTTGTAATTCGTAAAGAATACCATCTCGAATCTGTACTTCACTAAAACGGACGACCTCACTTTCTATGGGATAGCGATTGGGAGGGGGCGTAGCGATTATAGACAAGTCCCGAGCTGCCATCAGACTGAACTGTAAAGTTCTAGGAATGGGGGTGGCGGTGAGTGTCAACACATCAATATTTGCTTTTAAGGATCGGATCCGTTCTTTGACCGAAACACCAAACTTTTGCTCTTCATCTACAATCAAGAGGCCCAAATCATGAAAAACTACATTCTTATTTACCAGTTGATGGGTGCCGATGAGGATGTCGATTTTTCCAGCTGCAAGATCTTTTAGAATTTGGGTTTTGTCTTTGGACGACCGAAACCGGTTCAGGTAATCTACCCGCACTGGCAATTCTTTCAGGCGTTGGGAAAATGTTTTGAAATGCTGAAAAGCCAAAATGGTGGTGGGTACCAAAACAACGACTTGCTTGCTGTTGTCTACCGCTTTAAATGCGGCGCGTATAGCCACCTCCGTTTTTCCGAAACCTACATCGCCACAGATCAACCGATCCATAGGTTGGGTAGACTCCATATCGGCTTTGATGGCTTGGGTTGCTTTTTCCTGATCTGGCGTGTCTTCAAATAAAAATGAAGCTTCGAGTTCCCATTGCAGGTAACTATCCGGATCAAAGGCAAAGCCTATTTTCTGTCGGCGTTTGGCATAGAGTTCAATTAAATCAAAGGCGATTTCTTTAACCTTTTTCTTGGTCTTTTGTTTCAGGGCTTTCCAAGCTTTAGACCCCAGTTTGTAAATCTTCGGGACAGAACCTTCTTTTCCCGCATAGCGACTAATTTTATGCAGGGAGTGGATGCTCAAGTAGAGAATATCTCGTTCTCCATAAATCAATTTGATAGTTTCCTGCCACTTTCCTTCCACTTCAATGCGTTGCAAGCCTCCAAAGGTTCCAATTCCGTGGTCAATATGGGTTACATAGTCGCCCACTTCCATTTGGGTCAACTCTTTAAGACTTAATGCTTCTTTTTTTCTACGATCCGATTTCAGCTGGTATTTGTGGTAGCGTTCAAAAATTTGATGATCTGAAAAACAAGCCCACTGCGCTTCTAAATCCTCAAAACCTTCGTAAATGGGAAGTACCTCTGTTTGGTAATGCACCTTTTCTTCCATTTCTTCAAAAATATCATGGAAGCGTTTGGCTTGTTGTTCATTACTGCAAAAGAGCGTGTTTTGATAGCCGCTTTGCATATTTTTATTGAGATGAGCGACCAGCAAATCAAACTTTTTGTTGAAAGGGGGTTGAGGGCTTTGCTTGATAAAAAGCTGGTCTTGAATTTTCAATTGTTCCGTTTTTTCAAGTACTAAAACGGATTTGTTTTGGCAATCTGCAATCCATTCTTGGGGGTTTACAAATAAAGTCTCAGGTGGGTATTGAGTAGTGGTGTCTAGACTGCGAAAGGTGGTTTCTGCCTTTTCGTAAAGTTGTTCCAAACGAGTAGTCGTTTTATCAAAATCTGCAAAGACAAAACAGCTTTCCTCAGAAAAAAATGAAAGTAATGTTTTGCGTTTGTCCGTAAAGTCGTGGTCCGAAGTGTTGGGGAGTAATTCAATTTCATCAAAAGCGGTAATCGATCGTTGTGTAACCACATCAAAACTGGACAAGCGTTCTACGGTTTCGTCAAAAAACTCGATCCGGTAAGGATGCTGATAGGCAAAAGAAAAAACATCGATAATGCCACCACGTACCGCAAATTCTCCAGGTGCTGAGACAAAGTCCACCCGTTCAAAGCCCATTTCAAAAAGACGTTCGTTGATGTGTCCTAAAGCAACTTCCGTATCTTTTTTTAAATTCAAAGCAATCCGTTTTAAGGTATGCTGAGAAATGATTTTTTCAAATACTGCCTGAGGATAGGTCACTACAATGCTTGGCTTTTTGGAAGTGCTGAGTTTCTTCAGGACTTCAGAACGAAGTAAAATATTAGCATTGTCAGTCGTTTCCGGAGCATAGGGCTGTCGGTAACTGGCTGGAAAATAAAGTACGTTACTTGGACTCAGCAAGCGTTCTAGATCATTTAGAAAATAAGCCGCTTGCTCGGGATTTTCGTGAACCAGTAAGACGGATTGATTTTGTTTTTGAAATGCAGCTGCAAGACGAAAAGACAAGCCTGAACCGACCAAACCTTTGATTTGGACGCATTGCTTTTCAGAAAAAGAGGCTTGGAGTTTCTTCTGGGAAGCAAGTGGATCAAAAACGTTTAGTAACGGATTGATTTTTTTTTGATAAAGATAATTCCTTAGATTTTATTTTCTCGGATTTCCGTCACTTCTTTTCCGGTATTCACATAAACTTGATCTCCTTCTTTGGGAGTCAAAATATGTAAACCCGTAAAAGCGCCAAAGGCCGGGAGGATCATTTGCTGTGGAGACTGAAAAAAGCAGGGCATTTTCATTTGTTGCAAACCACTCCCTTTGAGTTTGACCCCAGGGTGGACATGCCCACAAAAGACAAAGTGCGTTTCTTTTTTAGTAGGGAAATGCGAAAAGTAGAAGCCCTCTTCCATAAGCTGATCGACCACTTGAAGTCCGATCTCCTCAAACTGGGCAGCGGGGATCACATCGTGATTGCCTTCGACTAAAACCATTGACGCTTTTTGTTGTTTGACCCAGGCGGTAAATAAGAGCCATTCGTTGTTTTGGAAGCTGTGAAAAAGATCTCCTAAAAACAAAAAACGCGCTATGGGAAATTCTGCTAAAAGTGCAGTGATTTTTTGGTAAAAAGCACCTTCTGCTTTTCGGGGAACAGCAATCCCATTTTTGCGAAAGTGAGCGACTTTTCCCAAATGAACATCGGCTAACAAAAGGGTCTTTTGTTCTTCCCAAAAGACGGCCCCACTGGGGTGTAACACAAAATGATTTTCTTTGATTTTGATCCGCTTCATTCTCCTGCTTTTTCCAATTGAAGGTACATTTTCTTGATGCGATCTTCTACACTTTCAGAAGAGAGTTTAGAACGGATTCGGTCTGTGATTAATGGGAACGAAAAGGGGGTGGGCTGGCTGCAGTCTCGCCATATGATTTCTTGGCCAGCGATGTTTTCAAACACTTGGGTCATGCGCCCGTTTTCCATGCCGTGGTCAAAGGTTTCCTCAAGGGCTTGTTGGTACAATAAGTTATCGGGTTCATAATCTTTAAAAACATCATAGAACAATTGCGAGCCACTTTGTAGGTGTTTGGCCTTAATCGGTTTATTTGGGAAACCTTGAAAGACCAAACCCGAGATCACAGCAATATCCCGAAAGCGGCGTCTGGCCATTTCTGATACGTTGATGCTTTTTTCTAAATCCTCGTGTAAATGGTCCAGGGTCAAAAGATTATTGTCTAAAAAATCGTCCTTAGCAAAAGGCTGGTCGGACAATAATTCAAAGCCATAATCATTAAAAGACATGCTAAAGGTGATGGGCGATAAGAGACTTACGCGATAAGCCATCAAACTGGCCATGGCCTCGTGAATGGCGTAGCCTTCGAAAGGATAAAAGACAGTGTGGTAGCCCTCTCTGGTTTGAAAGCGTTCAATTAAAAATTGATTGGGCTGCGGGATAATTGACTCCCGCTGTTGTTGATAAAATACAGGTGCGAGGGCTTTAAATTCTGGAGTTTCGAGATTGCGTTCTTCACACAAAGCTTGTTTCAATAAATCACTCAAGTGAGCACTAAAACTCATGCGTCCCCCCATCCAGGCAGGGATACGACTTTTTTTGGATTTTGACTTTCGTACAATGACCTCCATATTGTGCATGCGAATCAATTCCAGATTACGTCCAGAAAAGGTAAAGACATCCCCCGGTTTTAATTTGGCGACAAACCATTCTTCGACGGTGCCAAGATAGCCTCCTTTTTGGTATCGTATTTTTAGATTGGCATCGCTCACGATGGTTCCCATCGAAAGGCGGTGGCGCATAGCAATGCCTTTGTTGAGGACCTTAAGCGTGCCATCTTCTAACACATTGACCTTTTTGTATTCGTCATAGTGTTCCAGGCTTTGACTTCCTTTAACTAAGAAGTTGAGCAGCCACTGCCAGCGTTCTTCGTCTAGGGTTTGAAAGCAAAAGGTGTTTTGAAGGATGGGGAAAAGTTCCTTTGGCTGAAAGCCTTTTCCTACGGCAAGGGTCATTAAAAATTGTAGTAGAACGTCATAAGAATTGAGAAAGGGGATGCGGTCTTCGATTTGCTGTTGTTCGATTCCTCTTTGCAGCGCAACCGATTCGATCAACTCCATCGCATGGGTGGGAAGGAAGTGAATGGTACTGCCAGCTTTGGGACGGTGGCCACTGCGTCCCGCCCGCTGAATAAAGCGCCCTACTCCTTTTGGGCTACCTATTTGTACACAGTTTTCTACTGGAGAAAAATCCACTCCTAAATCTAGACTGGAGGTGCAGACTACCACCTTGAGTTGTTCCTGTCTCAGCGCATCTTCTACCCACAAGCGAATTTTCTTATCAATGCTCCCATGGTGCATGGCGATGCTCCCGGCTAGATTAGAATCGGCTTCTAAAAGGCGATGAAACCAAATTTCACATTGTGCCCGAGTGTTGGTAAAAATCAGGGTGGTCTTATTTTTTTGCACCAATTTTAAAACCTGCGGCAAAAGGTGGATCCCTAAATGCCCTCGCCATGGGAAGCTCTCCATGTTTTTTGGCAATATGGACTTGACCTTGATTTTCTTTTTGATTTGGGCATTGACTGTCACATAATTCTCGATGGGGCCCAACAAGATTTCTCGAGCTAAATCTTTATCCCCCAGTGTAGCCGAAATCCCCCAAACTTTTAGCTCTGGAAAGAAAGAGCGTAAATAAGCAATGGTTAATTCCACTTGAACCCCGCGTTTTGTTCCTAAGAGTTCGTGCCATTCGTCCACCACAATTACCTTGAGATGTTGAAAGCTTTTGGGGTGGTCTTTGGTGCTCAATAAAACATGTAAACTTTCTGGGGTAGTGACAAGGCCAAAAGAGGGTTTGCGTTTCTGTTTGGCGCGTTCACTTTGAGAAGTATCTCCAGTTCGCATCGCGATGTTGAGGTCTGGATGCAGCTCGCTAGTCATGCGCTGGGTGGCCTGTTGAATCTCCACCGCCAAAGCGCGTAAAGGCGTAATCCAAAGAGCTTGAATCCCCACAGGATGCTTTTTTATTTTAAGGGCTTCTTGCAGGATCCCGCCCCAAAGGGCAAAGGTTTTTCCGCTACCCGTGGGAGCGTGAAGCATGCCATTTTTCCCTTCTCCATAGGCCTTCCAGCAGTCTTTTTGAAAGGCTTGAGGGGTCCAACCCTGTGCTTTAAACCATTGCCGTACTGTTGTCATGGGAGCAATTGTTTGAGGTCCTCAAGACTGTTGGCCTCTGTAATTTTTTTGTCGTGTCGCCAGCGTAAAATACGGGGGAATCGCACGGCAACTCCGCTTTTATGTCGGGGAGAAGCCGCAATGCCTTCAAAGGCAATTTCAAAAACCAACTCGGGTTTGACTTGTCTCACTGGGCCAAAGCGATCTAAGGTATTTTGCTTGACAAAATGGTCCACCTTTTTGATTTCGGCATCGGTTAAACCCGAATAGGCTTTGGCAAAGGTGACTAGAGTATCCTCTTGCCAAAGGCCAAAAGTATAATCGGTATAAAGATTGGTGCGTCGCCCATGGCCACGCATGGCATAGGTTAAAACCGCATCGATGGTCTTGGGGTCTGATTTCCATTTCCACCAAGTCCCTTTTTTCCGCCCCACGGCATAGGGAGAATCCCTGTGCTTGAGCATTAAGCCTTCACTGCGTTTTTCTGCTGCTTTTTCACGTTCAATCGCAACTTCTTCCCAGCTGGAAAATTGCAAAACTTCTGATAATAATAGGGGGACATTTGCTCCTTTAACTTGATTGTATAGCTTCGTCAAAAGGTCTTGCCGTTCTGCCAAAGGAAGTGCGCGCATGTCTTTTCCTTCCCATTCTAAAAGATCATACAGCATGATCACAATGGGAATATCTTTTTGAAGTTTTTGAGAAACGGTCTTTCGCCCGATGCGTTTTTGCAAGGCGTTAAAATCGCCAATTTGTTCGTCTTTATACGGCAGTAGTTCTCCGTCCATTACTGTCCCGTTAGGGAGATGATCAGCGAGACAAGCCAGTTCTGGAAACTTATCGGTGATTAATTCTTCCCCCCGACTCCATAAAAAATGTTTGCCCTCTCGAACGATTAATTGAGCACGTATTCCGTCCCATTTGTGTTCGACATGCCAGTTTTCGACCGCTTCTTTTTCTTTAAAATCGTCTTCTAAGGCATAGGCCAAAAAGAAGGGGTAGGGCTGGGAGATTTGATCTTCTGGATTGGGATTTAAGATGAGTTCGTCAAAGGTGGTGGTCTGTGGGGACCATTGTCCCATCAAGCGGTGGGCTAAGATGTTTTCGTCTATGTCTACTGCTTTTGATAAAGCACGGGTCATTAATTTTTGACTCACTCCGATGCGAAAACCCCCAGTGAGGATTTTATTAAAGACAAAGCGTTCAAAGTTGTCTAGGCTCTGCCAGCGGTTAAGGATATAGGCTTTTTTTTCTTCCTCCTCTTTGGGTTTTAAGGCGATGATTTCTTCGATGCATTGGGAGAGGGAAGGGGGTGTTCCTTTGGCTTCCTGTTGGACTAAAAGGGCGATGGTTTCGGCCAGGTCTCCCACGATATGATAGGATTCTTCAAAAAGCCATTCGGGCAATTGTGCGAGTTCTGCTGCCCAGGCCCGCATCAAAGTAGTGGTGACTGGGCGCGAGGGTCTGCGATGGGATAAAAGGGCGACGGCCCACAGGGCATCCTCTTTTGGCGCAGCCTTAAAATACTGGGTCAAGGCAGCGACTTTTTTAGTGGTTTTGTTGGTGCTGTCAAGCTCCTCGATCAAAGCGGCAAAACGTCTCATTCGGTAGCGGCAGTTTCAAGGGTTTCGGCTTCGTATTGGGTTTTTTCGGTGCGGGCATTCCAGCCTTGTTCCCGCAGGTATTGCGCAAAGAGATCAGTATAACCGTGGGTAGTGATCACGTTTTCACAGCCGGTGGCTTTAATGGCTGACAGGAGTCCTTTCCAGTCGGCGTGGTCGGACAAGACAAAGGCGCGATCGACGGCACGTCTTCTTCTCGCACCGCGAAAGGCCATCCAGCCCGAGGCATAGCCCGTTGAAAGTTGCCCTAGTTTCTTGACCCAGGCACTGCCTAAAACTGCAGGAGGCGCCAAGACTAAATTGCCTTCCACCTCTTTTTTAGTAGTCTCGCGTGTGATCAATTCCGTCTCTGGAAAATCGATGAATTGACGCAATACTTGGGTCATCTGCTCTGTCGCGCCATGGGTGTATATTTTCCCGATGCTGGTGTCGAGGTGTTTTAACAGCCGCTGTATTTTGCCTAAAGAATACCCCATCAATAAACTGGTGGTTTTCTCGGCTTGATTCTGCGCCCACCACTGGTTAATGCTGTCGTGGACTTTTATAGGTTCTTCCCATTGAAAGACGGGTAAACCAAAGGTACATTCAGTAATAAAAGTATTGCATTTCACGGGTTCGAAAGGAGTGGAAATCCCATCGATTTGGGTTTTATAATCCCCGGTAAAGACCCAGATTTCACCTTTGTATTCCACTCGGATTTGTGCAGAACCGGACACATGTCCAGCCGGATGAAAAGAGAATAGAACCCCATTAATGCTAAAGGTTTCGCCGTATTTTTTCCCCGTTACCGAAATCTTCCCTAAACGATGCTGTATAATAGGCACATTGATTTCGTGGGTGATATAGTGTTTACTACCCCAGCGTGCATGATCAGAATGGCCATGCGAAATAATCGCCTTATCCACGCCCCGCCAAGGATCGAGATAGACGCCAGCTTGTTTACAGTAAATCCCTTTTGAGGTGAATTCCAGTAATGGCATGCCTAATTTTTCTTTTTCAAGGGGAAGGTACGAATATTGGCTTAGAAGAATAAACCCTTTTGTTTATTCCTGTCCCGTTGCCATTTTGCGGGGTTCATTTTGATGTATCGCCTGATGTTATGGAATGATTTTTCATTTTTAATAATGACATCATAAAAACGGGGTTGCCAGGCGAATTGGGGGTTGATTTTTCGGGCGTGGATGGTGGTTTGCCGTTTAAAAAAACGGATCGCGGTTGAAATAGAATTTTTGTTCGGGGAAATTTCCGACATTTTTTTATGCACACCATTGTAAATACGTTTTGGCAAAACGTCTCTACGGTCAATACCGTGATCAACAATTAAAATTCCATGAAAATGATTTGGCATTACCACGAATTCGTCCAAAAAAATATGCGGACGGATTTCGGCAATACGTTTCCATTCACGAACAACAATTTGCCCAATTTCATTCAATTCCATTTTTGCATCGGAAATTTCACCAAAAAAATGTTGGCGGTCTTTGGCACATATGGTGACAAAATAGGAACCATTATTGGAATAATTCCACCATTTTGCCCGCACGGTATCTACGCGATATTTGTTTTTGAATTTTCGGGTCACGGTATAATCGATTTGGGTAAAACAAGGTATGTTTTTTATTTAAAATCTAAAAAGGGCTATCGTTAATAACTGCCAATAACTCCTTTCTTCTGCCCTCAAATTATTTGTTAATTTCGTTTTGATGTATTTAATCTTTGACACCGAAACCACGGGATTGCCTAAGCGCTGGAACGCGCCTTTAACCGATAGTGAAAATTGGCCGCGCTGTATTCAAATTGCTTGGCAAATTCACGATGCAAAAGGCGAGGTGATCGCCCATGAAGATTATTTGATTCAACCCGACGGTTTCACTATTCCCTTTGATTCTGAACACGTACACGGAATTTCAACTGCCTTAGCAGAGGATCAAGGAATTCCGTTAGAAGAGGTGTTGGAGAAATTTCACGCAGCGCTTGACCAAGTGGAGTATGTGGTGGGGCACAATGTGTCATTTGACCGCAATATCATGGGGGCAGAATACCTGCGTGCCGGTCTGGCCGATGTACTAGAAGGAAAAGCCGTGGTCGATACCTGTACCGAAGAAACAGCGACTTTATGTCAACTCCCCGGCGGTCGTGGGGGCAAGTTTAAACTCCCTACGCTAAGTGAACTCTACCACTTTCTTTTTCAAGAAAGCTTTGAAGAAGCGCACAATGCCACAGCAGATGTTGAGGCCACTTCTCGCGCTTTCCTGGAATTATTGCGTCAAGATCAATTGCACCCAGATGCGTTTGATAACCAACAAGCACAGACGGTTGATCTAAGGGAACGCAGCCGCCCCTTTGGGTTAATTGGTTTAACCCATCAAAACCTTAAGCAAGCTTCTGCAGCGCTTAAGAAAGAGGCTTCGCCAAAGGGACCTGCGCCAGCTGCCGGAGTTAGCGGTGCACTCGCCGATGCACCTTTTGTGCATTTACACAATCACTCTCAGTTTTCTGTCCTGCAAGCGACCTCGCGCATCAATCAATTAGTCGATGCTGCTGCAGACGATAATATGCAAGCCATTGCCATAACCGATCACGGAAACTTAATGGGCACTTTTCATTTTATCAAAGCGATTAATGGGCATAATGCCAAAGTGGAGGATGACCAAAAAATCAAACCGATTATAGGCTGTGAATTTTATGTGTGCGAAGATCATAAAGACAAAACCCGTAGAGATGATGGTTATCAAGTCGTCTTTTTAGCAAAAAATAAAGTGGGCTATCACAACCTAGCAAAATTGACTTCAGCGGCCTATGTCGATGGCTTTTATTATGTCCCGCGCATTGACCGCAAGCTCGTTGAACAATACAAAGAACACTTGATGGTGTTGAGTGGAAACACCTATGGAGAAGTACCGGCGAAGATTTTAAATGTCGGTGATAGACAAGCCGAAGAGGCTTTGCAGTGGTGGCATGGGCAATTTGGCGAAGACTTTTATATCGAATTGATGCGCCACGGGGAAGAAGGAGAAGACCGCGCTAACGAGGTGTTGATCGAATTTTCCCGCAAGTATAACATTCCGCTTATTGCGACGAATAACACCTATTATACCAAGAAGGAAGAGGCGAATGCTCACGATATTTTACTCTGCGTAAAAGAAGGGGAGAAGCAAGCAACACCCATTGGTCGAGGGCGAGGCTTCCGTTATGGTTTCCCCAACCAAGAATATTATTTTAAGGACAGCCAGGAGATGAAAAAGCTGTTTCAAGATGTGCCAGAAGCCATCTTGAACATACAAGCTTTGGTCGATAAAATCGAAGCTTTTGAACTTGCGCGAGACGTCTTACTGCCCAAGTTTGATATCCCCCTAGACTATCAAGTAGCAGATGACCCCGACGGAAAAAAAGGAGAAAACAATTACTTACGTTATTTGACCTATGAAGGCGCCAAACTGCGTTATAGCGAATTAACAGATGAGATCACCGAGCGGATTGACTTTGAGTTAGACGTTATTGCCAATACGGGTTATCCGGGGTACTTTTTGATTGTACAAGACTTTATCGCAGCGGCCCGCGACATGGATGTTTCGGTAGGGCCGGGGCGGGGATCTGCCGCGGGATCTGTGGTGGCCTATTGTTTAAAGATTACCAACATTGATCCTATTGAATACGACTTGCTTTTTGAGCGTTTCTTAAATCCAGACCGGGTGAGTATGCCCGATATCGATATTGACTTTGACGATGAAGGTCGCGGTCGGGTGATGGATTATGTGATTGAAAAATACGGTTCTAATCAGGTAGCACAAATTATCACCTATGGGACCATGGCGGCAAAGTCTTCCATTCGAGATACAGCAAGGGTGCTCGATTTACCTTTGGGCGAAGCCGATCGCATTGCTAAATTATTACCCAATATGAAGCTGGGGAAAATCTTTGGCTTAAACGATCAAGAATTGAAAAAGAACCTGCGCGCCGATGAGCTTCTAAAGGTCAACGAAATCAAAAACTTGGCTGATGAAGATTCTATCTCTGGGCAAACCATTCAGCAAGCGAAAGTATTAGAAGGATCATTGCGCAATACGGGGATTCACGCCTGCGGGGTGATTATTACTCCAGATGATATTACGCAATTTGTTCCTGTGGCTACCGCCAAAGATTCTGATTTATATGTCACCCAATTTGACAACTCGGTTGTAGAAGATGCCGGTTTGCTCAAGATGGATTTCTTGGGATTAAAAACCCTGACTTTGATCAAAGACACGGTCAAGCTAGTCAAATACAAACACAATATTAATTTAGATCCGGACAGTTTCCCCTTAGATGATGTCAAGACTTATGAGCTTTTTCAACGCGGAGAAACAGTAGGGATTTTTCAATATGAATCTGCGGGGATGCAAAAGTACCTCAAGGATTTAAAGCCCACCGTTTTTGCCGATCTTATTGCGATGAATGCCTTGTATCGACCTGGGCCGCTAGAATATATCCCTAGTTTTGTCAATCGAAAAAACGGGAACGAAGAGATTGCTTATGACCTTCCGGCCATGGAGGAATATTTAGAAGAGACCTATGGAATTACTGTTTATCAAGAGCAAGTGATGCTCTTGTCGCAGAAGTTGGCGGGCTTTTCAAAAGGTGATGCCGATGTTTTACGGAAGGCAATGGGAAAAAAGATTTTTGCCTTGCTGCAAAAATTAAAACCACAATTTATCGATGGTGGAAAAGCGAATGGCCACCCCGAAGAAGTCCTAGAGAAAATCTGGAAAGACTGGGAAGCCTTTGCCGCCTATGCCTTCAATAAATCGCACTCCACCTGCTATGCTTGGATTGGGTATCAAACGGCCTATTTAAAGGCGCGTTATCCTGCAGAATACATGGCAGCAGTACTCTCGAATAACATGAACGATATCAAGCAGGTTACCTTCTTTATGGAAGAATGTCGCCGGATGGGACTCAATGTATTGGGGCCAGATGTCAATGAATCTTTTTACAAATTTGCGGTGAATGATAAGCAAGCCATTCGTTTTGGAATGGGAGCAATTAAAGGAGTGGGAAGAGGTGCTGTAGAAACGATTATCGAGCATAGAAAAGAAGGAAAATATACTTCTATTTTTGATATAGTCAAGCGAATAGATTTGCGTGCAGCAAATAAGAAAGCGATGGAAAATCTCGTCTTGGCAGGAGGTTTTGACTCCTTTGGCGAAACCCACCGCGCACAGTATTTTAACCCCGATGGGGATGGGATTACTTTTTTGGAAAAGGTCATACGTTTTGGAGCGAAATACCAAGAGCATTTAAACTCTGCTCAGGTTAGTCTTTTTGGAGAAGAGACGGATCAAACGTATCAAGATTTAACCATTCCTTCTTGTGAGTCATGGAGTAATTTGATTTGTTTGCAAAAAGAAAAAGAAGTGGTTGGGATTTATATTTCTTCCCATCCTTTGGATGATTTCACTCACGAGATGGAGCATTTTGTTTCTATTTCTTTAAACCGTTTAGGCGATTTGGAGCCGTTTCTCAATCGAGAACTGAGCGTAGGAGGTATCGTGAATGATGTGGAACATTTGGAAAGTAGAAATGGAAAAGGCTGGGCTCGTTTTACAGTGGAAGATTTCACGGACCAATATGAGTTTCGCATTTTTGGAGAGGACTATTTAAAGTACAGACATTTTCTAGTGGTCAATCAGTTTATTCGAATTCGGATCATGATTCGGCCCGGATGGGCAAACAAAGAAACAGGTAAAGTTGGGGCGCCCAGAATGCAGTATTTGAGTTTTGAAATGCTACAGAATACGCTCGAAAATCATGCAAAGAAACTCACCCTACAGTTGGACATCCATCAGTTAGATGACACGAAAGTAGAGAATTTACAAAGTCATTTAAAGCAATTTAAAGGAAATAAATCCTTATTTTTTTGCATTTATGATTCGGAGAAAAAGATAAAACTCACGTTGAATAGTAAAAAACAAAAGGTACAGATTTCTCCAGCTTTGCTCGAAGCGTTGGCCTTGGAGGATTGGTATTATAAGTTGAACTAGTACTATTGTAAAACCTCATTCCTCAATAAAGAAATTTGATCTAAAGTTGGCAATGTAACGACTTAAAAATAACTACATTTGGGCATTAAAATTTTCAAAAAATGGCATTAGAAATTACAGATGCAACTTTTGATGAGGTTGTATTACAATCAGAAAAACCGGTTTTGGTTGATTTTTGGGCAGCATGGTGTGGTCCTTGCCGTATGGTTGGCCCCATTATCGAAGAGTTGAGTAAAGATTATGAAGGTAAAGCCGTAGTAGGTAAGGTAGATGTTGACGCTAATCAAGAATTTGCTGCAAAATACGGTGTTCGAAATATTCCTACAGTTTTAGTATTTGACAAAGGCGAGCTGGTAGGACGTCATGTAGGGGTGTCTCCCAAAACCACTTACGCAGGTGCTCTAGACGCCGTCATATAAGATTTTTCTTTTTTATTGAATTGTTTGGCAAATTCAAAATGCAGCGTATATTTGCACACGCCAAATGAGGTCTGGTAGTTCAGTTGGTTAGAATACATGCCTGTCACGCATGGGGTCGCGGGTTCGAGTCCCGTCCAGACCGCAATTATTAAAGATGTTGTGTGTTGTTAAATTGGGAAAACTCCAATGTTTACAACCAGTGAGAAGCTTTCCAGTGAAATGGAGGGCTTTTTTTGTTTTGCATTACACTTCTGGCCTTGATTTGGAAAAGGGGATCTAGGTTAATTAAAGTGATGTCACAATCACTTAACAAAAGAGATTGTGGTATTTGGAATTTAATCCTAAATGAAAGTTAAAGAAACAGTATAAGTAAGGTCATCACCAAGCCTGCTAAGGAAAAGTAAACCCCTTTTTTAAACACAGTGGTTTGGGGTAAAAACATCCAAAACGCAGAAACGACAAAAAACAACAGAGAAACTCCAAAAAAGATATTCAACCAATAAATGGGACTCTCGGTAGTGGCTTTGTGTAGCTTTTCCATTTTTTCAATGACGTAGGGCAATTCTTTTTTTAAGTAAAGCGCCTCTCCTGTGGTTTGATTGTATTGACCCTCTGCAAAGTAGAGAACTTCGTCTTCTGTTTTGGTGATTTTAAGATTTTTGATACTGAGATTTTTGCCTAGCGTATATTCGTCCAGCTGGGGTTCTAGTTTTGTTTGCACTTCGGTCACCTTTTTAAACGTATCTGTTCGTCTAAAAATCATGATGGTTCCACTAAAGGCGTACACCGCCATGACTCCCACAAGGTAGAATCCTAAATAGCGATGAATCAATCTGAAGTAATAGCCTGTATTCTTTTTCATAGTTTAGTTCAAATCTAGTTGAGACAGAGGGTAAAAATAAAACGTTTAATTTGATTTTGACTATTCGTTTTTAGTTAAATAGGCTTTACGGATCATTTTTGCTGTCTGATGACCCGACTCATGACTCCAACCGGGGGGATAAAAAAGGTAACGGAGCTGGTTGGTTATCCCGGGTGCGGTGATTACGTCTTTGACCAAATGAATAAATTCACCAAAATACACCTGTACAAAACTCCCTGAGTTGATCGGCCTTGTGATGCCGTAATCGATAGTAAGGTTCGGATCTTCTTCTTGGTAAGCACCAAAGCCACGATTCCTTCATAGTTTAATAGGAGTGCATAGTCTTGCTTTTGTAAAATAGTAAGGAATTGATTGACTCCAAAAAAGCCTATAATTTCATTCCAAAGTGAGTTTAAAAAAGACATCGGTACTGATTTTAGTAAAAAGATAAAAATAAATTAAATGCAATGCGGTGTCTTGAGACAAAATATCAATTTTAAGTTTTCGAAAAACAACTGATTTTGCAAAATTTATAATTGTTGGCTTTAGCATGCTACATCACATACTGATCCAATAAGTTAGTTTTAGATTGATCGATCGGAAGGTTGGGCCAAACTGCTGGGTGTAATAGTTGTCATTGTAAACCAGGTAGAGGTCAGAAAGCGGAGCAAAGCGCCATTGCAATCTTGAGTTAATCCCCAAGTTATCAGTTTGGTTACTGTATTGAATCAGTGTGGACCAAAACAATTTTTTACTAAAAGTGACATCAAATTTGGGGCGGATTAAGACGAGATCTGCAGTTGCATAGGGTTTTGGCAATTCAATGCGGTTGTAGTCCCATTGGACACTTAAAATAAAATTCGGCTGGAATCGATAACCAGTTGTTCCTGTGAGCGAAAATTTTTCACCATTAAAAAATCCTCCATAGGAAATTTGAGAATTAAAAATAAAGGGATTGGCAAAATTGAGGCGATACTCTAAACTCCAATCGTTGTAAGTATATTCTGAATTGCTAGGAAGGGGAACGGCCTCTTCTGATCGTGTGGGATCAAAACTGTCAAACAGGTAAATATAATCGCGACTAAATTCGAATTCCAACTGGTTTTGGGCATTGGTCTGCAGGGTGTAGTTGGCACTCAGTGAGTGATCGGTTTTCAAATAATCCAAATTTTGCTGAAACCACATTAAGTTCAACAGTTGAAAACTATGAGAATTGATTTTTCCTGTTTTGGGATAGAAGCTTCGCCGTACACGGTTTCCAGATTTGACAATTCCTGTTCTTCGAATAAAACCTAAATCCGACCGAAAGTCTTCATCTACATAAACCGTATTGGAGTAAAATTGCCAGATTCGGGTGTTGTATAGTATCGAGGCAAAGCTGGAGAGATTTCCTTTGTTGTCATCGGGCTGAAAAGATTTGTGGGTATAAAACTTCCCGATCCATCGGTTGTTTGCAGAGGCCAGGTTGTAGTCCAATCCAATGACACGGTTGTAGGTGTCTTTTTCCGCTACGAAATCATAGTCTTTTAGACTTTGTCGATTGACCATAAAAACCCCTACCTGAGACTCTCCAAAAACTTTCCTTTGCAGGGCAAACATGGCGTTGTTGTTTGAAGCAATTTCGTTATTAAGGTCTTCTTTATTTTGAATACTTAAAACTCCCAACCGCCAATTTTCATCTAGTTTACCACTCAAACGAACCCCTCCGATGATGTCATTTTGTATCGTTCTACCTTCTGCATCTCTTTGAATTCCAATTCTTCTGGAGAAAAAAGGAATTGCATCTCTAAAACTTCCATAGCTTCCGAAAAGGTCTCCATTATCAATAAAAAATTGTCTTTTTTCGGGTAAGGTAATTTCAAATCGTGTGAGGTTGGTTATTACGTCATCTACTTCTACGTTTGAAAAGTCAGGGTTAAGGGTCACATCCAAATTCAGTCCCGTACCAATGGCAATTTTTAGATCTCCTCCCGTAGAAAAAGAACTGTTAGTGCTACTGTTAGTAAAATCTTTTGAGGTAAGACCGTTGACATAGGGAATCAAGTATAGGGGGGTTTTATTTTTTTTCAGGGGTTCTTCGAATATAAGTTCTCCAAAATATCCAATATTAATGGGGAACTGGGTTTGGTCCACGTTTGTCCAAATACTCCTTTCATTCCTTTGGAAATCGTATCGGTAGGATTGAAACCCCCATACCTTAGAATTTTCAGGATATTTTAAAGAACTAAACGGAATCTCAAGTTCCAATACATAGTTTTCATCGGTGTAGGTACTTTCCGATTTCCATTTGGTATCCCAGGTAAGGTTAAATCCTCGGGTATCGACACCTCGTTCTGACACAAGCGCTTCCCGCTGAACACCGTAGGCATTTACACCAAACAGAAAAGCATTTTGACCGTCGTTGAAGGTGTCAAAAATTAGGGTAACATTATCGTTGTTTCGGGAACTATAATCCCTCCTAAGGGAGTTTATTGTATAGTTATCTCCGATAGAATGTGCAGTAATACCTACATATAAATGCGTATCGGTATAGAGTAGTTTTACTTCGGTTTTGTCTTGTGCTTTTAAGGAGTCAGTTGGAAATTGTTGCCAAAAATCGTTTGCACGATCGGCCTTACTCCAAACCTCCTCATCCAAAACACCGTCTAAAACAATCGGTTGACTTATTTTTTTTACGGTTACCGTCCTTTTTTCTTCTTGAGCCAGCGCCTCAAAAACAAAAAATAAAAGTACAAGTACAAGGGCTGTTTTTTTGTTAAAGGAGTTCAAAGTATTTGATTTGAAGACTCGGGTTGGTATTGATTGAGCAGAAAAATGAAGACTGTTGAATCGCCAAACGTTCTTTGATAGAATTTGAATTATTGATAGTAAACCGGTTTTAAAAGAAGAATTTAAAATAGCGCTAACATAATTTTCAAGGATCGTAAAGGACTCGCTTGTTTTATCCTATTTGATTAAATAGATATTGAGCTTCTCATTTCGACCTAAATTTGTTTTTTTGGTGAAAGTATAAAAAAAATGGTTTGAATACTTTTTTAAAAATCACTTTAGTGCGTGCATTCTCATCACCGTAGTAATTCCGTTGTGAAATGTACCTTCTTCTAATGTAATTTTTTCTTCTTTGAGTTGAGTAAATTCAAAACCTTCAAAGTCTGTGCGTAGTTTTTCTTCGCTGTACAATTGACTAGGCATTTTGGGACCTCCCACACGAGGATTTATTTTCTGGCACTGTGGGTGGTTGGTACTGAAAGCTTCTAGAATAATCCGTCCTCTTTTTTTAAGTAAAGAACTAAGTTTTTGATGGTTTGAAGTTCGTATGGAATCGGGGAAGTGAACATAAATCAGTCCAATCACATCAAAAAAGGCATCTGCGAAAGTGAGGTCACTCAAAGAGGCAATTTGATAGTTGATTTCAACCTGTTTTTCTTGAGCTAAAGCCATTGCTTTTTGGTAGGCTTTTTCACTAAAATCATAAGCAAATACGTCCCATCCTAAGCTTGCAGCATAGACGGCATTTCTTCCTTCTCCTTCTGCCGCTAGGAGTATTTTGCCAGGGGGCAGCAGGTCTATTTGATCTTTAAAATACTGGTTTGGATTTTTTCCATAGGCATAGCTTTCCGCGTTGTACCGTGCGTTCCAAAATTCTTTCATCAGTGAGAGGGGATTAGCAGTTGTTCGAAAAATCCTCCAATCTTTTTTTGTCGATCTACAAAATGAATTTCTAAGATCCAATGCCTCTGTTCTCCCTTTTGGTTTGGAGCATTCATATCGATGTGATTTTCTGGATGGATATAATTTGTTTTGTCTTCTTTTTCGAGTTTTTCGTGTGGGAAATGACCGATGAGATGTCCTGCAATAGGCCCTCCAAATTCCCATCCTTTGTCGGTAGCCAAATCACAACAATACTTATATAGTGTAACTCCGCTGATCTCTTTTTGGGAGTGAAAAAAAGCATTTGCTTCTTTCCAAGCGGTTTCAATATCTGAGACCAGTTTGTGCTTTAAGGGATCTCCTCCTAGTACATAGGTTCTTCCGTAATCCGCTTCCCAATATTCGAAAATAGGGCCAAAATCTAAGAATACAATATCGTCTTCTTTAATGAGGAGATTTTCGGGATTTTCATCATAGGGAAACAAGGTGTTTTCTCCCGCTCGAACAATGCGTTTGTGCCAGTATTTTTTTATGCCAAAGAGTTCAAAAGCCAAATCATAAACTTCTTGGTTTATTTCACGTTCAGTTTTTCCAGGTTGGATGAGTTGGCTACTTTCTATTTCTCGAAAAAGAGTGGCTGCTTTTTGTTCTGCCTCAATAAGTTGATTTATCGCTTTTGACATGCGTCAAATATAGATTAAGCTAAGGAAATGAAATTGAAAATGAGAAAAAAAACGAGTATAAAAAGGAGTTTATTAGGATGCCATCAATAGTTTTTCCTTGAATTTTTTGTATTCTTTTATAGTTTCCTCTATTACTTTTTCACGCTTGACTCCATCAGTATTTTGATACCACTCATTTGAAAGAGGGTGAAATTCTATGTCTAAATATTCTTTGCTCCACATAGACAGTTCGTAAATCATAGAGTACAGCTTCATACCTGCCTCGGTGAGATAATACTGTTTTATTTTTCGATTTTTTGGGTGTACACGGTGCGCTATTAGATTGAAGTGGGACAACTTATGGATTCGATCCGAAAGAATATTGGTTGAAATATTTTCAGGAGAATTTCTAAAATCGGTAAAGGTGGTGCGTTGCAAAAAAAGGTCTCGGATAAGGATCAATGACCATTGGTCTCCAACTATTTCTAATGCCGTACTCACAGGACAAGTGGATCGGTTGTCTTGAATTGCTATTTTAGAAGTATTTTCTATTTTCATGTCAATTTTTTTTCGTTTTGTAAACCAGTACATCTGTCATTTGAACACAAAAGGAGAAGTTTGAAATAAAACGTACGGTGTTTTAAACTGAACTTGGTTTACAGAACCGTAAATATAAACACTCTTTAATGAAAAACCATTCTCCATCCCATAAAAAGAAAAGCCAAAGATGGGTTTTAACCTTTTTTAAATTAAAAAAGATTTTTAGAGCACTGTTGAAGAAATTGTAAATTGTGGGCATGAAACAACTACAGATTTTTCTTTTGTCACTTTTCTTAAGTAGCGGATTATTTGCCCAAAAAATTGATGGAAATTCAATAGAACAAGTATATGAGGTTCCCGATGTTTCAGCAGAAGCCCTATTTTCAGAAATTCATTATGTCCTTTCTTTAATTTTTCAAGATGTTGATGTAGCGATCAAATATATGGATAAACCTTCCAAACGAATCGTTGTCAAGGCACTTGCTCTTGTTCCTGTCTTAGACGCTTACAAATTGATGAATCCAAACGTTGCAGAACTTTCGGATTATATAGACTACAGTCATAACTATACTTTAATCATTAAGGTAAAAGACGGGAAATACTGGTTGAAAATGAGTTACCAAGACGGAAAATACTCCGATGCGCAACTCACAGAATACAAGCTTCCCTTTGCAGCGAAAATGGACTTTGATGAAACAGACCTAGAACAAGTCATCAAAAAAGCTCAAATAGAAATGGGGAAAGACTATTATTCAATGACTGGCAGAAAGAAAAAGGAAATTTACATTCAGTCGCAACCTAGAGTACTCCAAGAGTACCAAAAAACACTCATTAACTATTCGACTATTTTTTTCCATTCGCTCCACAAAAAAGTCTTAGAGGGTTTTGAAGAAACGGATTGGTAGGACTGGTATTACTATTATTTTTTTGAGATTATTGCAAATCGCCAAGAAGCTAGAAGGCCTAGTACTGCAAAGCCAGCCAAAAGGACAAATACATACTGGTGGCCTAAGATACCGGGATATTGATCTAAAAAATAACCCATTAATGGACCTGCGAAAATGTCTGGTGTATATCCCGTTAGCGAAATGACCCCCACAGCTGTACCTGTTAATGCGAAAGAAATGTTTCCCTCTTTAAAAACCGCAAAGTACAAAGCGCGAATGGCATAGGTGCCCAAGGCTAAAATAACTAAGGAAATAAAAAATAAAACGGACTGTTCAGCAGCAAGTAATCCACTGGCAAAAAGAACTGCTCCCAAAAGTAGGGTTATGAAGCCTCTAATGATCCAAGAAATTCCATTGGACCTATCGGCTAGAAAACCAACAGCAAAGCAGGCAATGGGTCTCAGATACAGCTGAAGCGAACCTACATTGGCAGCGTTTACTTCGTCATAACCTAGAACATCTGAAGCATACAGAGAATAAATGTCGGTAACCTTATATCCAAAATAGGCACAGAGAATAATAACCATTAAAAGCCATACTGATTCAAGCTTTAGTACGGCTATGATATTTTTAAACGAAGTTGAATTGTCTTTTGTAAAGTCTTCTTTTGCTCCTTCTGTTTTCATAAAAAAATAGACCAGGATCCCAGTAAGAGTGACCATGGCCGAGGCAAATAAAATCACTTTACGAAATGCATACTGGCGTTCTTCAAGACTTGCTTCCAGAACTTGCTCGGGGAGGAAAATTGAAAAAATGGCAACCCCTATACTCCCCATAAGGGCTGCTGTGAGTCCTCTACCCCCATCCAAATATCCAAAAGCCTGCCCTTGATTTAGAGAGCCTCCCCAAATCCGAGTTCCCTTAATCATCGCACCCCAAAACAAAAAGACCGTTGTAAATCCCCAATAACCATATAAAATCTGGAGTATGAATAGGCTGGGATAGGCGGCGAGAACCAACCCCCCTAGGGAAGTAAAAATCAAGGAAGAGGCGATGAGTTTTCTCGGGAGGAATTTATCTGCTAAAGGCCCTCCAAAAACATAAGACAATAACGCAACCGTTCCATAGACCGAAAATAAGCTTCCTAATTCAACATTGTTGACATTGAAGACAGCTAAAAAAGTGGGTCGAAAAACACGAGCTAAAAAATAAGGAAGTATAAAAATCAATTCTCCAGAGAGAATCAACAAAATTAGAGTAGTGAAAGAACCTTTGGAAGAGCGGTCTTCGATAATTATTAGTTTGATTTCAAGATAAAAAAAACTTTCTGAAAAGTTTTAATTTCCTCGTCTTTTTAAATAAAGTAGGTTCTTTGGAGTTCGTCACTGCGGAGTTCGCTTTAAATTATATACTTTTAAAAAAAACAATTTTCGATGAAAAAAATAATTTCAGCAACTGTCATTTTACTTTTTTCTTTCGGTTGTACGGAAACGTACGACTATGATTTACTCATACTAAATGGTACAGTTTATGACGGCACGTTAGATGACCCGGCCCTAATGGATGTGGGTGTTCGTGGCGATCAAATTGTTGCTTTGGGGAGCTTGTCCGACAAAACAGCACCACGAGTGATCGATGCTGCAGGGCTAGTAGTATCTCCAGGTTTTATAGATCTTCACGCACATTTGGAACCCATATTTTCCCTTTCGGATTGCGAAAGCCACCTGCGTCAGGGAGTCACTACCAGTTTAGGAGGTCCCGACGGAAGAGGTCCCATACCCTTTGGCGCATATTTAGATAGCTTAGCTCAAGTTGGGGTAGGAATGAATGTGGGATTTTTAGTAGGTCACAATACCGTAAGAAGAGCAGTTATGAATTTGGATAACCGTGCACCTACATCTGAGGAGTTGGACAAAATGAAGCTTTTGGTTTCTACGGCTATGGACGAAGGGGCTTTTGGAATCTCTACAGGGTTAAAATACTTACCAGGGAATTTTTCTAAAGTGGATGAGGTTATCGAACTTTCTAAAGAGGCTTCTCAAAAAGGAGGAATTTACACCTCTCATTTGCGAGATGAAGGTCTGGAAGTAATTGCCTCTGTGGAAGAAGCCATCACCATTTCAGAAGAGGCAACGATCCCAGTAATCCTGACTCACCACAAGGTCATTGGAAAACCCATGTGGGGGAAAAGCAACGAAACCTTAGCACTAGTAGATCAGGCTCGAGAAAAAGGGCTGGACATACAAATCGACCAATATCCTTACAATGCCAGTTATACAGGGATTTCTGTATTAATTCCTAGTTGGGCGCGTGCCGGAGGAAACAAGGAGTTTAAAAAACGTTTGGCAGACCCCCAACTTCGGGAACGCATCAAAAAGGGAATTGTATTCAATATTTTAAACGACCGTGGGGGAGATGATTTGGATCGGGTGCAGTTTGCAAAAGTAAAGTGGATGCCCGAGTTGGAAGGGAAAACATTAAAGTATTGGTGTACCCTTAGAGGGCTTGAGCCCACAACAGAAAACGGAGCTGAATTGGTTATAGAAGCTCAAGTCAAGGGAGGTGCAAGTTGTATTTTTCACGCTATGGACGAAGCGGATGTAGTAAACATTATGAAACATCCTCAAACTATGATCGCCTCAGACGGAAGATTGGTCAAGTTGGGTGACGGACATCCACATCCCCGCTGGTATGGAACGTTTCCCCGAGTTTTAGGACGTTATGTTAGGGAGCGTAATGTATTACAGTTGAATGAGGCACTACATAAAATGACGTACTTACCTGCACAGGCTCTGGGACTCAAAAACCGGGGGTTGATCCGAGAAGGATACAAGGCGGACTTGACCCTATTTGATCCAAAAACAGTACTTGATAAAGCCACTTTTGAAAAACCCCATCAATATTCTGAAGGGATAGAGTACGTTGTTGTAAATGGTCGGTTAGCCGTTGACCAAGGAGAGTTTAAACCTATAAAATCTGGAACCGTATTAAAGAAAAATGCCCTATGAAAATCAAATCCTCAATTAACTGTTTGAGCGTTTTTATAATGCTCATAGTTACCGCTTGTTCAGAATCCAACTCCTTGGAATCAGAGGAGATTAATGCACTTGAAATTGCTTTGGGTGTTGGATCATCACCTACTCCGATAGAGGGCAATTATTTGTTCTTTAAGGATGTTACTTATGGAACTCGAGAGCGCAACCGATTGGACATTCTTTTACCTCAAAGTGACTCACTAAACGGAGCAATTCTTTTTTTTCACGGAGGAGCTTTCTTGTTTGGAACCAAAGAAGATCTCTACGAAGGGGAAGTAGAAGGGATTATTACAGCACTTTTAGCGCAGAATATAGCCGTTGTAAATGCAGAATACACCTTTATTAATGATTCCCAAGCTGAGGGTGTTCTCAGCTCCCTAGAAGACGGCGCAGCAGTGATCCAATTTATAACGAGTAAGGCTTCAGCATTAAACCTCCCTTCAAATAAACTTATTCTTGCAGGAGTGTCTGCAGGAGCTGGAATTGCACAGTGGAATGGATTTAGAGCACAGAGTAATAGTCAGGTACAAGGCGTTTTTGCAACCCTTGCCCAGAGTAGCTATGACTTGTATCAATGGGAACAACTTTTTCCAGACTTTTCTTTAGATAGTTTACGAGCCACCTCCCCAGAACTCGAAGCTCTTTTTGTTCAATTTTACAATGGAGTTCCCACAGAAGAGCTATCGAAACTTTTGGATTACCGCAGTCAAATAGATGCAAAAGATCCTCCTTTGTATGTTTATAACCCTGTTTACGATGATGTGGTTGTCACTGCTGGTAACCCCCTCGATTTTAATGTCCTTTTCCACAGCTACAAACACGCGGATTTTCTCCGCAAGAAGGCCATCGAAGTCGGTTTAGACTATTCAGGAGCCTATCAAGAATCTCCCGTTGATTTTATTCTGAGACGACTTTTAAATTAATTACCTGCGAGAGGAGAACCAAAAATTCCAACAGCCAATTCTGCCCACACCAATAAAAAGAGGAGAAGGATCAGGATGATATAAGTCGCACGTCTGGGAAAGCTTTTCACTCTTTTGACCACCCTCTGTGTCGACATCCCTGCGACGAGCAACAGCACTCCCATAATCGCAAAATCAATTAGAGTCCAATGGACTTCGTCAGAATAGTGCATGGCAATTAATGGAATCAAGAGCAGAGCCAAAGGAGCGAAAGTCAGGATGGAAAATCGTTTAAACATACCCTAAACTTAAGAAAATGAGAGATATAACAGATGCACCAGTTGTTCTAATTATGACTTATTCACTCTTTTAAAAACGTAAAAAAGTTCTGCAGCAATCTGAAGGGAGCGTTCGTCGTATTTTTCCACTTCCATAGGAGTATTGTCAAAATGTTTTGGATCTTCATACCGCAAAGGAATACGTTGCTCTGTTCCTGGGATGAACGGACAATTTTCATCTGCATGTGCACAGGTCATAACTGCAGCAAAAGGATTAGATGTATTTATGGGATCCTCAACTAATTTTGAAAAGACCAACAGGGGCGACGCTTCTTTGTGGTATGAAACCTGATAGTGTGGATTGGTTTCACCTGTTGAAGTCACTAAAAACCCACTTCGTTCTATCGAAGCTACAGCACGCTCATTGAATGCGGTGACTTCCACACCCCCAGAAAAACAGTTTGCGGGAATGCCGTAGTAAGCAGCAGCGGTATGCGCCCATATTTGGGAAAATTGACTACGCCGAGAATTGTGGGTACAGATAAAATTGAGGTTAACTACCGAATTTTCAGTACGTTTTTTTATGATGTACTCTACAAGTACATGCAGGACTTCCTTGCGCTCTTTTGAGATTTCTTCATCGAGCGCTGTTTGGATACTCTTTTTTAGTTCAGGTGTTATAGGTATCATTTTCTCTGAGGGATTAACAGCATCCAGATCCTGGGGCACATTGAGTTTGAGCAGTCTCTACCGCTGGGGTCACTATACATTTGTCTTGAGCCAGGCAGTCCGTTTGAGTGGAAATTAATAAGAATTTTTCCCCATCAAATTCCAGATCATACTTACCGATGGTAGCCCCTTGATATTCTACTTCAATAGGTAAATCGTCTAAAGCGAGTTTTTCTTCTGACATTTGGATGATTGATTGCAACTTGGAGCTACTTAGGCGGTGGTCATAATCGTCTGAAGTCCACAGTTGAAAATTGATGACTTCTTCTTTGCGTAAACTTCCCCCACAATCCACAAACTGTTTTTGAATATGTCCAATTTCTGTGACATGAAAATGAGAGGGGACAAGAGTTCCGTCGGGTAAGGAAAATTGGATAGAATTTAAGGAGTTCAAATAGTTTTTAATTTCTGAAAGTTTCATTTTTTCAATTTAATTGGAGTTTTTACTTAGCACCGCTCTTTGTTGGATTGAATTTCTAGTGTAATGTTGTGTAGGAAATGTTGCACCTGGTTCCATCGTTTCGAATTGATACAATAAGAAATATTTTTCCCGTCGATGCTTCCTTGAATCAGCTCTGCTTTTTTGAGCTCTGCCAAATGCCTTGAGATGGTAGGTTGTGCCAGTGGGAGTTGGGCTACAAATTCGTTTCCCACACAATCAGAGCTTTTTGCTAGCATTTGAATAATGGAGAGCCTTGCTGGATGTCCCAAGACTTTTAGTATTTGCGCCATCTGATTGGTTTTTATAGCAAAACCTGCTGTTTTTGTAATTCCCATATTGCAATATTACAATAATAGATTAGATCTACATACGGTTTTACTTATAAAAAAATAGCCTTATATTTCACTCTAAATAAATTTACATCCCAAATCCAATATAAAGAGAACATATGATATCAAAATTGAACCGACTGATGGCTATTTTTATAATAGCTGTGCTGAGTGCATCCTGTCAAAATACAGCTGAAAGTAAAAAAGAAATTACTATTGGGGTCCAAACATATTCTTTTAGAACAATGGAAGACCAAAGCCCTTTAGCCATTTTGGAATACATCAAGGAAAGTGGTGTCAAGCATGTGGAGTTGATGGGCAATCATGCAGAGCCTTTTGCTGGTGCACCTGTAAGTCCGATGTCAGACCCTGCGGTGATGCGTGTATTGTACAAAAGATATAAAAAAGAAACGTTGACCGAGCAGGAACAAGAGCAGGCCGAACAGTTTGACAGGGATCGTAAAATTCATGAAGAAGAATTAAATAAGTGGAGGAAAAATATAGATTTCAGCAAATTTGAAGAGCTCAAAAAGCTGTATACAGAAGCGGGTCTCTCCATTTTTGCTTTTAAGCCAGGTGTTTTTGGGAAGCATGATTCAGATGATGCCATTCGATATGGAATGCGGGCTGCAAAAGCGTTGGGTGCAAATCACATCACTTTAGAACATCCTTCGGATGACGAGCATACTGCAAGATTGGGAAAACTTGCCGAAGAAGAGGGTATCCTTGTCGGGTACCATGGACATGAACAACAAACGCCAACACTTTGGGATACTGCAATAACTCAATCAAGTACAAACCGCATGAATCTTGATTTCGGCCACTACATTGCTGCAGAAAATGAAAACCCAGTTCAATTTATTGACGAAAAACACTATAAGATAGTGAGCATGCATTTGAAAGACCGTCAAAAGAGAAGTAATGGTGGGGGGAACCTAATGTGGGGTACAGGGGACACTCCGATTAAAGAAGTGGTTCGTTTGATTCAAGACAAAAAGTATACATTTCCTGTGACTATTGAAGTGGAATACGATATTCCGGAAGGTTCAAGCGCTGTGGAAGAGGTTAAACGATGTTTGGCATACATTAAAAACGCATTATAGGTTGGATCCATTTTAAGGAATGGATTTTTGGTAAAATTTGGCAATAATATACAATTGGTAAAGTCCAGGGCGTATCTCTTGGAGTTGTTTAAAAAAAGTGGGGTTTTAGTTAAAGGTCTTCCTTACGTCAAACATCCATCCTCAAACCTTTACCCCACAAACAATCTATTAAATGAACAAAAGATTTAAACAACATTCAAACTTACAATTTAATTGACCTGAGATTCCAAATAAAAATACCATTTCCGAATAGCTGAATAATTAAAAACTATAGTAAACTCCTTTAAAAAGCCTGCTTCTAAAGATAAAAAATCAGGAGTTTTTTGGGATACGCTTGTTCATCAATTTAAACCACAGCGGTGGAAAGAAAGCGATCAGCATAGAGGTGGTGTAGCCAAAAGGTAGTTGTGGACTTTCCTCAATACTTTCAAGAATTTGATACTTTTTTGTAGCGCGATGGTGGTGGTCACTGTGACGTGTTAATTCATAGAGGACCAAACGTCCAATGGCGTGATTGGAATTCCAGGAATGCATCGGGGTAACGCGCTCATATCGTGATCCCTTCCGAGTTCTTAAAAGCCCGTAGTGTTCAATATAATTGATGGTTTCTAATAATAAAACTGCAACTACAGCGATTGCTATAGCAAATAAAACTCCTGGTATTCCAAAAAGGGAGCCTATAAAAGCTAGATAAAACAACTGAAACAACTGATAAAAAAAGAAATCATTGTACAGGCTAAAAAAACCCCGTTTTTTATTTTTAAGGATGTTTTTTTGAAGCTGAAACGCATGGCGCACTTGACCAATAACTGAGCTAAACCAAAATGAGAAAACCGATTGATTTTTTTTAGAGGTTGCAGGATCTTTTGGAGTACCTACATTTTGATGATGACCAAAGTTATGTTCAATATAAAAGTGCATATAGAGAGCGGGCATAAGTAAAAATTTGGCAAGGGTACGCTCCCAGAAGGTGGTGCGGTGTCCCAATTCGTGTGCTACATTTAATCCATTGGTGCCCAATACAATTCCAACAGAAAGAACAAGACCGATACGTTCATGTACCAGAAGTGATTGGGAAGTCAACTGTCCAATGCCCATGATTAAGATTGAAAATACAATGAAGATGTTGAAGTAAAGCATCAAATCAAAAAAGCGATTTGTCAAACGATTTTGAATTTTTTCTTCGTTGAGTTTTTCGGGATTGGGTTTTAAAAAGGCTTCGCAAATAGGAATGAATCCAAAGGCATAAAGGACAGTGGTAAAGCTCCAAACTCCTCCTATTTCCATTCCGACAATTGCTGACAGAGGAATACTGTAAGCTAAAAAGTACTTAACATCGCTCATCTCTTAAATAAATTAGTATTTAATATTACAAAAAATAATATGAAAACACCAATGTCTTTCAGAGAAGCCCTACAGCAACAAGTATAAAAAACCCCACTCTATGCTCAACAAACGGAGACAGAGTGAGGATGAAACACGTTTCCCTTAGGGGGTTCTAATTTCTTTTTTTAGAGTATTTATTAGAGCCTACATCAGGGGGTAATGTATTGGTTTTCTTTTCCTTGTTGGTATCATTCACTTTTTGTAGCGAACCATAAGACATGACAATACCCAACACAAGAAAGAAAATGAGCAGCTTGTTTTTCATGATAAGGAGGGGGTTTTAGTTTTTCGTTACCTGCTCTAAAATAGATTTCAATAAATCGTTTTGTTTTCTCATAAGTTCTAGAATCTCTCTGTCTATTACTTTTTGTTCAATCGTACGGGTTTTGTTGTAGTATTTCATAATTAAAAACAGTAATGCCAAAACATACTAAAACCAGAAAAAGAAAATGAAGTTGAATCTCTTGTTTTCAAAATGAACATAAACTTTTCGCTAGCTTGGGGATGCTTTTAGCGTTAAACCTATGTAACGATTTTTTCGGATGCGTTCTCTCCACCCGCGACTTTATTGTTTCTCCCAGTCCACACGGGATATTCACAAATTTAAAGAATTTATTTTATTTCTGAAAACCAAATTCTTTTTTCTTTTAACTGCAGAAGGGATTTTTTTGAGCTTGTGCGGAACAGTAAATATTTCTAATCCGATAAAGCGAACTAAACTTTGGGCTTTTTCAATAAACCAATAATTTTAAATATTTGAATGCTCACAATTACGACATTTAGAAAAATGATGGAGTACGAAACATCGATAATTCCGTAAAGTAACCACAAAAATGCGCCTACTAAATTTACGGTTCTGAGCCACAACATATTGTTGATCAGAAAAGAGAAAATCACAAAAGCCGTTGCAGACCAGCCCACAATTTCTAGCATTTCAAGTTCCATAAGTTCGCTTTAAAGTTTACACAAAGAAAACTATTTTAGAGTAATATTGTGGTTTAGTGCAACTTTAGATAGAGGAATTTTTATTGAATTTTAGTAGGATTCGGATTTGAAAATTCCTCAGGGGAATCGAAGTTTTTATGAATTTTAGAAAGGTTGTTTCCCTGTATGTCATATAGGTCTCCAGACCAGCTGTCGATAATCAATGTTTCATTTACAGGAGAGGGCTGGTACCGATTTGCAAAGGCGTAAATGAGCATTGCGACAATGATGGAAATCCCTAGAAAATAATTTGGATGTATCGTTTTCACGAGATTTGATTTTTGCTGTTTTCGATTCTAATTTCCTTATAGATTAGGGTAAGCATGACTGTAGAAACCATTACGTGAAGAAATCCAAAGGACAAGGCGTCAAGACCTGATATCTGGCCTGAAACAGAAGAAATGGTGTACATGATAATTGCAAATAAGTTGAATCCAGCCACTACATATCCATAGGCGAGTCGGACCTTAGGATTGTGCCAAACCATCCTTAATACAAGAAAGGTAACCAACCAAAAAATAAATTCATACAGATACTGAATATCGTGAAGCTCCAACATAATTCTCTTTCATTAAACGATTCATTACAAATTTAATAAAAACAATAAGAACCTTCTGAAAAAAAATCTAGATCAAATGGTTATTTTCAGGATCTGGTAAAACAAAGAGCAAGGTTTTCAATTTTTCTCAAAAAAAATCTTAGAAACAGGTTCTGAAAGCAATAAGGGTAAGTTGGTTAACTAAAGGAGTCAAAGAAAGGATATTGGAAATAGACCCTTTCCTGTCTTTTTATTTTTTCAAATTCAGCATGAGTGTATCTTCTCTATCAAAAAAAATGGCATCTTTTCACTGATTAACTGAAAATGAAGTATTCGTTCAAAAGTTTAAGATCCTGTGAATCAACCTTCGGTTTTCGCAAATGCATTACCTTAGAGGCAAGTTAACCTTATAGAATATGAATCTGAATGCACTGCCAAGTAAAGAATTAATGCCTGGGTACCACGGTAAAATGGTGCATGGTGACCAGCTCACCTGGGCTTTTTGGACAGTTGAAAAAGGGGCTGTTGTACCTGAACACCAACACCCACACGAACAAATTATGCATGTGGTGGAGGGGGACTTTGAATTTACCCTAGATGGGGAAACAAAAATTTGTAAACCGGGAGATATTGTGCACATCTCATCAAATCTTCCCCACTCAGGAAAAGCGATTACTCCATGTAAATTAATGGACGTTTTTAGTCCAGCACGTGAAAAATACAAATAATTTATGAAGGTTGATTTAACAGGAAAAAGAGCCTTGGTAGGGGGAGCTAGCAAAGGGATAGGCCGGGCAATTGCAGAACGACTAGCAGCCTCAGGTGCAGAAGTGGTTGTCATGGCACGAAACGAATCGAGTCTCCAAGAGTTGGTCGCCCGACTGGATCGTTCCCAGGCACAGAACCACCGTTATTTAGTCGTTGACTTTTCAGATTACAAAGCTTTTTCTAAAAAAGTAAATGCTTTTTTTAGAGATCATAAGATTGATATAGTAATCAATAATACTCAGGGACCAGCAGCTGGAAGTGCTCTAGAAAAACAGATTGAGGAGTACCAAGACGCTTTTGACTTATTGTTTAAGTGTGCTGTTTTATGCACGACTCTTGCTTTACCGCATATGCAAGAACAACAATGGGGACGCATACTCAACGTCGCTTCCATTTCAGTAAAGGAACCTCTGAATTACTTGGTACTTTCCAATACCTTGCGCGCTGCTTTAGTGACCTGGGCAAAAAGTTTGTCTGTAGATATTGCAGAAGATCAAATCACGATCAATTCAATTCTTACGGGGTATTTCGATACTCAACGTATCGAACAACTGAATACTAAAAAAGCCGAAAAAATGGGAATCCCAGTTTCTGAAGTTCGAGCTGCCATGGAAGCTACTGTCCCCATGAAACGCATCGGAAAACCCGAAGAATATGCAAACTTAGTTTGTTTTTTAGCTTCAGATCTTGCGGGGTACATAACGGGAACTACTATCCCAATTGACGGGGGATTATTAAAATCACTTTAGGTTAATTTCGATAAAAAATCATTCTTTACTTCCAATGATTTCTTGGTACCTTTTAATCATTTGATTCAATTTTTCAGGCTGGCTTTTTGCTAGGTTGTTTTGTTGTGCCTGATCTGTATCTAGATCAAAAAGTTGATAGTTCTCCGAATTTCCAAGTTCTACATTCGTGTAATAACTTTTTTCAGGTCCTGCATAGGGAGGTATGAGTACCCAATTTTGGCTTCTAAAAGCGGTTTTGGTTTGCGCTTCTATCACCAGTTCGCTTCTTCCGGTTCCTGAATTTTTAAACAAAACTTCAGATAAATCCACCCCGTCTTTGGATCTTGTTTGAGAACCGATTAATGCGGCGATAGAATTCAAAAAGTCAATCTGTGAAACTGTTTCGTCAGCAACTTGAGGTTTTATTTTTCCCTTCCAATAGGTGATCAGTGGGACGCGCGTACCTGCTTCAAAGAGACTGTATTTCCCCCCTCTTAAACCACCTGAGGGGGTGTGGTCTCCAATTTTTTCAACAGCGTCATCATAATAACCGTCATTGAGAACAGGGCCGTTGTCGCTAGAGAGGATAAGGATTGTATTTTCTAACAGCTTGTTTTCTTCCAGATGTGCGTATAATTCACCAATACACCAATCAGCTTCAATGATGGCGTCTCCTCGAGGTCCCATCCCCGATTTTCCCTCAAAACGAGGATGTGGGGTTCTGGGTACGTGGGGCTGCTGTAGGGTGTAAAACAAAAAGAAAGGATTGTCTTTGACCTTACTGATGTATTTTTTTGCTTGGTTTAAAAATTCGTCTGCCATATCAATATCACTCCACTGAGCTAGTGTGCCGCCTTTCATAAATCCAATTCGCGGGACTCCGTTTACTATAGAGCCGTTATGTCCGTGATGCCACATCATGGAAAGCAGTTCAGGATTTTCTTTTCCTGTGGGCTGACCTTCAAAATTTTTCTCAAAACTCACCTCAATGGGATCCTTAGGGTCCAAATTAACGACCTTTCCATTTTCAATATAGACGGTAGGAACACGGTCTTGGGTATCGGGCATGATAAAACTATGGTCAAATCCAACCTCGTTGGGACCAGGGCTAATTTTTTGGTTGTAATTAATTTTGGAGTCTCCGAGTCCCAGATGCCATTTTCCTACAATCCCTGTTTGATAGCCACTGTTTTTTAACATTTTTGGCAAGGTCATTTCGGTTGTATCAATAATGAGATTGGCCCCAGTTAAAATTTTTGCACGTTTGTTTCTCCACGGATAGGTTCCGGTGAGCAGGGCATACCTACTGGGGCTACAGGTAGCAGAACTGGAATAGCCACTTGTAAATCGAGTGCCTTGGTTGGCAATTTTATCTATGTTGGGGGTATTTAATGTTCCCAAGCCATAGGAACTTACATCTCCATACCCCAGATCATCCGCATAGATTATTATGATATTGGGAGGGTTGGATTTATTTTCATCTTTACACGAAGTCACGCTAAAAAGAAATACTACCGAAAGTACAAACAGGTTCCTCATCTGATTTTTTTTATTACTCCCCAAGTTACGTAGATTGTTTTAAAATGAAAATCGAGGACGAGAAAGAGACTGCATGTCCTTCCTTTTTTGTTATAAAACAAAACCAAGACGCCTCTTGTTTCCTCCCAATTCTACCATTATTTTTTTTATTTTTAATGACGATACTATGCAAATATGAAAACGTACGCTCAATTTTTATTGTTTATTTTTTTGTTCGGTTCCTGTCAAAAGAAGGAATCCGGTTTGGTGAAGGAAGATTGGACTCCTCTCTTCAATGGTAAGGACTTGTCTGGCTGGACAATTAAAATTGCTGATATGCCCCTAAATGAAAATTTCAAAAACACCTTTCAAGTAGAGGATAGTCTAGTCCGAATTGTCTATGACGAATATGAAGATTTTGATGACCGCTATGGACATATGTATTACAAAACACCTTATTCACATTATAAACTCAGATTTGATTACCGTTTTCTTGGGGAACAAACCCCTGGAGGGGAAGGTTGGAATATTCGCAACAGTGGAGTAATGATTCACTCCCAATCTGCCTCAAGTAATGCTTTTGAACAGCATTTTCCGGTATCCTTAGAAATACAGCTCTTAGGGGGTTTAGGTGACGGTGAACGCACCACGGCAAATTTATGTACTCCAGGAACTGCGGTTTATTTTAAGGAGCAACCGGATTATACCCACTGTATTTCTTCTGAGTCGAAAACCTATCACGGAGATCAATGGGTTCATGTAGAAGCTGTCATTTTAGGGAATGAGTCGGTGATACACATTGTTGAAAACGACACCGTTTTGAAATACACTAAGCCTTTTGTAGACGAGAGTTTTATAGCGAAGGCTTATCAAGGCGAAGATTGGGATAATATGGGTGTGACCAATAAAGAAATGTGGCTTAAAAAGACAGGGAACCCCATCGAAGAAGGATATATTGCTTTACAAGCAGAAAGCCACCCGATTGATTTTAAAAATATAGAATTATTAAATCTCTGTGGTTGTATGGATACGGAGGCAAAAAACTACAAGCCTTACTTTGTAAAGGAAGACAACACGAAATGTATGTATTAAACGCTATTCTTTTGCTTCCTCTTGTTTCTGAAAGCGCAAAAAATAGATCAGTGTACATGCGCTTAACATCAAAGCTGCGGGTAGCGATTTGATTAGTGCATCTCCTATGGAAAAGTGGAAATAAAGTGCTGCAGTCATCAACCCACCAATGACAAGTAGAGGAGGCAATTCCATTTTTTTATAGAAAATACTGATCAACAAAAGCAAAGCAGCAAAAACTTTCAAGGTTCCAATAGCGTACATTGTAATTAGTGATAGGCCGTATGCGGCAAATTCGGAAACTAAATCGGTGGCTTCTCCACCTCTATAAATTGTTTGTTTTCCGTAGCGAAATAACCACACATTAGCTATCGTAAAGGAAACAATACATTTTAAAACAATAGTGATGTATTTTTTCATTGATATAAAATTCGTATTTCTAAAGATAAAAAAACTTTGCGTGGGTTTTTATTTACTGCTTGTTAGGTTATTCACCCCTTGGTCTCCAATGTTTGTTAGAGTAGTTGTTCTTGTTTAATTTCATAAATATGAAGTACCTGTTTGTTCTGGGTTATAGCATTGCGAAAGTAAAACCCTAGTTTTTTTAGCAGATTGATTGAAGTTTCATTTTCTTCCCAACAAATAGCGATAATAGGTGAGGAGGGTTCCCTAGCATATCCCATTTTGTAAAATTTAGGCAATAGGGTAAAACCAAAATCAGGAGCATCTAAGTTATCTCTTTGAATAAACGAAAGAATTCCAACAGGTTCTAAGGAGTCTAATTTTTGAATGACACTGTAGTAAAAGTTGGGAGTTTTGAGGATTTTGGAAATGTAGGAGATAGCCTGTTCATTGGAGGAAACACCTCTGTACCGAGAGATCGAGAAAATAATCGGATTTGATCTAAACCCTAGTGAGACTTTATAGCTCTACATTCAATAATTGTCCACTCAATTGAATCAAATTTAATTCTGCCAGTTTGGCTTGGTATTTCGCAGCGGCTCTTTGGACTTGGGCATTTCTCAGATTGATTTGGGCTTGTCTAAATTCGATCGCGGTTATTGACCCTAGTTTGTACTGGGCCTGGGAACGATCAAAATTATACTTTCCTGTTTCCACTTGCTTGTTTTGAATCGTATAAATGTTTACTGCGTTTTGGTAGTTTTGCTGGGCGTTTCTCAGATTTCGCTCAAAGGTAAGTAGGGTTTCCTCTTCTTGAATTTTTTGATTTTCCAGTGCAATTTTTGCATTTTTCACTTGAGTAAGGGTACGCCCACTATCAAAAAGGTTCCAACTCAAACTGGCACCTATACCTACTGAGTATGTCGTATTATTGGTTCCAGGGAAGAAGGCAGAAGCGGGACTTTTATTTAGATTCCATCCGTAGGATCCTACTAGACCTAAAGTAGGTAGGTAACCCGATTGACGAATTTTAATATCATATGCATTGATTTGATAGTTGCGTTCTTGCTTTAAAAGGGCCACATTATTTTCCGCGGCAGTCTCCAACCAGCTTTCTATTTGGATTTCAGGCACAAATTTTACACTCAAATCAACACTGTAGGCTTGTTCCATAGGCTGGTTTAAGAGCAGGTTCAAATCTCTTTTTGCATTATCTAGTTGCTGTTTTGTTTGGATCAAGTTAATGCTGTCATTAGTAACGTCTACCTGAGCATTTAATACAGCAAGTTTATTTCCTTGCCCGTGGATAAAGGAATATTCAGCTCGCTTTTGACGCTCCTGAGATACAGCTAAATTATCTTGTAAAATAGCATTCGATTCTGTGAGCTGAGCGATATTAAAGTAAACTTCGAAGAGTTGTAAAATGGTAAATTCAATGGTTTCTCTAAGCTGTAATTCGCTAAGTGCATATTGCTCTTTAAGTCGTTTGTAGGTATATTTTCTACCCAGACCATCAAAAAGTGTATAGTTTACATTTATCCCAGCATTAAAGCGTTGTGTTTCTTGATCTTCAAAAACCCGATTTGGTATTGGATTTCCTTGGTCATCCACCTGTCCCGGAAATGCAATTTCGGCATCCGATCCGGTATAATTCCCCCCGCTCGAAAGAGCCACTGAAGGCAAATACCCTGAATTTAGTAGACTGCTATTATTTTTTTCTATTTCTGTAGTATTCCTTGAAATGAGTATTCCAAAGTTTTGCTCCAGAGCGATGGCCAGAGCTTCTTCTTTTGATAGGTTTTCTTGACTCTGAATTGATGTAAAAATTCCAAAAAATAGTAAAGCGATGCTAAATTTTACTCTCATATCTGAACGTTTTCTGACTCTGTTTCAGCCATTATATCTTCTTCTTTTTTCTCGATTAAAGCTCTTTCAACAGATTCTTGCGAGGGAAACTCTCCAGAAGCCAACCAATTGAAATAGACCTTAGCCTCATTGATCAGTGAAATGAAAATAGGCAGTAAAATCAAAGTCAAAATTGTAGCAAAAGCGATTCCATAGGAAACCGTAATGGCCATTGGCTTTAACCATTGTGCCTGTCTACTTTTCTCCAGAAGCAGGGGTGTAAGCCCCGCAACTGTGGTTGCAGAAGTAAGGAAAATCGCCCTAAATCGAGATCTACCGGCTAAAATCAAGGACTCTTTAAACCGATATCCTTCCTTTATATTCGAATTGAATTTTCCTATAAAAACTAACCCGTCATTAACCATGATCCCAATAAGCGCTATGACTCCAAGTAAAGAAATAATAGAAACCGAAAAGTTATGAACCCAATGCCCCCAAGCAACACCGATTAAACTTACAGGAATTAATACAAAGAGTAAAATGGGTTGAGAATAACTTCTAAAGGCAAAAGCAATGGTTATATAAATTAAAATCAAAATGGGTATCCCAGCTCTAGACAGGGAATTGATGAGTTTAAAGGCTTCTCGGTTCTGACCTTCGTAGGAGGCGCTCACCGTAGGGAGCCTTTCTTGAATTTTGGGCATAATATTGCTTCGAATATCCGCCATGATGTCTGTGGCAGAGGCTTCTTCAGAATTTTTTAGGTCGGCTGAAACTTGGATTTCCCTTCTCCCGTCTAAGTGATTGATAGAAACTTCTCCTCTTCTAATGGAATACGAAGCGATCTCTTTTAAAGCGACGAGATCGCCATTGGGTAAATCAATTTTCATGTCTTCTAGTTGGGTGATGGAAGAACGATCTTCTTTTTTGTAGCGAACCCATACCCGAATTTCATCTTGACCTCTTTGAAAACGTTGTGCTTGTACACCAAAAAAACCAGCACGAACACGACTCATTAAATATTGTAAGTCCAGGCCTAAGGCGTAGGCGTTGTCTTTTAATTCGAGTGTAATCTCTTTGATTCCCACGGGATCATTGTCCTCCACATCCTTAAGTAATGCATTGGAATTTAAGGCATTCTTCAATTCAGTTTTTGCTTCTTTTAATTCTTGAATGTTGTTTGATAATAGCGATACCGAAACGGGTTTACCTCCAAAATTTGAACCAGATCCATAGACAATACTTTCAGCGCCAATGACGGGACCTACAAGTTCTGCAATCCGTGTAGAGACCATTCGAGAGCGGATGAGGTCAGGACGCTGTTCACCGGGGAGTAAGTTGATTGTTAGATTGGCCTTTGAAGCTCCATTACCGAGGGTTTTAATCGTATTGACAAAAAGAGACTTTTCTTCCCCCTTGAGGTACTTCTCGGTAAACTCCTGGTCCACCAATTTGGACGTTTTTTCTATTTGAGTGATAATGGAGTCTGTGATTCTTTCGTTTGTTCCATTGGGCATGACTAAGTCAATGGAAATTCGGTCAGAGGCAATTGAAGGAAAAAAAGACGTTTTGATAATCCCCCCTCCAAAAGAACCAACAGTAAGGAGAAACAAACTAATAAAGATTGCGATGACTAAAAACCGATTGTTTAATGAAAATCGAAGTGACGGTTCATAAACACGATCTCGAATAGATTTCATAAATAAATTTCCTAGTTTATTGATCTCTCTTAACTTAGAAAATGCTTTTGCAACAAGCGTTTTTGGATTTTTCTTCTTTTTCAGTAGCGCTTTTGAATGTGCTAAATGAGCCGGAAGTATAATCAGAGCTTCTATTAATGAAATAAAAAGGGTCAACATAACAACAACGGAAACTTCACCAAAAAACTCTCCTATTCTTCCATCTAAAAAGAGGAAAAGTGAAAAGGCCAAAATAGTGGTGATAATGGCAGATACTACTGGGGGAATTACCTCCATAACACCATCTATAGCTGCGCGATAGGGAGACTTTCCCTTTTCGTATTGCTGATAGATATTTTCTGCAATAACAATTCCGTCATCTACCAAGATTCCAATAACGATAATCATCCCAAATGTAGATAAGACATTAATGGTGACACCGAAAAGTGGTGCAAAAATAAACATCCCCAAAAAGGACACCGGGAGGCCAAAAGCAACCCAAAAAGCCAATCTAGAATTTAAAAAGATGGAGAGGAATAAAAGCACCAATAGCATTCCCTGAAATATATTTTCTGTCAACAATTGATTCCGCTCTGTTAAAGTAACTGAAGCATCGTCAAGAACTTCTAACTGAGCGTTGTCGTTGGTTTCATTAAATTGAGTAATATACTTGCGAACCGTTGCTGCTGACGAGATCACATCTTCAGAATTGGTAGAAGTCACGCTTATATTGATTAAAGCATTGCCTTCCAAATAACTCCCATTGGGAGTTTCAGAAAACCGATCTTTTATTTCAGCTACATCTTTTAATAAAATCTGAGTTCCGTCAGAGAGAGACAATACTTCTATGTTAGAAAGTTGCTCAGCGTAATAATACTTGTTGTTTGCTCGGATTAAAAATTCTTCTGCATCGGTTTTAACACGACCTCCTGTCACGATGATATTGGCTCTAGCTACCGCCTGTGCCACTTGACTAAAACTAAGACCGTAAGCCAAAAGTTTGTTTTCATTTACTCCGATTTCAATTTCTTCATCTGGATATCCAGAGACGGTTATTTGAGAGATTCCCGGCAAAGCTCTTAGGTCGTTTTCAATTTGACGCCCAATTTTTTTAAGATTTAACAGTTTTATGTTTTTAGCAGTCAGTGCAAAATTGATTGTAGGCCGAATAGGTTCCCTCTTGGATACGACCAAAGGCTCCATCCCTGTTGGATAACTGGGTACACGATCTACCGCGTTTTTAACTTCCAACAACATAAAGTTGATGTCCAAATCTTCTTCCACTTCAACGGTGATTGATCCTGAATTCTCTCTAGATACAGAGGTGACCCTTTCCACACCTCTCAAGCCTTTTAAATTGTCTTCAATTTTTAAGATCACCCCTTCTTCCACCTCCATCGGGGAAGCACCGGGGTAGACCACTGAAATTTGAACAATATGAGATTCTGTAAGGGGGAAATAAGAAGATTTTAATGATTTTAATCCTAAGATTCCAAACAATAAAAAGGCAATAATAACGACGTTAACCGCAACGTGGTATTTTATAAAGTAATTTATAATCTTTTTCATGAGAGCGGTCTATTTCTTTTGTTCAAAAGGAATAGGGAAAACCTCCATATCCTCATACGCCCCAATCAATGGCTGAGCAACGATTTCTTCTCCATCGGCAAGCCCTTGGATAAGGGCAAGGGTCTCGGTAAAGTGAATGGGATTTACCTTTTTCAAAATCAACTTATTGTCTTGAACTACAAACAGCTCTTGGGATTCATTTAGTAAGCCCCTGTCTACCGCAAAAACATTGTTGAACTCCATAGCGTTGATCTCTGCATTCATAAACATCCCTTCTTTCAGATTTTCATCACGCAATCGGATGAATACCTTTACCGATTGGGTTTGACTGTCTACCATCGCATTAATTCTAGAAACTATACCGGTGTAGATGCGTTCATCGTCTATCGACTTAACCTTGACCTCTGCTCCCTCTGTTATATTGGACACATAGGACCTAGGAAGGGCAACTCTCAATTCGTAATCCCCAGGAGCAATAAACTCCCCCAAATCCTGACCGGGCCTAATTAATGAACCTTCCGTAACATTAGCACTCACTAAAACCCCATTGAAAGGAGCTTTAATTTTATAAAAAGTCAAAGTCTTTTCTAAGTTTTGTAAAGTGTAATAGGAAGAGATGATACCACGACCAGAAACAAAAAGGCGAACCTTTTCATCCATTTTTGGTAAGGAAGGAACTGGTTTTTTCAGGTCAAAGGATTTTAAATAGGCACTCCATAGCTCATAGGCTTTAGGAAAATCCAATTGTAAATCGGGCAATACAGAAGTAATAAGATTGTATAAGGAAGCCCGCTGTGCAATGACATTCGAACGAAATTCTGAAGAGGCTATCTGTACCAATTGCTGCCCTTTTTTGTAGGACTGTCCAGTTTTGAATAACGGATTTATCGTTTGCATTACGCCTTGTACCCTAGACGTAATTTGAATGCGTTTGTAGGCTTGTAAAACTCCTTTGGAAGGTATTTGTACTTGCAAAGGTCCATTTTTTGCTTTTAGAGTGTAGACTTCTTTGACTGAGTTTTCTGCTTTTTTTCTTGGAGAAGGATTACTATCAATAATTAGTTTTGATAGTTGAAACGACAGTGCGATAACAACAAATCCTACAAAAAATAAGATCCATTTTCTCACTGTCTTAAGTGAAGTGTTCTTTGACATTTGTTTAATGAAATAATGCTAAAGACTCGATTTTGATAAACACTTTCAATAAATTCTTAGATTTTATGGTCAAAAGTGTTCTTTTTGAGCCCTTTTGTTAACAATTTTTTTCAAAGTTAAAGCATAATTATGACTATACCTAAACACCGTTGTTTATATTTAAGTTAACTACTCGATGGCTTAGATTGAAAAGGTTTAGAAAAAGGCTAAGTTATTTGTATTTTTTATGAGCTATTTTACGGTGCCTCACTTGAGTCTCCATGACGAGAAATGAGTTGCTTTTGCGAAGCGTTGAATTAAGGATTGGATGAAGCCACAAATGTACCACAACAAAACTCCACACCGAGGTAAGGGGTTTTTAGGTACGTATACAAGTTTGTGAAGTTTGTAGGTCTGGAACACTTTTGGAACTCGCACAGAGGAACTCTTGCGCCCAAACGGAAAACACGAAACTACCGCATCCCTCCTTTCCTGTTTGGACTTCTTTTTTTGGGCCAAATCATTTGTTTTCCTGTTCTTTTACTGACAGGTAATACACTTTTTTCTCGAGAACTTTTTTCGGGATCTTCAGAGGCCATGTAGGCTAGTAGTGCAGTTAGGATGACATTGTTTTTAATATCGTCAAAGATAAGTTTGTCATAGGTGTCCCGGTTGGTGTGCCAGGTATAATCACGATAGGACCAATCCAGCGAACTTAGATTAAAGGCAGGAGCACCAGCGGCTACAAAAGAGGCATAATCCGAACCTCCACCTCCAGGAGTACCTGGGAAAGTTGTTTCAATATGTTTTGTTACAGAAGTAGGGACTTTAGCAAGCCATTTCCCAAGATATTCATAGGCATGTAAATAGCCTTGCCCTGAAAGATTTACGACTCTCCCAGTCCCGTTGTCTTGATTAAATACGGCTTGAATGTTTGCGATAATTTCTGGATGATCTTCAACAAAAGCACGAGATCCGTTTAAACCTTGCTCTTCGCTCCCCCAGTGTCCAACAAGAATAGTTCGTTTGGGATTGGGATACATTTTTTTTAAGATTCTCATAGTTTCCATCATGACAAGAGATCCAGTACCATTATCTGTTGCACCAGTACCCCCGTCCCAGGAGTCAAAGTGAGCGGATAAAACCACATATTCTTCCGGTTTCTCCGTTCCTTTTATTTCCCCTATGGTATTGAAGGTAGGGACTTCTCCTAGTTCCTTAGAAAGTGCGGTTATATTTATTACAGGTTTTTGACCTCTTGCGGCTAAGCGATACATTAGCGTGTAATCTTCCAACTCCAGACTCACTGTGGGGATGGCTTTGGTACGGGCACTAAAAATTTTACTGGTTCCAAAACCTCGTGACCAATAGGAACTGATTAGACCGGCAGCATCACTTTCTTCTAGGGCTTTTGCGATACTTCTTGAATTGTAGCCCGTGTTTTTGAGGTTGGTCCTCCACCTTTTATACAACGAATCCCGTTCGGTTTTCATTTTCTCAAAAGAATCCTTAATAGCAAACTTTTCCCAATTGTAATCCGGTCTCCCAGTTGGCTCCATTCTTGAAATCAAAACGATTTTCCCCTTTACATTAGGGAGCCAGGACTTAAATTCTTCTGGGTTGGTTACCTCGGGCAAAATTATAACTTCTGCTGTTATTCCTTTTTTGGAAGTAGAAGGACTCCAGGCGAGTTGCGTTCCACGTAAACTCTGGACTCGAGGTTGTAACATATCGATATGCGATATTCCTCTTTCCCAACCTCGCCAAGTACCAAAACTTTCGTTTTTTGCTTCGATGCCCCATTGCGTGTATTTTCCTAAAGCCCAGTCGTGCGCTTTTTTCATTTGGGGCGTCCCTACTAATCTAGGGCCGATCCCGTCTAGTAATTCTTGGGCTAGAATTTCTAGTTGTGAATTTTCCTCAGCTTCTTTTATAATATCTTCTATTATTGATTCCTCTTGTGCAAAAGTAACTGTACCTAAAAGGAGCAATAAAAGACTTATACTAGTCGAGATCGTTTTCATACTTTGTTGATTTAATATGGAAAAGTAAACCTTAAAAGTATTAAAATTAACAGACTTCTAGATTGAGTATCCCTGAATGTTCTTCCCGAAATTTTGAAAAGGGTAGTTTGGTGGATTAAGAATTGTGTTTTTTCTTACCGAATTTTTGTCTCAATACGATTCGAAAGTAAAAGTAGATATAAATCAAAAAGACTATACATCCGACAATAAACATGACTTTATTATTCATAATCTCTTATTTTGAATCTTTTCTTCTTTGTCTAATGGCAATAGCAAAACCTAAAATGGTTACCGGCCAAAGACCGACATACAAACCTTCGAGTTGTTGTCCTGAAAACCAGAGATAAATTGAATAGAGAAAGCTTAAAAACGCTAACAGTATGGGATAATATTTTTCAAGAAATTTCATATTACGTAAGTTAGGTAAATTATATGTAAAAAGATAGATCCATGCACACAAATGCATAGTAAAGAGAATAATCCATGTCGTAACAAATAAAAAAATTATCGGGTTGGTCTTAGATTCTCCCTTAGTGGTCTTAGGGTCTGTGTCTTTGAGGTCTTGGTTTTTATTGTATATTCGCACCACGTTGTTCACGCAACGGAATAACTTAAAGGATTTGTTAAGTATGGTTGCTTTTCAAATCCTTTTTGCTTTTAAAAAAAACCCTCCACGCGGGAGGGAGAATTTGATTTTGAACTGTGATCATACCCTTTTCAAAAGAGCATTTACTCACTGCTCATATTTGCAATATAATCTGTAGGGTTAAAAATAAAAGCACCTTCAACTATTTTATCACCTTCCCATCGCATCCAGTTGTGGACAGGATTATTGAGTGTTACACCCGTTGCTTTTGAAGTTGCAGACCATGTAAACCACATATTCGTGAAGATGCTCCCGTCATCAAGAATAAAGGTTCCTGTATTCCATTCTTTGTATTGAATGTTATTGTAGAATTGACTCCCTTCTGCAAAACCAGAAATCATATCTTTGGCTGATACGTCATCTGCGTTGATATGAATCACAGCATCTTCTGAAAATAAATCCATCTGACTATCAAAATTATTATTGATGTAAGCTTGGTGAAATTCAATAATCCTTTTTGATTTTGCATCCTCCATTTTAATAATGCCAGTTTGGTATGGAGTTTTTTCTGCTTTTGGGGTACAACTAAATACCAGCATAGAAATAAAAATAAGTGTGATTTTTTTCATTTTAATTGATTTATGATTAAGAATGATAAAGATACAAAATCTTCAATGTCTATATCCTCCGTTTTACTGTACCACATGAATAGAAAATACCTCTGATTTAAAAATCAGTAATCTATGTAATTAGTATTGTTTTCAATAATTTTTAATAATTGTGTAGTGTCAAAAGCAATGTTAAGTGTTTTTGTAAGACTCCTGTTTCATCCTCATTCATCTTATCATTAGAATATTTGATGAGACTCGACGGAAACCCATTTTTCCAACAAAATATGAATATTATTTCCCCCACTTACAAATTGTACAACACTCGTACATCTCTTAAATTTTCTTGTAATTTACAGGACGTTCTAGTTCAAATGCTCGTAGGTAAGCTACCGCTTATAATAGGGATAAAGCCTTTGAATTGAATACATAAAAAAAGTGGGGTTAAATTGAATCTTTCTTTTTCACAGCAATTATCCCCACTTTTATCACAAACTAAACAAAAATCAAATAAAAAAAAGAGATGCGTAGTGGTGGTTTATCATCAGTCAAACATTTTCAATTTCATTAAACCTACAACCCTAATTTCTTACACAAATATCAAATTTAAATGAATGTAAATCAGACAAATAAAACACTATCTAACTATTGTTGTATAAGGAATATTTATTATTTGAAAGGTTTATATGTGAATAATAAAATGCTATAACGATAAATTCGTAGAGATTATAAGGGTTTTTTGAAAATATAACGTGAAAGATAAATTCCATTTGGGTCTTTATCTCCACTTGATTCAACACCTCCTGTCACAAAAGCCAATTCCCAGCCATCGGCAGTCATTTGATTTAATTTTGATTTTACCATTGCATCGTTTGTTGCAATATTGTTAAATCTAATTCCACCTATATTATAGAAGTTTAATAGTTTCGTTTCTTCAAATGCTTTTGTTCTAATATCCTTACGCTTGTCGTTTTTGGATTTATCTTTTTCACCATCTTCCATTCTCACAGTGGTAGATGGATTGTAGTCAACTACTTCTGTCTTTGCTATCATTCTTGACCTTCCCAGTCCCTTAGGCACAACTGATTCTACTACAGTTACAATTTCATATTCGTATTGCTGAACTGTTGAAATTTCTTCGCTTTTAAAGCCGGTGATAATAGCAGCAAATCCAATTAATGCACATATTCCAATTACGATATCTTTACTAGTCTTCATTTTTGTTTGATTTTAAATTATATCTCAATATACTATTTCCATCACAAAATTTTAGTGAATTCTCTATACGATCTACTCTTTTATAAAATTAGAAATCCGCTGAATTTAATGAAGCGGATCTGCCGATGATTTAATTGAAATTAAAGGGAACAATACAATAGCAAAATTAAAGATAGCTTTCTTTGTTCATGAAAAGTATGTGAAAGGAGGAGTTTTAAAAGGAGTTAGGATTCTAAATTGAGCAATTAACCTCAACTAACATACCTGTATTAATTTCTTCTTGAGTTAGTAAAATGGTGATTTCTGAATTTTCAAAACCATCACATTGCGCTTTACAAGGATTTGAATATTGATTATTACCTGCACAAACAGGATTGTATTCTTCAGTACAGAAACACTCTTCAGTATTGTGATTACAGGAAAATAAAAAAGGGAGTATTAAAAGAAATTTTTTCATTCTTTCAAATCTACTAAATCCAATTCAAAGTTTTAGGAAGGGAGGGTAGTAGATAGACTTTTTGTTAGGTTTTAATCTCTACAGTAGGTATCTCCAACTTCATATTGATTATAAACTGCCTCGGTTACAGCCCCAGAAGGAATTGCACCAAATTCATCAACCGTAGCTTGATTCCTATTTATACCGTCATCAAAAAAGAATAAAAAATTAATTCCTGTTTTTTCCTTTCGGGTAATTACTACACAATTATCAACTGCACAGCTATTTAAAGAGATTAGAAATAGGATTAAAAAAAGTTTTTTCACACACTCAAATCTACTAAATCCATCACAAAGTTTTAGGTTGGGATCTGATTAGAGAAACTTTATAATGTATTTGTGTATAATCACAGAAAGTATAAAACCCCAGGCAAAGGCAAACAGTGCAAAACCAAATAATCCAAGTTTTTTTAAAAGCCAATAATTGATTTTAAATCGCAGTGGTATTGCTCTGTCAAGCCATTTCTTTTCAAAAGATAATTTAACCTTTTCCATTTAAATTTGTTTTTAGTTGTATCAAAAGATACGAAATCTCTCATAAAGTTTTGGTGAGCTCTCGATGCAGTTTAAATCAAAAGAATTAAAAATCCCTCAACCTAATGATGCGGATCGGCCAGGGTATAATACAAGTTAGTTTCTTGACAATTCCAATTCTATAGATTTGATATAATTAAGTTTAACGGAAGTATCTCCATTAAGAGTTTCCTCAATTGAATCTGAAATTTCACTGTATGATAATCCCTTTTTCAAACCAATTACAGTTTTTACATACAAGTCATTTAATGTGTTTTTTAAACTCGTCACATCCTCTTTTCTACTTAAATCACCATGTCCAGGAATTAGGATAGTATTTTCATCACATAATAGTTCTAACATACCCAAAAGGTCGATTAACCCTTTTATTGAGCCCCCATTATTTAAATCAACATAGGGATAACCATACCTTACAAATGCGTCTCCTGTATGTATAATATTGTTGTTTTTAAATACTACAACACTATCCCCATCTGTATGAGCTTTACCAAAATTGTATAATTCAATTTCTTCATCGCCTTGTGTTAGGGTCATTTTACTCTCATAAGTAAATACAGGTAATGAGGCATCATTATATTTAGGCTGGACAAAATCTTTAATAAAACTGTATATTCCACCATATAGTTCCGCATCTTCCATCATTCTTTTTTTTGCGTTTTGATGGGATACAATTGGAATCCCTTGTTTACCAAAAGCTCTATTGCCATCAGAATGGTCGTGATGAAAATGAGTATTGATGATAAATTTGATTGGTTTGTCAGTAATTTCTCTTAAAGAAGCCATAAGAATATCTTCAATGATTTCATATGAATTGTCAATTAAAACAACCTCCTTATCATTTATAAAGACTCCTACATTTCCACCGCCCCCTACAAGCATATAAAATTGAGCGTTAATTTTTTCAATTTTGAAATAGGTTACTTCTTCTTTTACCTTGTTTATCGTATTGTTGTATTGTGAGAGGTCGGATTTTTGAGAAAAAGCAATAATAGGTACTATTACTATAAGGAGAGAGACTATTTGATTTTTCATTTTAATTGATTTATGATTAATAACATCCCTAAAATATAGAGAATTGGTATAAAAGAAAAACCCTCCACTGGGGAGGGTTTGTTTCTATCTTGTTATAGTTTTATTTTAAAACCTTATAACCGTTGTTATAGCGAACGTTTGAATATAATCTACCTTCCCCCTGGATTCTATGTATTCTTTGAAAGCTTTAGTCTTTTGAATTTTTCTTAAAGTAACTTGAACATCATTGTCATTTTCACCAGAAACAACAAGTGCATGAGTTGCCCCTGAAGCACCACCAACTTCATAACTGATTAATCCAATTCTTCTGTCCCCAAGAATACTTTTTGCCTCTTTAACATTTTTATTCCATGCTTTTAAAAATTTCTCAGGTTCATGAACTCTTACATCATAAACTCTTGCAGTCTTATTTTTTTCTCGATCCCCATCGCTAAAGTTTATGATTGACCCCATAGCACTATCAATGGAATTTGGATGAGTGTATCTATTCATCCTTTCACGATAAAGACTCCATTCATCTTCGGTTCTTTCCCTCTCGGTACCCCAATTTTCTGGATCACCATATACAACTATTCTGTGGGTAACTCCATTTTTAAAACGAACTCCCTGAAGTAAAATTCCTGCCCCTGGTTTCCACTTTTCTCCTTGGACAAAGTCAGTAAAAGTTTTGACAACAGCCTCTTCATATCCTCTTTTGACATTGAGATTATAAAAACGAACTGAAGTTTGAGCTAAAACTCCAAAGCTTAGAAATAAGCTTAATACAAAAAATATTTTTTTCATTTTAATTGATTTATGGTTAATACTACCTCTAATATATAGAGAATTGGTGTAAAAGAAAAACCCTCCGTTTGGGAGGGTTTAAAAAGATGAAACTCAGAAATTATTATTCTGGCATAACAACAGTGTCAATTACATGAATAACTCCGTTAGACCCCATTACATCTGTTGCAACGATTTCACTATAATTTCCCTTACTATCCATCAACCATATTTTTCCGTCTTTTTGCATGACCGTTAATGATTGATTATTGAGTGCTTTTACTACCACTTTTCCTCCACCGTCAGTAAGAGCTTTTACGACATCTGAAGCGTTTAATTGTCCCGAAACTACATGGTACGTTAAAATACTTGCCAATGCTTCTTTGTTAGCTGGTTCTAGTAATGAACCCAACGTCTTTGAGTCTATTTTTGAAAAAGCATCATTTGTCGGTGCAAAAACGGTAAAAGGACCATCAGATTGTAAAGCTGCTACTAAGTCGGCTGCTTTTAAGGCGGTTACTAAAGTCGAGAAATTTTCATTTCCAACAGCTACATCTACAATTGTCCCTTGAGCAAGGGTTCGGTTACTCATCAATAAACACAGCAATACAAATAATAGTGAATTTAATTTTTTCATGATTGTTTTTTAAGTTAAACACAATGGTACAAAAGCAAATTCATTTTGTTTAGTTTTTTTAATTAAATATTAAACAAAATACATTTATAGGTATAATTGACTCCTAAAACCACTACACAAGAATATCAGGATATAGTTATGATATCAATCGATTAGAGAGGATTTGGATTGTGTCCATCGGTGTAAAAGGAAAATCCTCCACTTGAGTAGATATTTTTATTCCAAAAAATAGTTCGCCAGATTTAATCGAATAATTATGTACATTATCTTAATCCATTTATGTCATACTTTGACATAAAATTCCAGATTAATTCAGAAGTATTTCGACCTCGAAAAGTTGAGCTAAACCAAACATGATCTCCTCCTATGAATTTATAATGCTCAACAGAAACTGAGCTATCTCCTTGGTCATAGATATAATGTTCAACTGACATTCCTCCGCTATTGTCATTACTTACAGTTGGAGATGTAATAGTTTTGTTAAAATTAATCCAATAGTCTAATGTGCTTTGTACAGAACTCCAATCACTACTCCCATTATATGGAAGAACACCATCATAGGTTCCATGAAGATGTACTACTGGCATGGGATGGCTTGTGGAGCCTATACAATCTAACATAGCTCCTGAGACAGATGCTACTGCAGCAATTAAATCACTTTTATAGTTCGCAAGTCCATACACCATCATACCACCGTTAGAGTATCCTGCAGCATAAACTCTTTCTAAATCTACGTTATATTGCGACGAAATCACACTAATAATTGATTCAACAAAACCAAAATCATCAACATCACTTTTATTATCTCCTTCAGTTGGACAAGCATTCCAATGAGACGAACCATTTAAACAACTTCCTTGCGGATAGACTAAAATAAATGTGTTTGATTCTGAAACTGTTCGCATATCAGCATTATTGATAAAGTCACTTGCACTTTCACCAAAACCGTGGAAGTTTAGCACTAAAGGAATAGTTGATACTCCATCGTATGAATCAGGGATATATAATATATATTCTCTGCTTTCCCCGTTAAGAAATATGGATTGAATCTCAGTATTTGAATAGCAAGACTCTAAATTTTTTTCAGCACTCTCTTTTTTAGCAGAGCAACTGTATAGGATTAGGAATGCTGTTAGGGCAAATGCCAAAAGGCGGGGTATTCTTTTCATGTAAACAATATATAGAGAATGGATTACATATCAAATCTAATATCCCTGTTCTAATAGAAAAATTATTTTCTAAAACCCATGCCCCTGTGTTTGGATTAGGAATGTCATAGAAGCTCTATCATTTGATTATTCGAAACACCCCATTAATTTTAATTTAATACTGCATTAATACTGCATGCTAATTTTCAATCATTAATCATTGAGTTTTTATTGATAAACTATTATAGTTTTGGCTAGTGAAGAGAAAATATAAAAGTGAGTTTCAAAGAAAGATTCAATCGGACCAATCCTAGATTTTTAGAAATCCTGTTAAGGAAATACCCCAATCTAACCCAAAGGGAGATTTCTATTTGCATGTTTCTTAAACTTAATTATTCTAGTGCAGATATTTCTAAAGAGCTTGACATTACATTATCTAGTGTTGATACCTATCGATATAACATTAGAAAGAAAATTAGAGTAGAAAAAAAAACATCACTTGTGAGTCATTTAAATACAATTGATTAGATGTTAAATAGATTTTCTAAATATTATTTTTTTTCTTTTTGGATTCTAGTACTTGGCACTCTGCATTCCCAATATGATACCACACATTATATTCCTTATCTCACAGATTTAACTGGTCGAAGTAAGATGGCTAATCTTGAGAATCAATCTGTATTTAATGGGGCATATTTCATGTTTTCTACTTTTGAAGCCGGTAACACTAATGTTAAAGTATACAGAAGAAACGCCTCAGGAACAGGGTGGGATTCATCGCCTATTCTAAACAGAAATATTAGTCCAGGGAGTCCATATACATGGTCGCCGGGTAATGCTAAAGTACAAGAGTTTTTCAGGTATGCAAAGTACAAGAAAAAAAAGCCAAAAATTAATCAATTGTACAATCAAAGTTGGTTAAAGACAGGCCACTATGGTCTCAAAATTGTAGCTACTAGAAATATTTATGTGAGAACTGTTTTACAGCCTGATGCTAAAGCTGGAGGTTCAACAGAATATGGTAATGGAACTAATACACATGGCGCAGCATTTTCTTCAAAAGGCGTAGCTAGGGGTGCAGGTGTGGAATTCTATTCTGCACATTTTTATACTGAAGGCAAGAACAACGCAGCGGGTGATCAAGACTTTATTAGCGTTATGTCTTTAGAAGATGGCAACAACGTAGTGCTTAATTCTACTAAAGCCTGGTATACACCAACTGGTTTAGCCAGTAACAAAACTATTACGTTGAACGAGGGAGAGAGCTTAATTTTCAAAAGATCATGGATTGGAAATAATAATTCCTTAGGAACTAGGGTTTTTTCATCTAATGACAAAGAAATGGTAGTCACCTCCGGTAGTTGGGGAGGTAGACTACTAGATGGTTCCGTGAATGCACAAGATATAGGTATTGAACAGCTAGTGCCTGTTAAAGCTTTAGGTAAAAAATACCTAATGAGTCGATCAAAAACACCTGTTAACACAACTTCATACAGGCAAGGAATAGTTGTTGTTGCAGTAGAAGAAGGAACTACGTCTTATACTTTTAATGGAACTTCCTATAATTTAAATAAAGGAGGAGTTCGATTTCATCATATACCCGGATTTAATTCTACTACGACTAGTAATCCTTATGCAGTATTATCAGATAAAAAACTACTAGTTACTCATCAAACTTTTGCTAATCCAGATTCGGGAAAAACCAACCAATTTGGCATGACTATTCTTGGCCCAATATATAATAGTTATACTTCTCCAGGTTATAACAAGATAAGTTTAGCAGGTGGATATTATGAACATGCGCTATGGAATACTGAAAATGAGTATTTAGCAATATATTATATGACTAATGCCTCAGATGCTGAGCTTAATTCTCTTGCCTCTGGAAAAGTTAAATTTCAGGGGACAACTCTAAACCCAATCTCATCATTTAATTCTGCTGGAAGCAAAACTATAGATGGAGAAACATGGAAAATTAGATATAGAGAGACTACCAATCCTCATAATAATTTTACTAATGAATCATTTTTTGACTTTAGTACTATTGATAAGCCTGTTTATGTTTGGTGGCAAGTAGGTTTCAAACTTCAAGGTAATATCTCCTCCATTTCGCCTTATCAAGTCGGCGGTTGTGATGTCCCAACTATCACCCAGCAGCCCTCAATAACTCCAAATAACGCTAATGAAGGAACTAATTCTCAGCTTAGAGTAACCACATCACCTTCCTCTAATGTAAGCTACACCTGGCAAATAAGTCCTAATGGCAGTTCTTGGGAAGATTTATCCAGTGGAGCTGTAAGTGGAACGACCTTCTCATCTCCAACTGCAGCAACAGTAAACCTAACGGGACTCAGTTTAGATTTAGATGATTATCAGTTTAGAGTTATCGTCGAAAATGCAACAGATGCAAGCTGCGTGGTAACTTCAACTTCAGTTACCCTAAATGTGAATTGTACAAATCCAACAATAACGGGACAGCCCTCAGATGTTAATGTTGCCCCTGGAACTGCTACTTCATTTACAGTTACGGGAACCCATGCAAATGGAGTCAAATACAGATGGTATATTTCAACAAACGGTGGGAGCTCATATACAGCCTTGGGAGGTGGCCCAAGCAATATCTCTTCTCAAACAATTAGTAATCCTGGTTTATCAAATGACGGTTGGAAGTATAAAGCGAGGGTGTATAATAGTAAAGACACTTCGTGTTATGTTGAATCCAATATAGCTACACTAAATGTTGCAGCAGCCAATGATTGCCCTGTATATAATCCAATTACATTAGCTCCAGGACTAAAAGAGGATAGAGATGATATAGTTATTAACCTTAATAGTTTTGTAACCGATGCTGATTCAGATACTGTTTCCTTTACTAATATCAGCTCAAATAACACAACTCTTGTAGCAGCAACGCTTTCTGGGACGGCTTCTTTAGTTCTTAGTTTTCAAGAAAATCAATCCGGCGCTGCCCAAATATCATTTGATTATACTGACGGAAATTCTGGCTGTGATAATACAGCTACCTTTAATGTTAATATTCAACCAGTAAACGATTGTCCAACAGTAAATACCTCTTTAAGTGATATTTCAGCCACATGGAATAGTGATGATCAAACAATTTCACTAAGCACTCTATTTAATGATCTAGACACAACAGACTTAACTTACACAGTTACCAATACTGATAACTCAATTATTACCACCACGATTTCAGGGACTAACCTTATAATTGACTATTTAGATAACCAGTATGGTACAGTAACTGTTACGGTAGGAGTTGATCAAATAGGTTCAGTTTCTAACGGTTCGTCAGTATCCGCATGTACAGTAAGTGATACATTTGTAATTACAGTTATAAAACCTAATCAAGAGCCCTCGTTTACCAAAGGACCAAATATTACCCTTTGTGAAAATAGTGGTGCTTATACTGCCACTGGATGGGCTACAAATATTGACGATGGAGATTCAGGCACACAAAATGTAAGTTTTGAAATTATTTCCAATAACAACCCAGCCATTTTTGATGTTCAACCTCAAATTAGTGCTACGGGCACTCTTACTTTTACTTTAAAAGCAAACAGAAGCGGAAACGTATCACTTCTAGCAAGGATAGAAGATGACGGAGGAACTGCTAATGGAGGTGATAATCAAAGTGATCCACAAAATTTTTCTATCAATGTTAATCAAGAGGATAATCCAGATTTTAATTTTCAAGTATCCGGGAGTACAATTACTGAAATCTGTGAGGATGATTCTAGATCTATAGATCTTATTGTATACGGCACATTAACTCAAGGTACTTTCACGGTTTCACCTTCGGGAATAATGTCATTTACCTATGTAAACCCTTCTAGATATAATTTTACGGTAAATTCAACGGGAACAGCAACCATTACCTTTACAACTAATGGAACTTGTCCTGGGACAGTGACTAAAACTATAACTTTAAGCGCAGCTGAAGATCCATCATTTTCTTATTCAGCAGCCACTTTTTGTGCTAGCGATGCTGATCCTTCGGCGACATTAACAACAAGTGGTGGAACATTTAGCTCTTCAGCAGGACTTGTCTTTAATGACACAAGTTCTGGAACAATTGATCTTGACGGATCAACACCTGGAAGCTATACTGTAACCTACACCACCTCAGGGCTTTGTGCAACAGCAACTAGTACACTTATTACTATTCAGGATGACGATGTTTCTTTTACTTATGACTCTGCGAGTTATAGTAAATCTTGTAGTGATCCAACACCAACAATCACAGGGATTTCTGGAGGAACATTTACAGCCTCTCCTGCTGGTCTTACGTTTATCAACACTTCAACTGGGGAAATTGATTTAAGCGCCACATCTGCGGGAACTTACACTGTTTCTTATACTACTTCTGGAGTATGTAGCAACACTAGCTCTTTTGAAGTAACCATAACTGCTTCATTGAATGCTGATTTTAGTTATCCTAGCACTCCATATTGTTCTTCTTCAGCTAATGTTACCCCAACAATTACGGGTCAGGCGGGTGGAAGTTTTACTGTGCCTGCGGGGCTCACAATTGTAAGTAGTAGCACAGGAGAGATAGATATTTCTGCATCTACTCCGGGAAGCTATACAGTGAGCTACACAGTAATAGAGTGCGGCTCAAGTATTACAGCCACAACTACACTTGAAATATCAGCTTCTGTAACTGCGACAATTGCATATGGTTCAGCCACCTATAGTGACAACGATGCTGATCCAACCCCTACAATAACTGGACATGTTACAGGAACCTTTACCGCTTCTCCCACAGGGCTCTCATTTACAAGTACCTCAACTGGAGAAATTGATATTAGTGCATCCACTCTTGGCACCTATGAAATTACTTATACCCCATCAGCAACCTGTTCAATACCTGTTACTACAACACTTAAAATTCAAGGGTGTCCTTATGTAGAAAATCCTATTGGTTATCCTCTTACTATTCCTTCTTCCCAAATTGCTTTTTATGAGTTTGAGGGCAATGGAGATAACTCTGTTTCTGGAAGTTACGATTTAACTGTAACTGGGGGTGCAACATATGAAAACCAGCAATCACAGGGTGTGAGTTCTACCTTCAAAGGACAGTCTATTTTATTTAAACAAGCGGGGCATTACGCTTCAGTTGATTTTAATCAGGCTTTTTCTAGTGCCTCAGGACTCACGGTTAGCACGTGGATTAAAATAAAAGAAATAAATCCAGGATTTAACGGGTCAGGCTATAATTATATGGACCTTGTTTGGTGGGCTAATGCAAATGCTAAAAGCGGTATATCTTCCAATCCAAAACTAAGAACATTTGTTTCCTTAAGAAGTTCTTCTACTTCAAGAACAATTCATTTAAATGGAGATGCACCGGGAAATGACATCAGGATAACAAATGATGAAGATGCCATAAACAAGACGCTTCTTGATACTGAAAATAAGTGGCATAATCTAGCATATACCATTGATTTTAACAATCAAGAAGCAAGATTATATATTGATGGTGAGTTATATGGTAATTCAAAATTTACAGGAGATTATAGTACTACAGACTTTCTATTTTTTGGGGATTATACAGCCCCAAATAACGAGTTCATGTATGATGAAATGAGAGTATTTGACAGTGCTCTTACAAGTAAAGAAATACGAAATATTGCTCATACCTCACAGCACCAAAGAAGTACAACCGCAACCCCTCAGACCGACCCAACTTTTGATCTTTCAAATGTATTTACAGATCCTAACTCTAACGATACATTAACATACATAGCATCTGTAACCTATGAGTCAGAAAATGGTTTAGCCTCTGTAAGTATATCTAGTTCAACACTAACTGTTGACATAAACGATGCTTCAGAAGGCGGAAATGCAGTTATTGAGGTAACGGCATCTGACGGTACCTGCTCCTCTACCCATACATTTAACCTAATCG
>Ga0209716_1000013_pt1 | contig 169392 bp, 140 predicted proteins | sample COGITO_mtgs_1205_FD_184811 | JGI IMG/M metagenome (GOLD analysis project Ga0209716, IMG submission 184811) | Pelagic marine microbial communities from North Sea - COGITO_mtgs_120531 (SPAdes) (version 2) | ecosystem: Environmental > Aquatic > Marine > Epipelagic ... | reverse complement strand
AGAGTTGACCCGTATTTTTGTATTTTATTCAAGTTCATTCACCGCCCTCCGCTCCCCATCGGTAGGCACCGGTGTTCAATGGGTTCAAATGTCGAAGAGGTTTGGGTGAGGCTGGTGAAGAAATGTCTGCGGCACGAAAAGCAATCACGTTCCTCTGTTTGAGCATAATGGTCCTGCCAACCTTGGCAATGGCTGTACCCGTTTCCGAAACATCAGAACAACCCGTCGAAGAAGGCTGGTGGGTCGAAACAACGGTCGACAGAAACGGTAACGGTATCGGTGATATGATCGAAGTCCACAAAGATAGCCCTTACTTCCTTGACCAAGACAACACCTTGCCACTCATCATCGACTTTGACCATACCCCGGGAAGCGAAGAAATCGCAATGCTTGAGCGTGAAATTGATTATGTCCATGAATGGACTTTGGACCGCATTGATGCATTGGCAGGTCGCGTACCCGTGGACAGAATCCTCGATGCGTCCATCCTCCCTGGTGTCGTTATGCTTGAACTCGACGGCCTTCTCTCTGTGACCAATGGAGATGCAGCAGTCCTCCATGGTGTCGATACAGTATGGGCAGATACGGGATACGACGGCTCTGGTACTGCAGTTGCCATTATCGATACCGGTATTGACGGTGCTCACTCAAGTCTCGACGACCTCGACGATGACCCAACGACCAACGACCCCAAAGTCGTCGCCTTCTACGACCCGGTTAACAATCCAAGCCTCGTGAACGGAACAGAAGTATTCCCATACGACGACCAAGGACACGGCTCTCACTGTGCTGGAACTACTGCTGGAACTGGAGCGCCAAATTACGACCATATTGGCATGGCTCCGCAAGCCTTCCTCGTTGGTGTGAAAGTTCTGGATGCAGCAGGCTCCGGCTCCTTTGCCACCGTTATGGCGGGCATGGAATGGACAGTTGACCACCGTTACGAATACAACATTCGAGCAGCTTCAATGTCTCTCGGCGGGTTTGGACTTATCGAATGGACCTCATCCGAAGAAGACAGCGTAAATCGAATGGCCAATGAAATGGTTTACAACGACATTTCGTTGTTCATTGCTGCAGGGAACTCTGCTGGCCGAGGTACCATCGGGACACCTGGAAGTGCGGAAGATGCAATTACCGTTGGAGCACTTGACAAAGACTCCAGCATTGCCATCTATTCGAGTCAAGGCCCAACTGAAGAAAACCGAGTTAAGCCCAATGTCGCTTATGTTGGTTCAAACGTCATGTCTGTTCAATACAACTCTGGCGACCAGTACACCGATAAGTCGGGCACATCTATGGCGACCCCGGGTGCAGCAGGTGTTGCTGCTTTAATGCTCCAAGCGAATCCGGATTTGACGCCGTTTGAAGTTCGAAACATCATGCAAGAAACTGCTGAATACCGTGCTTGTACTTACATGGGCGATGCAGCAGGAATCGATGGTTGCGACGATAATGACGCTCAACACTTGGTGACCAAGAACCGACAAAACAACGTCTACGGTCACGGAGAAGTTCGTGCGCTTGATGCAGTCTATGAGGCTGCAGAACGAGACTATGCCTTTGATTCGTCTATGGAAGTCACACTTTCGACTGAAAACGGTGCCGATAGCCGTATCCACATGTTCCCAAATGAAGTCCTTTCTTATTCAGCAACCGGAGATGTGGACACCATTCAATGGCGTAGTAACCACCTGCGAGATGACTGGTCGAACGTTCACAGTTTTGGTTACGGCGATACTTCAGGAACATTAACTGCAATCGACATTATCCACCAACTGGAACACCTACCGGGAATCGATTTGGAAGGAAACCATACGATTTCAATGCGCGGAATCAAAGCAAACGACACCGGTGGCCACACTTCTTCACCGTTGATTACTGCCAACATCATGCTTATGGATACAGCATCTGCGTTTGAAACCCAATCTTCAGACACGGGTGTTTCCAGTACCTCAATGCTTCTTGGGTTGGGTGCTTTCGTTGTTCTTTTCCTGATTGTTCTTCTGGTCATCAACGTCATTACAAACAAAGAGGAAGGCACTCTTGCCGGCATTGATTTCAACGCTCTTGGCGATCAAGAAATGAGTGATGTCATTACCCAACAAGTGGATGATGAAGAAAAATCATTGTAGCGATTTTTCCGTTCAAGCCGGAGATGAACTCAAAAGATAGAACGAAGTGGTTGGCGCATGCGCTGGCCGAAAGACCCTCAAGGTGATGGTCACCCTCGTATCAACCGAATCTATCGTTGGGTTCGTCGTATGTCGAGGTCACTCGTCAGTATTTGGTTTCGAGAAATCAACATTGTCGATGACGAAAACCTTCCTCAAGAAGGTGGAATTATTTTCATTGCCTGGCACCCGAGTGGTCTCATTGACCCCATGCTGATGCACGCATCGCTCCCCGGGCGATTATCGATGATTGCCAAACATACGCTGTTCAAGGTTCCACTTCTTGGACGACTCATCCGTGGCGCAGGCGCAGTTCCGATCGAAAGGGCACAAGATTCTGATGATGTTGATGGAGCGAAGTCACGAAACAAAAACCAGTTGGACAGTGTGGCTTCTATTGTCGCTGAAGGAGGCCGTCTTATTATTTTCCCAGAGGGTACAACGCACACAGAATCATCCGTCAAGCGCGCTCGCTCGGGTGCTGCTCGAATCTTACTCGCTGCACGAAGAAAAGCTCATGCCAACGGCCGTTCCGAACCACAACTGGTGCCGATAGGGTTGCATTACTCTGAATCTCACACTTTCCGTGAAAGGGCTGCAGTCATCGTGGAGAGGGTCATGAAATTTGCACCGATCCCCTCTTTGGTTGAGGATCCCGATGAACAGGATACAATCGACAGAGAATGGGTCACGGAGGTCACCAATTCAATTGGTGTGGAATTGAACCGTGCCAGCCTCTCAAAGACGACTTGGAGGGAGCGAACGCTGATTTGGAAAGGCAGAAGTTTGGCCTATGCTGAAAAAGCACGTCAATCGGGCGGTAAATTGGTCAAACCAAGTTATGCGGAATCCGTGATGGGTGCGCGAAGAGTCCGTGCGGGCTGGGAATACCTTGCTGAACACGATCCGTCCCTCACTGGCAAATTGGTTGAAGATTGCGAGCATCATTTTGAGCAACTCGAAGAACGAAACATTACACCGATTGATGTCGATGCCCGTCCGGAACATTTGACCCGTAAAGATTCAGCAAAAATCATGTTGTCTTGGCTGTGGGCGGGAGTTTGGATGCTTGGGCTCATTACCTGGAGCGCTGTTTTTGGAAATCTCGTCCCTTATCGTGCCAACGCTACGGCGGTAAAAATCATGAAAAAACGAGGGGCTGACCAGTCCATCATTGGAACTCTCAAGGTGCTGACTGCGGTTATTTTCTTCCCCCTATGGTGGATAGTTGCATCTGCTGCTCTCACATGGATGCTTCTTGCGACTGCAAGTCCAGTGAACGAGATTCTTGTCAAGCATTGGTTGTTGGAATTGTTAACATTCCTTCCCTCTTTACTGGTGTTCTCACTCCTGTTTATGTGGTGGCCGACATCCGCCAAACTGCACTTGCGATTATACGCTCGATTGGTTATCAGTTCACGGGCTATGCGCAGATGGAAAGCATGGAAAGACGATGAATACAAATGGGACTTGCTCGTCAAACAACAACGGCAGTTAGCTGGGCGTTTGGTCGGCTTAGGTGAAGGCCTCGTTCTTCCCGGTGACCCCGATTGGGTTGATCCTCCAGCCGGGAGTGATGACGTCGTCTCGGTCAAGAAACGCCCCACTCCAGCACCCGCCGTTCATTCCTGAGTTGTTACCTTAGCAACAGAAGCATACCCTATGTTGATATGCGGGGTCCACCACGTCGCCTTTGGCGACAGATTATGGTGGGTAGCGAACATATCGAAATGATACCAAGTCCAGCGAAAAACGTCTGGTCTGCAGAGGTCAACGGGACTCCAGTCGAAGTGCTGGTTCCATCCAATGCGGTTCTGCTCGATGTCTTGCGAGACAAGGTTGGAACTCTGGGTGTAAAGCGAGGTTGTGACCTCGGAACCTGTGGCTGCTGTACCGTGATGATAGATGGCAATCCTCGTCTATCCTGTCTGTGCCTTGCTGGACAGGTTGAAGGCTCAGTAATTACGACAGTCGAAGGGCTTGCCCACGGCGCTCATCTCGCTCCGATTCAGACTTGTTTTGCAGAACATGGAGGCTCACAGTGCGGGTTTTGTACGCCTGGTTTCCTCATCTCTGCTCAGGCTTTACTGAACGAAAACGATTCACCGACCGATAAAGAAATTGCTTGTGCCATTGAAGGCAATCTCTGCCGATGCACAGGATACCAACAAATCATTGATTCAATCCAAGGCGCAGCCGCCATTCATCGAGGTGAAGTTGAGGCTGCGACGCCTGCAAGCGACCCACATCCAGACCCTCACCCAGAGGGTCCTGAAGAACCCAATATGCCTCCAGGCCACGCTCGGTGATGATGATGTCAGGAGGATATCGTCAACAACCCGGTGGCTCAGGCCCAACGACTCGAAAGGACGGCAAGCGCGTTGCGGGTAAGCAATCGTTTCCTCCGCCCGGCTCCGGCGGTTCGCACCCTCGCATGAAACCACGAGATTTGGATTTCATTCCCGAGTCCGTCGGTGGGAATGAGGAACAACCAGCTGGCTCACACATACACGACCGTGCCCGCACCGGTACAACCGTTGGAAAAGAAATCCCTCTGGTTGACTCGAATGCCAAAGTCACAGGACAAGCATGGTACGGTGACGATGTTCGTTTGCCAAATGAAATCATTGGCAAGATTCTTCGCTCCCCGCATCATTATGCCAGGATTAAGTCGATTGACACCTCTCGTGTTGAGGCTCTGCCCGGAGTATTGGCCGTTGCCACCGGAGAAGATTCACCTCACCGCTTCGGAGTATTGCCGGTGACCAAAGACGAGCACGCAATGGCTGTTGAGAAAGTCCGCCACGTTGGAGATCTCGTCGCTTGTGTTGCTGCAGTTGATGAAGCAACGGCACTTGAGGCACTCAATTTATTCGATGTGGAATGGGAAGTTCTTGAACCTGTATTCGATCCCAAAAAGGGCCTTGAAGATGCAGATGAACCTATTCACTGGAGAGGCAAGTACCATTTGTCGAAAACCAATGTGCAGAAGCGAGTGTTCCAAGAGTTTGGCGACCGTTCTCTGGTCGAGAAGCCGCACGCTGAATCCCATGGGAAATGGAGTATGGCAGGTGTCCATCATGGATTCACCGAACCTCACGCAGTTGTCGCTCATTGGGGGCCCAATGGACGGCTTCAACTCTACACGCCACAACAAGTCCCTCATTACACGCATCGAGCTCTTTCGACCGTTCTTGACGTCCCAATGCACCAAATCAACGTTATACGCACTTTTGTTGGTGGAGGGTTTGGTGGGAAATCCGACCCGTTCCCTCACGAGATGTGTGCGGCAATCCTTGCTCGTAAAGCGGGACGACCTGTTCGAATTACTTTTGACCGTGAAGAGGTCTATTGGATTAACAGAGGCCGCCACCCCAGCCATATCGAAGTGAAGATGACTGCAGACGATGATGCGCGAATTTCAGGCTTTGATATCGATGCTCTGATTGACGGAGGTGGATTTGCTTCCTTCGGACACGTCACTTCATACTACAACGGTGTATTAGCCACCGCACCTTACGAATTGGGTTCTTTCCACTATACTGGAGCTCGAGTTTGGACCAACAAACCTGCATCGGGTGCAATGCGTGGGCACGGCGCAGTGAACACCCGATGTGCGGTTGAAGTCGGACTTGATGAAATGGCTGAAACCATGCAGGTCGACCCAATTGATTTGCGACTTGCCAACCTTCTCCCCCCACACAGCAGAACAATCAGTGGTTTCCGAATAACTTCGAACGGTATGCGAGAGGCTTTGGAAAAAGTTCGTGAAGGTTCGAATTGGGATGAAAAGTTCCGCCAAATGCCACTCGGAAAAGGAATCGGCATAGGTTGTGGTTTCTTCATCTCCGGCTCTGGGCTCCCTATCCATTGGGACCCGAATCGATTCCCGCACGCTACTGTCCATATCCAAGTCGATATGGATGGGGGCGTCACCGTTCATACCGGCGCTGCTGACATCGGACAGGGTTCGACTACAGCCGTTGCTCAAGTGGTATCAGAAGTACTGGCTTTACCTATTGAAATGATTCATGTCCGAAGCCATGAAAGCGACACATCTCCAGTGGACTTGGGCTCATACTCAAGCCGGGTGACGTTCATGAATGCCAATGCTGCAATTCGAGCAGCACTTGAGATTCGAGAGCAATTGCTCAACGCTGCTTGGGATATTCTTGGATACCACCCAGATAATTTGGTCCTCAACGATCGACGAATCTACTACAAGCACGACCCAGCAATTGGAGTTTCATACCTTAAGGCACTTCACAAGGCTCAGGAAGACAAGGGTTCGCTGATTGCCAGCGGCGCATACCGTTCTCCACCAATGGGTGGCGTTCACAAGGGTGCTGCAGCAGGCCTCGCCCCGGCGTACTCTTTCTCAGCCTATGTGGCTGAAGTTGATGTTGATGTCGAAACTGGAATCATCCGTTGTACCGATGTTTGGGCGGCTCACGATTGCGGCAAGGCACTCAATCCGATGGCCGTGAAAGGACAAATTATCGGTTCATGCCACATGGGACTTGGACAGGTATTGTCTGAGAAGATGGTCTATGGCCGTACTGGTCACTTACAGAATGCAAACCTTCTGGACTACAAGATTCCATCTGTGCATGAGATGCCGCATGTTGAGCCGATCATCATCGAATCATGTGACCCTGAGGGGCCTTTCGGCGCCAAGGAAGCAGGTGAAGGACCGCTTCTACCTATTTTACCCGCAGTTGTGAATGCAGTATACGATGCAATTGGTATCCGTTTGCGCGACTTACCGCTCACTCCGGATGTCGTTTTCAAAGGAATTGAAAAGACCCTCAAAAATACTGGTGTTGAAGACCCATTGGACCTTCCAAGCCCTCGTTTGACCCATGGTTCATTGCAACCAACACTTGTTGCACGTGCTCAAGAACATAAAATCCGTGACAAAGCCCGTCAACGAACCGAAGACACGAGCCCGTATGTGAACGGCGTTCTGTTTGGCTTTGACCCGACTATTCCTTTGGAAGACCAAGTTGAAGGATGGCGTACAGCCACCGAACCGGACCCTGAGCAATTGGCTGAACTTGGCCTTGCAGGCAGGGCTTGGTTGAAAAAAGAACAGCGAGAAATGGGGGGTGAAAACTGATGCTTATGCCACCGTTTGTTTTGCACAATCCAACGACGGTTGAGGAGGCTTGCGCACTGGCTGGCTCTCTCATGGAAAAGGGTGAAGAATTTGATTGGGTTGCCGGAGGTACCGACCTGCTACCGAATTACAAATGGCACTTGAATCCAAAACCTCACGTTATATCTCTCGCTCGAATTGAAGGTGTAGATACTTTATCGTTGCAAGAAATTGGGTGCATGGCACGACTTGCAGACCTTACCACTGAAAACGGAATACATCCCTTGGTTGTTGAAGCAGCGAGTAAAGTCGCCTCTTCGTTGATTCGAAGGAATGCTACGTTGGGTGGTAATTTATGCCTTGACACACGTTGTTTCTGGTACAATCAAGGCGAAGACTGGCGGCGTTCTATTGACTGGTGCCACAAAGCAGACTGCGGTACAGGTGCTGATTGTCGGGTTATTCCGAATCAAAACACATTGTGTGTGGCAACCTATCAAGGCGACATCGCACCTACGCTTATGGTGCTGGATGCTGAAGTCCACCTTATCGGCCCCAATGGATTGCGTACGATGCCTTTGCAAGAGTTTTACCAACTTGATGGAATGAAGAAGAATGTTCTCGAAAAGGGTGAGTTTTTACTCAAAATCACCATTTCTGACGAAGGCGCATCCCGAACTGGCTCTTATCAAAAACTGCGAGTCCGTGACACTTGGGATTTCCCTGAAGCGGGCGTTGCTGCGTCATGGATTCCAGGGGATGCATCTTCTCTCAAAGTGGCCACCACAGCCCTTGAATCCATTCCCCGATGCCACCCAGATGAAGTAGCTTCGGTTCTCGAAACAGAATGGGATGGAATGAATTCTGTCAAGACCTTGGCTGCTGAGATTCGAAAGAGTGTCAAACCAGTAAACAACACCTCTCTTCCGCCCCGCTACCGTAAATCAATGGTTCGAGTGCTGACCAAACGTGCGGTTGAAAAAATGCTTGAATGAAGTGATACTATGGGGGAAAAGACCGTCGCATTTCTCACGACTTTCCTTTTGGGATTGTCTGTGTGCAGCGGTTTTTCTGTTCAAGCGCAATCACCCATTGATGGACCATCATGGACAATCGGTTGGGCAACCAATATGGATTCGACCTTCGTAGTAGACATGGATATTGATTGGGATGCTGAAGGCGAAGTTGTCGTCTATGTCGAAAACAACGCAATGACGCAACTGGAACTTTCGCTTGAGTACGAGTTTGATACTTGGGTGCCGTTCACTTTTTCTGGCCCTGAGACTTTCTCAGTCGCCGCAAACGGTAACGAAACATTCACGATTGAGTTTGATTCTGTTGATGACGATGCTGCGCGCGAATACAATCCGAATAACGATTCGACCCTAACGATTACCGCAGAACAGAAAGTTGGCGACACAACAGCCAGTTCTCAAGAATTAGATGGTGATTTTAGTGTTCCAAAAATCTTTGATCTTAGGCCTTCAGTCACTCTTCCCGAGGAACAATTATTCTCAGGCTCATCCATTGAACTCTCAGCCCAAATCATCAACAATGGTAACACGAAAGATGCCATTAAAGAGGCCACAGTTCAGTTTAGGAGTTGCCCTCATTTGACCATGGTGGGTGTTGAAGAACTTTCCAATACCGTGGTAGATCCTACCGGCGCCCAAAACGGCAAGGACACGTTTGTTACCCTTACACTTGAAGCCTCGAGCAGTCAACAAACTCGAGTCTGTGAAGTAACGCTTTCCCTTGAATCCGAAGGCGACGAAGCCTCACGCAGTGCAACTTTTGACGTGGACGTGAAGGCATCAGAGTCGGAGCAAGATGATTCCCCATCCAACGACGATGACCGGGATGAGGATGAAGCGATATTGACTGAAGAATCCAATTCCGTACCTTGGGTTGGCGGCTTGGAGTTGCTGATTCTGCTCGGATTGGTTTCTGTACTTCGCAAACAGCGGTAAAACACTATTTCTCCCGTTTTTCTGTTATTTTTAGCATTTTTGCGGTATTTTCAACGAATCGAAGAACCTTAAGATAACGCTTTTTCCTCTCCTATTAACCTGTGGCTTCAAATCATGCATGAACAAGCATTAAGTGTGGAGCGATGTTCCGACGGTTGTTTATACCGTTGAGACTACGGCAATCGCACAAGGGGGGATAGAAATAGCAGAAGAAGATTCCAGCAAAATTTCTATTGAAACTTGGCTGAAAGTTGGCTTTGTTTCTTCGCTGTTTTTGTCGATTCTTATTGTCACAGCAGTCAGTTGGAATAAGACAACGGTCCTTTCCCCATACAACAATGCTACAGACGAGTATTCAATGCAACAGTTGACTGAAATGAGAGATGTCCTTGAGGACAAAGACTACAGTATTGCGAACACCATGTCGACGCCAATGCTCGTCAACGACTGGAACGACCCTCATCGTACAATGCTGATCATCGCAGGTCCTGAAAAGCCATTCGATGCCGCAGAAGCATCAGCTCTTCATAACTTCGTCACCGAAAAAGGAGGTAAGGTCATCTTGGCTGCAAGTTCAACCAACGCACAACTTGTGGCGGAGGAATTTGGTGTGAAATACTTCGACGCACCCGTCTATGACGACCAACGCTATTACGAAGTCGAAGACTCAGTCGGAGTGATTCAACCTGCAGATTACCGTCGTCTTTGGTCCGCCGCTAGCGTGAACCAAAACATCAGCGATATGGGCGATGAAAAACTCATACCATGTTCGGATGAAGCAGTTTCAAGCGCACAAGTGGACAACTGTCGAATGCCAGTCCTTTTCCACCGACCTACTGCAATTCAAGTGCTCGATGAACAAACAGATTCGAACCGTGAAGTCAACATTCTTGCAGCAGCGTCAACATCAGCACGTGTTGCAAAGTACCCTGACAACATTGACAGCGACCTCAATCCAACCCTTGGAGAAGGGATGACAGGCCTCATTATCCGTATCGACTATCCAGTCAGCGACGTTCTTGATAAAAAGCCAAACAACGATATCGGTGAAGTCGATGTCACCGGTTCGATCGTTTTCGTATCCGATCACTCTGTTCTTGCGAACCACCTGTGGGATCAAGATTTGGCTGATGAGAACGGCTACCTCCAATGCACTTCTCCTGCCTACATCGAAAACGGCCACAACTGCTGGGACACAGACCCGAATGGCCTCTCTTCTGCTCAAGGTGAAACCGAATGGAGTGGTAACAGCAAATATTTCACCGCCTTGATTTACGACATGATGGAATTCGATAACGCTGAACTTTCAAACACCATCCGTCGCTCTCCTTCGGAACACTACGTCGTCTTTGATGAAAGCCGTCACGTATCGAGCGCTCTTGCATCTCCTTTTACCGAAGCCATGGGCGCTGTAGTTCTGTTAACCAGTGATGTTGTCCTCAAGTGGCTCATCATCCTCAACCTCTTTGCATTGCTTGCTATTGCCATCATGGTAGTTCCAGAAAAAGAGAACTGGCGCCATGTGTTTGACCTCACTCGATTCAGAGAACGTCCAAAGAAACTGGATTCTTCTCAATACCAAATCCGAACCAGGGAAGCGCTGCTTTCGAAGGTTCGGCAATTTAACGATTTGACGCGTGATGAATTCATGCGAAAAACCCCTGCGGAAATCATGCAAATGGTTCGAGACCCGCGCCTGGTTGAGCTCATCAGCTCCAGCCGTTCCTACTCCAACGAAGAATTGAGGGAAGTTATTCCTCACATACGTCGTTGGGGAAATTGATAATTGGAGGAAAATAGACATGCAACCCCCCGCCCCCCCAGCAGCCCCGCCCGCGCCAGCGCCAGCAGCTCCTGCGGCCCCAGCACCTGCAATGCCTGCACCAGCAGCGCCAATGCCTGCGGCACCTATGCCAGCAGCACCAGCGCCTATGCCAGCAGCGCCAGCAGCGCCAGCCCCAGCAGCGCCAGCACCGGCCGCTCCGGTTCAACCGAAGCACCAAACCAGCCCAGAAAACAAAGAGAAGTTGAAGGCCGTCGGTTCGATTGCAAGCGCAATCAGTGCCGAAGTCCAGAAAGTTATTATCGGTAAAGCACACGTTATCGATAACGTCTTGATCAACATCCTTTCCAACGGTAACCTTCTGTTCGAAGATTATCCAGGTCTGGCTAAGACACTGATGACCAACACGTTCGCTGATGCGCTCGGTTGCGATTTCAAGCGTGTTCAATTTACGCCTGACTTGCTCCCTGCAGACATCACCGGTACAAACATCTACGACGCAAAGAAGGGTGAATTTACCTTCAAGCCAGGACCATTGTTCTGTAACCTTCTTCTTGCTGACGAGATTAACCGTGCTCCTCCAAAGACCCAGGCTGCATTGCTTGAGGCTATGCAAGAGAAGCAAGTTACCATTGGTACAGTGACCCACAAACTCCCTGCACCGTTCATTGTTATGGCAACTCAAAACCCTGTCGAACAAGAAGGTACATACCCACTTCCTGAAGCACAACTTGACCGTTTCATGTTCAAGATGTCCGTTGGATACCCTGACCGTGCTGACGAAGATGAGATTCTTTCTCGTCGTATTTCTCGTGGAAAGGACGCAGTTGAAGTCGAAGTCATTACTCACCCAGAAATGGTGATTAACATGCAACAAGCATGTGAATTCGTCTACGTTGACCCTGCTCTGCGAATGTACATGGTCGAAGTTGTTTCCCGTACACGTGAAGACCCTCGTGTTTTGGTCGGCGCTTCTCCTCGTGGTTCCCAAGCATTGCTCAAGACCTCTCGTGCTGCTGCAGCACTTCGTGGTCGTGACTTCGTCACTCCTGATGATATCAAAGCGATTGCTGAACTTGCACTTGCACACCGAATTATTCTCAAGCCTGAGCATCAAATCAAGGGCCTTGAGTCCGGTGAAGTGATTCAAGCTATTCTACGAGAAGTTCCAGTCCCGACTGTTTGATTACAGTTCTAAACTGAATTTGAGGTGAATGTGATGTGGAGTCGTAAATCTGCAATGTTAGGTAGTTTGGCTATTGCCATGTATTTGCTCGGTCTTACCTTGCGAAACTCCCAACTTGTTACGATTGCAGTTGTCATCTTCGTCTTCTTGACCTGGGCTGCTCTTTTCGGCGGACACGCTGACGTCGCGGCCACAGGCCGACGCGCAGAAGAATGGTCGGGTGAAGAGGGTGCGGCGCTCAACAGCGTTACTGCAATGCGAAAAATGTCGAGTGCACGTATCTTTGAAGACGGTGAGTTAAACATCACGCTGAGGATGCAAAACCATTCATCTCTTGCTAAAATTTTGGAAGTTCGAGACCGTGTCCCTGAAGTAATGCGCATCAAAGACGGTGCAAATTACATTTTGATGGAACTTGGTCCCCGCCGTGAAACGTTGATTGAATACACCGTTGAATGCCCACTCCGAGGTTTCTACAGTGTTGGTCCTGTGGCTGTCAGGATTCAAGACCCGTTCGGATTGTTCCACAAGGAAAAAGAATTGCATGTCTACAATGATTTCCTTGTGTTCCCGAAGATGGAAGACCTCAAAGAGACGTTTGTGAAGTCCCGAGTTCCGAAGATTTTCACTGGTGCTGTTAACATTCGGCAACCTGGTCCGGGTTCGGAGTTTTATTCACTGCGTGAATATTTTGAAGGTGACTCGTTCCGTGCTATCAACTGGTCTGCATACGCTCGTTCAGGAAAACTCATGGTGAACGAACGAGAACGTGACGCAGTTTCTGATATCATCATTATTGTAGATTCACGATCTGTTGCTGAAACAGGACCAGTATCTCGCAATGCCTTGGTGTATTCAACCCGAGCTGCTGCATCTCTTGCGAAGTTCTTCCTCGGTCGACGTGACTCCGTTGGTGTCATCGTTTACGGTGATGAAGTTGTGAGTGTTGACCGAGACACAGGAAAGAAACAATTGTATGTGATTCTGACGAAACTTGCAGGCGCTGTCGCACGTGGGAACATCCCATTGCAAGTCGTTGTCAACAGAATCATGCCGCACATCAACAAGGGCAGTCCAATCATCTTCTTGTCGAATCTCGAAGATGACCCAACCATCGTCAATGCGTTGCGTGACTTCCGGGCTCGTGACTTTGACGTAACTGTATTAACTCCATCTTCGCTCGAGTTTGAATTCGATGCCCGACGCATTGACCGAACTGGATACGAAGTTATGAAAACTGAGCGCGACGTTCTCATCAGCGAACTTCGTGGACTTGGTGTCAATATTATGGATTGGGAGCCTGACATGCTCCTTTCAACCGCACTTGCTGGGGCAAGAGGATTCTGAGGTGAGAACATGACCGTATCACGACCATCCAGCGACACTGCTCACTTGTATGACGGTAAAACCGTTCGTTCATCTGCTCCTTCACGAAAGAAGGCTGCAGGACAAGTCGGTGCCGGGAGTGAAATTCCAAAGGACGCTATTCCAGATGTCGAAATTCCATCGTTCATCGAAAGCCTACTTGGTGGTCCTCTGGTTCCTAAAACGAAGTTCTTAGCACCTGATAAGATGGTTCAGAACCTTCAACTTGGTGTCTATGGCGTCCTGGTGGCATTGTCGTTGATGACCTACATCATTTCTCCTCCAGATGGTACAATCTGGTACATGCTAACAGGAAGCCTTGGAGTGGCAACAATTCTCCAACTGTGTCTCATTGCTGGTGCAACAGGCACCGGTTTTTGGGGTACTTTCCAGCGAGATGGACGGTTTACACTCGCCAGCAACCTCATGTTTATTCTCGCTATTCTACGCTTTGCCTCTTCGAAAGTTACGCTTTCGAACGATATGTTTGGCTTACAAGATAGTCCATTCTTGCTTTCAGGTCTTGTCGTTGTCTATGCAGTACTTCTCATCATGTACTTCGAATTATCCAACGGTGTCCTGCGCTATTCAATGCTTGACACCAGTATTCGAACCAATGAAGTCTATGTCATGAATCCAAAGAAGATTGTTGGAAAATACCACCGCTCTCTTCTGATCAACCCAATCATTGCAACAATCCTCGCTACCATCGTTCTTTCTGCAAACACAATCTTGCCGTTCTTTGTAGGTATCTTTTCTTCAGATACTGCTCTAAGAATGGAAGAATCCGTAGAACTGATTTCAGTCTACGGCGTCGCCCTTGGTACATTCTTTGTTTTCAGCGTCGTTGGTGGCTTGTTTGCCCTTAACCTTCCAACTCACTTGCAAAGCTACCGTGAAAAGCGTGCTGAAGATTGAATCTAGACCTCTATGGTCAATTCAAGATAATTGGCCAAGGTATCAAGCATGAGCGAAATGTCATTTCTCGTTGAAATGACCCGTACCGCATGATCGGTAACCGAGACGATTTCCAATTCGAGTATCGATGTCATTTCTGGTGACAAAAGAGTGTTTTTCACATTTGGTAACTTGTTACCTACAAGTGAGAACATAACTCCGTATTCAGAAACGCCCGGAGCTGAGAAATGGTTTGTGATAATTTGGTTTGCTTTTTCAAGGTCATGCTGAGAGACAATCCACGATATTTGACCAGGTATTGTGTCAAGATTCCAACAGGCAATGTTTTCCTTTGCAAGGTCGATAAGAACACGGCCAAGAAGTTCACTTTGGACTTCAAGAGAAGATGAATTCACAGTTAAGCGTGTCACGTTCGGAAGACAACCGATTGCTTTCACTTTGTGGGTTTGAATCAAGTCAGGTCCAATGATTGAGGCCGCTTGTTCCTTTACTATGCTGCGAAGGTCTCTAATTTCCAAAGGGATTCCAATCCCACGAAGTGGCTCTACAGTTGCAGGATGTAAGACCGGAGTATCGAGCCTTGCTAGTTCCACAGCTTCACTGTAACCAAGGTAAGGGATTGGTGAAGATTGCACCCCCCATCGAGGATTAATAGGTAACACTCCATCTACATCCTTCCACAGAATAACTTTGTCTGCATCGACCAACCTCGCAATTGAGGTGGCAGTATGGTCGCTTCCACCTCGCCCCAGTAAGGCGAGTTCCCCGTCATCTCCTTCTCCGAACCATCCTGTAATCACCGGAGTTCCGAAAAAAGCTGAGCGGTCTAATTCGTCCATTGAAGTTTCGAGGTCAACCACTGGCGCTCTGTTAATGCCTTTCAGTTTGAGCCCGATGTCTTCAGCACCTACTGGATGTGCATCAATTCCATGCTCTTTTAGGCGCTGCGCCACGACCAATGCGGACAATCGCTCACCTGCTGCCAACAGTCGGTTGATGGCAATCCAATTGTTTGGACTCTGCGCCAACTCCTTCAGCGACTGTTCAATCCCCATCAAAACTGAACGGAATAAATGACCATTTTCACTGCCATTGAGGGATGGTGCAAAGCGAAGATGCTGGCGAGAGAGGTCACTTACCAAACGGCTTGCATATCTTGGTTCTTGGCTTGCTCGCATTAGACGGTCGGTTGTACCCCACAATGCAGAGACAACAATCAGCGATTGCCCAGGCCAGTGCTGAATGACTTCAGCAATACGATTGAGGTCCGATATGTCCCGGAGGCAGGAACCTCCAAATTTGTGAACAGTGATGGTTTTACGCATCAAGAAAACCTCCACGTAATGCGAGGTCGGACAGAACAATTTTCGCCATGGCTTCCACTACTGCCACGGCTCTTGGACCCAAAACCGGATCGTGGCGACCGCCCACTACCAGCGGCTCAATGGTTCCAGATGCTAGGTTGAGGGTGTGCTGCTCAGAAGCGATAGATGACGGAGGTTTGAAAGCCACAGAGACGTGAATTGGAGAACCTGTGGCTAAGCCAGCAATCACTCCATCCGGTTTTACACCGACCAACATTGGGCGTTCAGGAGAGCCACCCCATGCATCGTTGTGTTCAATCCCAGTCATTTTGACCACATCGAAGCCTCTTCCAAAAACGACACCTCTCGCAGCAGGAATAGACATCATCGCTCGAGCCATGGCAGGTTCAATTCCATCGAACCACGGTTCTCCGAGCCCGAGGGGAACACCAGATACTTGTAAATCAACACGACTTCCAATTGAGTTACGGCTCATACGATGATGTTCCACAGTTTCAATCATTTTCGATGCAGCAACAGGGTCCCTGCAACGCATTTCCTTACAATCGTCATTTTCCCATCGCGGTGGGCAATTCTCCATGGAGGCCGCCTCTACACTACCGATTGCTCCAACATGAGCCTCACAATGAATCCCGAGCGGTTCCAAGAGCGGCGATAAAAGGGCCGCAGAGGCAACTAAAGCAGCAGTCAGACGAGCGCTGGAAGAACCTCCGCCACGAAGGTCCGCCTCGCCGTTCGTTCGTTTGTGCATGACCATATCTTGATGGCCGGGGCGTGGATGGTCAGGGAGGAAACTGTAATCTCTAGATTTAGCATCGGTATTCGCTATTGAAAGTTCAATATCTTCTCCCGTTGTTTCTCCTTTCTCAACACCGCTTAGAAATTCGACAATGTCCGGCTCTTTTCGCTTACTTGCATAGCGTCCTCCTGGACGTCGAGTATTCATGGCTTGTTGAACGGCCTCGTAATCGATGTGAATGCCTGCGGGTACTCCGGTTAGCATGGCGCCGACTCGTGGGCCGTGACTGGTGCCAAACAGGTTCAGTCGGATGCGTTCTCCGAGGTGCATATGCATTGGATTCAATACTTCGAGCGGCCCTTCCTTCAAGTAGTTGCGTCTTCATCCAGTTGTTCATCTTCCGCTGTCATAAACGAAGTTTCAATCACTTTCACGATGTCTTTATTGTTTTCAAATAAGGCTCTAAGTCGGTCACAACTTGGCTTGCTGACCTTAGGGGCGAGCACAATAATTGCATTGCCGGAACCAGACATTCCTGCTGCCCGTGCACCATTCAGCATCGCATCGTTGGTGATCTTACGGCCTTGAACATCGTTCATGACGGCAACGATTGCTCGACCGTTCCACGTGAGGGCAACCAATTCGTTTTCTTCTTGTAAAGCGGTAAGGGCTTTTTGGAATGCGGCACCATGGGGAGGGAAGTCTTCCAACTGCGGACGGTGTGAACGTTCCCCTCTGCACACAACCATGACCAACCAATCGTCGTTACTGGGCCCCTTTCCTTCGAAAAGTACGCCTTCAGCGATACTGTCTGCCTGTGGGTCAATAAGTTTCCATCCAGGTTTCAGGCAAGCCCACGCATCATCAATAGAACCAGTAAGGGAGATTCCAGAAGAGATTTGAGCTTGTGCGGCCATGGCCACTAACATTTCATCATCCACATCCATTCCAGTCGCCTCAGAAAGCGCCTTTAGTGCAGCAATCGCCGTTGCAGCACTGGATTTGAGGCCTTGACGTGGAGGGATTTTGCTCATGACAGCCCAATGCAAGTCGTCCTTTTCAAGTTCATTCGGTAGTTCAAAACCAGCTTCGACCCAAGCATCAAGAATAGCAGGGAGCAGCCCATCGGGGTCATCAGACCCTCGTTTACTTGGTTTGTCAAGTAATCGAACTGCAATCGGGATATCCAAACCAATGCTTGCACCGTAGCCAAGGCCAGCAGCATGCAGTAGACTGCATCCACCGTTTGCCTTTCCTGAGCCGAGTACTGCCATTGTTTCACCGTTCAGATACATTACTCGAAATTTCAGCACCAATGTGCCGAGCACCCTTCTGACACCAACCAAGAATACAATCGCCTTTTTTCAATGCAGTAATTGATTTTGGTCGCTTGTCTTCTCCGATGACGCGTACTGTCTCCGCTTGCTGCAAGAACATGCTCCCTTCTTTATCATTTTCATCAATCCACCGAATCAAAATCATCGGACGGATTTCAATCTTGAGCCTGCCAATGGTCGCACTGCGTTGAAAACCTTCGGCATTTGTAAGTTGTATTTCGTCTCCAGTCCTCAATTCCGAAAGGTACTTTGTTGTCCCGTCAGCCATGTTGACGTAAGCATGAGGAGGTCCTGCATTCACGCGAAACGGCCGGGGTGGGACATATTCCGATTCTACGGTTTCACCGTGCACCAGTACGAAACTGGAAGCGCTTGAACCAAGCAAGAGTCCTTCTCCATGTTGCAAGAATCGCGTTGTATCAATGCAATACCGTTCCGAAATACCTCCGTTTTCGATTGAAGTAATGGTATGGATACTGATTCCCGTATGCTTAGAAGATTGTTCAGAAGCGAGCAGCGGTTTTTGCATCTCAAGCCGTTGAGACTTAACGATGAGGGCGGCTTCCACCAGTTTCTCGTCCGAAACTACAATTAAAGCATCCACTCCTTTCTCAAGAGCAAAGCCAGCACCGTTAGCCTGTTCTGCTTCATTGATGACTGCTGCGATTTTGGTTGGTGTGCCTTCACATGCGGCAATGAGATTTTCGAGGGGAATCATCGACCAGTTTTGGAACTCAAGAACCAGCCATTCGACACTTCCTACAAGAGAGCGGGCCTTTTGTTGGGTTGATTCGTCAAAAATGGTGATACAACTTCCAATCACTCGTTCGTTACGAAAGAGGCGGTCTTGTACGACGTAAACATCTGTCTCCATTGAGGATTGACGGGAGGTTATGTGTTGGTCAAAACCATCAGCCAACACCTCTTCAATTTCTATAGATTGCCGATTATCGAGCCATAGTTCCATGTTAAAGCCTCACAAGTTACAGGCATCTATTGCTTGTTCAACGGTTGAGTCTTGGTGGACAAGCATGACCAGCGCTCTTGCTATCCCTTCGACGTTTGGATGAGCAAAGACTTGACGGCCCATGCATATGCCGGATGCTCCAGCATCCAGTGCATCACGGACCATGCTTAGAATCGCTTTGGAATCTCCTGTTGCAGGACCGCCAGCAACGAGGACAGGAATCGGGGCGGCTGCTGACACTTTTTCGAAACTGTCTTTGTCACCAGTCCAAGTGGTCTTTGCAGCATCACAACCGAGTTCAAACGCAAGTCGTACTGCATGTGCGTTCGCATTGGTGCTATCGCCTTCCATGATAGAGAGATTTTCTCCACGTGCATAGACCATGCCAAACATTGGTAATTGATGGTGGAGGGCAGAGCGACTCATTTGCCCCATTCGTTCCACCATAGCAGCTTCGTTTGGACTGCCCATGTTCACTTGGCATGAAACGCCAATTCCACCCCGGGGAAGTACTTCGTCAGCATTGCCAACCAATACTTTGTTTGAACTGTCAGGACCTGCATGCCGTGTTGACACTGAAAAATGAACAACCATACTTGTTTTCGAATCTTCACAAAGATGATTGTAATGGCTAACCACGCCTTTTTGGGCAAGAATAACATCAACGCCGGCACGGACTAACGAACGGATGACATGATCAGTGTCGGTCAAACCCTCGACGGGGAAATCAGACGCGCCATGGTCGATTGGCACCCACACACCTCGGCCATTCGGGAGTATTTTTTGCAGACGACTGGCCTTGTCCATGCCCTTCGTAAAACACGCTTGTTCTCAAGGTTTTGCACGCTCATTACGAATTAATCTGTTCGCTTGCCCACTTCATCATTGACAACTCAGCCCGGTTCAAGTGTTCCTGAAGCGTTGAGCGAGGGATGTCCATAAGTTCCGACAATTCACGTAATTTGATTTTTTTCGGATGGTCGTAATACCCCGAAGATGCAGCAATCTTGACGCATTCTATTTGGCGAGGAGTGAGAGTGGATTCAATGATGCTTTGATTATCCGCCATTTCTACGACTTTAACCGTATCAGGAGGGAGCCAAGCGCGGCATGTTTTCAAGAACTGAGACACGCCTGAAGGAACGCCTCTTACGGTGATTTCGATACCTTCTCCACCGTATGTGTACGGCGGTAGGATATGGATGTTTGAAAACCGAATAGCAGCAATAGAGAGTGGATGAGAGTTCCATACCACCAAATATCCACTTTTCCCTCCATCGAGTTCCGATTCGACGTTCAAGAAGGGTACTTCGTTGAGATCGCTCGGGCCTTTCCCTTCACAAAAGTGGGGGAAAATCAGTTGCCGAATACCCTTTTCGCCGATGTCAAGATGGCCGACAACTTCCAAGGAATGCGCAATTTTCGCTATTGGGGCATATTCCGAGTTTGCTACGGTCTGTGCAGTCCATCGTAAATGTATTTCTCGCACGAACCTCCTAAGGGCGGGGAGATTATAAACAGGCAACCATGAATGTACGACGTCCCAGAAAGTATTCAAGAACAGTCAAGAAATTAATTCCAATGACAATCAACCGATGCTACCAAAGACTAGCACTCCCTAGGGTGATACAATGGAGATAATATATCTGGTGGCTTCCTTCGCTCTAGGTGGAGGTTTCTGTTACGGTCTGTGGTACATTTATACTCGAAAAGACATCACTGTTTCAGTGCGTCAAGGTATGAATCCAGAAGGCCTACGTTACGGTACCAAGGCTCCAGGTTTTGGGAACGCTAAGAAAGAGATTGATCGGAAACTGGCCATCGTTGAAAACCGTCGTCGACGTCAAGAAACCATATCAAGTCGATTGGCTCTTGAAGATGCAGAACGCCAAGCACGAGAACAACTTAATCAGACACGTGCCCAACAAGAAGCAGAACGCAAGCAAATCGCTGAAGACGCTCGAAATGCAGCCTTGGAAGAGGCACGCCTCGCAAACGAAGCGGCTCAAAAAGTTCGTGACGAAGAGGATGAAGCTCGTCGTAGAGAACAAGAAGAGGCTCGTCTTGCTGCAGAACGTGAGTTACAACGGCAAGAAGATCTCTTGGCAGCCGAAGAGGCTCGCCTCGCGGAGATTGCAAATGCTCAACAAGAGCAAGTGGCATCGAACAACGCCAACTCAAAGGCAATCAAGGAATTACAAGCACGACTTGAGCGAGAAGGTGCGAAATCTTCCGATGTTCAGGTTTCACTTATGTGGAACAATTACAATGACCTTGATTTGCACATTGTATGTCCTTCCGGTGAGCGTATTCACGGTGGAAACAAAATCTCAGCCTGCGGTGGTGAATTGGATGTTGATGCCAACGTCCGAGCAGAAACTCGTAAGCCTGTTGAGAACGTGTTTTGGCCGGAAGGTACAGCACCTGGTGGCCAATATCACGTCTATGTCCACTATTACAAGAAGCACAAGAAGCGACGTTCCAAAGACCCAACCAAGTTCCAAATCATGGTGAGCAACGGTGGAGAATTAACAGAATTCTCTGCAGAGTTGACTGCCGGCGATCCGATTATGCAAGTTTGTTCCTTCGAGGTCGCCTCGGAAGCTGAAAGAGAACGCCTTAAGCGTGAACTAGAATCCCAACTTGATTCACTCAAGAACAGTTTTGATTCCGCAGATATTGATGGCAGTGCTCTTCTTTCAGTTGAAGAACTCGCAACTGCTACCGGAATGTCGGTAGAAGAGGCCAAAGTTATTCACAAGAAGGCTGACAAAGACGGTGACGGAGCAGTCTCCCTCGAGGAGTACTTGGCAACGGTTAACAGTCTTCCGAACGCCCCTGATTTAGAATCGCTATCGAACAGTGATTCTGACTGAACCGTTCGCTTTGAGCGGACTTTGGTGCCTGTGTCGTTCCATATACGGAAACATTGTTCTCAAGAAAGAATGTCGCCCAAGCAATCGTTGTCACTTGCTTTACGGATTGAACGAGCAATACGGCGGCCGGTGGACATTCTTTCTTCATTGATATCTGAATAAGGAGAACCTCCCACAAACGGGTTCGACCCGGCGACAATACGTGCGCTGATTTCAAACACCTTGAACTCGAGAGCATCGGTCACGATGGTCTCAAGACAGAACGGTCCAATCATACCACGGCTTCCTTCCTCAAGTTCAAACGATTCAGCAACCGTCCCTTCTGCCATCTCAAAGGCCCGGGGGAGCAGTGATTCTCGAATGACCACCGGTTGGTTACCGGTGACCACAAAAGACGGCTCTAGTGACATTTCTCGCAAATCACGTAGCGAACCGAGTTTGTAAAATTCATCGACATTGGATTCATCTCTTCGGTCCATTGAAAGCAATTCCAACCGGCCTAGATTCTTTCCTGCATGACTACCTTTGCCTTGTACTTGGAAGCCGTCAGTGGCTGTAGGGTCGAAAAAGAAGTGCAGATAGTATCTGCAACCGAGGACGTATTCTTGAATTGTGAATTCTTCTTCAATGTCGACGTTTCGTCGGAAGTCTCGGTAATTTCGAGCAATAAAGTATCCACGCCCACCTTTAGCGCCAGCGTATTTGACAATAACCGGGCCGTCGATATCGTGAGGGTCTTCAAGGACCTTAGGCATCGTGCAACCTCCGGCTTCAAGCCATTGGCGTTGGCGTTCTCTGCTGCTTTCCCAATGCAAGATTCCTCTGTTGCCAAAAGTTGGTACTTGGAGTTCACGGAAATTCGATGAGCCGAGGTATTCCACAAGTGAGCCGTGAGGAATAATGACCACATTGCGCTCTCGGAACCATTCAGCATGATCGAGCATTTCTCGATAGTTTTCAAGCATCAACCATTCGTCAGGTTCGGCCCCAGGGAATGCTTTGTAAAACCGTCTGCGGTTTTCCCCTACAGCAATTCCTAGCGTACGGAAACCTTCCATGCGGGCTCCGTGCAAGATTTGCAAGGAGGAGTGAGATGCAACGACACCAATGGTGATGTTGTCACGGTCGTAGTCTGCGAGCCATCCCGCCAGTGTATCCGAATCTACGCCCATGTCGAGGGGTCAAGTATGTGTGATATGAGTGTTATCATGTGATTCTGTTGTAGAGCAATAATTTGGGTTTTCGAAACCCGCTTCATTTTTACTCAATCGGTATATCACTCCAAAAAAAAGACAAACCTCCAGTATAAATTGGCTCTTATGGCATGGCTTACACTTTCACTGCGTATTCTTCTTTCAGGTGGGTTGGTCGTAGGCGTCAGTGAACTTGCGAAGAAAAACGAAGTCTTTGGAGCACTTGTAGCCTCACTCCCAATTCTTTCCATTGCTGCCCTTCTTTGGTTGTATTATGATACGGGAGATGCTGGGAAAGTGGCCATTTTTAGCCAGAGTATTTTTTGGCTCGTGATCCCTTCTCTCCTGTTTTTCGTGACTTTACCTCTTCTTCTTCGAAGAGGTTTGGAGTTTTGGCCTTCACTTGGTATTGCACTGTTCTTGACCGTAGCCGCTTATTTGTTCGGGCTATACTTTTACTCTGGCGAAGTCTCGTCATCTTAAGGAGTGGAATATTCAATTTGAATAGACTGAAGAGTTCAAGGGCTTGACCCCTATCCTAAACCATGACCGAAGGCGCTCCATCCCACCGCATGACTTACGGAGGCTATCTTCGACTTAACGAGTTGCTCACTCTTCAAGACGGCCCTGAGGGATACAGTCCAGCACCTTCGAACGACGAGCAGCATTTTATTGTGGTTCACCAAGCGTTTGAATTATGGTTCAAACTCATTCTTCGTGAGTTGAAAGAAACTCACCTTCTGCTCAACCAAGAGCATGTTCCTGAAGAGAAATTACCGCAAATGGTTCACCACTTGGACCGAGTGACTGAAATATTCCGTTTGCTTTCGAACCAATGGAAAGTGATGGAAACTTTGACCCCTCAAGGCTTCTTGGCTTTCCGCGATAAACTTGGAACTTCTTCTGGATTTGAGTCATGGCAAATGAGGGAACTTGAGGTACTACTTGGCCTGGATAATGCTCAGCGCATGGGCGGCATGGACCCATTACTTCACATGAAGAAGTTAGCTCAAGAAGGTAAGGTTACTGCCAAAGTTCTCGCTGAATTTGAAGAAACCTCCAATCAACCATCGTTATGCGCTGCGCTGTCGGCTTGGCTCGCACGTACACCAATCAACGGTTCATTGCCTGGCTCCAAAGAGGACCCTGAGGTGCTCACTGCCTTTGTTGACCAACATCTGGACGCTATGAGGTCTCACGGTGAGGAGGTCATTGCTCACATCGTGGCTATTGGTCACGGAGAAGAAGCGCCTGTTCGTGCTCGAATTGAGGCATCAACGGAACAAGCCGAAAACTTCCTTCGTCCCGACGGTGTGATTTCACGTTCTCGAGCTGGTCTTTTGTTCATCGAATCGTACAGAGAACTTCCATTGCTCTCATGGCCTCGAAAACTCATTGATTCTTTTGTTGGACTTGAACAATCGATGATTTTGTTCCGTTCCGCACATGCTCGAATGGTTGAGCGAATGATAGGACGTCGAATGGGCACCGGTGGTTCCAGTGGCGTTGATTATCTCGATGCTACGACAAAGTACAGAGTTTTTGTCGATTTGTGGGCTGTGCGCACGCTGCTTGTGAAAAGAGAGGCATTGCCAGATATCAAGCAAGCCGAATTTTACGGCTTTGCGACTCCTAAGGACAATTAGTCTTCGTGAGGGTCAATATCGATTGGGATGAGTTCGTGTTCGTACTCATACAACGCAATCTTAAGAGGGTCGAGAACGAAGCGTACCGATGCTTCTTCAAGACCATAGAGAGAAATGAGTTCTTCTCTAAAAGCCTCACGCAGGACTTCTTCGTTTGCGTAAAGTGGTGCTCCCATTCCAATTTGGAGTGCGCGTGCACCGATAATTCGAGCTCTTTCAAATCGTGTGTGGAGTCGTGCTGGCTTAACCATGAGATTCACTTACGGGAACACCCGCAGTTTGGCGACCTGCCTACTCTTCTTGAACCTACCCCAAGGTTCAACCAAAGAATTACTCCTCTTCTTGAGCAGGATGGGTTTGTTTTGAAATCGACCATCGCATGTAGATTGCTGGGAGAAGAGATAGGATTAGAATGACAGTCCAAACCGATGCTTCAAGCCCTGGTGAGCGTTGATTCGTGTTTTGGTCAGCATTCGATGTATTGCCGTCGTAAACATCAAACCCTCCTGTGGGGTTTTGAGAATCGGTCACCAGACGATACGTCCCAGTCTTCTCTAAAATAACGACAATTGATTCTTCATTTCCACTCATCATTGAAGAAATATTTCCGTATTGTGCTGTGGAGTTAAACGCCATCATACCCGTCGCCAAGTTCGGGTGCGTTCGATTTCGGGTAGGATGGGATGTGGCTTCTGTGATCCAAACGCTGACGGTATCTCCCCCAAAAGCATCCCATGTGAGGTTGCCGTCCAACAGAGATACATTTGAGAGACCAGTGAAGTTTGTACTGCGAAGACTCAATGCGTTTGAGAGCTCTAATCCTTGACTCGAACCGGTGAGAAGACCCTGGCCGTCAATAACGATACTTGGTATGAACAAAAGTCGATGCTCAGTCTCAAATCTCAATTTTGAAGCGCTCAAGAAGGATTCATCGACGACTGAAGGGTGATGCTGCAGAACGAAGGTATCGCTTCGGTTCATCTGATCCATCTCGTTTTCAATCAACTCGCATGGTTCACACCAATCTGCACCGTAATATTCGACAAGATGCTGAATTCGCTGACCTTCGCATGGCGTGTTGGAATGCGTACACTCCGCATCAAAAATAATCACATCAAGTAGCGTTGCAAATTCGTCATCATCGATAGACGAAGAGGTCGCATGAGGTAGAGTAGACGCCATCACCAATACAACGAGAAGCATCGAGATAAGGTAGACACGGGTTCTCGACACAGTTACGGGTGCATGAATGTGTTCAAAAGGGGTCTGCTCTCACCATTACACATGGGGCAGGTGTGGTGGCGGCGACCGTCGACTCTTCCTTTGGTTCTCCTTGGGATGGCGCTATGCATTATCGTTGCAGGCGGCACAATCCGAATCAACGACGCAGGTGAATCTTGCCCAGACTGGCCCCAATGCTTCGGAACTTGGGGCTTTGATATCTCGGAAGAAGAGCAAGGCGTTTACTGGGATGAGAACCCCGATGAAATAGATTCACGCGGAATTGATCACCGTTACACGACGTTCGAAATCTTTTCCGAATGGTTCCATCGTCTTCTCGTCGGAATCATTGCTCTTCCCGTGCTGTTAAACGCCATCATTGCTTACAAGATGATTGAAACATATGGAAAAACGGTCTTTAGGACAACACTTTTCTCAGGGATTTTACTGATTATTCAGGCCCTTGTGGGCGCTCTTACCGTTTCTTTTGACAACGTCGACTGGTCCGTAGCGTTGCATCTTTCCCTTGCAAGTATTTTCACTTCCTCTTTCTTGTTCCAACATTTTGCCATGCGTCGTCAAGAACAATCGAGATGGGAATTATTTTCGATGAACCCCGAGTTTGTAGCCGCAAACAAAACCCGAGTCGATTCAATGGTCGGCGCAGTTTTCACACTTCTCATCCTTGGAGCATGGGTTTCCTCGACAGCAGGAGGCCAATACAATCAGGGTTGTTCGGTAGGATTCCCAAACGGTTGGCCCAAGTGTAACGGCTCACTTTTACCTTCCTTTGACGGCCCGGGAGTCATTATCCAAATGATTCACCGTTTCGGAGCAGTTTTGGTTGGCCTCATTTTGGTTTCCGGCTCAGCGCGTCTGCGTCAAGATGCACGTGAACATGAAGTGACACCGGTGTTAGGTCGGATCACTGATTTCGCTGCTGGGCTGTGGATCCTCAATGTTCTTGTTGGCGGTTCTTACATTGTTCTGGCAGACATGGAAGAGTTCCCGGAGTGGGTGTCTCTTCTGCACCTTATGTTTGGTGTCTGTTGTTTCTTAGTCGCCGTTTCTGCATCGTTCTTCATGCGTCTTCATTCCAGTCCACCCCCGTCACATGAGGAGGAATGAATGTGGCCGAGCAAGTCGTTGAGGATCCTCTTCCGCACCCTGGGTGGCTCAAGGTATTCATGCGCTTGATGAAACTTCGAGTCATTGTTTTACTTCAAGTAACGGCCGTGTGTGCAATTTTGGTTCACGACCTGCTTGCCCGTCACGGCCTTCTTGATGCTCAACGCTCTTGGACCGATACGATGTATACCATCGGTTTGACGGTGGTTGCCGGTACGTTGTCTGCAGGTGGCTCAAATTCCATCAACATGTGGTACGATGCAGATATCGACCCCCACATGCGTCGCACCAAGAACAGGCCTGTCCCCCAAGGGCATATTTCCGCCCGAGGGGCCCTTGTGTTCGGCTTATTGATTGCTACGCTCGGTTCATCTCTGTTTTTCTTGGTGCACTGGAAAGCAGCGTTCTGGTCGTTCTTCTCAGTCGCTTTCTACGTGCTCATCTATTCCATATGGCTGAAACGTCGAACGCCACAAAACATTGTCATCGGGGGTATAGCTGGGTCCACACCGCCTTTGATTGGTTGGGCCGCTGCGGCTTCCTCATCGATTGATTCCATCAATCCACTTGACCTTGGCTCTCCAATTCCATGGGTCTTTTTCATGCTGATTTTCCTTTGGACTCCACCCCATTTTTGGGCGTTGGCACTCTATCGGTCAGGTGAATATGGTAAAGTCAACATCCCCATGCTCAATGAAGTAAAGGGGCCTGAACGAACCGTTTTGGAATCGAAAGTATACTGTGTGCTTCTCTTATTGCTTGGGCTTGTTCCAGTGTTTTGGCCTGAAAGCGGTTTACCTCTGCTTTGGGCTTTCCTGGCCAGTGGTCTCACCGTTTGGTATGCAAAATCCGTGTGGGACATTGACCCATTGGAAGAACTTGATGAAAACGAAAGGATGCCGAAGGCCGCAACTTCATTCTTCCGCTCATTGTATTATCTCGGTTGGATGCATGTAGCTCTCGTGGCTGTATGCATCGTCCCTCCAAAATGGCTTGGTTTCTTGGGACCACTCGGTTGAGTATAGCGTTTTCATCACGATGTAGAGTGCGGCTTCAACCGTCATGTTCATGACTGCTTCGACGGTCGCCGAGTTACTGCGGCAGTCGCATAGCCTGGCCATTGCGCTGGATTGCTAATCCAGTGGTGTCTCACCTCGGGAGTTCGAATCTCCCCTGCCGCGCCACATTCTTCAGTCAAAGAAGTCTTCAAGATCCTGCGCGGTTAATTGTGAATTTGTTCGGTTTTTACGAGCCTTCATGACCCTTGCCAATCGCTTTCTCTTCTTGATGATAAGCGGTAAGAAAATCATGCTGACCACCAGCGTCATCAATGCAACAGCACCCGTCAACTGGAACTCTTCCACTTCTGTGTAATCTTTGAGTGTTCCGAGCCATTCTACGCCAAGCGGTGGTTCAGGTTCAGGTTCAGGCTCAGGGATGAGGTGCTGGTTGTAGTCCCACCATTGATCATCGATTGTTACTCGTATCGAGTTGGTCGGATAGTCAGCTTCATTCAACTGATTTCCTACAGAATCGACAGGAGCGAGAATGTAGTAAAATGTGCGGTATGGGCGAATGTTTTCATCGTTAATTCCGCTTTGGTTGTAGTATCCCTTCTCCCCAGCAATACCGGTAAGTCCTTCTTCAACAGGTGTGAGGAAGGAAATATCAATTTCATCGGGGCGTTGGTCGGTACGATAGAGGTTCCATGAGACATTTCCAGTTGTTTCATGATCTGGCCATACCCACGACATGTTGACGTCGTAGCACATGGACCAATCGTTCATGATTTTGTAACAATCAGAGTTGTTGGTGAAGGAAGTTGTAACTTGCATGTTCGTGACCACTTTATCCGGCGCCACAGCATCACCACAGAAGGCTACAGGTTGTCCATCATCGTCGCGTGTAATTTCGATGTGGAGGAAATCTGGTGAACCTTCTCTGTCGGCAGGCATGATGGCGTAGGATGCACAAATTCCGGTCGGCAGAGGTGAAGGGTCAATCCATGAATTCGAGTTTGGGGGGATTGAAGCAACCAATGTGGTCGAAGTGAGTTGCCCCCAAACTATGGGGTTGAAATCTGGATAAGGATTTGGGAATACGGTGCCTGCACTGTTTGATACGGTAAGTTTGTAGATGTTCCAGGAGCCAATATAGGGGTTGTCAATGTCTCCCACAGGCGACCATTGCAATTCAAGACTACCGCCTTGGAGTTGGCTTCTTTCAAGTTCCCCACTGGATATGTTTGCAGGTGGGGCATTGCCAATAATGAGGACAACTCCATTTTGATACAGAGTGATGTCGAATGAGTTATCCATGTTTTTCGAGTAATCGTCAATAAATGTCCATATATTATCATCAAGCGAGGTTAAGAATCGTACATCAACAGAATCCAACGGGATGTTACTCGGTAAGAGATTTGAAGTGTTCAGATGTATGTTCATACGATCCATGCCCGTGTTATTGGAATTATCAGCACTGGACAGTACATTGAACGAGAGCAAGAGGAGAGGTTCTCTTCCTTCTCCGATACCGTATTGAGTACCCAGTACCGGTAAAATTGATTCATGTTCGAAATACGAAAGGGAGCGGGTGACTGCTTCTCCAGTGAATAAATCCCCGTTATCGAGTGAAACATAGTTGAACAGCGTAATTTCTTTGTGCACGGACTCTAATTCACCAAATGCGTCGGTTACCCGTAGGGTCACCTTGTGGTCGCCGAGACCAAATACTGAGCCGGAAAGGTTCAGAACTTGGCCGTGTCCAAGAGGGATGATCCCTGCTCTGAACCAGGAAAAGTTGAGTGGAGCGGCAGCAGTATCGCCGGTACGCGCAATCATGATGATGTCATCACCGGTCGTGTAAATTCCTTGCGAGTTGCTTTGAGTGATTGAAGCGTCGATATTACCAGCAATAAGGTCTACATTTTCAGTCAAAACGTTATCTCCTGCTTTGGAGTCACTGCCCTCGGCAAAGACAGAGGGTATGTTGATTGTGAGTGTTTTGAGAGAGCCGATGAGGGTGATGTTGAACAAACAAATCTGCTCATCACCCGGATGTAAATCATTGATTGGGCATTGCGCTTCATCTTCTATTTCGCCAAGTTGGTCGTACACTTGGAAGGTGGCGAGCGTCGAGGAGACGGTGACATATCCGTTGTTTGTTATGATTGAACGAACCATGTTCTCTCCGTAGAAATAGTTCACCGATGTTGGGTCATGGTTTGGTGCCATCGAAGTGGCTTGAATATCAATTGTGTCGTCAAGAACGATAAGGGTTTCAGAGAGGTCGTTTGAGGGGACAAGGTCGCCGTAAGGCGTTCCTGAACTCTCAATCAGCCCCCACTTTAGAAGGAAGTTCCCTTGATCGTTGTGGCTGAAGGCAGGCATGGCTTGTGTGAACGGAGAAATGCCGCCCCATGAGGGCAAATTCGTAACACTGGTCGATGCTTCAGAAATGAGGATGAGTCCGTCACTGGACCACAGCTGCCATCCAATCTGGGCAACGAAGTTACATGTGCCGCAGGCAGTTACGGTTCCTTTAGCGTTCATGTCGTAATTTGTACCGGTATTCAAAATCGCTTGATTGCCGTCGTAACCGAGATTGAGTAAGGTACTGGTTGGTTCATAGGTTGAATCAACGCTCAGGTCTACAAACGATTGCGTCACATTGATTCGAAACATCAAGACATCATCGGATGGGTCTTGGTCGGTGAGGGTAAACGCGTAAACGATGGTAAAAACCCCTTCATCACCCGACGGATTCCACACATTCGGGGATTCAAAATCCAACGTTGTGCCTGGATATATTGTTGGGAGAGAAAAACTTCCTCGGTCATTGTAATTTGATTTACAATTGGTCGCATCGATTTCCCCTTCACATACATGCCACCAAAGGCCTCTGCTGGCGATGGATTGCAAACCCTCGTTGGTGATGGTCGCATTGAACCTGATGTTCTCCCAAGATGAACTCCATGAATCTTCAACCGGTGAATTGGTAGCCACCAGTCCAAGGTCACCACTTTCGCTCGCAGATACGCCTGGAAGGGATATCACTCCGGACAATGATGCCAAGAGAAGGATGAGAACAAAGCAGATGCTTCCGCTTTTGCGACCAGATTCATGAACAGCGCGGCGCGACATTGACAGGTGCCTCACAGCGGGGCTTCAAAGACTCATCGCCCCCGAAGGGGGCATTGATGCGATAATTCGACGATTTGAACAGACTCCATGCGGCAACCTCTTCAATCGCCGAACGGTACGACAGTTCATGCGCGGTGTAGAGGTTTGCTCTCTGGAAAGAGACAACAATGCCCTCACGGCCGTCATTGAATTTCTTTCTGCGTTTGCGTTGTTTCTCATGATTCTCACCGCATTTTTATCTCTTGCACAGCTCCAAATGGGTTCGAATGACCCTGATGTTGACCGTATAGACCGTGCCGCAGTACAAGGAATGGATCGTCTAACTTCGGACGGTGGGTGGTTTGTTCCGATGGGCTCCACAGGTCTGGATTTCAACAATTCCACTTCTGAATGGCACCTGTTGGATGCCGTCTCTCTTGACAATGGACGTGTTCAAACCGGCCTTGTCAGTGAAGGTATACTGGATGAACAACGCATTGAAGCGTTGCGGAACGTGTCCGAAGAAAACATGGCGCTTGGGCTTGGATTGGATGTTGGATACACGCTCTATTTGTCCATATCAGTTATCGAGTCTGAAAACGCCTCACGTGTTGGGGTGAAGTTGTTCACTGGAGGCACCGACCGTTCTACAGCGACTGCCTCTTCTTCAGCCAACCGCCAATTCTCCCAAAACGGAGAAATATTGCGGGTCATACTTGAAGTTCATCGAGGTGGTCAAAAAGACAACGACCTGTATTTGAGTGAGGTAATGCTCCGCCCAACCTCCTTTGGCCCTGAATGGGTGGAAATCTATAATCCGAATGACTTCGCCCTCTCTTTGCGAGGTTGGTCTCTTAATCACACCTCGACCAACGGTGCAAGTAACTTGCTTTTCCAGGAAGGGGTTATCTCGGGACATTCAACCGTCTTATTTACAGGAGATGCAACATCACAATCCAGTGGAAATGCCTCCCAAGTCTTTGACTTGTCTCAAGAATCATTCCTTGGCGTAGGGTCGATTAATTTGCTTAATGATGGTAACGGTGTTCTTTCTCTTCGTTACACGCAACTCGACCAAGCCCGGCCGTATGATGTTATGACTGTGGAATGGGGGGCTCAAAGCGATCTTTTCACTTCTCTAGGTCAATCTCTAGAGGCCACCTTCAACGGAACTCAGGCCTCATGGGCTGTGCAGACCTCCCCCACTCCAGGGTCAATCTCAAGTGCATGAGCATAGGTGCTCATTTGAACGCTAATCAGCGGATGCTTCATGAACCCAAAGCCGCTGGTGTGTATTGAATCCCATGCAGTCAACATCTAATTACACTCGTGACCGCTGCGTTACGGGTATTCATGGCTTGGACGAAATCCTTCGAGGTGGAATCCCTCACGGTTCTACAGTTCTCGCTGCAGGTACGTGCGGTTCTGGTAAGACCACATTGGCTATGGAGTTCCTCGTAAGGGGTGCGCTCGCTAAGTTCCCAGAATCGTGTGCACACTTTACTGCAACCGAACCTTCGATCAAGTTGCTTGAGAATATTCGCCAGTATGCCTTTTTTGATATGAAAATGGTTGACTCTGGAAAAATCAACGTTTTCGATATGGATGTGCTGTATTCATGGCTTGGTCTGGATAAAGCATCGTTCGACTTGGATGACGTTCACGCCTTGATTAAAGCCATCATTAACATCGTTCACGAAATTGGTGCTACTCGCCTGGTTATCGATTCAGTCACCACTCTTTGTTACAAGATTAAGTCGGAACAATTGATTCGTGACTTCCTCTTCACGCTCGGGAAGAAGCTTGCTTCTTTGGGCTGTACGACCATTCTTATCTCTGAAATCACTTCAGCGACTGAAAACGCTCATTGGTCTTCCTTTGGGGTCGAAGAAGCGATTGCAGACGGCATTATTGTCATGGGTGACGTCGAGCGTATGGGCCACCTTCTAAGGTTCCTACAAGTCGTGAAGATGCGAGGTACTTCTCACAGCCGTGCAAAGCACGCTATTGAATTGACGCCTCTCGGCGTTATGCTGACACCTATGCTCAAATGGGGTGCTCAACATGACAAAACAAACAAGGTAGGTGGATGATAATGTACACGAATCTCGTACTCGATGACCGCATTGCTGAGCAACTTGCAGCGGATGTTAGCCTCAACAGTTCCATCCAAGTCCGATGCGGCAATTCCAACGCATTCAACGTCACTGCGAGTACTCTTATTCCTTTGATGCAGATGTTTGAGATGGGTGGCGTATACATTTGCGCCAGTGTCGGCGCTGCTGAACGAATTGAAGAATTCAAAGCCATTGGTCTAACTGATGAGGATATTTCTCGCATCCAATTCGTGGATTTAGTCTCCTCCGGTATTCTTGGAGGTACCGATGTTGCCTACACCAACATCCACTTCGTCGACAGTCCGATTATGCTTGAATCCGTACTTTTACGAACCTTGTATATCCTTCGAATGACCACCTCTGCTCGCAATTTCGTGTTCTTGGACAGCGTCAATGCCCTCGCAATTTACAACGATGACCGGATGCTTGCGGAATATCTTCATACCTTCATTAACACCTTCAGACAGAGAGAAGTTCTGTCGGTAATTCTCAATGTACCGGACCAAACTCCACCGCTTGTGTTGGCGAATCTTGATCTTTACTGTACAGATCTAATCGACCGAGGTCAAGTACTCATCAACTGAGGTTATTGTTATGGCAAGAAAAATTGAATTCGACCCAGAAGACGAAGAGTTCTTCGGTAAAGTTGGCTCCTTTGGTGTCCCGAAGTTCGACAATGAAATGCACGGAGGAGTTCCGCGTGGATTCATGATGGTAGCCTTTACCGATACCGGTTCTGGCAGCGAATTGTTTGCTAAACAGTTTACATCTCCTGCTGAAGAAGCAGAAAACACCATCTACATCTCGACCAATGAAGGTCAACAAGAAATCATTCGTATCTTCCAAAAATACGACTGGCCGCTTGACATCAACGTCCGCACCATTGGGGAAGAATACAATTCGACCGTCCTTGAGCGAGAGCTTCTTGCCAGCCGATATCGTTTGGAAGGGTTCCGTCTTGACGATATCCGCCGGCTTGCTCAGACACGTTTCGTTGATGACAACACGCAGGACTATCTTACCGAAGTCACCAATGAAATCATGGCTCTGGGACCTTACTTTAGAGCCGTTATTGACAGTCTCGATTTCTTCTTGCAACGTGAAGATCCAGCGCGAGTTATCGCTATGGTCCGTATGCTGCAAGCGCATGCACAGTTGAATCGAGGATTGCTTCTTGTCTCTGTTTCAACCAACGGTCTTGACCCCACGGTCAAACAAGAACTCGCATCGATTGCTGATATGGTTCTCTCGTTCCAAGTCCGAACCATCGGTACGGACTTTGAAACCTCGATGATTGTATCGAAATTCCGAAACGCTCCAGAGAATCTCAAAATTCTCGTGTTCCGTGTGACTCCCGAAGAAGGAATCACTCCAGAGACCGTCGAACGTATCGCTTGAGAGCGTTTTTACGACCTCTTTTCGGGTTCCTTTCCCGGTCTGTTCAGGGCGACATATCCAAAGAGGTCGGGCGTGAGGAACGGCCATGGGCGACCGTTCAGCTACAGGTGGTTACGATCCTTCCGGCATCGATATCGATGCATGGGAAAAACTTGAGTTACAACTTGAAGAAACCATTCCTAATTACGATCGAGTGAACCGATTAATGACCTTCGGCCAAGACAAAAGATGGAGGCGTAATGTACGCAATCACGCCACTCCAGGGATGAAAATCCTCGAAGTCGGATGCGGTCCAGGTTCCTTTGCAGAAGACCTTGTTGGGCTTGATGTGACGTGCCTTGACCCCTCTGCTGAGATGCTTAAGGTAGCCAAAAAGCGCGTCGATTCCGCTCGAGAATCACGCGGCGAGTCACCGGCTCAATACGTCGAAGCAATTGCAGAATCAATACCTTTGGAAGACAATACATTTGATATGGTGTTCTGTCTCTTTTCTTTCCGCGATTTCCAGGACAAGAAAAAGGGATTAGGTGAGATTTATCGCGTTCTAAAACCCGGCGGGCGTTTGGTCATTTGCGATGCCGGTAAAGCCAATTGGTTCCATGGCCTTGGTGGTCGCATTTGGATGGCAACTGTTGTTCAATGGATTGCCAGGTATGTGACCAAGGAGAAAAATCATCCCTGGAAAGGCCTAGCGAACACATACACTCAATACGGTACGAACGGCTACTATCGTGCCATGATGAAGGACGTTGGTTTTGACGATGTTCAGGGTCGACTTTTGCTCCCATTCATGATGTCAACTCGCTTCAGGGCTACAAAGCCTAAGGCCGAATAAAGGCGTTCTTGCTCCGAGAACTCCATTCTTAATGCCCATTAGCCTCATAAACCTCTTTCTATTCGGCGGAACACTGGTGATTTACTTGGGTATGAAAGATGTCCTCCGAAAAATCAAAGAAGCTGAGCAGTCTGCTGAAAAGCGACTTTCTTCCGCTCAAACAGAGTCCAACAAAATCACTGCCGATGCCCGACGTGAGGCCGCAGCACTTGTTACTGGCGCTACTGAAGATTCAGTAAGCGAAACTCAGGCTACACTCGATGCAGCTCGCTCAAAAGCAGGCAAAGAAGCAGATGCAGTCCTCAAAGACGGTGCATCGATTGTCGAAAGCATTGAATCGTCTGCATCCAGTCGAAAAGAAAAAGCAGTCAAGAGTCTACTTGATTCAGTAACTTCAAAGTGAGGCGTTCCCAATGTTTGCTACTTCTGACATGTCCCGTCTTACAGTAGCGGCTCCTGTAGAGAAGCTCGAAGAAATTCTCCGCCTTTGCACCGACCTTTCGTGCATCCACATTGAAGAGTATGGGCGATTTGAAGACGGCATCGGCGTCGGTTCTTCGATGAGTTCCGATGAAGCCAACGCAATCAGCAGCCTACTTGTCAAGGTGCAAGCAGTTTCTTCGGCCGTTCAGGCCGTAAACTCCGATGGGCCAATGCCTCACAAGGAAGTGGCTAAGATGATTGCTGGTTTTGAGGAGAAAATTACTACAGCCCTCGAATACATCGATACCATCCGTGATGCTGAAGCCCAAATTTCATCCTCCGAAGAGCAATTCCAAGTTTTGGATCGTCTCGCTCCTTTGGACATACCTCTCGAATTGATGGCAGGATACGAAGGTCTCGAAGTATTCGTAGGTGAAACTCGTCGTGCTTCGAAGGCAAAGGAAGTTTTTGCGGACATTCTTAGCGAGATTGAACTGCATGCTGCTGGTGGACTTGTCGCCGTTGCATGCCGTTCAGAACACTCCGCTGAAGTTCAAATCTGCATGGCAGAGTTGGGCTCGAAACCAGTTCAAATCCCTTCCGGAGAGGGCTCACCTGCTGAGATGTCGAAAAAACTCCTCTCAGAAATTTCTCTCTTGGAATCGAAAATCACGGACACACAGTCTGCACTTGATGCATGGACGCTTCGAAACGGGCGGAAGCTGGTCGCTGCCAAAGAATACCTTACTCGTGAGGCTGCCGTTTTTACAGCACCAACATTGGTTGCGGTCAGTAACCAGGCATTTGCTCTTGACGGATGGGTCCCAACCGACCAGGCATCTATGGTCGAGGCTGAACTCGCAAAGGTTGCCTCTCACGTCACCGTTGAAGCCTACGAAGGTGGCCATCATCATCACGACCACGGTGAACATGAAGACGTCGGCTCTTCGGACCCCGAAGAACTCATGATGCTCTCGAACTATTTGAACAAGTCAAATCAGACTGTGTTCCAATTTTTCAATGCGATAGACTTGGATGACTCCGGGCTTATTGACTGCTATGAGTTCCAAACGGCGCTCAAGAACGCAAACATCGCAAATCTCCCTCCATGGGAAATGGGTAAACTCGTTTCGGCTGTTGACCTCGACGGTGACGGGAAAATCAATCTCCCAGAACTCGACATTACATTGACGCGTATTCGTAACGCTCCTGCTCACGATGACGGAGGCCACGACATCGAGCCACCTATCCAGTACACGAACGGCTCAACTTCTGAACCGTTCGAACTGATGGTTGATTTGGTCGGACGCCCGAAGTACGGCACGTTTGACCCAACGACGCTCATTATGATGACCTTCCCATTCATTTACGGAATGATTTTGGGAGATTGGGGATATGGAATTGTTCTTCTTCTCCTCGCTGGATGGCTCGGCAGTAAGGCATTTGCCGTTGACCCAATGGCACAAAAAGGACTTACTATCCTTCGTTGGATGGGCGTATGGTGTGTCATTTGGGGTATCATTTTCGCCGAAGGTTTTGGTTTCGTTTGGGACGAAACAGGGCAAATGGGCGCTGATTCACCTTTCTTTGCCTTCTATGACTGGACCTATCACAACGTCCACGTTCCAAAGGCACTTGCAGACCTGCTCAACCTTGGAGGCCTTCACATGCCGTTCCACCGAGCATCTGCAGGGCACGGATTGCAAGAATATGTCATCCTCTCAATCTACCTTGGTGCAATTCACATCTTCATCGGATACATGCTCGGCTTGATCAACGTCTACAAGGCACACGGTGCAGCAGCAGCATACTTCGAAAAGGGCTCTTGGCTCCTCATCCTTATCGGCGGTTTCATGCAGTGCCGAAACATGGTTTCAGGTTACAATGATTTGTTCGACTTCCAAATATGGACGGTCCTGCTCATTGTTGGCATAATCAGCCTCATCATCGGTTTGGCTATCTTCGAGAAGTTCGGATGGGCAGGCGGCCTCATCATGGGCCCAATCGAAACATTTGGATTGCTTGCCAACACACTCTCTTATCTGCGTATCATGGCAGTCGGTGTTGCCGGCGTTAAAATTGCAGAAGTGTCCATCACTATGGGCTTTGAGCCAATGGTTGACGCATTCACAAGCGGTGGAATCTCCGGTATTCTTGTTGGACTGCTCTGCTTGGTCTTGTTCCTCTTCATTCAAGTGTTTGCAATCGCACTGGGAATTCTTTCCCCAACGATTCACGCTGCCCGTCTCCACTTTGTGGAATGGATGGGCAAATTCTACGACGGGTCCGGCCGTGCTTTTGCACCGCTCGGTGGCCGTAATCTCCATGTGGAGAATAAATCATAGTCCAACGGACAAAAAACGGAGGTAGTAAATATGAACGTAAATACCCTAAAAATGAGCCTAAGAACATTGATCCTTTTGGCAGCCATCACCATGGTTGCTCAAGGTGTCGCAGCAGCTGAAGATGCAGAACTAACCCAATCCGACGGATCGGGCTACGCTGCTATCGGCGCTGGAATTGCCCTAGGACTTGCAGCTATTGGTGCAGGTCTCTCTCAAGCAGCCATTGGCAGCGCAGCTGTCGGCATGCTTGCTGAAGACGGAAGCAAATTCGGTGTTGCACTCATTTTCACTGCGTTGCCGGAATCCATCGTGATTCTCGGTGCATTGCCTCTCTTCCTGTGAGGAAGAAGGCAACAATTCTGGGGCAACCCAGTAAGTGAAAAATAAACACAAAGAGGAATACATATGACGCTTGAAACACTCGCAAAGGATATCGCAAAATCTGCTGAGGCTGAGGCCTCGGCTATGGTCAAAGCAGCCAATGAGGAAGCCAAGGCAATTCTTGCCGAAGCAACCTCGAAGTCTGACGCCATTCGCTCGGAAGCATCAGCTCGAACTGAACGTGAAGCAAGTCAAATTGCCCGTGAAGTCGTTGCCAGCGCTCGCCAAGCGAACCAAAAAGAAATACTCGTTGCTCGGCGCAAGGTTCTCGATGAGACCTTGCAATCGGCCAGCGATACACTTGGAAGCCCCAAACTCTCTGGACGAGCAAGTTTGCTCAAGTCCTTGATGGCCAAGGCAGACAAGATTGGTGGCGATGACTACTCGATCCGTCCAGTCGAAGTTGACCGCAAAGCACTCTCAGAACTTTCTGGGAAGCGAAAGGTTGGTGACGCTATTGACGGACTCGGTGGCTTTGTACTTGAATCACCAGATGGTTCGGTATCGTACGACATGCGCTTTGATACGCTCCTTGAATCTTCTTGGAACGATCAACTCGCTGAAATAAATTCAATACTTTTTGACTGAGGGATAATGATGGTAATGCTTGGAAACACACCTTATGTTGCTGCCCGTGCGAAATCACGTCGGCAGAAACTCGCGGACCGTGCCAGGCTACGCCAACTGATCAGCCAATCACCCGAACAACTGACTGTTGCAGTCGGAGAAATCGGTTACCGTACAGAAATTGACTTGTACGCAGGTCAAATGAAAGGCGGAGATTTGGTTGAAGCAGCCCTCACTCACAACTTAGAGCACGAACTTGAAAAGATGCTTTCGCTGTGTAATGGTAAAATCCGGGGTATTGTCGAGACATACACTTCAAGATTTGAGTACTACAACGCCAAAGTTGTCCTACGTTCGGTTGTTAACGAAGTGGAATTGGAAAAAGTTGCTCATTCGATTCTTCCCGAATTAAATGACATCAACACTCCATGGTTGAAAATTATTGAAAACGCTGATGATTTGCGCTCTGCAGTCGTTCAGATGCGTCGCAAATCCTTTGGTTCCGACTTGAACGCCGTTTCAGAAGATGGGCGATTAAGTGACTATGAAGATGCTCTTGATCGTCATTACTTCAAACAGGCTTTGAAGTCCATTGAAGGAAAAGGCCCAGTGAACCGTTTCCTCAAGGAACTGATTGGTGCTGAAATCGACCACCGTAACCTCATGAACATACTTGAGGCTCAACACGTTGGCATCTCGACTGATGATGTTGTACCTTTGTTGATTCCAGGTGGACGATTAATACCTACACGAGCATTCTCTTCGATTGCGGCTGGCGGCAGCGATGCTGCTATGGATTTACTACGTGGCTCAAACCGTTTTGATTTCCCAGCATTTGAAGCAGTCCTCTCCCAGTCGAAAGAAATGAACAGTCTTGACCCAGTCGTTACTTGGTTCAAAGAACGTGAACACAACATCATGAAGCGCATGAGCTATCTCCACCCAGTCTCTGCACTACCGGTTATTCATTACGTGGCCATGAAGGTCCAAGAAGTGAATGACCTGCGCTTTATTGTCCGTGGCCGCTTGGCAGGTCTATCGAACGAAGTCATCGAGGCACACATACTGTGAGGTGAAATGAATGGATATCGCAATCGTAGGAACACCAGAATTCACCCTTGGATTCCAGCTTGCTGGTATTGATACCCTGTTTAACCCCGAAGGCGAAGAGGCAATGATCTCTGTCTTCAAATCTCTACTCAATTCAAAGAGCGTTGGGATTGTTGTGGTCGACTCCACAATCCTATCAACGCTGCCGGAGCGTCTTCGTGACCAACTCTCGGCATCCGTCTCTCCTACCGTTCTTGGCATCGGTACGGAAGAAGACACCACCTTGCGTGACACAATTCGTAAGGCAATAGGAGTCGACCTGTGGAAGTAAGATTCCAAACCAAATGGAGGAAATAAAAATGAGTAATGAAGGAGTAATTTACCGAATATCGGGGCCGGTTGTAACCGCAACTGGAATGAAAGCTGCAATGTACGACGTTGTTCGCGTGGGCGAAGAAGGTTTGATGGGTGAAGTGATTGAACTGCACGGCGACAAAGCCGTCATCCAAGTGTACGAAGATACCTCTGGTATTCGACCGGGTGAACCTGTGTTGAACACTCAAGAAACACTTTCAGTTTCTTTGGGACCCGGTCTCTTGACTCAAATTTACGACGGTATTCAGCGACCTCTCCCTACTCTGGAAGAGGAAATGGGCGTTTTCATCACCCGTGGTGTTGACGCAGATGCATTCGACCTCGAAAAGATTTGGACTTTTGAACCTCAAGTCGCAGTTGGCGACTCCGTCGTCGGTGGCCAAGTTATTGGGCACGTCCAAGAAACCGAAACAATCGTTCACAAAATCATGGTACCTCCTACCGTCAGTGGTGTTGTGAAATCGATTGAATCAGGTGACTTCAACGTCACTCAAACCGTCTGTGTGCTCGATAACGGCACTGAAATGCAGATGATGCAGAAGTGGCCAGTCCGTACCCCTCGACCTTTCCAACAGAAGTACGCACCAGAAACACCTCTCATTACCGGAATGCGAATTCTTGATTTCTTGTTCCCTCTTGCTAAGGGTGGTGCAGCAGGTATTCCTGGACCGTTCGGTTCTGGAAAGACAGTTACTCAACAGTCTTTGGCAAAGTATTCCGATGCACAACTCGTTGTTTACATTGGATGCGGTGAGCGTGGAAACGAAATGACCGAAGTTTTGGACGAATTCCCTCACTTGATTGACCCGAACACTGGCAAGCCTTTGATGGAACGAACCGTCATGATTGCAAACACCTCAAACATGCCTGTTGCAGCTCGTGAAGCATCTGTGTACACAGGAATTACCATTGCGGAATACTTCCGAGATATGGGTTATGACGTTGCTTTGATGGCTGACTCGACCTCTCGCTGGGCTGAAGCAATGCGTGAAATTTCGTCTCGACTTGAAGAAATGCCTGGTGAAGAAGGATATCCTGCTTACCTTTCATCTCGAATTGCTGAGTTCTATGAACGTGCCGGCCGTGTCGAGACTTTGAACGGCGATGACGGCTCAGTCACTGTGATTGGCGCTGTTTCTCCACCCGGTGGAGATATTTCTGAACCTGTATCCCAAGGAACACTTCGTATTGTCAAGGTTTTCTGGGGATTGGATGCTGGTCTTGCCCGACAACGGCACTTCCCTGCGATCAACTGGCTGAACTCGTACTCATTGTATCCGCAAAGTCTGGATCAATGGTTCCGCGACAACATTGCTCAAGATTTCCCTGAAATCCGAACTCAAATCAGCGGTTTGCTTCAGATTGAATCTGAGTTGCAAGAAATTGTCCAATTGGTCGGTTCGGATGCTCTACCAACCGACCAACAACTGACTCTTGAAGTCGCTCGAATGATTCGTGAATTCTTTTTGCAACAAAATGGATTCCACGAAGTCGATGCTTACTGTGACATTCACCTTCAATACCAAATGGCCAAAGCAATCCTATCGTTCCAAGAAGCTGCAAAGTCTGCTATGGCAGGCGGTGCTCTACTCAACGATGTTGTCAACGTTCCAGCTCGTTCCGACCTCATGCGTGGTCGTTTCGAGAAGGGATACATCGACATTATCGATGGAATGGTCAAGAAAATGACCGATGAAATCGCCGAAACGGTGGAGGAAAACTGAGGAGAGGAATATCATGACTGGAAAAGAATACCGAACCATTACTGACGTGAAAGGACCTCTGGTCTTTTTGAACAAAACAGAACCCGTAGCATTTGGTGAAATCGTTACCCTACGACTCTCCAATGGAACCATCAAGAACGGACAAGTTCTCGACACCTCGGATGACCTTGTGATTGTCCAAGTTTTCGAAGGAACCTCCAAGATTGACCGAGAATCCGGTGTAACTTTCATGGGAGATGTTTTCAAACTCCCTGTAAGCACCGATCTCGTCGGTCGAATTCTCGACGGTGCAGGCCGTCCTCGTGACGGCGGACCAGAGATTGTTGCTGAAGAAAAGGCAGACATCATTGGTGCTGCAATTAACCCATACAGCCGACAGAGTCCAAACGATTTCATCCAAACTGGTGTCTCTGCAATTGACCTTTGTACAAGTCTTGTTCGTGGACAGAAGTTGCCGATTTTCTCTGCATCCGGTCTACCGCACAACGATATTGCACTGCAAATTGCTCGTCAAGCAAAGCTCAAGGATTCCGATGAAGAATTTATTGTTGTCTTTTGTGCTATGGGTATCACCGCTGAAGAATACAATTTCTTCCGTTCCGATTTGGAGCGAACAGGTGCTCTCGAAAATGCGGTTCTGTTCGTTAACCTTGCTGACGACCCGGCTGTCGAGCGTATCATTACGCCTCGTCTTGCTTTGACCGCTGCAGAATACCTTGCCTTCGAGAAAGATTACCACGTTCTGGTTATCTACACGGACATGACCAACTACTGTGACGCTCTTCGTCAAATTGGTGCTGCTCGTGAAGAAGTTCCAGGACGACGTGGATATCCCGGTTACATGTATACCGATTTGGCTATGCTCTACGAACGTGCTGGAATTATCAAGAACAAGAAGGGTTCAATCACTCAATTCCCGATTCTTACCATGCCTGGTGACGATATCACGCACCCAATTCCTGACTTGTCTGGATACATTACTGAAGGACAAATCGTTATTTCACGTGAATTGCACCAACAGGGTATCTATCCGCCAATCAATGTTCTACCGTCTCTTTCACGATTGATGGGTTCATGTATTGGTGAAAAGACCACTCGTGAAGATCACAAGTCTGTTTCGGACCAAATGTATGCTGCATACGCACAAGGTCGCGAACTTCGTGGACTTGTCGCCATTGTCGGTGAAGATGCATTGAACGAGCGAGACAAGCAATTGCTCGACTTCTCCGGAGTGTTTGAAGACAAGTTCCTTCGCCAAACCCGTGATGAAGACCGTTCCATTGAAGAAACACTCGATTTGTGCTGGAATCTCATGTCTGCAATCGATACAAAGTACCTGGTCCGTCTTGACCAGAAGTGGATTGACAAGTACCATCCTGACAACCGAGCTTGAACAACTTCGTTACAACTGAAAAGGAGGTGAATGAACATGGCACTCGATATCAAACCAACCCGAAGCGAGTTGATTAAACTCAAAGGTCGGATTAAGCAAACCAAGAACGGTTACAAATTGCTGAAAATGAAGAGAGACGGTTTGTTTCACGAATTCCGTTCATTGCTCTCCGACATGATTGAAGCTAAGCGCGACTTGACCGCAACCTACCGTATGGCTAAGCAACGTATCGACCTTGCAAACGCAATCGAAGGTGGTCTTGCTGTGCGTGCAGCAGCCATTGCAAACACCGGCCATCCCGAAGTTGAAGTTGAGCGACGCAACATTATGGGTGTCGTCGTCCCAAGCGTCAGCGGAACGAACCTCAAATCTACATTCAAAGAACGTGGTGTCGGATTTATCGGTTCGTCCCCATACATCGATGAGGCCGGCGAGTCATTTGGCAATCTCATTGAGAAGATTGTCAAGGCATCTGAAATGGAAGCTACACTAAAGCGCCTTTTGCAAGAGATTGAAGCAACCAAGCGACGTGTCAACGCTTTGGAGTACAAAGTTATTCCAGAATTGGAAGAAGCACGGGTGTTTATCCAACTGCGACTTGAAGAGATGGAACGCGAAGAAACCTTCCGTCTCAAGCGTTTCAAGAACAAGTGATTTTTTCTCGTGCCGAGCAGGCTGAGGGATTCCTTCAAAGGGGAAGCAGGATTACAAAGGGTTGAGGAGAAAGTATGCCAAGTGATACGGAAGACTTGACTGCTAAAGATTCAGCACTTGAATCGATGGTCAGCCACCGTAAAGATTGGAAACAACACGATCTTCTCGCTGCAATTTTGCGTCGGTATTTCTACGTTGCTTCGCATATGTCGGGTGGCTTCTTACCGACATGGGTTGTTTCTCCTAAAGATGGAAAAGACATCGACAAATCGCTTGCTGAAGCGAATAAATACCTCAAAAAACTCGGGTGGGCTGCTAAACTTTCACGTACCGATGAATGGATTATTCAAATGATTCCGCTTCCTGAACGACCTTTCCCTTCTTCTCGTCTGACTCTCATCATGTGGTCGGTTTCTGCACTCACGCTGACTCTTGCAGGTGCGTATTGGATGGAAGGCTCGCGACCCGAAGGTGGCTGGTTTTTGCAGTCGTCTTTTTGGGATGTTGTTGTTGGATATACACTCCCTGTGCTCGGCAGCTTATTCCTTGCCTCCCTCATTCAAAAGCGTACAGCGTCTCATTTCAACCATCGCGTTGGGCATATTACACCTCTTCCTGAACCAACGATTTCGTTGTGGAGCCTTGGCTTATTTTCGCAAACTGCACTGATTTGGCCTTTTGGTCTCTTCCTCATTCCTACACTGCCTCGAATGGATGCTCGACTTTGGGAGGACCGCAAGGTGTTGGGTTGGGTCGCCATTTCTGTACCTGCTGCGCTGATTACCTTTGGTCTTGCACTTTGGGGAATCGGCTTGTGGCTGACGCCTGATTACGTGGCAATTACGCAGGCTCAGAATGTGCCACAAGGGCCGTTCCTCATCGAAATTCTAGGTCAGTGGTTGCTTGATGATTACCTCACACGGCTCATTTGGTCGCATCCGTTTGTCAAGGCTGGTGCTTTGCTCACTTTCTTCGGTTGGATTTCATTACTCCCTATTCCAACGTTCCCTGGTGGTCGGATTATGGTTGCTCGTTCCGGGCACATGGAGGCTCGAAGCAGCTCGAATCAAATGTTTTTGTTTTTCCTTATTCTCGCTTTTGCTTGGATGTTTGAGGCGTTTAACGGTTTCACAATTTGGATTCTTGTCCTGACGCTCATTCTGCCTTTGTTGCTGTTCATGGGTGCAGACCGCTCTTCTCCGGTCCTTCTCAATGAACCGAAAGGTCTCGATTTGTCGGCGATGAAAAACATTGGGATTGTAATGCTCGTGGCTATATTGTTCGCTCTTCCAAGCCAAGTTCCGTTTGAAAGAGACGACGACTGGAATGCTGATGTCATGTTTGAATTGGAAACAGTTTTCGGCGCTGAAAAGGTCGATGAGCGATGGAATGCAAAGATTTCCCTTCACGTTGTCAATCCGTCATCAGTGAACAAGGATTGGGCGGTAGATTATGACCAGTTTGCGGAAGGGCTTGAGAACTGGGCAAAGGTATGGGAATGCGATGGAGAAGATGAGGAGACAATCAATGGCTTTGGCTGTGGAAGTGTTTTACCTCCTCGGACTCAAACAACCGTTGTTCTCAACTTGACTTGGACCGATTTAGAGCACTCACCCTCACTTACCAATTTCTCCCTTCTTACATTAGCCGACGATGATTACGGCAGTCATCCTATTTCCGTACATCCTGACCTTTCCTTTTATCCTGATTCGTCATGGGAAATGGTTCTCTCCGAAGGTGAACTTAAGCGATGTATGTCCTTTATTTCGTTCTCCGAGGAACCACTCAATGTGAGCTTTCCCTATGCTGACCAATCGTTAGACATCCAATCACGTTTGCAATGGATCGAAGGTCAAAATAACCTTGAAGCCCAATACGAGTCTGCCCCTGAACAACTCTGTTTGAGAGGCTTAGACCCAGTTGTCCTTCGAACATCCGAACTCAATACAATACAATTGAACAACGAATTGTTTGATGGTGGAATGCCAGAACTGCCACTGATTGCAGTCGTACCTTCTCATGGCTGGAACATCAGCAGCGATGCTGAACTTGGCTGGGGCTTTGAACTGAATTCCAGTGGTATTCTCAGTTCAATTGATGCCCCTTGCCCTTTGAATCCTGCTCTTTCGATCCCTTCAACGCCGACAGTAGGGGAATGGATTTGGGATTTGGACGTGAGGAAGATTTCGAACATCCCGGCTGTTCAAGATGAGAATCGTTCGCTTACTGTACGGATGTCAGATGGCGCAAGCATGCACGTCTGCTCTCCTCATTTATCGGTCGAGGCTAAATTCAACTTTACTGTCGAAGAAGGGCCTGAATTGATTTTCCAAAGATACAACACCTCTCACCGAATGTGGTCGAACATGTGGATGGCAGCTTACAACGGCACTCTTTTACAATCCGAAGGCGCCAACTTTTCATTCTATAGTTCAAGCAACCAAACCATACCTGTTCAAATAAATTACCAAGGTAACGGAGAACAGTGGACGACCGTTCGTTCCGTAAGTTCGCTTTCAAACGGGTGGAACTCGTTTGAGTTTGCACCGTCTGATTCAACCCTTTCGACGCTCTGGTTTGAACATCAAGACGAATCGATTGTCATTCATTTGGCGAGTTATGTCTGAGGTCTTGTCATGCGAGTCGCTATTTTAGGGTCAGGTTCGCTTGGCTCCCTTTACGCAGCACTGCTCTCCCGCATTAAGAGCATCGAACTTTTGGTTCATGGAAGGGGTTCACATGGCGCTCACATGGCGGCTGAAGGGCTTCGTCTGGTGGGTGAATCGGAAGGTTTTGTTTCGAATGGAGATGTCTTTTTTTCACTCGACGAAGTCGGACTGCCACCCGTTGCAAGAGGTACAATGGACTATGTGATCCTGACTGGAAAGGCAGATCAGACACCATTTCTAGCCTCTCTTGCCCGACAACTTCTCACGGCAGATGGTTATGCTTTGTGTTTGAGTAATGGACTTGGACACGCTGAGAAATGTCAAGATTCACTTGGTCCTCACCGTGTATTTGCAGCGACTTCCACCCACGGTGCTTGGAGGCCATCTGCAGGAACTGTCCACTGGGCTGGAAGGGGTGAAACTGTGATTGGGGCCCTTCCAGGTGGTCCAGGTCAATCCGAGGCTCAACCTCTACTGGATGTTTTCGAGCAGGCTGGCCTGTCTCCGAGGTGGTCATCGGATGGTGTTGCCTCCGTTTGGCGGAAGGTTTTACTCAATATTGCAATCAATCCAATAGCTGCGTTAGCCGGAGTCGAAAACGGAGAATTACTACGGCCAGACCTCTTCTCATCAGCCTTTTCGACCATGCTTGAAGGTGCTTCAGTGGCCCGTCAAGAACGAGTGGTACTTCCATCAGACGCCGAATTAGAAGAGCAACTTCGCCAAGTACTTCTGGCAACTTCAAGCAACATGTGCAGTATGTTACAGGACCTGCGGAACGGTCGTAAGACAGAGATTTCTGTACTGAATCAAGCCATCGTTGAACGCGGAGAGCGAGCAGGTCTTGCAACCCCGTTGAATCAGATGTTGGTGGCTATGATTACTGCCCTTCATGCCCAATGAGGTCTGTATTGAAATGAAGTCCTCGGTTTTCTTTTCGTCCAAGTGAATCTTCGGTTACCAATTGTCCAACGAGGATAAGGTTGCGTAATTCGACGATTTCCCGTGATGGTAATGCACTTCTCCAAATAAAATCCACTTCTTTAGAGAGTAGTTGCAATCGGCGTTTGGCCCTGTGAAGTCGGTTAAACCTCCGAACGATGCCCACTTCTCTTGACATCGTGTTTGTCAAAGCCTCTCGATCGTTTGCCACTGATACGTGTTCAGTAAGAACTTCAAGACCGTCTGCACGCCATTCTGGTAACGGCGTATCGTTACTTTCTGGCTCGGAATCAATGATGTGATTCGCCGCTCGAGCTGCGTAAACTACTGCTTCAAGAAGGCTGTTTGACGCTAACCGGTTCGCACCATGCATCCCCGTGCAAGCGACTTCGCCTATTGCATACAAAGAGGGCAATGGGTTTCCAGTCTCTCTGCTGTGAGGGCGCCCGTATTCATCGACTGCAAGCCCTCCAACGATGTAATGTGCCGCTGGAGATACCGGTAAAGGGTCTCTTCCCAACTTCAAACCATGTCTGTTGAGTCGTTTTTGAATCGTGGGAAAATGATCCTCCAAATGCTCTTGATTCATGTGGGACGTCACCAAGTAGACATGATTTCCCCCCGTTTCTTTTAGCCGTTGGTCAATCGCTCGAGCTACAATGTCTCGTGTTGCCATGGAACCCAAAGGCGAGTGGTTGAGCGTGAAAGAGTAGGCGTGAGGCAACAGCGGCGTGTTCTCACCGTTTGTTGTTTCAACATCGGATTGCCATGACCGCAACCCTTCTTCATCCAAAATGACGCCACCCTCGCCTCGTACGGCTTCAGTGATGAGGAAAGGTCGGTCCGATTGAACGGCTAAAGCCGTCGGATGGAATTGGATGAACGCCATGTCTTTGACCGCAGCGCCTGCTCTGTATGCCATTGCCAAACCGTCTCCTGTGGCGACCGGCGGGTTGGTCGTTTGCGACCAGAGTTGGCCCACTCCGCCGGTGGCAAGCATCAGTATGTCGGCAGGTTCAGTGAAGACTGAGTTCCGCTCTTGGTCTAAGCACCATACGCCTGCAATCCCCTTCTCTGGATTCTGATGTTCCCTTTGAATCAAATCCATTGCCAGGGTATTTGGTTTGAGGATGATGTTGGGATGGGAACTTGCTGCATCGTTCAATGCTCGCTCAATTTCTTTTCCGGTCGCATCTTTCGCATGGAGGATTCGGCGTTCAGAATGTCCTCCTTCCTTTGCATAGTGGAACCCCCCGTTTTCATCGGTTTCAAACCGTACTCCGATGTTGAGCAAGTCGTGGATACGTTCACCCGATTCTTCGATGACTTTTCGAACGATGCGTTCGTTGCACAAACCGTCTCCACTGGCAAGCGTGTCATGGATGTGAGATTCTAAGCCAGCACCATCGGTTTTGTCGAGAATGGCAGCAATTCCACCTTGGGCCCAATTGGTCGATGAATCGATGGGGCGTTGTTTGGTTATGACGGTCACTGTATGTTTGGCATCGGCCAATCGTAAAGCCGCAAAAAGGCCAGCAATTCCGCTTCCGATGATGACTATCTTCGCCATAGTGGGCCCTCCGTGGTGTGGGGTACATGCTGCCACATTTCACCCCATCGGCAGCGAAACGGCTATGTTCGGTCCTGTTCTACAGGTGCTATGGCGAGCATCCGTGACATCATCGGTATCCTCTTTGGGACTTCGCTGGTTGGTTTTTCGATAGGGAATGCTGGAATGGGTAAAATGGCACCTTATTTCATCGAAGGTGCCCCCGATTCGAAAATGGTCATTACCCGAATGTTTGAGCCGCATTGTGCAATTCCTACGATTGAGGCGGAAATTGCGAACGGTGATGAATCGTATTGTCTTCAGGCTACGGGGATGTGGGATGGCATCGATATTCTGTTTCTTTGTCTTGGCTTATTTGTCTTGCTTTATGGCCGTGTGGGGTTCACTCGTGTTGGCCGCAGAAGCCAGCGCAGTTATCATGTTTTATTCGCTTCGGGTGCAGTGCTTTTCAGCATCGCCATTCTCGACCGTCTCAACTTTCTCCCTACTGCCGCTAGTTCCACCGGAATGGCCGAGTTATTTCCATTCGCCGTTTCGCCTTTCATTGTCCAATGCATCATCGCCGTTATTGGGGCTTTCCTGATGGCAGGTCCAAAATACTGGGAAGCAGAGGGGATTGAACAGGCTCGTGAACGTTTGAGCAAGAGAAGGAACGTTGCAGACACTTTCCGGGGTACTTTTGGTTCAGTCAAAATGTCGCTTGGCTCTCGTAGCGGGACCACTCAAAGAATCGCTCGTTCCAATTTACTGAAGAAAGATTCACAGCTTCACATGCGCCGTACAACTTCAAAAAGTATCAAAGTCCTTGCAACCTGTCCATATTGCAAGGGTGGCGGCTGCAGTGAGTGCGGCCAAACCGGAACACTGTGATTCTTTTTATCACATTTTTTGATGCTCCAAACGACCTCTTCGGCTGTTCAACAACCGTGGTCAAAAGCGCGTGACTGACCCTTCATCACTCGGATTGTTTAAGACCTGTGGGGAATGGGTGTCGCGGATAAGGTCGAGGGAACATACTTCGATTGGAGGGATAGGGATGTATCTTCAAGCACTGGAAATTTCAAACTTCAAATCGTTCAAAGGTGAAATTACCGTCCCACTTGATCGAGGATTTACAGCAATCACCGGGCCGAACGGTTCAGGTAAATCGAATTGTGGCGATGCCATTCAATTCGTTCTTGGTCCGAGGAGCAATAAGGTGATTCGAGCTCAAAATGCAAAGGATCTTATTTTCAACGGCGGTAAGAACTCCAAACCTGCTCGTTCGTGCGAAGTCACACTCGTATTTGCGAACCCAATGCTCACCAATGGACGCCGCAGACTCCCTCTTGAACAAGACGAGGTTCGAATGACCCGTGCCGTGCGCCTGACCAAGGCGAACAACATTGTAACAAACTACTTACTTGATGGAGAGGAAAGCAGCCAAAAGACATTCCATAGATTGCTAGGTGCTGCAAACGCACGTCCGGACGGCTACAATATTGTCTTGCAAGGCGACGTTACTAAACTCGCTAAGATGACTGCAAAAGAGCGCCGTAAGGTCCTGGATGGCGTCGCTGGTGTCACTTCATACGACGATGAGATACGAAAGGCAGAGCGACAAAAGGAAATGGTCGAGGGCTATATCGAACGGATTGGGCTGCTTGAGGAGGAACAAAAAGTCCGACTCCGAGATTTGACCAAGGAGAAGAACCTCGCACTCAAGGTCCAAGACCTAGTCAAGGAACTTCAAACAGCCCGCATCGTATCTGCCCAATCCAAGTTGGCCAGTCAGATTTCTGAGCGTACCTACATGGTTGAGGAGCGTTCTCGAATTGAGTCCGAAGCCGCGCAGATGGAGGCGGACGTGAAGCAAGGTGCCCAAGTTTTACTCGGGCTGGAAGACCAAATAGGGGTATTGCAGAAGCAAATTGAGGACCTCATGGGAGGAGATTCGAACGGTTTGCTTGCCGCTATCAACCAACTTCAGATTCGGATTGCTACCAGCGGAGACCGAATCGATGAGGCTGAAGAAAAAGACATCGAGGACAAAGCAGAATTGGTTGAATTAGCAGAATCACTGCAAAAAGCAATTGATTCACTGGATGAATTTAAGCTTGGGCTGGCGAATGCGCGAATCGATTTGGAAGAATCTGAGAAAGCACTTGTAGAAGCTAAGAAAGAAGAATCTGAGGTGCAAGGGTTGCTTGAATCATCCGGTACGGCAAACGCTGAACTGTCCCGTGCTCTCTCGAAGGCGATTGAAGGCACTGAAACAGCTTCTGCTGCCCTCAACACCGCTCAAGAGGAAGTAAACCGAGTCGCAACGCAAGCAGAGATGTTGGACGAACAAATCTCAACCGCTCAAGAAGCCGCAGAGACTGCTCGTCTTGCTTTAGGTGAATCACAACTTACGGGTGAAGAACTCGGTGCTGACGCGCCAGACCAGAATCGAAAACAACTCGCAGAAGAATTGTTTACAGCCCAACGTTCTGAAGCGAAACTGGTTGAAGAATCACAATCTATTGAAAATCGACTCCGAGATACAGAACGCCGACTCAATACTGCCAGGAACGAATTGGAAAACAAGAGTGGAGCCAAAGGAATGGCTGGTGGTGCTGCTGCTATTATTGCCGCACGAGACCGTGGAGAATTACGCGGCGTGATCGGTACGGTAGCGGAACTGTGTCAACCAAGAGACCCCACACATACCGACGCCCTTGCTACGGCCGTCGGTGGTGGAATGACGTCCGTGGTTGTTGACAGCGATGAAGATGCAGCACGTGCCATCCAATGGTTGTCACAAAACAAGGCAGGCCGTGCCACCTTCTTGCCGTTAAACAAACTCACCCAATCACGTGCTGCGGGTAAGGCGCTGATGGTTTCCCGCAAGCCTGGCGTCGTAGGATTTGCCAGCGAGTTGTTGGACTATGACCCACGAATCGATGTTGCTGTACGCTTCGTACTTCGTAATACGTTGATTGTCGATAGCATGTCAACTGCCCGTGCCAACATGGGTGGTGTCCGCTTAGTCACTCTTCGTGGCGATGTGACCGAAGCCGGCGGTGCAATGGTTGGCGGTTCGAAGAGAAGGTCGATGGTGGCTTTCGGCGGAAACATTCAGGGCGCCAGTGAAGTTGAGGCGCTTTCCTCTGACGTGGAACGGTTTCGTCTCATGGCAGACACCGTGAACGCCGCACTTGCTGACGCTCGCCGTACACAATCGGAACTTCGAAGCAAAATCAATGCTCTTACCGATGGCGAGCATGCTGTTCGCTTCCAAGAATGGCGAGCAGAACATAAGCAAGTGAAAGCCAATCACGTTTCTGCCTTGGGCAATGTGGCAACTCTTGAGAAGCGACTTGGGGAACTGCGCCTTGAAGGCTCAGGTAAACTGCGTGAACTCGATGCTGCACAACAACATCTTGCTTCGATGGACGAAGTTCGTACGGAGGCTCAAAACCAACTGGAAGAAGCAAGCCCAGTTCATCTCAAAGACCGTTTGCATGCAGCAAAGGTAAAGCGCATTGAGGCGGAAAGCACGAAGGCTCAAGCCCAAATCTCACTGAATGGTGATGCGAACCACCAATCATTATTGGAAAATCGAGTTGATGAAATCAACAAGCGAATTCACTCACTCAACGAGAATGCAATAACTCGCAGTGAACGAATCGATACCCTGCAAGCAGGCGTCGCATCTGACTCTATAGAACTTAGGGCGAAAGAAGAGGAGCGCTCGCAGTATCTTGAAGAAAATCAAGGGCTTGAAGACGAACGGTTGGAACTCATCGAAGAGCGTACCAGTCTTCAAGTCAAACTTCAACAAAAGGCCCTTGACGCACGCTCCCGGCGTGGAATGGTTGAGGAAATGGGGCGGGCACTCAACCTCAAAGACGAGTCGATTCGAGAAACTCAACTCGAAATGTCCCAGAACAACATCGAGCCTGCTGAAGAAGGCGTATCTTTGCCAAGCGTAGGTGATGCAGAACGAAATGAACGCACGCTTCAACGCCGACTCGATTCCCATGGACCTGTGAACATGCTCGCAATTGAGCAGTTCGATGCTTGCGAGGCAAGATTGGCTGAAATGAAAGGCGACTTCAAGGTCTTGCAACATCGCCGCAAGCACCTCATTGACGTCACTGGAAAACTCGAAGAACAACGCAAGGAACGTCTGGTCAAGGTTTTGGAAAAGGTCAACGAGAACTTCAAGGTCGCTTACAAATCCTTGAGCGACGGAGGACGTGGAGAATTATTCCTCGAAAACGAGGATGAACCGTTCAAAGGTGGGCTCGAATTGTGGGCTCAGCCTCGTGGAAAGTCAGCCAAGGTCACGCGACATCAGTTGTCCGGCGGAGAGCAATCCATGGCAGCATTGGCGCTTATTTTTGCTATTCAAGATTACGACCCAAGTCCGTTCTATTACTTCGACGAGGTGGATCAGAACCTCGATGGATACAACGCAGAGCGTATTGCGTTGATGTGTCGAGAACGCAGTAAACGGGCACAATTCATTATGGTCACATTGCGTAAAGTTTCGCTCCGGCTTGCAGACCACCATATTGGCATCACGCACGGCGGAGATGGTTGCAGCCGTCGCATCGTTGACTTTGACCGTGAAAAGGCGATTGCTCTTGGTGAAAAAGCCCTTGCTGAGGCAGAAAAAGACAACGACAAAAACCATTCGCGTATTGAAGAAGCATCTTCTGCATCTCATGAAATGCCAATTGTTCCTGAGCCTTTAGCAACACCCACGAGCCTTGGTGGACTGCTCAACCACATGCCCGATGTCCAACCTGAGGCAGTTGCTACCTCCGGACTTGAAGCACTCACAGAACGGACTGTGGAGATGACCGAAGATATCGAAGAATATGCAGAAGTCGCTCATGCAGTAAAAGCTGCTGAAGCAGCAGAACATCAGGAAACTGTCGAACCGGCTGACATTGAAGAAGAAACAGTTTGAGGTGAGCGAATGAGTGAGCAACAATCTGGATTGGACAAATGGTTCCTGCGTCAGGATGTTATTGACCAATTGCTCGCATCAGGTGAGGAATCACAAGAAGCAGCTCTTTTCGGAGACAAAATTATGGCGATTGCTGAGCGTGAAGAGGCAGAGCACCAAACGCTTGTTGATCCGTTTGACCGCTCCGTCGCTCTCGTACTTTCCCTGGTTCGGGATGAAGGGCTCGATGCTTGGAACATTGACTTGTCGAGTTTCCTCAAAGTGTTCACAACCCGTGTCAAGTCAGACGCCGCAACGCTTGACCTTCCAGCTTGTGGGCGCCTGATACGCATGTCTTGGGAAGTTCTTCATCATCAAGCTGAAGATTTGTTTGAGCGAGTCCAATACAACGATACTGAAGACGACTGGGATGACGGGCTGGGCTTTGGATGGGAAGCGGATTACAACGACGAGGATTTCTTCTTCACCAATTCAGTCCTTCAAGGCACTGCGGATGAATTCCTTCCTGATTTATTGGAAAACCGGGTTCGACGTGATGAAGGCCGACCAGTTACTCTTGTCGAATTACTTTCAGCGTTCAAAGATGCCTCAGACGATGCAGAATCACTTCGTTTGCGAGAGGAAAACAGACTTGCCCATGAAGCAGAATTGAAAGAATACCTCTCAGATGTTGGAGGACGTATGCACAACGAAGACCTCGAGGGTGATATCAAACGCTGCTGGCAAGCACTGAGGACGTCTTGCGTAGCATCTGATTCGACCAAGGTCCCGGTACTTGTGGTGATGGAATCGCTGAAGCCGATTTTAGAACAAACGTTCGGTTCTGTTCCAGAAGGCTACGATGATGAGGCCAAAGTTGCTTCATTTATCGCAGGTCTTTTCCTCACGCATCGCGGTTTTGCTTCGATTACCCAGGACAGCGTTCCTGATGGCGTCATCTACTTGGAAGATGCATGGCCTCAAATCGAGACTTTTGAGGAAATCAGTCAATTGATTGAAGACCAACAAAACGCTGAAAACCAACGTATTCAGGAGCAAGACACCGGTTCAGTTCGCCATGCCAAGTTACGGGCAGAAAAAGCACGTTTGGCTGAAGAAGAATCCGTTCGTAGGCAAGAACGAGCACTGGCTAAGCAGCAAAAAGAACAAACAGCCGTTGAGATAAATGAACCGACTGGAGTTGAAGAACAGTCGTACGATGACCATGAATGGTTGGTTGAATGAAGGTGAAGGAAATGACAGAAGTGCCGATCGATACTTTGCTCGAAGCCACCCTCTTTGGCGCAGGCCGCTCGATGAGTGTACCTGAATTATCGACGGCCCTCGGTTACGATGAAGATGAGATGCTTGATTCGCTCTATTCCTTGCGTTCTACGTTAAAGCGACGCCGTGGAGGTGCCTTGCAGGTAGCAGAGGTTGGGGACCGATGGGCCATTGAAGTGAAACCCGATATTGCGAGTCACCTACCCAAAGAAACCAAAACTGAAATTCCACAAAAGTTGTTGAAAGCCGCAGCACTCATCGCTTACCATCAGCCAATGCCCCAATCTCGACTGGTGGAATTACTGGGCCAGAAAGCCTACGACTATGTTCGTGAACTTGCTCAATTGGGCATGGTTGACCGTCGTAAAGATGGTAATACTCGCCGACTTTCAACGACCCGTCGTTTCTCGGAAACATTTGGTTGCCCCTACACCGACCGTAAGAAAGTCAAACAATGGTTCAGAGAGCAAGTGAAGACAACCGGCATGTTTGATGGAATGGAAGATGCTGCGGTGCTAAAGGAAGAGTCTGAGATTGGCGGTCTCATTCAATCAACTCTTCCGCTTGGAGAAGAAGAGTGAATCATTCGTTTCGCAGTGCTTCAAGCAATTCGCCGACAAGCGTTTGCGTCTTGGGTCCTGTTGCTTCTTGAAGTCGTGCGGCAACAATTTCGATTTCATCGCCCACTGCACCGGCAGAAACGGCCATATTCCGTGCATGCAATTTCATGTGGCCTGCTTGAATGCCTTTGGTTGACAGTGCCCTCAATGCTCCAAGGTTTTGTGATAAACCCGCAGCAGCAATGATTCCAGCCAATTCTTGAGCTGATTCGACTCCAAGTATGGCAAGGTTGGCTTGTGCTACCGGATGCACCTTAGAGGCGCCTCCAACGATGCCCACAGCCATCGGTGTTTCAATGGTACCAACCAAGTTCCCATTACTGTCTTTCTCCCATGAGGTCATTGAACCGTATGTTCCATTGCTGTATGCTGCCCAAGCATGGCAGCCAGCCTCAATCGCTCGCCAGTCTTGGCCGCAAGCCACGCCAACGCTGCTGATTGCATTCATCACGCCTTTGTTGTGGGTTGCAGCTCGGAACGGGTCAGCCATTGCGAAGTGTTGGGCCTCAAGGATGCCTTCGATTACCGATACTCCGTTCTCGTGCGTTCCATCTTCAGATATCTCTTCCGGGGTGAAGACCGCTTGAACTCGTGCTAATCGGTGGGCTGCGAGGTTTGAAAGAATGCGCAGATGGACTCGGCCACCAGTGATTTGCTCGATACGAGGGGCGATCAATTCAGCCATGGTATTCACGGCATTAGCGCCCATAGCGTCTCTGCAATCCACAATGATGTGTGCAATCAGCATCGGTCCACTGATGGTGTCTAAGAGTCGTGTTTCAATGCGCTTGCAACCGCCTCCAAGTCGAATCATCGTGGATGGAAGGCTGTTGCACAATGCCATGAGTTCGTCTGCTGCTTCCAGGATATCTTGCTCGGCTTTCTTCCAGTCTTGACAATCCAAGACTTGGAGTTGAGCAATCATCATTGGAGCATCGGAATTGGTGCTGAATCCTCCGTTTTTCAAACAACGTTTCGCCATGTTCGATGCCGCAGCGACAACGCTTGATTCTTCGAGGCAGAAGGGGATGAGGTAATGCTTTCCATCGATGACAAAATTTGTCGCAATGCCAACAGGAAGCGACATGGTGCCAATGACGTTCTCAATCATGCGGTCTGCTGAATCTTCGCTGAGGGCGCCACAGGCTTCCAGTGCATCGACTTGCTCCTGTGTCAGGTTCGCCATCTCGGCAACGATGGCTCGACGTTCAGCGACGCTGTGTCTGAAAAAACCACTCAAACGACTGTTCTCAACTGCCATAAGGTCACGACCAGTCCTCTCCACGGGCCCTTACCCCATCAAGCAATCGGCAATACTTGATTCAAGCGTGTGCTTCCTCTTCTTCAGGTTCTTGTCCATCTCTCTGTCTCCTCTAACGGTTTTAACGGTTCGATTAACGCGTTAAGAACTCGTTAGTGGTGCGTTAATTAGGATTCCAAAGCGTATCCCGCCGCACAGTTAACATGTCCTAACAGGTCTACTACACCTCTGATGAGAGTGAAACATGAAATACCCAAAGAGGATTGGCTCCATTATGCGAATTGTTGGCAAAGAAATGACCCTTCCTCCTATGGACGCCAATCCATTCTCGACTTTGCCCTTAGAAGCGAGCGATTCGAATCTCCTTGTTGGACGTAACCACATGTTAACGATCCTTTCACAGTACATGAAATTCCGCTCACCCCGTCGTATTTTGCTGATGGGGGAACACGGTTCGGGGCGAACTTCATTGCTTCGCTGTGCCTCGGAAACAGCCCCGCTTTCGATTTACATTGACCATATTTCTCATTCCAACGCAGGTCTGAATTTGCTGAAAGAAATGTTCACTCATTTTGTGCATACGAATCCTCCAGAGAATCGAAACGAACTTATTGGCCAAATATTAGGCGCTACTCAAGACTTTTCCGGGGCCTTGCCTTTGATTGTACTCGACGCATCTACCGTCGATATCTCGGCACTCAACGTCGCCTTGCGAGACACACTTCCGCTTCTCGAGCGACTTCAAGCAGTCATTGTCGTTGTCTTGGAAACGAAGGATAAGAACATGCTACCCGCATCCATTCTCCAACGCCTCGAGCAAATGAACCCGTTACCAAACTTGACGGCAGAAGAAATTCAATTGCTTGTTGAGAAACGCATTGAAAAGTCAACCAGTCAAGCGTTTTCATTTGCGATTGAAGACGCAGAACATTTGCTGGAACAGACCAGCGGTCTTCCAGCTGAAGTCATTCGGGTCATGCGTGATGCCATTGACAGTGCCAAAATGTCACAATTCACCTATGTAGACCCCAGATACGACCAAGCAACACCTGTTTCAGAACCTCAGTTTACTCCGCCATCGGTTGAGCCTCAAATCCATCCTACCTTCGAATCTATGTTTGCTGCTGAAGAAGAGGCATCCTTTGAGCAACCAGACCTGCCCAATGAAGACTCGGAATTCCAGACGCTGCAGGAGGTTCAAGATGCCAAAATCATGGAGAGTCTAGAAGACATGAACAACAGTTTCGATTTGAATCTCGCTCAACTCACCGAAGATCAAGAAAATCAGGAAGCATTGAAGGATTTGGAAGCGGTTGAGAATTATCGTGATGGCTATCCAGCAACACCACCGAAAGCAAAACCAGAACCGATGCAGAGGCCGCCACTTGACCCGATAGCAACCAAAGGCATGACGGGTTTATTCGCTCGAAATCGAGCCTTTACCGACCAATCGTACGCTGAAGTTTCCGATGCCGAGGCTCCAGAGGAAGAATTGGTTGATTCAGCCGAAGGTGCGGAATTGTGGGAAGACCCTTCACTCAGGCCTCCTGAGCCAAAGGAAGAAGTGATTTCGGAGGACGATTCGGCTTTCTTGCTCCATGATGAAGTGGGCTTCTTTGAACATGAAGAGTTGGAACCAACTCCAATTGAGCAATTGTTTGAGTCTGGACCGGAGCATATCGAACCATCAGAACAACCTTCGCAGGCCCCAAATGGCTTGTTGAGCGAACTTGCAGGAATGGTTCCTGTGATGAAGGCATTGCAACTTGCTCTCCAGCCTTCGGACGGCCTTGATACGGTCGTGAATCGTCGAAAATTGGTTGATGCTTTGGAGGCTTTACAGCGAAAACCAACAGGGAAAAAACAAGACTATGCATTGAACACCTCGCTTTTATCGACGCTCACCAGCCACGAGATGATTGTGATTTCCGTTGCTAACGACCGGCGTTTTTCTCCATCCGATGAAGAAATACTAACGCAATTAAGCATCAAACGGGCTCGCCTCTCTCAAATTAGCAACCGTCTTCTCAAAGGCGGTGTGTTGAGCGTTCGAACCATTGGACGAAACAGATACTACGAATTGACGCAGGCTGCTCGTGCCCAACTGATCGCTTGGAAAGTACTCGGGGGTGATGTCTGATGTCGTGGTCAATCACATGGTCGTGGCAAGCACCTCAACGCATTGCTGCACTCGCTCCTGTTGAAGGGGGCATGGTGGTCAGCAGTGGATTAGATTTGTTCATGATCGAAGCAGATGGTTCGGTCCGATGGAAGGTAGAGTTACCGTTCAAAGCACATTGTGCTCAAGCCAACAACGGCGTACTCGGAATTTTAGCAGCGCATGGATTCTATGTTCTTTCGACATCGGATGGTTCTTTACTTCATGAAGGCCGTTCGACACCCGGTGGGTTTGCTGAACTTCTGGCACGTCCTGGAGGCGGTTGGATTCTGTCTGGGCGTGAAGGGCACCTGCATTTGTTTACGCACGAAGGAACAGGCCTTCGTAGGCTCGATAGCGGTAAAGTTCGTCGTTTGCTTGGCTGGCTTGACCGTGAACACATGATGTGGCAAGACGCTGAAGGCAAACTCTGGTGCGCTCGCCTGGCTCAAAGCGACCAGAAACGAGTTCTCGAAGACCGAGTATGGAGTTGGGTTACTCCGCTCATGAACGGTCGATTATTGATGCAATCAAGCGACGGTGGCATTTGGGAAGGTGTACCGCATCCGTTTGGGTGGGATGCACTGGAACGAATTGAATACGAATCACTGGAGCCTATGGAAGGCGTTCGAAGTGCGGATGGATGGTGGGTACTCGGCATTGAAGGGCACCTTCATCACCTTTCAGCACATGAAGACAACCAAGCCCTTTCTTTGCTTGGTGAATCAATGGACCTCGGCGACCTATTGATTGGTCTTACTCCGGATACGATGGTGACTGCAACACGAGCGGGCCTGATCCGACGGTGGACAGCTCCGCATCTGGCCCAATCAGAACGACAAGGCCGTTATCAAGCGGCTGCAGAAGCCGCATTAGCAAAGAATTGGGAAGAACGTAAGGCGTTGTTCATGCGTGCACAAACAGCTGAAGACGAAGGACGACTTTCACGAGCGGTTGAACTCTATGGAGCCCTCGGTCGTACAGAGGATGTACGACGGCTTTTGAAACGCCAAAAGGAGGGTGGAGAATGAGTGAAGACATGAAAACGGTCACTACAGAGCGTGTTGAGAAGTATCTCGACATCACCAAGAGAGCACGAGCAAAGGCGACTTCACTTTGTGAGCAAGGCAGTGCAGATGCCCAAAAATTAGCCGTTATGATGCGAATGGCAGACGATTATGCTTCAGATGCGGCTCACTTTTTATCGATCGGAGACCATGTTCGGGCTTTTGGAGCAATTAACTACGCTCATGCTTGGATTGACGCAGGTGTCAAGATTGGTCTTCTCGATGGACACGGGGATGATGTTCTGTTCACTTTACCATGAACGAAGCCCAACTACTTATTCTATAGAGAATCAACCAGTTGGAGGCGTTGGTTTTTACTCACTTCCAGAATGGGTAAATCCGCATTGTAGAGTCTTCGCTTCAAATCGACATCAACAGTAAGAACCGGTATTTTCAGTTCCGATGCCAATTCAAACAACTGGTCGTCTGCATGTTCTGAATCACTGATTAAGGCCTCGATTGATTCAGATTTTTGTTCTAAGAGAGGGAGGAGTAGATTCTTTTTCCGAGGTCGTTCTTCGTTGAGTCGTTCGATTTCTTGCTTCACACTGTCAAGAAGTCGAAGTTGAGCAGGTCCGAACACACGGTTCATTTCCGTATCGATGTTCATCCCTGAATCAATGACGGCCGCCCACCCACAGGCGTCGACCAAAACCTGTTGAGAGATGACCACCTTCAACTGGCTCACGCTCATAGAATTGTTCCGTATCCAATGAGGCGCCAGCGAGAACCAACTCGTCGGGAAAGCGAAACTCGCTGCCCAGTATCCGCACAAATCGGGAGACGTAAGTCGAGTGTTGCCTTGCCTTTTTCTGAATTTTTGGTAACACCAACTGATGTTGCAGTTGCAACGTTAATCATCAACATCTCGTTGTTTCGAAGTGGATAGATTTTTTCCGGTGCTTCACCTTCTCCGGCAACCATTGTTTTCATCAGGTTGATGTCGATTGAAATTGAATTACGAACTTCAGGGAGGTCACCCTTACGTGCGACAACTTGTCCAGACAGGTTATCTGAAGTCGTAATCGACGGGTCGAGCATAGTTGCCATACCGCATAGACCGCCAGAATGCATGCTTTCAAGATCCAATCCACCGCCTTGCATACTCTTGACGGTCGCTTCGATTGGCTCCCATGTTGTTTTCGAACCGTTTTCGACCTTACGACCGGGACCAATGATGATTTCATCGCCAATGTCGAAGTTTCCTTCGATGATACTTCCACCGATGACTCCACCTCGGAGTTTTGTCGGCCGAGTACCGGGCCTGTTGATGTCGAATGAGCGAGCAACGTGCATGATTGAACGCTTGTGTTGAGAGCGATCAGGAGTTGGAATGGTCTTCTCGATGGCATCGATGAGAATATCCAAGTTGACATCGTGGTGAGCGGAAACAGGGATAATTGGAGCATTTTCTGCGATGGTGCCTTTGAGGAAATCTTTGACTTCAGCATAGGATTCCAGTGCACGTTCCTTCGTAACCAGGTCAATTTTGTTTTGAACGATGACGATGTTCTCAATGCCTGCGATTTCAAGGGCCATTAAATGTTCTCGCGTTTGCGGTTGTGGGCATGTTTCGTTTGCAGCAACCATCAGCATTGCTCCATCCATAATTGATGCACCAGTGATCATGATGGCCATCAGTGTCTCGTGGCCAGGAGCGTCGACAAAGGAGATTACCCGTTCCAATTCTTTTGGTTCGTCTTCTTTGCCTTCGGGATGGCGGCCAGTGGCGTAGTATTGTCCTTCTTTGGTTTTGTAAAAGGCGGTATCTGCATAGCCGAGTTTAATCGAAATACCACGTTTTCTTTCTTCAGAATGGGTATCGGTCCAAATACCGGATAATGCTTGGGTGAGGGTTGTTTTGCCGTGGTCAACGTGGCCGACAAGACCAATGTTGATTTCAGGTTGTGCGGGAAGCTTTCGTGCCATGCTTCCTCACTCCTGTTCTACGAAAGCCCTCTCGGGTTTCACTCCGATGCTTCCTCTGGCTTTGCGAGGATGTCGCCGAGTGACTTCTTACCAGCTTCGATGACTTTGAGATTGATTTGGCGGGTATCTTGGCTGATGGTGTTGCCACGGAAGAAACGTCGCTTACGGAGGCCGTCAGGCTTGTAGCGGAATCGCTTCTTTTCGCCACCTTTGTTCTTGAAGACGAGACTGTGTCCCTTGAAACCAGTTGAGCGGGTGACCAAGATTGCTTGACGGCGGCCACCTTCAAGGTCTCGACGAAGAGGTGTTCCAGTTTTGTCGGACCCACCGGTAATTTGGAGTTTGTATCCGGAAAGTGTTTGTTCGCCTTCTCCGATGAAGATTCCGTCGACGGTATCGCCGATTTTCTTACCCAACAATTGGGCGTGATTGTTTCCACTAATTTTGAGTGAATATGACTTACCGCCGTTCTTCGGGTCGGTGTCATTCACTACTGCGACGAATTCTCCTTGTTGTCCAACAGCCATAATATCACTTCAAGAACGCCCTTGCGACTATCGTCCTCTATTTAGCCCCACCGTATGGACGCAACTGACAAAAGACGCGTCAAAATCTCTTTTTCAACAGCATTTCGAGCCGACTGGCGAGGTCTTTTGGTAGGAAATGTGGCATGCTCAGATGAGTTGTCCGCCCCCTTCCACCGGTGATTGTAGCCACCCTGGAAGAGATGATTTGGCGCTCTTCAAAATCTTTCAAATATTTCCAAACCGTGGTATGACTCTTCATTTTTTGTTCATACTCCTCACAAACTACGGCGTAGAGTTGCTCGACATCACCGGTTGTCATCGACTCTTCTTTTGTCAATCGTCTGCACAAAGCCAGAAGCACCAACATTGCATTTGGATTGAGGTCATCGATGTGTTCAAGATTACTTCCCGACGTTGTTGGTTCTTTGTTGAGCGGGACGTGAATATCGTCGATGATAAGCCGTCGTTCAGTGTGAGCATCTTGGCGGAATTCACATCGTTCCACCGCTGCATTGAGTAATTCAATCACTCGCCGAGCATCGCCGGTTATCGCCGCTTTTTCAGCCAAAATACGAATAATTTCGGGTGTCCATGTCCCCGGCACCAATCCTTGTATTGCTCGTTGTGTTGCAATCGCAGCAAGACCTTCGATGCCGTACGGTTTAACTCGAAGATGATTGGTACTCCCCATTCTCGAGATGACGGCGGTTTCCAGTACATCAAGAACCTGTTCTTGGCTGATGAGGATGAGCGACAGTGTACCCTTTCCACTTTGATCCTCGTCGATACGTAACAGTTGGTATAGCAGGTCATCGCCTGAACGGCGCAGCATATGGTCCACTTCATCCAGGACAACGATGAGATGAGATGTTTCCTTGCGCAGAATACGCCGTAGGCTCATCAACAGTTCTCCCATTGAGAGTCCACGGTCTGGATGACCGGGTGCTAATTCGTGCAAGATGCGCTGAACAACGCGCATGCTCGTTGAAGCGTTGCGACAGTTGACGTGTACAGAACGAATGTTCCTCTTGTTGGAGAGATGACGTTGTATGTCACGGCAAAAAGTTTGAGCAAGTGCGGTTTTTCCACTGCCGACTGGACCAGTAATGACCACGCGGCCCGAGCCTTCAGGCAAATGAAGTGTGGTGAATTTGGAGGCCAACTCGTTTTGAACATCTTCTCTGCCAACCAGTTCATCTGGGACATAATCGAAGTTGAACACTTCGGGATTCGCCAGTACCCAGCCAGCGCCAATTCGGTCGAGGTAGTTACTCATAACATCGGAAGGCTTTCGCCAACCGTTATTGAACATACGGTTTCATTTCATCTGAAACAGCGTGAATTGTGAGCAAAATTGTTGTCACTCAGGGTATCTCGTCGAATTGATAGCCAGTTTCCCACTTCTTTTCACCAAGAGCCACTTCCAACTCAAAGGGTGTGATGAGGGGTTTTTGGTATCGGACAGCGTCGTCAATTGCAATTCGTGGGCAAGCCGTGTTCACGAAGGCATCAACTGGATAGAAGTCAATCAGTTCAGGACCGACGTGCTCAAGAGCAAGCAAATACCCTTTCTTTCCGTGCTTTTCGAGCAGGCGCTTCATTCGCAAGGCCAAGCTACGACGCATCTGTCCGGGCTTTTCTCCGATGAGGATGCCGAAACGTTGTGCTTCTCCTGAGGCCATAATCAGTCCGAATCGCTGCCGGAGTATACGCTCAATTCTCTCAAGAGACATTTCTTCGGCATCGCCCGTGTACGGGTCAAGCATTGCTAGAGGTTTTCCAGTGTGAAGTACCAATCCAATCGGATGGAAGTCGCCCGAACCGAGGAAAAGGTAGTGTCCGATGGAATCATCATCGCCTGAGTAATTGCAACCGAGGACTTGTCCTGGGAAAGACAGCCGTGCGCCACCAATTGGAATCTCTACCTCAAAGCCCGCTTTCTCCAATCGGTCATGGAAGTCGGGAAGCAGGTGCAAATGCTGGATAGAACCAACCAAGCCAAGTTTCGTACCAGTCAGCGGGGCGAGTCGCCCAACAGCGTCCATGAATCGGTCCTGTGCTTCTTCCTCAGACAGTGCTTCTGGCGCCGGTTGGTTGTGCATTCGATCACGTGCCATTGCTCTGTGTGCCTCTAAGTAAGCAAGTACTGGTTTGAGTTCAGGGTCTCCGTCATAGGTGACATCAATGAATTGCGTTGGCATTCCAGAATCGATGTTCATTTGTGAATGGCCCATGTGAGCGACAAGTTCGACACCCATCATCTGCATTTTATCATGGACCAAATCACAAGCACCGTAACACGGGTCAGCGGCCAAGATCACTTTCGCACTGGTTTCTGTTTCGATGGAGTCCATCATTTCGAGGGCTTGCATTTTCAGTCCTTCGGGGACTTGAAGAGCAATCAAGCGATTATCGTTCGCTTGAATTCGTTCCATTAATTCAGTCAATTGAAAATCGTGACGGTCTAAGTCCATGCCCTTCCCCAATATGACCGGAACACCACTCCCTCATGAATCCACCCTACGGTGACGGTCATTCTTCGTCGAGTAAAATAATACGCGCTCCGTCCATTTCGAGGCGCACCAGAGATTCGATGGCCACCTCTGGGTATTCGGACTGCAGGAGCGCCAAACCCGGTCCTTTTTCGACAACAGCGATGATGTGCGTTACCTGAGCACCGGTTCGACGGACTCCTTCAAGAACTGCTTTGAGCGTACCGCCCGTTGAAAGTACATCGTCAACAATAACGACCTTTTCACCAGGCTTCAAATCATTGAGAAACATTTCACCTTTCGAATAACCAGTTTCTTGTCCGATGGTCACTTCTCCTTCGAGGCCATAGGAGCGCTTTCTAGCGATAATCAGTGGAATTCCAGTACGAACGCTTAGGGGCGCTGTAAGGGGCAAACCCATCGCTTCAATACCAAGAATAAGGTCGACACCGTTCCAATCAATGGCTTTCTCACACAAGTCAGTCACAGCTTTCAGTACCATCGGGTCGAGTCGAGGGACGCCATCAGTGATGGGGTGAATGAAGTATGGATAATCCCCTTTCCAAATAACAGGGGCGTTTCGTAGACTCTCTCGAAGTCGAATCATTGCATCGGTCATGCCACAGGGCTTTGAGTGACGGGGTATGACCTTTACTCAAAGTTCAGCAAGGAACTCGACGTACTCATCAGGGTCAAGGAGATTCTCGAGGTCCATTTCGTGAGGTTCGATGATGATGATCCATCCGTGGTCGTATGCGGAATCATTCACAAGGTCTGGATTGATTTCAACTTCGCCGTTAACTTCAGCGATTATACCTGAGTATTGCGATGGGAAAGCAACTTTTTCTTCTGCAGTCCAAATCGAAAACATGTCACGACCTTCATCGATTTCATATTCTGCTTGCGGGAGAATTACTCGCAAAACCTCTCCGATTTCAACAGCGAGGAACTCGCTGACGCCAATCATCAAGCGTTCGTCTTTCTCTTGATACCAAAGGTGGTCTCGAGAATATTTTCTGTTGTGGGCTACGCTGAATTCTACCACTTCATCGTCCATGGTTAATCATCCTTAAATCGCCCCGAACCCCATTGTATATGAATCTGAGGCATATTTTGGTTTCAGGCAAATACGACAAACGGGTTAAGTGAGTCGGCGTTTTAGCACCCTTTGGTCGCCTATGGATTACGCCGAAACCGATGAACAGCAAATGATTCGCGAACTCGTACGGGATTTTGCCGAAAGTGTACTCGCACCCACTGTGGAACATCGCGATCAAAATCAAATACCTCCGGCGGCAGAGTGGCAAGAGTTCCTCGAATTCGGACTTCAAGGCGTCACTATTCCTGAACAGTACGGCGGCTCTCCTGTCGATGATATTTCTGAATCGATTATCGTTGAAGAACTCGCCCGAGTGGACCCGTCCTTCGCAGTGATGTACTGCGTTCACGTTGGCTTGTGTGCGAAGACCATTGCACTGCACGGTAATGATTCGCAAAAGGAGCAGTACCTCACACGCTTGGCAGCAGGTGATGTTGGCGCCTATTCACTCTCCGAAGCAGGAGCAGGAACAGATGCTGCGGCTATGATTTGTAAGGCAAAACTCTCGGATGATGGTAAGCACTTCCTCCTTAACGGTGAGAAAATGTGGGTCACAAACGGGGCACAAGCCCAGATTTTAGTTCTGTTCGCCAAGGATGTCGACCACCCCGACTATGGCGTCAAGAAGCACGGGGGCTCCACAGCATTCATCGTCGATTCATCGTTCGAAGGATTTTCAGTTGGCAAAAAGGAAGACAAACTCGGTATCCGTTCATCGGACACATGTACGCTGATTCTGGAGAACTGCAAGGTCCCTGTCGAGAATGTCTTGAAGGGTGTTGGCAAAGGATTCCCGATTGCAATGAATGCTTTGGATAACAGTCGAATAGGTATCGCTGCTCAGGCGCTCGGTATCGCTCAAGGCGCTTATGAAGCTGCCCTTCAGTACGCTCACGAACGTGAAGCCTTTGGAAAACCAATTGCCTACCATCAAATGATAATGGCGTATTTGGCTGACATGGCCACACGAATTGATGCTGCTCGCCTTCTGGTCTATCGTGCTTCATGGGTGAAACAACAACACTACGAACACAACGGCCCTCGGCATTCAAAGGAAGCAAGCATGGCGAAGTTGTATGCAGGTGATACGGCAATGTGGGTCTCAGAACGAGCCATACAAGTTTTGGGCGGCTATGGTTACACCAAGGAGTTCCCAGTGGAACGGTTCTTCCGAGATGCAAAAATCACACAGATTTACGAAGGTACCCAAGAAGTCCAACGAATCGTTATTGCTCGAGCTCTCAAGTGATTTAACGCAGAATAGGGTCCCTTCCTTTGAGGACCGCTTCCCTTCTTCCGCTTGACCACTTCACGATTTTCCCGACACAATTGATGGTCGAGCCAATTTTGAAGGCAAGTATTTTGTCGTTCTCAGATTCAGGGAACATCACTCCTGCGGTGAATGGGCCGCCATCGAATTCACCGACAACGGTATAGCCACCACGGAACTCATCCTTTGCGAGCAGTGTACGACCGACTTCTTCGACACGAAGAGCACAAAGATGTTCGTGGCACTCAGCAATGATTGCATCAGCCTCGCTGGACAGGCGAGATCGTTCTAATTTCTCAATCATAATCTCATTCGGGTTTTCAATTTCCCAGGAAATAGAGCCATCAGTGACGGGTACACGAACAATCTCAGTCGACTCATCGATTTGGGATGCAACCAATGCAGCACCCATGCTTGCAACTCCGACTGCCGAAGCCATTTCTCGGGCATTATCCTCGATTTCTTCTGTTGTATCTTCGATGGACACACTGGCCATTGTACGCTTAAGCTCCTCTTCCTGCTTTTTGATTCTTTCAGCAGCCTCTTTATTGGCTTGTGCCATAATGCGAGCGGCTTCATCTTGGTCGATTTTGAGTTCTTCAATCGACTTAACATCGGCTTGAAACTCTTCCTCAAGGTCTCCAAATTCATCATTGACTTCTTCTTCAACTTCAGTGGCTGTTTCAGGAATTTTTTCGAACCCAATTGATTCGAGGAACATCCACCATTCCTCCACCGATAGTCGGCCATCATCGTTCGAATCCATGATTTTCATTAACGAGTCAATGACCCATTGAGGAGGTTCGGTCTTGGAAATTTTTCGAACAAATTTAATCGCCTCATCGTTGGAGATGTACATGTCCGTATTTGAATCGAGCATTTGGGTGAGTTGTGCTGTAGTGTAGCCGGAGTCTTTGAGCCATTCACCAAATTTGTCCGCCATTTTAGCAGCCATAGGGTCGGATTCAATTTTCTTGGACACCGTAGCCTGAACGTTATCGACACGGTTACGGATGTTTTCAGTGACGGCTTCTTTCGCTTGAGGCGCCATGTTTTGTCTGATGGATTGTGCCCATTGTTTGACGGAATCTTGTTGGGACAATATCTCGATGACCGTTTCTCTTGGAATGTGTGCTGGAGGACTGTCTCCAGTGAACCGAACGGCGATTTCAGCCAATTCTTTATCGTTCAAGGATGTAAGGTTGAATCCTTTGTCTAAGAGTTTTTGGCCGATTTTTTCTAAGGCCTTATCCTTGATTGTCCCGCCTTGCATAACCAAAGGAAGTCATTCCTGTTCATCAACTTGATGCCAACTTCATTCGGGAAATTGTAAAACCGGCCAATCAAGATAATTTTCTTCGCTCCAATGAAGCGAGCAGAGAACATCTTCGATTTCTTCTTCGCTCGCCAAGTCGCGTTCGATCTGTATCCTGTGAAGCCAAGCTTTCAATTTCCCAAGAGCTCGGCCTTTTGGCAGGCCAGTTCTTTGCATAATCCAATGCCCATCAACCAGTGAGGAATGGCCGGCTTTGAGTGGCGGTAAATTCTCCAATTTTTCCAACAACGCATACACATCGTCTACCTTTTCTTCGCTTCCACCCATAGACGGAGAGAGGTTATGGCTGCGAGTGACCACTTCGAGTTGAAGGTGCAATTCCGCTTTTTCACCCAGCACAGCTCGGAACACTCGAAGGCTGGAGGTAGAGGTCGTAGGGAGTTGGCCAAAACGCTGGTGAAGGTCCAAAATATGGTTTCGCTCTTTCTTTGAGAGTTTCAGTCCCACTAATGCTTCATCGACCTCTATAGAAAAGGTTTCACAGAGTAGAAGGGCAAAGCGAGTGAGGCCGTCAAAGTCGCGTACATACGGGTGTTGAAGGGCTGAAAGGAGAACATGTTGTGAAGCCCAGTTGCCTGGCAAAAAGGTGTCGAGTACTCCATCATGGGCCATTTTCTCAACGACTTTAGCAACGTTTCGACCGTTCAATATTTTTAGCCATTCCATCCAAATACGTTCATTGGTCACGACTTTCAATTTATGCGCATTTTGCCGCAGTGCTTCACTTAGTTCAAAGTCAAAATCCCATATTCCTGCTTTTCCACGGTCTAAAAACCGGTAAGCGCGAAGGATTCTCAAAGCGTCTTCAGAAAGTCTGCCGTACGCTTGACCAACAGCCCGAATCAATCCTCGTTCCATATCTTGAATGCCGTGATGAGGGTCATGCATCACTTTGCGCGCCACATCGATGGCCATCGCATTAATCGTGAAGTCTCTGCGTTCTAAATCCTCGGACAGAGAAGTGCCCCACCTGACCTGTTCAGGTCTACGTCCATCGGTATAGTTGCTTTCAATTCGAAGGGTAGTTGCTTCGTAGAACGCTTCTTCACCTCTCAGGCTCACAGTTCCGAAATCGATGCCCGTAGGTACGGCGTCAGGAAATATTTGCATCATATGTTCGGGTTCCAGTGATACAGCGAAATCAATGTCATGGACCTCTATGCCAAGGCATACATCCCGAACAGCGCCACCAACAACCCAAATCCCACCGCCATTTTGTGCAACGGTTGAAACGATATCGAGAACTTCAGACGGGAGCGCATCAATCCATTGAAGCACGTGTGCGGGGCATTCAACGGCGGGAACATCTGCTTCTAATGCCGGTATCGGCCATCCTTCGATTCGCATAAGCTCCCTCCTTTACGACGAATGGGGGCGCATAACAGACAAAGCATTATCGCAGAAGAGCCGTTCGAAGGGCTCAATGTGGGATGATGAAGAAGTTCACCTGGTGCCGTATGAATGGCTTAAACCGCATGAAGAAATCAAGCCGCGTAATCGTGACAAGTTGCTTGAAATGACCAAGCGATGGGGCGGCTTTACCAAACCGTTGATTGTCGATAAGCGAACGGGTGCTATCTTGGACGGCCATCATCGTTACTCGATTGCCGGTGAACTCAAATTAGCCCGTGTTCCAGCAATTTGTGTTGATTATTTGGCGGATGAACGAATAGAAGTCGGTGTTTGGCCGGCTTCAGAACTCAAATCGATTACCAAGCAAGAAGTCATTGACATGTGCCTCTCAGGCAATGTCTATCCTCCCAAGACAAGCCGTCACACCATTGCTGATCACTTGCCTCCAATCCATGTATCTTTAGAGATACTTGCACAACAAGAACCGTCTCATTCGTCTTGACGGGTGGCAAGATAGGCTCTCCATCTGGCGTTTCCTTTCCCTTCTAATTTCACTCCGTGTTGTGGAGCAGAAACCAGACTGACCGTATGTTGATGCACGATTCCTTCATGTGATATGGTCAATTCCACTTCCGTTCCAGCTTTATTTTTCAGTGAAGTTTTCAAGCCATGAAGTGAAGAAGTTCGCACCCCGTCAACGGCGATAATTTCATCACTTGGCATGACGCAATGGCGTATTGGCGAGTCACTTAGGTGAGACGATACGATGATTTTTCCACTCTTGGTCGAGAGATTCACTCCAAGCCATCCGTGCTTCTCATCCCCTTCTTTAAGTGGATTTTCAGCAACCAGTTTGAGTCCAAAATAGGCCATTGTTGCCTCCATGTCAGGGGCTTTTCTCTCATGCATCAAAGCGTCGAGCATCGAGCCTAATTGCCGGCCTCCTTTCATGGAGGTTAACGTTCGTCGAATGTCTTTGTAGGTCACACCAAGGCGCTCGACGCCTTCGTATTCCAGAGCATGTTTACGGCACAACTCTGCAGCCAAGTCACAGACGCCAACCTCTCCTTTCGACCGCCGTCGTAATTCTGAATCCAATTGCATCAGTGCCAATTCTCCTTCAAGGTAGTATGAGATTTGAGTCTCTCTTGAGAAGGCGTGGCCTCGATACAAGTGAATCCACGCATCATGGCTTGATTCAGCCAATGATTCGCTTTCCATACCGTGTCTGGACGTATGGCGTTTCATTTTGCGCATGAAATCCTTGCGCCAGTCTTCTTCAGACCATGCTCCAGAACGAACACATAACATATCGCCCAGCCATGAGGTTCCGCCTTCAAACCACCACAATAAATCGGAATGACCTTCACGTTGCAAATCGTAGTCAAGGAAGTTCCGAGGGCGTAATCGCTTCACGTTCCATTGGTGGAGGTATTCGTGACTGTACAGGCTCACTAAGTCCCTGTACTCATCTTCATGGCCGGGTATGAGGCATTGCCGAGGGAGCATCGAAGTTTGTGAATTCAGATGTTCAAGTCCACCTCTCATGTTTTCGGTAAGGTGAATGACGGTGACGTAATTGTCCCACTTGGGTATGCCGAACAATGCGTGGTGTTCTTTGACCACACGATCCATGTCTTCCTTGAATCGCTCAAGCATCCCTGCATCGATGGAATGCCCTCCACTGTCCCACAATTTGAGATGGTGCGTTCGTCCATCAACGACCCAAGAATCCATCGGGTTTGGATTGCATTCGATAATAGCGTCGAGGAATTCATCACGGCTTGGAGAGGTAAAACAGTGCGTTGTGCCCTGATTCGGGGTCAGTTCACCTTTTCCTGAACGGTTTCCGGTTGAGGTATATTGTGTCGCAGGCGTCCAACCTTTTGGAGAATGCAATTCAACGATGTGCTCCATGTTCATTCGGCTTGAATCAATCCCTTCGGTTGGCATGAACCACGTAAAGGGCGGCATCATGTGCAAATGTGTGGTATCCAAATGGTTTGCACGAACAGAGAGATTGACCGCTAGAAGCCGATAGGTCAGCATGACACTGGTCGTCGTTGGTGAGAGTTTGATGCGCATGGCGTCAACGCCTTTCCTTGATGCAGAGAGCATGTTTCCGGATTGGTCGGTTGCTACAAAATCCGTCATATGTTGGATAGGTTCTCGTAAAAAGTAGGAACCAGGTACCCATCGAGGAAAGTGCATTATGAGGTTGGATGAGGTAAAAGGTCCGTTGATTTGGATGCCGACGCACAAGCGTCGAGATTCACCTTCTGTAGCGTCGATAAGGAAGCGGATGCCTGAGGATTGGCGGCTCATAGACCCAGTTCAGTGGAGGCGGTTGAAAGGTTCTCTGCTGAAATACGGAGCAACTCATCCGTGCATTCGTCAAGGAACCGACGGTTTTCTTCAGCGATTTCCACCTCACCACATCGCCCGATAAGACGCTCCAGTAATCGGGCACGTTCGATCACATCAACCGAATCGTTACGAATGATTTCCCATCGCAATGCATCGATTTCTTGATTTTTCTTACCTTGCATCCATCGTCCAGCCACTGCGTACATTTCATTCTCCAACAGAATCTGAAGCGCACCATCTTGTAACGAGTCACACTGGCTACGCAGTTCTTTGACAAGTGCTTTCATGGTTTGGGCATCGGCTTTCTCAGCAATTTCAACCAAGACCTCTCCAGCGTTTTGAACAGCAGAGGAAAGCAACGGTTTGGTGTCGATACCACGCTCGAGCATCTCCTTCATACCGTCTTCGGAAAGCGTTTCACCGTTGTCAACAACGGCTTGTAGCGCTGCTTCTCTGACGTTGTTTGATTCGTCGATCAGAGCGGCGTTTCGATGTTCAGCATCAGCGCCTTTACTCAAGACTGCTAAACGCCGAATTGCGCTGTCGGAATGAGATTGAAACTCGGCTGAATACTTCGTTGCTTCTTCACCTTTGAGAAGGGCTTCGGCTGCTTTCCTCGTACAGGTCAAGTCGTCATCTTCAATCAAGAGGAGTGCGATTTCAGTGGTGTCTTGCGAGAAGTCTCCGAGCAGATTCGCAGCGCAGCGTCGTGCATCAAGCCAAGAGTGAGTGGCTAAAGTTCGCAAGGACTCAACCCCTTGCTTCGGGGCCCATTTGCGATGAGCCTCAAGTGCTTTGGAGCGAAACCAAGCATCCTTATCGTTGAGCAAAGGTACAAATCCTTCCAGTGCCCGAGGTACATCGGTATCAAACAAGACCCGTATAGCGCGTCTACGCTGTCGCACATCTTTGTGCTTCAAGCGAGCAATTTCGCTGTCCAGTCCACCCCGTGCCATGGGTTACCGAGATGACGGTGCCTCATAGGGATGTGCATCGCTCTTGTTCAAACGTAGTAGATGCGTTTCGACATTAACGCTTGAACTCGTCAAAATGCGGACCGTCATCGCCATCATCTTCATTCCAGCCTTCAGCACCGGGTTGAGCAAGGTTTGGACGCAACATCAATTGCACCATTGGCCAAAGGCGCAGGAAAGAAGGAGCAGCTTCCCACATCAACTGGAACATTGGATGTTCACCCATTGAAATGCCACCTTCTCCAGGTGGCGGTAAGTCTGCAGGAAGTTGGCGCAGTTCGACAATGAGGTCTTGCAAAGCAATACGTTCGTCTTCATTCGCCATGTCGAGTTCTTCACATGTTTCAAGGGTTAATTCGAGTAAATCAGCCAGTTCATAGGGGTTCATTGGGCCAGTTTCAGTATCTCTGACATCAATGGGGCCAAACGAGACCGGTCCTAAGTCGGTTGAGAACATCTCATCGCCCTGACGTTCGACTTTCATCAAGTGCTGGCCTGCAGTGTTGCCAAGCGGAGCAAGGGCAAATCCCCCGTCGACGATTCGAGACGAAAGCCATTCAGGCAATTCACGGATTTGTCCTGTGATCAGTACTCGGTTCAATTCCCCTGGGAACGCTACAGGCGCAACTTCAACCGCTTCCAAAACTCGTGATTCAACGGTTGGCCAGTGTGTGAGGCGGGATTGGACGTGCTCAACGGCCAATTGAGAGGGGTCAAGCAGACGAACTCGACCGTTCTCACCAACAATCATGGCAATCAATGCAGCGACATAGCCGCCTTTTGCGCCGAGTACTACGACTTCTTGCCCCTCAGATAATTCCAGATGATGCAATAGAGTTGCAATCATGTGCGGTGCAGAGATGGTCTTGATGCCACCTTCATCGGTTTCAAGAAAAGGAATTGGGCGGTCGGCAAAAAAAGGTTCAACATCGTAGTCGGTAAAGTCGGCAACATCGATGTCCAGCATTGCTTTTTGAACGTGAGCAGGGACTTCAATGCCGCCTTTCTCAAGGCGCCGCAGCAAGCCGGGCATGTCCGTCATGGATGTGTTAAAATCCCCGGCCCATGTAAAGGATGGGCTAGAATCATCTCAAATGGTTGCCGTTTGGGAATCTTTCGACCTCAGTATTTCATCGATATGAGAGAGATTATGACGATGTTCATCCATGCTTGCTTGAATGAGTTCATCATCGCTACCGTGACGCTTTTGCAGATACAACTCTTGTGCTGAAAGTTCCTTTTCCAGATTTGAACGCATCAAGCTCATCATTTCACGGAAACCGTCTGTGTTTGAAAAACCGATATCTCGTGCATCGATGACCATCGTTTCGATGCATTTACGGACGGATTCCGGAGAGAGATAGACGTTGTCCAACGACGAGAACATATCATCCATGACCGTTGATTCGATTTTGGCCATGTGTTCGGAAACCGTTGCACGAGCAAGCCCTAATTCATTGGACAAATCCGAAATCCGTGTTCTTTTCGGGATGTCAAAGTATCCTTGATCGTAAGCAAATTTGGCGAGTTTCATTTGTTTGGGCGACAAAGCGCCATTTGCGCTGCTGAGTGATGTGTGTATGCTGCGTGCACTTATTCGGTCGGGTTTTGCTATCATTCGGGCTAAGCCTGAGATGAGTCTCAGCTTTAATTTCGGTCCTTGGATTGTATAGTGAAGTCCTTCTCCGTCGAGATAACACTCGTTCGGAACAGCGCTTGTACCGTTGGTTCGTGCATTCAAATTCGTTAGCGAGTGATTGAACCGTAGCATGAGGATATACGGTTCATCTGGTGTATCAGGCTTCACAATGGTCTCCAAAAAATCAACGAAGTACAACTCGGAGATATCTTCAGGTCCTTTCCCATCAACGAAATGGCATTTCATGAGGCAGCGAACATCTTTTGGTACTCTTTTGACATAGGATAGAAATTCGATTCGGCGAAAAATTTTGACAACCAAGCCTATGTCTAAATGCTCAACACGGTTGATTTTCCAAAAGAATGTAACTTCGCGCATGGTCTATGGACAGCCTTCGCATGTTTAAGTAATATCCCGGTCTGTTAACGCATTTCAAGCCAAGCGAAGAAGGAAAAAATGGGTAAAAGTATCAAGATAGCACGGTTGATTTTTCTTTGTTGATCGACATATTTGACCGTCGGTTCAGGGGAAACTTCAATTGATTTAGCGCTTCTTTTACGGCGAGCAACACTGACTTTTTCTTCGATTCTGTTGAGAACTTTGGCCCGAAGTTCTGGTTGGCGGCTGTTAGCCACTCCTTGGCCTACAATGAACCGTACAGAGTGATGGTCCGCCAGTTCCAATGCCGCATCGACTACACCAACTACATTGGTCAAGTTGTGCATATCGATTCGTATGGACATCCCATCGCTTTTGACGTGACTCAAAACTCGCCAGTGGCCCTGTCCCTCGTTGAACGGGTTCAACAATTCACGCGCCACCTGAAGCGGCTTACTCCCAAGGAAAACTGGGCGTTTTCTTCGGGCAAGGAACGGTCCTAAGAGTATGGCACCAAGCATCGGTGGTATGCACATTAGTGTAGCAAGTCGTTGCAGTTGACTCGGATCGGTGAGCACGGATACAACAGATAAACTGAATCCGAGGTAGAGCCCCATAAATGCCCCGGCCTGCAAACCAGTTCCCAAGCCAACCGGTTCACCCTCCTTCGTGCTCATATCTCGACGAGGCTGGTGCTGCTCATCAATACTCGCATTTATTCGTACCAAACTTGATGGGTTATGGGTCGTTGCGTTGCTCATGGAGAAAAACGGTTTGGCGGACCGTAACCGAGAACGCAAGGTGGGCCGATGGGTGTTTGGCGTAAGCGCCTTTTTCTTCATTTCTTTTTTCCTTACACCTTTTCTCCTACCGACCGGCAGTGTTCCTGAACTTGGCGCCCGTGCAAACGCACTGGATTATGCAACTGCAGACGGCGCTTTCTCTGGAGGTAATTCACAAGAGGGCCTGAAGCATGTTCACGAGGATGGCTCGATTCATCTTCACGAGCCGTTTGCTTGGACGGAACTTGACCCATACAGTGGATTCATCTACATGTTCGGAGATCTCAACTGCCATAACAAACACGAGAGGTCATGGGTGCTCAATGAGAATCAGATGCCTGTTTGTACCCGTGATGTCGGTATTTTCTTCGGTCTAGCAATGGGTGGTCTGGTGTATTCACGGTTTGGCTACAATCGATGGACTGTACGAGACTCATGTCTTTCTCTCCTTCCGGATGCTTGGCTTGAGGGAATCTATAGAACAAATCGCAGGACGATGGCTTGGATAGGTTTAGGAAGCCTTCTCTGTATTCCCTTGCTGCTTGATGGCTTTACTCAATTGCTTACAGGCTATGAATCAAACAACATCACTCGACCGTTGACAGGTGCGCCTTTCGGCTTTGGAATTGCAATTCTAACCGCTGCAGCCTACTCTGCTCGTCCAAATTTCTTCAAGAATGCAAGTGAAGTTGTTTTACCAGCCAATGCCAAGTTCGAACTTCAAAACGAAGAAGAGTAATCATGACTTTGGAGGTGGAGTTTCCCACCATGCTAAGATTTCGTCGATGGTCGTTGGAACCGGACAATTTTCATGGCCACTGCTCAACATCTCCAATCGTTTGCAGATGTGTTCGATGGCCTTACGCACCGAAGGACGAGGTTGTCTTCCTTCTTCTGGAACAAGCAATGAACGCAATGCAGTTTCCCAGTCGGCTTCGGGGTTTGCTCTTCTCCAAGAGGCAAGGTTGGAACGTAACGGCCACATCGCCAAGGCAAGCCTACCGTATCCCAAACGGCTGTCACGGAGTTTGAAAACTTGAGCTTCAGCAAACGGAACGTGCGATTGCTGCTTGTGAATCCATCGTGTTTTTTCAAGCCACTTGATGAGGCGTTGAGTATGGCGTTGTGTCACCATTCTATGAGGTCCAAATGCCTTGTGAAGTCGAGGCACTTCACACGAGCCAACAATCAGGGAAAGTGTTCCTAGAACCGACCAACATGAGTGGGCGTGAGGGGCTGCAGGCACATCAAAACCACCTGCATGCTCAGCATCCCATTTTTCTTCGGCATACTTCATCCATTCAGCGGGTGAACGGCCTGATAACCATCCAATGTGGATTCCCGTCTTTTCTTGAGGTGCGCCTGGAAGGCGAGTCTGTTTCTTTACGTCGGCAACCAGTGTCCGAAGCAGGTGCCTGTCCACTTCATCAGCAACGACGTTCAAAGGTGCTGGTTTTCGATTGAAAAAGGCACGCAGTTCTTTTCGTAATTTCTTCTTCAGTTCATCCAACCCGCCTTCATTCAATATTGGTCCAACTACATTGCATTTATCGAACGGAGAGGGTGCTTTGATGTCACCCGACAGCAAGTCGGTGAATCCTCTACGAATGGTGCGCTGAATCGCCGCAGTTTCAAAATACTCTTGTTTTTCACTGTTCATTCTCAAAGTCCCGGATTCAATTCGCTTCATTGCCTTGTCTGGGTCACAATCAATCCAAAGCACAAGGTCTGGAATCATTGCAGCAGCATTCATTTTAGCCACCTGCTCGACACCGAGGTCGCCAACAATGCCTTGGTAAATAAGGGAGGAGTGAATATTTCTGTCTGATATTACAATGTGTCCTTTTTGCAAGAGCGGTCGTATCCATGTATGGGAATGGTCGAGTCGATCTGCGGCAAACAGGCCCGCTTCTTCGAGCGGGGTTTTATTCCCGAGTTTGACCGATGTAAGGGCTAACTTACCGAGTTCGCTGTGCCTTCTTGGCTCGTGAGTGGCGTGGACTTCAGGAAACGGGTATTCAGCAGCCAGTTCGAGAAGTATTCGAGCAGCCTCGCCTTTTCCCGAACCGTCACCGCCTTCAACCGTGATGAGGTACATCAATCATCACCAACATCGCTAAATTGTTCCTTGGCGATGACCAGCATAATCATTCCAATCAAAATAAGCAGTGGCCCGAATACGATAAGACCGCGACTGAACAGAGAAATGCCTGCTAAGTATTGTGTTCTCCGATAATGCTTTGCCCGTCGAACTTCAACTGCCGCCTGGAATCCGACAAAAGCCGTCATCACGGTAATCACACCGATGGCGGTCGAAAGTCCCACTGCTGATTCTAAAGTCCATCCGTCGTTATTTGCGATGTGGTTTTCGTACCGTTCCCCGTCTCCTGGCGTCATGGTGATGGGTCGGACGCCCGCTTCCTCAGGAACGAAATCTCGCTCGACTGTGACGTACCCGTCGGCAATCACTCGCATTGTAGTAGGTTGAGTAAGCACATTTTGGAAATTGAAATATCCATACTCATCGGTCAGTGTATCTCCAATTATTTCCTCGGTTCCAAACCGTAGCAATTGTACGGTGACATTTTCTACACCGTTTCCCTCCACGGCCTCGACTGCTAATCCAGTCAATCCCACCGTGTCCGTTGTTTCAAAGAGCGTGGAGTTCAACAATTCGTCCGGATTTCCGTTGAGAATTAACGCACCGGTTGCCATGCCGAAAATGCTTCCAATCAAAATTAACGAGGCCGCAAGTGTGAGGATTCGTGAACGGTCAGAGTGATCCAGTTCTTCGATTTTCTCTTGAAACAGCACGGTCGCTTTTTCCACCGCTCGTTCCAGTTCTGAAGATTCCACTACCAACTCTTCACTGGCCGCCTGCTTCCGAGATTTGGTTGCAGCTTGCGATGCTTCAAGTTGCGATTGAACGCGGGAGCGAAGGGCAGCGCGTCGTTCTTCCATCTCCGTTTCATCCACTCTCCTCACCTCCGCCTTATCCTTGACAACTCATGCGCGGATAATACCCTTCCCTTCACTTGCCGCGCCAAATCACTTCACAGTTTTTCTAAATTGCCAATTTAAAACCAAGATGGATGCAAGTAGAACCACTACCGAAGAGCCAGCGATAAAAGCCAAGAGTGGATACGATTTTGGCTCCAGTTCGTCATCCCGGTCTTCATTGAGTTCTTGTTCCACCACGGGTTCGGTTTCTGCTGTTTCTGCAGCATACTGCCGTATTGAAGCGTTCCAAATCCAAGCGTTGCTTTTGAGCCCCAATTCGACTAATCGCCCTACAGTTTGCAGTGATTCGGCGCTAACTTTGTCAGGAGTGTCTTCGTGAGTGTGCCAGTAACCTCCGAACGCCGTAGCATTCGGCCCAAACCGAATATCGATAAGGTCGATAGCAGGAATGCCAATCTCAAGTGCAGCGAGATGGTCGTCTGATACGCCGAATGAGGTGTTCATATCAAGAATCTTCACGCCGGGAACTCCCTTACAATCCGGATGCCCTTCGACCATTCCGAGTGATTGTGCGAGTGGGGTTATGGTGCTCCACAGAGAACCATTCCCTGGCCATATATGGGTCAGTTGAAGGTCGGCATCACCAATCATATCGAGCACGATGTATGCATCGGTACGGTTGATATCTACCTCGGTTTGGTCTCCACCCCAAGCGTCTGCGCCAAAGAAAGTGTGTGGTTTGTGGTTTTTGTCCTCAGCATCGGTCCACAACAATTCGACCTCATAGTCAAGTTGCATTGGTGGAATGATTCGAGCTAATTCGAGGAGTGCTGCAGCTCCACTGGCCCCGTCGTTGGCCCCGATAATTGGTTCACCTGTACGATTCATGTCAGGGTCTCGTTCAGCGGCATCTCTGCTGTCGTAGTGGGCAACCAAGACAATTCTTGGCGTAGTTTCACTGAAGTTGGCTGGCCTCAGTGAGGCTTGTATATTGGTAAAGGTAAGATTTTCAACAGTATATTCGTGCATACTTACGTTCCAGTGAGTCAAGTTTTCTTGGTTCCATCCAGTCACGTTTTCTTCAACCGATGAGCGGAAGAGGGCAGAGGCATCAGAACCGATTGTTCGAGGCCCGAGACTTGATTGCCACTGAACCGATTGGTTGGCTAAGGTTCCGTTGAAACTTAAATCATCGACAAATCCGCACATCTCAACCGGTTGGTAGGGTGAATGTACCTTGTCTGCTTGAGCAGTAAATGGGGTACTGCATAGACACAGTATGAGGAGAATCGCAACAGTTGGTTTCCTCCAACCAGTTGCAAAAACCGTCGGTTTAGGCATGAGCATGTATGAAGCCTCATAGACCCACTCTTAAATACCTCTTTTCGACTGGTGTAGATGTTAGCAGTCTTGCTGTTCTTTGAGGTCCCATAAATGTCGGAACTACGCTCCAATACCGCCATGCTCCTCGTGCTGCTGCTCTTTGTCTCAGGTGTCTCTCCACTTCTCCTCAATGTTAGCGCAGAATCAGAGGAAACATATGAGGTGCTGCCTTACGATGCCGGTGGCATAGTCATCGGTGATGTGGCTGATTTCGAACTGGAAATGGGCAACCAATATCTCATGATTGAAGAGGAACAACCCGTTGTTTCTGCCTTTTCATTCCTCAAACAGGAGTGGATCGATGCCGGCCGACCTGGCGTTGAAGACATGTCCTACGAGCCTGTTACCTCCGGGCGTGCTGCTGGGAGGGCATGCTCCCCTCACATTGTCAACGACCAATTGACGGTCCCTACCTCAGGTGGTTCAATTGACACCTATGTCGCTAAGACGACGACGACTGTAGCGTTCTTGGTACAATCCGGTCGAACATTGAGTTCAACAGTTCTCAACAATCTCGCCTCTTCATGGGACCAAACCATTTATCCAACAATGACCACCTATTACGGCAAGGACTACCAAGACGGTCGAGGACTTGCTCCACCCGATGTTGACAACAATTGTCAGGTTCAAATTGTCATTTACGACATCGATGGTGCCTACAACATCGGCGGTTACTTTGCTCCTTCGCTCTCCAGTGCCCGCGAAGCTGTCTACGTTGATTACGCAGACGTTACGCTCTCTTGGGGTAAATCCATTCTTGCCCACGAACTTGAGCACCTTCTGCACAATGCCCAAGATCCATATGAAAACCTCTGGATCGATGAGGGTAACGCTGATGTCGCTATTTACCTCTGCTTTGGAGCAGACTCGACGCTTGTAAGCCATCTCAACCAGTGGACTCAATCTTCAGAACTTTCGGTTCGCTGGTGGAACCAACGGTTTGCAGATTACGGTGCAGGTTTCATCTTCACGATGTATCTGGCTGACCACCTCGGCGGCGGACCTGCTGTTCGTCAACTGGTTCAGGATTCCGCAACTGGCGGACTCGGAGTTGAAAATTTGGCCATCTCTCCAGTGAGCGGTCAAAGCGGGAAAATTGGAAGGACGATGGAACAAATTTTTGCGAACTTTTCGATTGCAGCAGTTCTTGACTCCGACCAAGGCATCTATGGTTTCTCGAACTTAGACTTGACACCCACGTGCTCTTCCGGTTCTTTTTGCCGCGTTCAACCAGCTGACACCAACAGCAACTGGGCTGGACCTTGGTCCTCAACAGGGCATTCCGTGGAAGGCTGGGGTATTCGAGCCTTCCAATTCACTCCCGGCGCTTCTTCCCCAGCTCCTCTTACAATGCGGCTTACCGCTGATGTGAGTCAATTCGACGGCGTTGTTGTCTCGAAGGCCACTGCGGATGGATTATGGTCGGTGACCGACTTGGATTTCCAAAACAATGTTGCAACCGCACTTATTCCCGGGTTCGGCAACCTCACCAATGAAGTGTGGGCCATCACATGGTACGCAAGTACCGTTGCTGATTGCGATTACACTTCTTGTGGCCCATCATATCCCCAAGGGACCGTCGATATCGAAGCAGCGCGAATCACTTCACCTGCAACGATCACCCTCAACAACACCGTCTTGAGCGACCGGGACGGCGATGGGGCATCAGACACTGCTCAAATTAACTATCAAGTGTTTTCGAACGCCTTTTTTGAGGATTTGGACGTGACGACCAAGGTACTTGACAGCAGTGGAATTGTCATCGATACGCAAACGAAGAGAGTTTCAGCAGGTGGCGGTATCCCTACTGAGGAAAGCGTTTGGTTCACTGCTCCAAAAAATTCTCAATTCACCTTCGAGATGGAAATGACCGACATGATTGGTACCACTGTAGACACCTTGTCGACTTCTCCTCAGGTATTGGACAACATGAGGCCAACGGCAAACGGCACGGTTGCTCCAAATGAATCTCAAACTTGGGAAAACATCCAATTCACAGGCGATGGATTTGACGCTTGGGGCCTTTCTTTCGACAACAATTCCTTGCCGTATTCTGATTCACCCGTCGCTTATGCTTGGAATTTTGGAGATGGGATGACCTCTGGGCTCAAATCTCCACTTCGCTCTTACAAGGACATTGGACTCTACAACGCAACGCTTCGAATCGAAGATCAAGGAGGCTCGTGGTCGGATGTCGACGTATTGCAATTGAACATCACAGACATTTCCCCTCCAGTACCGCTCATTACGGTCAACGGCGTTGTTATCGAAAATCAAGTCTCTATTCTTACTGAGCAACTGATCTTGTTTTCTGCCTCGCTCACTTCAGACAATGTACCTACTCAGAACTTGACCTTTGAATGGAATTGGGGTGACGGCGTTATTGACAGCGGCGTTGGCCTTTTCCAAGCTCCGCATGAATGGGGGGACATCAACGGCGTGAATGCAACTTACGACCTGACTCTCACGGTGTCCGACGGCATTAATTTAGGCGTGAAGAGCATCGAAGTTATTGTCAACAACCGTATTCCTTACCAGATATTCTCGGACAATCTCTCGACTTCAACTTACAATTCCATTGTCATGCCTGATGTGTTCAAAGACGATGATGGAAGCATTGTATCGTATGCATGGTTCTTCCCTGAAGGAGTGAACTTGGGAGTTGGTGTTTCAGACCGAAGCGACGATTTTACACAAACGACTTCTTCTCAATCAAATCCTATGCCTTCGTGGAATACTCCTGGACTTAAGTCAGCAGAATTAACCGTAATTGACGATGACGGAAGTTCCGTTTCAACAACTTTGACAGTCCTGGTGTTGAACCAGATTCCAGTCGCTGATTTCGTGGTCAAAACGACAAGTTCCGGCACCTCACTCATCGATTTCCGAGTTGAAGACGGACAGGTGGAGACGCCTTATACCTTCGACGGTAGAGACTCGTTTGACCCCGATGGTACGGTCGGTGACTCGAGTGATTTGACGTACAATTGGAGTTTCTCCGATGACGGTACGTTTGGGTCAAGCCCGCAAGTGACCCACACTTTTTCACTTCCAGGCACCCATACCGTCGTCTTGGTCGTCACGGATGAGGCTGGTGCAGAAAGCATCGCTCGTGTCCTGACTGTAGAAATCGCGAACCCACTGCCAATCATATCCGTTCGAATTCTTGATGCGTGGTACAATGGGGAACAAATGACGGATTCCAGTTCGTTGCCTGAAGTCACCGATTTGGATTGGTCTCGAACCTTCAATGAAGCAGATGAAACGTTTGCAGCGCCTCATGCTTTGCTGTATTTTGACTCCGATGGGACACGAGACGGTGACCAAACGTTCGAAGGGAAATACGTTCCACTCGATGCCAACTCTCCTGACTGGAATGGACTTGTCCAATACACTTGGGACTTTGGCGATGGTTCTCCTTTGAATTCCGAACCTACACCCTGGCATTCGTATTCTCTACCAGGTGAGTACACCGTTTCACTTACAGTTCGAGATGCGTTTGGAACGGGCGATGTTTCCCGTTCACTGTTCACGGTCGTTGTTGACCACCCACCGGTTATTCATGATATTTTTATCCAAGAGGAAATTATTGTGACCGACTCCTATTCGGTCAGCGCCAACATTTCAGACCTTGAATCTGACTTGGCCATTGCCGTTTACCGAGACACCAATGTCAACGATGGTTCAATTTCGGACCGGGACGAAACGCTCAGTCCAGAGCTTGTAATTCGGTGGGACCTGGACATTGAAGTCGATACGAATGAAAACGGGGACCCTGCAGACGATTGGATTGACCCAATAGCAGGTTCAGAAAGCCGAGTTTCTGGTTCATGGGATGAAGTAGGACTCTACACAATACGATTGGAAGTGTGCGACAGCGTAGGTATTTGTGACATGATGGACCTCGAAATAGAAGTCAGCCCAGAGCCATCAGACCCTCCTTCACTTTCCGACTTTAGTGTTGAAGATTGGAAAGGTTGGTTGACCGATGCTGGTTCAGATTTGGCTACCCTTGTGGCACTGATTTCAGTTGCTCTTATCCTTGGATGGCTGGTTATGCGTGAACCGTCGGATCTGGAAGACGAAGCAAAACAAGCAGCAGAGGCCTATACCGATGTGGAGCATGTTGAAAGTCAAGGCGGATTATTGGGTATGGACCACCACACGCCCCCGCCAGCACCAGGCATTCTATCCAAAGACGAGCGCAGGAGTGATGACAGCGGGTACATCCGGCCTCTTCGCCGACGAAGTTGACCGTTAGTTTGTATAACCTCCTTGCTCATAGCAGTTTGAGGGGGAGTCATGTCAGCACATGTTCGAGTAGGTTCAATCACTTTGACCCTCCTCCTGCCGTTGTTTTTCATGTCGCTTTCGTCGCCACTGGCGGTACAGGTGCAGGCAGCAGATGCTTGTGCAGGTGACACAACTCCTGTTGCTTGGAATGAGACCGTTCAACGCACATCTTTGGTTCCACATCACAACAGCATGTGGTGGAGCGGTTTTTACTACGAAGATGAAATGGAACGTGGCGAAATGGGAGACTCGCCGGAATCATCCTCTTCGTCTCAACCAGGCTATAACGCTGAACTGAGTCCAGAAGAGCCGTGGATGTACGACAACTATTACACTCCTCGACTCGAGCCTTTGGAAGTGAACCACTTCACGACCATGCTCATCGGAAACGACAGTGTTGGAGCTTTACGAGTGAACCTCTCAGCAGATTATCGAACAACAGTTTGCATTACCTTGCAAGATACAAATTTCAATCCAGTCAATGCCGATGTGTATCTTTTCACCACTGAGCAATACTCAAACTATGAAGAATCATACCATTCAAGTCACGATGAAAACGCGTGGTATTACAACGGCGAGGTCCAAGAATCATTATCAGATATTCCACCCGAATGGAGAAGTTTCAATTTCCTTGGGTGGAAGTCGTACCGTGATTCGCATGAGTATGAGAAAACCTCAGAGGTTAATTTCGCCTTAAACTTGGACGGCCCTGAAATCTACACTTCGTTCTTTTCAGGAACCGACTGGCAAGACTTCTACATCGTTATCGACACATGGGACAATGTGCATGATTTTGATGCTGAAGCGCCGGATACGATTGTGGCTGCCGATATCACCATCATCACGACTGAACGCAGTTTGGTTTTACCACCTTACACTGTTGCCATTGTGTTCCTTGTAGGATTCTTGGCTACGCTTATTGCACCGTTCATCCTCAACGCTCGTTACATGAAGGCTGGACTAATGGTGCCCGAACAAGTGCAAAGCATCGTTCCATCGCTTGATACTCCCGCACAACATCCAGATCGATGGGAGGAAGTTGAACCGGTAACGAAGCAATGGCAAGAACCAGTCCCTCTCCCTGACCCAATACCTATGGAAACATTTCATCAAAACAGTTTGAGTGAGGAACATCCCGAACTCGGAGATCAAAGTTGACTGGCAAAAAACCCGTTCTAAAGAGGCTGCATGCCTCTTCAATACTCAAGGAGTCTCCAAGCATCTTGGAGGTCTCGAACGTTAACAAGGCCCTTGTCAGAGAGTCGGAATTCATCACGCATGGTTGCGTAGACCATCTCTTGACCAAGTGTAGGTGCGTGAAGTCGCGCCCAGTCTCCACCGTTACCGAGCGCCATAAGGCTGTAAAGCGGTGTTGAATCCTGAGTTGACAGTGTATTGGCTGCATCAATGATTTGCAGTGCATCTTGATGATCGTTAACGGTACTGCAGTACTTGAAAACATCACCGTGTTCTCCGTTTTCAGAAACCATCGTGATGATTTCTTCTGCGCTTGGAGTGCCTTCGACATCATGCTGGGATGCAATAATTTGGCAATTTGCTGCCTTTGCCGCCTTGACCAGTGCTTTGCGCTCTTTAGCGGCAATGGAAATTTCGAGGTCTACCCAAGCTACGTTTGAGCTCACTGCGTGTTCAAGGATTGCAATGCGTTCTTTTTCGTTTCCGGGGAAGTGGCCACCTTCTCGGACTGGGCGAACTGCAAAAACGACAGGCAGAGGGATTCCTTCTTTCAATGCTGCAATAGATTCAGCAACGTCGAGTTCCGATACATCGGCCACAGCCCAGTCGTTGACTGGAGGCATTGTTGATGTGCGGTTTCCTTCTTCGTCTTCGACGACGGTGGCTTGAGGCTTGGTAAGGTACAATCGGTCAAACCGAACTTCGACCATGTCTGCTCCTTGAATTCCGGCGCGAGCCGCTTCGTCAACCATTGCTTTGACGGTTGTTTCTTCGAGAGAGACGCATATCTTCGGGTTGGGCATGCTTTCGGCGACTTTGGCCCGCTTCTTAACGCTCTCGCTTGTTGGATGTTGAAACTTCAGTTCCATTTTTGATTTTTTATGGTCTGATTTCCACGATTTTTATTTGACAAAAACCCACTAAAAAGGGTCGATTGTAGGGAGTGGTGAGCGTTCGTTTTAGCACCTTCCGACGGGCCCTTTGCAGTATCTTTATACCCCCTCGGCACAGGGTATGTTTGTAGAGGGGAGTGACGCATAGAAAATAGAGGACTGCGGGCCAAAATTATCTCACATAATTCCGTTTTTCTAAGTCCATTTCTATGCGCTAAAACACACCCTCAACCCACCCCATTGGAGGAATAATTTTGACAGACGAATACAGCGCATCCAGCATCCAAGTTCTCGAGGGTCTAGAGGCCGTGCGCAAGAGGCCGGGAATGTACCTTGGCGACCCACACGACGGAACAGCCCTCCACCACTGCATTTGGGAAGTTGTCGACAACTCCGTCGACGAACACTTGGCAGGTCACACGGACCGAATTGAAATCACCTTGAATCCCGATCATTCGCTCTCAGTCCGAGATTTCGGGCGAGGTATTCCTGTCGGAATGCATGAAGAGTTTGGTATTTCAGCTGCTGAAGTCATCATGACGAAATTACACGCCGGAGGCAAGTTCGACAACAGCTCATACAAAGTTTCAGGAGGCTTACACGGCGTCGGAGTTTCAGCAGTGAATGCTGTTTCCGAATGGATGGAAGTAACCATCCACCGGGGCGGCATCATCCACCACCAACGCTTCGAAGCAGGCGTCCCTGTCGCACCCCTTGCCGAAATCGGAACCTGCGACGACACCGGTACAACCATCGCCTTCAAGCCAGATTTGAGCATCTTCACGGAAGTCACGGAGTTTGAATTCGAACAAGTCGATACCCGGCTGAAAGAAACATCATTCCTTAACGCAGGTTTACAGATCGTGATCAACGATGAACGTGGCGAAGATGTCCACACCGTGGAACATCTTTACGAAGGTGGATTAGCGGAGTTTGTCCGGCAATTGAATGAACGTCGCGCAGCAATGCATGCTGATGTCATCACTATCCATGGCGAGAAAGAAACCGAAAAAGGCCCTGTTTCAGTCGAATTGGCTCTCCAGTGGTCCGATGCCTTCAGTGAGTCGATACTCTGTTACACGAACATCATTCGTAACAAGGACGGCGGGACGCATATGTCCGGATTAAGAACTGCTCTCACGAGTTGCGTGAACGGCTATGCCAAGAAACGAAATCTGCTCAAAGGCGATGGCCTATCGGGTGAAGATGTTCGAGAAGGACTTGCAGCTGTTGTCAGTGTTAAGCATCCAGACCCCTCCTTTTCCTCACAAACGAAGGACAAACTTGTCAGCAGCGAAGTCACTGGAATTGTTCAGGCCATCGTTTACGAAAAACTCAACGAATTCTTTGAAGAAAATCCATCGGTTGCTAAGCAAGTAGTCGACAAAGCTCTTCTTGCCTCAAAAGCACGCGAAGCAGCACGTAAGGCTCGAGACCTTACCCGCCGCAAGGGTGTACTCGAAGGTGGCGGACTTCCGGGTAAATTGGCAGATTGCCAATCCCGCGACCCGAATGAATGTGAAGTCTATCTTGTCGAAGGTGATTCTGCAGGTGGTTCTGCCAAGACTGGACGGGACCGACGTATACAAGCGATTCTTCCATTGCGAGGTAAGATTCTGAATGTGGAGCGCCAAAAGCACAATGTTGCGAAAGTCTTCCAAAACCAAGAAATCCAGACGATGATTCGTGCACTCGGCGCTGGAGTTGGTAACAATTCTGAGGATGAAGGCTCATTTAACACTGAAAAACTACGCTACAACAAAATCATCATTATGACCGACGCTGACGTTGACGGTGCACACATTCGTACATTGATGTTGACCTTCCTGTGGCGTTTCATGCGACCAGCAATCACTGAAGGACACGTCTACATTGCTCAACCACCGCTCTATCAATTGTCGAAGGGACGAGTGAGCAAGTATGCGTTCACAGATGAAGAGCGTGACACCATCATCAATGAACTCCGTGGTGATAATCCGAATGCAAAGATAGGTGTTCAGCGCTACAAAGGTCTTGGTGAAATGAATCCTGAGCAACTTTGGGAGACGACCATGGACCCTACCACTCGAACAATGCTCAAGGTTACCGTACGGGATGCGGAAGAAACCAATCGCATGTTTGAAATTCTCATGGGCGAGGATGTGCCCGACAGAAGGGCGTTTATTGAGCGCCACGCAAAGGAGGTGACGAACCTTGACATCTGATGATATTGACGAAGAACAAGAAGAAGACCAAACGATCTCAACTGAGAACGTACTGAACCATCCGCTCAACGATGAAATGAAAACTTCGTACATTAACTACGCAATGTCCGTTATTATCGGTCGAGCTCTTCCTGATGCGCGAGATGGTTTGAAACCAGTCCATCGGAGAGTTCTGTATGGAATGCACGAAGGCGGGCATACCTCTGAAAAGAAATTCAGTAAATCTGCTCGTTCAGTCGGGGAAGTCATGGGTAAATACCACCCTCACGGCGACCAATCGATTTACGATACGATGGTTCGAATGGCTCAAGAGTTCTCTCTCCGATATCCGCTTGTTGATGGCCAAGGAAACTTTGGTTCAATTGACGGCGACCCGCCTGCAGCAATGCGATATACCGAAAGTCGACTTGATCGAATTGCCAAGCATATGCTTGAAGACATCGACAAAAAAACAGTCGACTTCCAGCCGAATTTTGATGATTCAGAACAGGAACCAACCGTCCTGCCTTCCCGTCTCCCGAACCTTTTGCTCAATGGAAGCGATGGTATTGCAGTCGGTATGGCAACCCGTATCCCTCCTCATAATTTGACCGAGATTGCCGGTGCTATTCACATGCATGTGGGCCGAATCATCGAGGAAGGAGAAGCAAATACAGGTATGCCTCAAATATCTATAGAAGAATACATGGAGCACGTCAAAGGTCCTGATTTCCCAACGGGGGCATCCATTCACGGAATCGATGGAATCTACGACATGTATACCTCTGGAAAAGGCCGGTTCCATGTTCGCTCAAAATGCGATGTTCTCGACGATTCCAAGGGCAAGAGAATCATTATTCATGAAATCCCTTACCAAGTCAAGAAGGCAGATATGTTGGTTCACATCGCAGAATTGGTCACCAAAGGCTCAATCGTCGGTATTCGTGACATACGGGATGAATCTTCCAAAGAAGGAATCCGTGTGGTTATTGAAGTCAAAAACAACGCAGACCCTCATGCTGTTCTGAATCAATTGTTCAAATCCAGCCGCTTACAAGAATCGTATTCAGCGAACATGATGGGCATTTTGGACGGAAGACCCGTGCTCCTTACTTTGCCTGTTATGTTGCATACGCACGTTTCTCACCGTGAATCAATCATTGAGCGTCGAGCACTGTTCGACTTGAACAAGGCGCAAGCGCGTGCGCATATTTTGGAAGGTCTTGTCTTGGCACAAGATCGAATCGATGATGTTGTCGCCGTAGGTAAGGCCAGTTCAAGCCGAGAACAATTTGAAGCAGTTCTTCAAGGAAACGAAATCATGTCTGGTATTGCTCCGTTCAGTTTTACAGAAGCTCAAGCCAAAGCAATTGCAGAGCGTCGTCTCTATCAACTCAGCCGCCTCGATGTCGACAAAGTTCAGAACGAACATGCTGAATTAAAACTTCGAATCGCCGACTTGCAAGACATCATCGAGTCTCGTTCACGAAGACTAAGCATATTACTCAGTGAATTGGACGATATGGTCGAACGACACGGTGATGAGCGTCGTTCCTTCATTGACCCAATGCCTCTCTCTATGAATCGAGAAGATTTGATCGAAGAGCGAGCAATTGCAATCACTCTGAGCGAAGACAACTATATTCGCCACATGCCGGTTGAATTGTTCCGTGTCCAAAACCGAGGAGGCAAGGGGCTCAAGGGTGTGGCAACGAAGAACGAAGATACACCACAACTGATTGTGACTTGCTTCAGCAAAGACAGGTTACTTATCTTCACGGATAAGGGACGAGTCTACGGCCTCAAAGCATGGGAAACCCCGCTTGGAAGCCGTCATGCTCGTGGAAGCCACATTCGAAACGTCATTGAGAAGATTCAAGACGATGAAAACATAGTGACCATCTTACCGATTACTCGTGATTTACTGGAATCTCCAGAAGGTCACTTCTTGCTGTTTGCTACTCGATTGGGACTCATTAAGAAGACCAAATTGGAAGAGTATGTACGCATCAATCGCAACGGAAAGTACGCACTGCGCTTCAAACTTGATGGTGACAGTCTGGTGAATGTTCGAACTGGAACCAATGATTCATCGGTTGTTATGATTTCAAGCACTGGATTTGCAAGTCGCTTCGCCTGTGCCGACATCCGTTCCTCTGGCCGAGTTTCGGCAGGTGTTTACGGTATCAAAACCGGTAACAGAAAGAATGCGGATGGAGGGCATGTTGTGGCTATGATGGCCACGGAAAATACCGATACACAGATTCTCACCATCACGCGAAACGGTATGGCGAAGCGTAGCCGTCTTGGTACATCTGAGAAGGTACCTGATCTTGATGCAGAAGGAATCCAGAAAATCGATGCTGAAACCGGTGAAGGAAAGTTGCGAACGGATGGATACCGTAAGACAAAGCCTGGCGCAAAGGGTGCGTTTACAATGAACCTTGACCATGAAAACGGCGACTATATCATCAGTGCTCGACAGATTCCAAATCTCGACGACAATATCTTCTTACTCACTAAGAAAGGCATGATGATTCGAATTAATGCCGCTCAAACTAAGGAAACCAAGAACAAGAAATCCAAGGGCACTCGGGTGATGGAACTTCGAAATGCTAAGCGAACCGGCTTTGTTGACCACATCATCTTTGCAGCACGACTACCTGCTGAATTGCTTGAAGCTCCAGTCGATGAATTTGAGGAAATGGACACCGACAATGACGGTACAGTTTCACGTGAAGAATTCGAAGCAGCACAAGCACTCAAGGCGATTCTTTCCGAAGAAGAGTGATTTTCTTCAGCCGACGCATTGAAACATGATTCCATTGTGACTCGTCATGCACCGGCCCAAGTCGGCTGATGCGGTGATGTTCAATGGAAGAGCGCTCTTTGATTTACGATTGGAATACAGTTGATTACGATTTGAACAGAAACCCTGCGAATCATCCGCACGGCGTCTGGTTTGATGATGAGACGCTTCGAGACGGATTACAGAGCCCAAGCGCACGAAATCCAACAATTGACCAAAAGATTGAGTTGCTAAGTTTCATGGAAAAACTCGGAATCCAAAAAGTCGATCTTGGACTTCCTGGAGCAGGCCCGTTCCATTTGGAACACATTGATGCTATGTTATCTCACATTACTGAGAATGATTTCCAGATTCGACCGGGTGCAGCCGTTCGTACCCTTATGAGTGACATTGAACCGCTCGTTGAAATGCAAGCAAAACACGGTATTCCAATCCAAGCCAGTGCTTTCCTCGGCACCAGCCCAATACGCCAATACACCGAAGGATGGACGATGGAGAAACTCCTCGCAACCATGGAGAAAGCCGTATCATACGCCGTGGAAAACGATGTTCCAGTGATGTTCGTTACAGAAGACACAACCCGTTCTAAACCAGAGGATGTCAAACTCATCTACGAACGAGCCATGGAATTGGGTGCACGACGGTTGTGTATTTGCGATACATGTGGGCACGTGACTCCAAACGGTGTCAAGCAATTGCTCCAATTCATTGACGAAGAAGTCATCAAAGATTCAGGCTACAAGCGCTCAGAAATTGAAGTAAACTGGCACGGCCATCAAGACCGAGGCCTCGGTGTTGCCAACAACATCGCAGCGGTTGAAGCCGGCGCAGATGTGATTCATGGTACGGCCCTTGGTGTTGGAGAGCGAGCAGGTAATGCACCTCTTGACCAAACGCTCGTCAATTTGAAACTCCTCGGTGTTATTGAAAACGATTTGACGCAACTTGATGCTTACATGCAAAAAGCCAACGAGTATATCGAAGTCCCGCTCCCTCGAAATTATCCAGTGTTTGGAATGGATGCCTTTGAAACCGGAACCGGTGTTCATGCATCAGCAGTTATCAAAGCCATGAAGAAAGGCGACCACTGGTTGGCAGACCGAGTCTATTCAGGTGTTCCCGCTGGCGACTTTGGCCTCAAGCAAGTTATTCGAATCGGACACATGGCCGGCCGTTCAAACATCATCTGGTGGCTTGAGCAAAACGGTTACGAAGCATCCGATGATTTGGTTGCTCACGTGTTTGAAGTTGCTAAGACGCAGCGCAGGAATATGGAAGACCAAGAAGTCAAAGATACCGTTGAGTCCTTCTTGAGTGCATAATCAAGCTTCAGCTTCTTCTTCGTTGTCGCTGAAAGTGTCGGCTTGAGTTTCGTTGATTTCTTTGGTGATTGTCCATTCTGAATCAACACTTCCACCGCTCCAATCGCCTTCAACAGCGACCTCATCAATGTCTTGTTCTTCTCTCCATACCGCTTCACCTTGAGAGCCACAAACGAGGAATTTACCGTTTGTATCAATTTGGTCACTGAGCAGTTTAAGATGCTTCGAGACGGGTAAAAAATGCCCGACAGGCATTCCTGCTGCTGTAAATGGATTGGTTGCTGCACCGATGAGTAAGCCGTCCTCAGGTGCTACAATATCAACGGTGATGCCGGGAGTACCCGGATCGGAAATAGTTGCAATCACTTCCCCTTCTCTCATCACTGAGCCTGCGGAGACAAACATGTCGAGTAGCCCCCCTTCACCCGCTCGTAGCCAGTGAGAGCCGCTTGCAAGCATTCGGAATCGAGGGCGGAGTGGATTTCCATCGATCATTCGGAACGAACGTAACACGTTCAATACCCCATGCATGGCCACTTTTACCGATTCGTGATCCAGAGTATTTGCTCCTCCACCTTCGTACGTGACTACGGGGATGTCGAGGGCAATCGCTGCTTTACGAAGTGAACCCGATGGTGGTTTTGAATCAAGTATAATCTCAATGCCGAACGCTTTGGCGAGTATATTTGAGCCTGCATGAGCCAAGTTTGCCCGAATTTGCGGCATGTTTGACCTACCTTTTCCGGCGCTGTGTAAATCCACAATCGCATCAGCGTCCGAAAACAAATACTTCCATGCCTGGGCAGCAACACGCTTCGTCGTTGAGCCTTTGGGGTCGCCAGGGAAATGACGATTGAGGTCTCGACCATCGGGGAAGTATCTCGATTTTGCACGATAGCCAGGTAGGTTGACAATCGGTACAATTCGAATGGTACCGGCCATTTTTGTCGGGTCAAGGGGTTTCCCCTCATCGGTAAAAGCGTTTGAAAGCAAATGTGTGCAGGTTGAGGGCCCGGTTAATTCATCGCCGTGAACGCCACCAAGTATGGTTATCGTTGGGCCAGGTCGGCTACCATGGAGAATGGTTACCGGTATCGGCCATGAGTCACCCAGGTCCGTTTCCAACAAGGGCATGTGGACGGTTCGCATTGTTCCCGGTTTGATGATTTTACGATAGAATCGAGTGTTGCTCCATTTGGCTCCTCGGTCCCATTCTGGGCGGTCTTCGGGTTTGTGTGCAGCCATCGCTTCTTGAATTGCATTTCTGCGTCTTCGGGGCAGTTCATGCGCTACGCGAATCTTTGCTTTCGCCTTACGCTTCTTACCTGCCATGGTCTGTGCATGCTCACCCCCTCAATAAGAATGCGTATATGTTAGTACCTCGAAGCAAAGAAAACAAGTGCTTGCAGGTCGTGCCAGTGGTATGGAAGAGACCGGTGTCCAGCGCCAATACGCTCCGACTTCGATTTGTTTTGGATGCGGGCCAGCCAATGAAAAAGGATTACGAATCAACAGCGTTCGAATTGAGAACGGCCTTTCTTTGGAATATGTGCCGGAACCTCATCACCAAGCTTTCCCAGGTATGATTAACGGCGGAATCATCGGAACACTTCTTGATTGTCATGGTAATTGGACTGCTGCTGTAGCTCTGATGGACGCACAAGGTTTGGAGGAGCCACCTTGCACGGTAACCGCCTCATATACCGTTCATCTTCGAAGACCAACTCCAGTGGACATTCCGTTGAAAGTAACAAGTCAGATCAAAGATTTAAGTGAGGACCGTGCAGAAATAGAATTACTTTTGGAAGCAAATGGAAAAGTTTGTGCGACAGGCAGCGGATTGTTTGTGGCGGTCAAAGAGGGCCATCCCGCCTATCATCGTTGGAGTTGAATCCTCCAATGGCCAAACCCAACAAAGAGCAGGTATTGCTCTTGGAGGAACTTCGAGACTTTGTACTCGAGGTCATGTTCGATATGCCTGAATGGGCCGATGCTCAAGTTGAAGATTTGCGCAGCATTCCATTGGGTGTGCTGAGGAAAAACGCCACGCAACGACACGGTATAACTCGATGGAAGCGGGGTGTCGATGTACGCTCACTGCAACCGAATGACGTCGAAGTGATTGAAATTCATCCTCAGATGCTCAATCCTGAATGGAAGGCCTATTCTGCGTTCGTATTGCATCATGAATACATACATGCCCTTGGCCTACGAGCACACAATACGCTGTTTCGGCAATTGGAAGCAGCTTGGCCAGGCAGCATCGCGGGTAAGCAAGGACCGAAGTTTACCGAGTTTTTACGCAGAGCCAGAGCCGTATGGCTTTGGTGTTGTCCGAAATGCAGTCAAGAGTTTCCGAGGCAGAAACCGTCGAACAGACGCTATCGGTGCCGAAAGTGTAACACGGTCCTTATCGACAAGAAAAATCCAGCCTTGTTTCAGCAATAAACCATTGATTTGAAAGACAATGGTGAGTTGGGTTAAACATGAGCCGTTCTTTCTTTGTTCGACGCTCATTTCCGTTGCCTATGGCGGTCATTCTCGGGCTTTTCCTGTTGTCTTTTTGCGCTCCTCTTACCCAGGCCAACCTTACTGAATCGCCGGAAGGGGGCAAACTTTTCTTGTCATGCGTTCAAGACGATGAATGCCAACTCACTTCTGTTGCCACCGGAGAAGAAGTTGTATCCAACAACATCTTTGCATCCCCAGCACAACCAGAAACGGTCACGCTTGAATTTGAGATGGACCCTCGACAAGTTGAGTTGGCTTTGCTCCCATCGCTATTGGATTCGATGATTTTGGATTTGCGCTTTACCGGAGAATTTTCTGGATACAACAAACCTGAATTGGATGTTTCACTCATTCTTGGCTCATCGGTCACCGATTGGAGTTTTGATGCAGACTTTGTCCCAACGGTGTCGACGACAAGCCCTTACACCCTTGAGGACGAAGCACTCAACCTCAATGGGGACCGTGTTCTGTGGCCTGATGACCCGGTTCGCCTACGGATGACCTTCGTTCTCGACCGACCGGGGACGTGGGAATTGCACTTGAGAGGTGCTTCATCAATGGAACTGGAGATACCTTGGTCTGAAGACGTAGAATCTCGCAATACTGACGAACCTTCAAGCGACCTTGAACCTCGTTCCACCGAGTTTGAAACCGTACATTACGGAGCACTTTTAGAAACGGACCGCGATTGCTGGACGTTTACAATAGAACAACACGAGGTTCTCAATATCTACTTACAATGGGAGACCGTACCGATTGAAATTCAACAAAGTCACGGATTACCAGACCTTATCCAGCCTTCGGGAAGATTGTCGAATTCCCCCGAAGTCATTGTTCGAGAAGACGAGGATTCGACTCGAACGACGTACCGCTGGAGGGCTATGCCGGTTGGCGACTACACCTTCTGTTTTGGAGGGACTGCTGGGAAATTCCAACCGTATACTTGGACTGGACAACTCGCGTTTGAAGGTGCAGGCCCAGTTACACCTGCTGATTTCGATGGAAAGGCGTTCTATCCAGCAGGCAGTGCTTTACTTGGAGACGAAGATGCCTCAGTTTCGCTTTCAAGGCATTCCTCAGGCTTCCTTTTCCTCTCTCTTCTGTTGTTCGCAGGTTTTGCTTTTGATGGCCTACGAAACTCAACCTCAGCATTTCTTAGGTTTGGATTCTTCACTCCCGGTGTACTTCTGCTCCTCGTTGGAGGAATCCTCCATCCCATGTGGGCCCTGGGTGATGAAGTCCAATCCGATACTGAAATCCAATTGGATGAATTGATTGACAATCGATTGCAACAACTCTGGGATGCATCATACCCAGGTCAACCTGAACAAGTTCTTGTGACGAGTACAGGTTCTACATGGGGCATACTTGATGGAGAGCGTTTAGAACTCCGCCTTGAGGTGGAAGAAGCAATTCCTCTTCCAGATGGCCGGTGGCAACTCATTGTCCCTGAACTTCAGGAGCTACGTCTGGATCAAGTTATCTTTTCACAAGTGACCCGAGGCGGTTCTCAAACTACCAATGAAGGTATGTTGGAACAACAAACTGTGCGTTTTATTTTACTTGCTGGACGTTCGCTCCTCCTTGACATGCTGATGCTTGAAGCAATGATGATTGTCGATGAAAAGCCAAAATCATCTGTATTCCATGTGGATTTTGACATGGTCGATGTACCTGCAACGGGTTCAGTATCTGTTCCTGCCTGGGGGACTCGACCTGCTTCGGTCAGTGAATACGATTGGCTATCGCTGCAAAGCGCCTTGTTCCCTGAGAGAATATCCGTGAGTTTGTGTGACTGTGACTTAGATTTACTTGATGTCCGCTTCATTTCGTCTCCAGGTTTTGATACCAACGACGTTCCTCCCTTTATCACGATTGAGAACGCATCGGGGTTGATACCCTTCGCAACACCTGTAGGGATACTGGGTTTGATGCTGTGCACGGTTTCAAGCAGAGGCGAATATACTCGACGAGTAAAGGCAAAGAAACTGGCATCCGAAATGTTCCAAGAAAGTACAAAGTGGGATTGATTTCACTTCTTTCCTTTCTTAGCCTTGCTCTTTGCGTCCTTGATTGCCTTCTCTGAATCGACACCGGCCTTTTCTGCGGCTTCTTTGATGTTCTGTTCTTCATCTTCAGAAATGTCACCGTCTTTGGATGCCGATTTGACAGCAGCATCGACGTTCATCTTTGCAGCCTCTTCATCGGTGATGCCCAATGCGTCTTGGAACGATTTGAGTTCAGCAAGTTCTTGTTCTGTGATAATGCCGTCTTCCCAAGCCGCTTCGTACGATTCCAGCAGGAACGACTTGTATGCATCAGGATTGAGCAGTACATCGCGGATGAGGCCGTGGTTTGGACCATCATCGGATTGCGCCATGTCGAGTATTGCTATTGAGCGACGAACTTCTTTCACAGCCATGTCTTTCAGGCCGTGTCCAGCCCAAACTGCACCAGCCGCGATGACGGCAGCAGCAAACCATCGCATGACGTCTTGATTGACGAATTCCCAAGGTTCGACCAGGTGGAATATACCGAGAACAGCCATTGCTGCACCGCACATAACTTCGACCCAGTCATTCAAATCGGGTTCATCTTCGAACACCGAAAGTCGTTCTTCTACCATCGACTCAACATCATCGGCCATGTTCGGCACATGAGAAGAGGGGTCTTATGGGTGTCGGATTGAAACTTTACGAGCGTTGTCCTTTTGGACTGTTGGCGCGAGTGGCAGACTATGGAGGAGAGTGGACGGGCTGTAATGGGCTTGGATTTACCAGCGAAGGCACTCCAATTCCTCACCAAAAAATGGGGCATCGAGAATCTTCATCCACCTCAGCATGAGGCCATGCCAAGTGTCCTCTCAGGCGCCAATACATTGCTTGCAATACCAACTGCAAGTGGCAAGTCACTTGTTGCTTACATAGGAATCATTCGTCGGCTTTTGGTTGATGAACCCGGTTCAAAAGCAGTGTACATCGTTCCGCTCAAAGCATTGGCGAGCGAGAAGCATGAAGACCTGGTGGCACTGGGTGGTTCAGTCGGTTTGACCGTTGGGCTTGGAATTGGAGATGCTTCAGGTGAAGCAAAGAAGATTGATGAATGCGATATTCTTGTCTGCACCTCTGAAAAACTCGATTCACTCATGCGAAATCGTTCTGAGTTGATGTCAAATGTATCGGTTGTGGTGGCAGATGAATTTCATTTGATGAACGATTCCACTCGGGGGCCAACCTTAGAAATTAACCTCACACGTCTTCGTTACCTAAGGCCCAACGCCCAAATCATCGCTTTATCGGCTACGGTTGGAAATTGCAATGAACTTGCAGAATGGTTGAATGCGAACCTCATCCTTTCTTCGTGGAGGCCAGTTGCCCTTGAGTACAGTACTTTTCACGATCTGCACTTGGAGCCACGATTGGTACAATCATCCGGAATGTCAACTGAGGCTGATGTATTACAGCCTCCTCGTGATTTAGAGGGTCCCAAATCACACCCTGCTTGGGTTGTTGTTAGCGATACCATTGACCAAGACGGCCAAGTTTTGATTTTCGTTGGAACGCGTCGAAGCGCTCAATCGGAAGCGTTGAAATTGTCGAAACGCATTGCTAAGCGGCTGGAAAAGGATGATCCAGACCGATTGGAACGTCTGAACGTTTTTGCCGGCTCACTGGAAGGCAGAAGTCAAACGGCAATGGCGGAACGGTTGGCTGAAGCCATTCGAGGCGGTATTGCGTTCCATCACGCTGGATTGACGCATGGTCAAAGAAAAGCGATAGAGGGTGCGTTCAAGGAAGGACTTCTGGTGGGCTTAACCGCAACGCCTACTCTGGCCGCAGGCGTCAATCTTCCTGCACGGCGGGTTTTGGTTCGTGATTTGAAACGATGGGACGATGGAATGAGCCGCCCTCTACCCGTTATGGAGGTCCGTCAGATGCTGGGCCGTGCCGGACGGCCAAGGTACGACAGTTTTGGCGAAGCATGGGTGTTGTGCAAGGGAACCGATGGATGGGGGATTGCAGACGATGTCAGCGAGCGTTATTTCTTCGGACCCGTTGAATCAATCACTTCGAAACTTGCCAGCGAACCTGCTCTGCGTACCCATTTACTTGCCTCGATTGCAACCGGTGGCTTCCGTCATCGGGGGGAGATTGGGGATTTCTTCTCGGCGACCTTCCTTGGTTCAACCATGTCATCAATGCAGTTGAACGAGCGTCTTGATGAGATGTTGAATTGGCTGGTTGAAGAACGTTTTATCCGTAAAAAAGGGGTAGATGAAGCCTATGCAAAGCGACGAGCAGATGCTAAGGCCAATCAAGCTGAGGACGAAGACTGGGACGATGAGATGCCAATCTGGGCCACGATTGCACAAACGACAGGCGGAGTTCAACTTCGTTCAAGCCCACAAGAACATATTCCTCAAACCAAGACCTCAACAGCCTTTACAGAAGCATCTCTTGGTTTCACTTCTGCAACCAACTTGGCACACGTTGGTGGATGGTCTGCTCCTACGGCAAATGACCATGCTTCGATGGAATACGAAGCGACCTTGATGGGAGAACGCATTACTCAACTCTACCTTGACCCACTTTCTGCGTCGATTCTACGCACAGGTCTTCGACGCGCTGTACGTCGTAGTGTACGACAAACGGGTGAAGTATCCGATTTCGGACTCATGCATCTTGCCTCCTCGACTCCAGACTTCATACCCCTCTGGGCTAAAAACTCTGAAATGGAACGGAGTTCTCCACTCTGGCTCAAAACCAATTCAGTGGAAGATGAACTGTTGGTCGATGACACTCTTGAAGAACGGCTGCTTGGTAAGGTGAAATCTGCATGGATGCTCGAAATGTGGATTCAAGAAGACACGCTTCGTTCAATTGAAAGTGAACTCGATGTGAGCCCAGGGGATGTCAATCACCGTGTCGACCTCATGGGTTGGCTGTTGGCAGCCGGTCAACAAGTACTGCTGACCGATGATGTGTTCTCTGAAGAACACCTACCCGTCATCAGCAACATTGCTACGACCATCGATATGCTCAAGCAACGTATTCGACACGGTTGTAAGAAAGACTTACTCCAACTGGTAAACATCAAACACGTCGGCCGCGCTCGTGCAAGGGAACTGGCGGGGATGGGTGTAAGAACGCCCAATGACGTCCTTTCCATGAATCGCTCTACACGCAACAAACTCCTTGCCAAACGAGGTTGGGGGCCTTTACTGTTGGACAAAATCAATACCGAAGTCGAAAAAGTGCTGCGTCGGCAAAGTACTCAGGACGGGGGTATGAGCCTACCAAAACAACGCGATGATGATGTCCCTCTCTCCGACGAGTTTTCATCGGATAATTGAAAGAGAATATCCTCTTGGAATCACCATGGCACAACCTGAATTTCCTTGCTTTGCATGGGACAGTGAATCTCCAGTCAATGCCAAAGATGTGCTCGCACGCTTCCTTCAAGCACGCCCTAATGCTGATTGGGTTTTGATTGGTCAAGGTTGCATTCAAACTCCGTCTCAACTTTGGACTGCGTGGAATTCAGCTTCTCGCAGATGGTTGCGCTCGTCGGCTTTAGCTCGTTCCCTCGATGCAGAGTTTCTTCGCTATCTCAGCGGTACCCATCACGTCTCTGAAGCGTTCAAACGTGCTGGCGTTCGTGACAAAGATACTTCTGGTTTTCTTCTTCACCTCCCAAAAGCTTCCAGTACCGATGAGATTCACTCGGATTGCTTACCGATTGAGTTGGACTCTTCCGGGACTGAATCTCAAGCCTTCTCGATTCTTTCGCAACTTGGATTTCAATCCGCTTCAATGAATTATACGCTTTCGAGAGAGGGTGCTTCTCGCCTAGGATTAAAGTTTGATTCGGAGCTCGAAACGGTAACAGAGGCATCACTTATCGGCCATATTGTCTCTGCAGAATTCACTTCGTAAGCAAATCAAAATGGAGTAGACTTCAAACACCCTCGCATACAGGGTTGGCACATGGTAATGAGCGCGAGCCCCAACGACGACCACAGGCCAAGTACGGGTAGATATCTAAACCAATCAAAAATCCAGTCAGCCCTCGACCACGCTCAAGAATTGGGTGCATCTTATGCCGAAGTTCGGTTGATGGCCATTACAGACTCCAGCGTAGCATTGCGTGATGCAAAACTTGAACGGGCGATACCTGGGCAAGAAGTCGGTGTTACTCTTCGAATCTTAGCGGATGGCGCATGGGGCGTCCATTCGACGACAGATTTGGTCTCTTTGCCCTCACAAATTGAATCGACTGTACGTTTAGCCAAGGCTGTTGCTGCCCGTCGCTCGTCCAAAGACGCTCCAGTGCAATTGGCAGAGGTCCCAATTTTTGAAGATGAGATTCATTGGAAATCCAAAAAAGACGTTCGTCATACCGACCTTCAAACGAAAATAGAGCATCTAAAAACGCTTCATGACAGCGCTGCTGACGATGATCGCATCATCTCAGTAACCTGTGGTTGGAGCGACGAACATCTCCATACAGAACTGATGACCAGTGAAGGGATGAATCGCACATGGTCGTTTCAACGTTCACTGATTAATGCCAGTGTCACTGGACGAGATGGCGGCGAAGTAGTGTCCTATAGAACGCGTCATGGCGGCGAAGGTGGCTTGGAAGTTATCGAGTCATGTGACCTCGGTCAACTTGGCGAGGTTGCACGTATTGCCACGCTTCGTTTGCTGAAAGCAGAGCGTGCACCTTCAGGAAAAATGCCGTTAATCGCCGACCGAGATTTGACCGGCGTTTACATCCATGAAGCATTAGGTCATCCATGTGAGGCTGACTTAGTTGCTGCTGGAGACTCGTGCCTTGATGGCAAACTTGGCCAAACGATTGGCAATGAGATTGTGACTGTAGTCGATGACCCAACCATCCGAGGAGGTTACGGGGCACATCCAATCGACGACGAAGGGCTCAACACACGTGAAAAGTGCCTCATCAAGAACGGTGTACTCACTGAATATCTGAACCACCGAGAAACTGCTCACCACTTTGGACTTGCTCCAAATGCAGGTGCTCGTGCGCAAGACGGCCTTCATCATCCATTGGTCCGAATGTCAAACACACTGATTCAAGGTGGAACGCATAACGACATGGACGAGTTGATGGAAGACATCGAATACGGTGTTTATGCATGCGGTTCACGCGGTGGACAGGTCGATACTGGCCGAGGTTCGTTCCAGTTTGCGGCCCAAGAGGCTTGGCTCATTGAAAATGGAGAACTTACTCGACCGCTCAAAGATGTGAGCGTGAGTGGATTGACGCTTCAAATTTTGAAAGATGTTGATGGCCTTACACGAGATGCGCAACTTGCAGCTCCAGGATTCTGTGGGAAAGGACAAACTGTCCCCGTTGGAGATGGTGGCCCGATTATGCGGATTTCTCAAGCGTTGGTGGGCTGAGCATGCTTCCAGATGACGCGGTCGATCGAATTGCTGAAGGATGCCGTCAAATCGGTGCTCTTTGTAAGTCTCAAGGAATTGAACAATGGGAAGTCGTTGCAACGCAGTCCTACGGGCACAGCATCGATATCGAAGCGGGTAAAATTTCTCTTGCCGCAGGCGGTGGTGAAGGTGGATACGGTGTTCGAGTGGTCGAAGATGGAAGATTTGGATATGCCTACCTTGTCGACCTTTCTTCCGCAGAATATGCTCTCAAACAGGCGAGAGATATAGCCAAAGCCTCTCCATCCGTGGCCGGTTTTGTTCTTCCAAGCGAGCAACCAGCAGAGAAAGTTGGAGGACTCTTTGACACCAATATTCTCAACATCGGGCCCGAAGATTTACTTGAACAAGCAGATGCAGTTCTCAGCGAAGTTGCTTCTTTGGACCAACGAGCAGTCGTGACCGGTGGTGGCCTAGGCGTTGGTGCAAGTGCTGGCGCAATCTACACCAGCGAAGGCATCGAATCCAGTGGCGTAACCACATCTCATGGAATCGGCGTTCAAGTTTCCATTGATGCCAACGACGAACTTACCAGTTCCTACGAGGGTGATTCAAGTCGCAAGCGACTCGAGCAGGTCCCGGATTGCGTCGCAGTCGCAGTGGACTGGGCTCAGAAAACCCGCGGCCCAATTGAAGTCAACACCGAGGCTCATGACACTCCAGTTTTGATGACCAGTGAAGGTTTCTCTCCTTTATTCTCAATGGTTGTACCTTCAGCAGTACGTGGAGATCGTTTGGTTCGTAGTGAATCGTTTTGGTCAGGAAAACAAGGAGAAATGGTTCTTGCGAACGACCTTTCTCTCATCGATGATGGGCGTATGGAAGGTGGTAAATCGGCCTCAGCACGTGATGGAGAAGGCGTCCCCACTCGACGGCAAACTCTGGTTGAGAACGGTCGGCTGATTGGCTCTTTGTGGTCGACTCGCGATGCCGCACAACAAGTCGCAGAGGGTCGTATCGAACACGCTCAAACCAACGGCTGTGCCGTCCGTGGCGGCCACCAAAGTCCACCTTACACCGGATGTTCCGACTTGCACATGACTTCAACCCGCACGGGTTCTTCTCAAGATGCCCTTTTGGAACGAATGGAAGACGGATATATCGTTCACAGCGTAATGGGTGCGCATACTGCCAACCCAACAAGCGGTGATTTTTCTGTCACTTCAAGCACTTTGCTGCGAGTCGAAGGCGGAGAAATACTTGGCCCTGTGAAGCAAGCAGGATTGTCGGGTAATTTAGCAAAGGCGCTTTCTGAAGAGGTCTATCTCGGTGACGACGTTCGCGTGCAAGGGTCCTATTCTTCCGGCGCCATGCATCTTCCGGATGTGTTGTTGATGCAAGGTTTGCGAATTAACCCCGCCTAAGTTGTTCAGTGACTTGATTCGATGTTCGTCCAAAAGGACAAATCGTCACGGCATTCTTTATGGTCTGTCGTCGTTCCTTGAGTTCTCCATGGAGGTCAAGGGAGTGTACAGTCTCAACCAAAACGCACGAAAGCCCGCAGCCTGTTCTCCGTACAGGCATCGAACGAACACATCAGGCAGAGGTCTTGACGATGTCTGAGAAATACGAAACTCATGTGAAGTCGATTCTTTCTGAGTGCCCCGATGCAGACCCTGAAGAAGTCGCTGCAGCATTCGAAAAGTACGAGACGGAATTCTTCATTCCCCCTCAAGACGCTATGCGGTCGATTCTACGGCGGTTCAAGGGTGACAAAACCCCTGCACCCTCTGGCTCTTCCGGCGGTTCATCCTCTGCTCCAAGGACCACTCGTAAAGTGAGCAGTCTCAGCGAGCTCAAAGGTGATGACAAGGACATCGAAATTGAAGTCGAAATCATATCTCACAACATTCGTGATCAGACCATTCGTGGAGAACAAAAACAGATTGCTTTTGGTTTGCTCGAAGATAATCCGTGGGAAGAGAACGGACAAAAAAACCGTTGGGAGTACAAAGACTGGGGACCCAATTCAAACATAACCCCCGGTTCTGTCGTTCGAATCGAAGGCGCTTCGGTCAACGAATACCAAGGAAAAATGTCGCTAAACATCAACCAATCGACACGTATTGCGGTTGTCCGGGAAGGAACCCGTCCAATTACAGCCCCCGGTGAACCTCAAGATATTGGGTCTCTACCTTCAGACGGCTATGTTTGTGTTGTCGGACGAATTCTTGCATCACGACCAGACCAAATCCATCGAAAGGATGGCTCAGGTTCGATTGATATCGTGCGAGGAAGGCTTGCAGATGAATCAGGAACCATTGGTTTCCTTTCATGGGAGCCGCTTGAACACGAAGTAGGAACGCTTCTAAAAATTGAAGGCGCTCAAGTCCGGACTTTCAGGGATACGCCTGAACTCAACTTTGGACGTACGACCAAAATCGAGATTTATCACGACAAGAACTTCTCGGATGCAGACACCTTGTCTCAACAAACTGTGCTAACGCTTTCAGAACTTCGTGACGGTGCTCGTGATGTTGATGCAGTCGTCCAAATTACGGAATGGACCAAGCGTTCATTCACTCGTGATGGCGAAGAACGGTTCCTTTGGTCTGGCCAAATTGCCGACCCGACCGGTCGCTGCAGAATGAGTGCTTGGAGCGAATTACCAATCACGGAAGACAAACTTCCACTCACCGTTCGCCTCAAAGGCGTTCGAGTCCGTGCTTGGCAAGGAATCCCAGATATTACTGTCGACAATGCAGACCAGGTCGAATTCCTCGATGCCCCCCCGTGGGACAGTGAATTGGATTTGACAAACCACACGGCAGAGGTAGAATTGTTTGAACTTTCAACTGGAGCCAGTAGAGTTGGTGTTTCCACCACAGCTACGGTCGTCAGTGTTCGAGAAGATTCGGGTTTCATCCAAAGATGCACTGAATGCCGAAGAGTGCTTCGAGATGGTGCTTGTGCGGAGCATGGCCCGAACGATGGAAATACCGATATCCGACTACGGTTAGCGATTGACGATGGACGTTCCAGTGTTTCTCTTTTGACAAATAAAGATGCGACGCTTAGCCTTCTCGGGATGACTGAAACCGAACTTCAAGACACCGTGAACGATTTGGGACAAGTCGCATTCGTTCAATCGTTGCGGGGCAAAATGCTTGGCAAAACAATCAATGCCTCCGGACGAACAATCGTCGATGAACAAGGTGCAATGATGTTGGCTGACCATGCTGCAATGGTCGAAGAAGATGCGGGATTGAGGGCGACTGAAATCCGTGCTCAATGGAAGGTGGTATGATGCAATCAGGAACACGTGCAAAACGACAATCAGCATGGCACATGCTTGCATCAGAATTCAGTGAAGCAACGCTCAATGAGAAAGGCTCTGGAGAATACGACCCATCATTTGTTATTACCAAACTTGGAGCCAAAGTCAACCGAGTCGTCGTGGCAGGCCTACTGGAACGTCTTGAAGTTCGCGAAACATCGAACGGTTCTACCCTTTACCAAGGGCAAATGAGAGACCCTTCAGGTGTCCACTATTTCTCAGTTGGAGATTATGCTAGCGAATCAATGAGGGAACTTACGCTGAGTCTGGTTGAGAAAACCGAAGTTGGTGAACCCGTTCTTCTTCTCATGGTTGCCAAATCACGTTGGTACCAAACCGATGAAGGCGCTGTTTACACGTCTTTGCGACCCGAAGAGGCTTGTGAAATTGACGCTCAACGCTATGCATTGTGGCTTACTCGGGCATCTGAAGACACACTGCAACGAATGAAGCATTACTCCGATTCTCTGGCTGCTGAACCGACACGAGAGGGTTTGGTTGCTGCCGGAATTCCAGAACACATGATCGACGGCCTTCTGGTTTCACGAAATCATTACGGTGATATCGATGTCGAAACCTACACGCTCAATGTCATGCAAGCATTGGATATCGCAGAAGGTCGGATGGATGCGGCAAGCCAACCGGTCGCAGCCCCGACACCAACTGAATCTGATGATGCCGAATCAACCGGTACAGATTCAGGTGAGAGTGAAGTCAAAGATACACTGGTATCCATTATTGAACAACTGGACCAAGGCGATGGTGTCGACTTTGAGACGGTCCTTACCAATGCAGTTGCACGAGGTTTTGATCGTGGACTTGCTGAGGAAAAGCTGGATGAACTCTCCAATGAAGGGACATTACATGAACCCAGGTTTGGTTGGTTTAGAATTGTAGGCTAACCTTCATTCCCCCCAACATTCAATACCTTGCGATGGTGTGGGTTGTTTAGAGGTCAGCGTATGGCAGGTATGGATTTCTTTATTCGCCCAGCATCAGGAACAACAAGTGCAGATTGGGTAAGAATTCCCAATTGTGATATGAAAGTCCGTCTCACGCGACGCTTGACACGAACCATCATCCGAGGAGAAGAAGGGGACGACCTTCATGATGAAGGTTCTGAATCAACTGCATATACGGTTACTGGAGAACTTTCTATCGACGACTACAAGAGAATTCTTGGCATGTTCCGATCCGGGCAACCGTTCATTCACGACCCTTTTGAAGAACGTGACGTGAAAGTGATTTTCGCTTCGATGGAATATGAAAGTTCGAACAAGATGTTCACGTTTGAATTACTCGAAGACATTGTTTGAGGTGAATACATGCGTAAACTGGATGAGCAAAGAGAGGTACTCTATGTCATCCGTACACTCGATGTGTTGATGTCCTCCGGTGTTGGTCTTGAAGCAGCGATCCACACCATTGGTAGTGGAGGCTATGGCATCATTTCGGAAGACTTCTCATCGATGATGGCACGCCTTCGCAAAGGAAACAGTCGCGGTCTTGGCCCTGAACTCAAATCCCTGATGAATAAAGCCGATTCCGATGGTTACACACGACTTCTCAATACCATGTACACGAACGTCACACAGAACACCGACATCATTGAAACTCTACGCAAACAAGGGTCTCGAATGGAGAATGAACGAACCGAATCAGTCAAAAAGTACATTGAGGAACTTGGTGCAGTTCCGGAAACACTCCTCTCAATTGCTATGATTGGTCCAATTATTCTTGCGATTGCGGGTCTTATCCCTCAATTAATGTCAGGTGATCTTGGAGCATTCATGCAACTTCCACCAACTTCGACCATCAATACGGTAGTCAATGTAGGGCTGATTTTGACTCTTGTTGGCATGTTTATGATTGGGTTAAAGGCTCATACTAAGGATCCTGGGTTGTGATTTGATGCTCTTCGGTCTTCTTGAAACATTTAACGATAATTTGTTGTTACTCGTTTTGATTGTGATTGGAGTGGCCAGTGCTGCAGGCGGCTTACCGCCAATGATAGAAAGGCGCCGCCGCCGTTCTATAGAGAATGCCTTGCCTGCTCTCTTGGAATCACTTTCTGATTCAGTCGGTGCTGGGCGAGGCATTCAAGAGGCGATGATGGAACAATCAAAAAATCTGCCAGGCGTCTTAGGAAAACTCCTCAAAGAGACACTGGAAGAAAGCCACTCTTCCTCTTTTGATGCCGCTCTTGCCGCTTTTTCGGCGAAGACTCGCTCTTCACAAGTTCAGCGAGTCATGGTGCTCATCGAAACTGCAATCGAACAAGATTCACCCCTCCAAGGAATCCTTTCCGACCTTGCGATGGACTATGAACGACTGAACGATTTGATGAATACACGAGAACAGGAACTTTCAGGTCGAGGTCTTCTCATTGTGATGTTCATCAGTATTGGTCTTCCGCTCATTATTGCCGTTATTGTAGGACTCTTTGCTCCTGCAAGCAAAGGTTTCCAAATTGACTCATTTAACGCCACTTTCTCTTATTTCTTTGGTGGAGCATCTGCAATTGCAGTAGGAGTTTCCGGGCGAATGATGGGCCGTTTCAAAGATGTGCTCTGGTGGATGCCGGGATGGATTGCAGTTTCAATGCTGCTCTATCTTGGCGCAGTTATGATGATTGGAGGATGAAAATATGAGTGAACAAGTACTAGCACAATACGGTCGAGTAACCATTTACACTGAAGAAAATCACCCTTCTCCGATTTACCATGTCGATGGCTCAGCTGAACCGAATCCATACGGTGATCTCGCAGTATTGCTCGAAGATGATGCGCTTGAAGAAGTGATGTACAACGGTGGCACACAGTGCGTAAAAATCGCACATCGAGACCATGGCATGTGCCGAACCAACATTTGGATTGATGACGATTCTGGTATTCAAATCGCCAAAAACATCGCTGCATTCACCAACGTTCCCCTTGGGGACGGACCGGGTCTTGTCCCAATCTTCGATGGCCGCCTTCCTGATGGTTCCCGTGTCAACGGTACCATTCCGCCGGTGACCCCAGATGGTCCAACTCTAACGATTCGTAAGTTCAGGGAAGACCCCCTCACTATGATTGACTTGGTTAAGTTCGGCACCGTTAACTCCCGACTTGCTGCAATGATGTGGGTTTGGATTGAAGGACTTGATAGCCGGCCAGCAAACTTTGTTATTGCTGGAGGTACAGGTTCTGGTAAAACCACTACACTCAATTGCCTTGGTATGTACATCCCATGGCACCGTCGATTGCTTACCGTAGAAGACACTGCTGAATTGCAAGTTTACCATGACCATTGGTTGCGAATGGAAACACGGCGGGAACGTCCGGATGGAACGCCGGAAGTTGACATGAACGACTGCCTCAAATCCAGCCTTCGTATGCGACCTGACCGCATCATTGTCGGTGAAGTTCGTGGTCCTGAAGCGGCTACATTGCTCACTGCAATGAATACCGGTCACGACGGTTCTTTTGGCTCACTTCACGCAAACACGGCTCAAGAAACCGTAACTCGTATGATTAACCCTCCAATGCTTGTGCCACCGATCATGCTGAGTGGGCTGGACTTGATTATCATCCAAGCAAGGTTACACGTCAACGGTAAGACTGCTCGTAAGATCACTGAAGTTGCTGAAATCGCAGGAATGGAAGGCGATAAGCCCCGATTGAACATAATTTGGAAGTACAATGCAGCAACCGACCAAATCGAAGAGACTGGCATTCCTTCGAAACTTCGTGAGATTATTTGCACCGCAGCTGGTGTCTCTCCCGATGTCTTTGAACGGCACGTTTCACAACGTCAAGCAATCATTGAAGATTTAGCACGCCGAGATATTAACGATATTCAGACCGTAACGCAAGTTATCCAAAACTTCTACGCATCACGCTGAGACTAGCCACGAAGGCGAGCCAGTAATTCATCGATTGCATCGATTTTCCCTCGAGCCGAATTGACTCGTTCCGAGGCATCACTCACAGATTCTGCTAGTATCTCTTCTACATCAGCAGGCTCATCGGACTTCGGTTTGAATGCTTCAGCTAATGCTTTCAATTCTGTGACAATGGCATCGACTTGCGTGTCGGAAATCATCACGCCAGGTGCGATGCGAGGGATTTCGGCAGGAGATATGAATCCTAATTCAGCACCAATTATGCCAGCACATGCAAGGATTCGAGGGCGTAGGTCAGCAGTGTTGACTTCATAGCCTCGGTTCTCAAGGAAACGAATGACCAACGCTTGTTGTGGTTCGGAGAATGTCCCTTCACTCGACTCAAGAACCGTTTCAACCAATTCCTCGAATCCGGCGATATTACGTTCCAGTCGGTCGATTGTTCTGCGCTCACCATCGGTAAAGTGGACTGCGCCATGTTGCAACACCCGCAATATTCTGTTTCTTCGGGCGATCGAAGGGTCTTGCAATGCCTCAGCCTGATGTATTTCCACATGCAAGTCAAACAGTGCGTGGAGCCGTCCTGAGACGCTTGGTATGCGTAAATCTAATCCCATGTTATGGCCAATTTGCTCAAAGGCCATCCTTGCTTTGACCAAGTCTCCGCTTGAAGAGGCAAGTGTGTTGTTCAATTGGTCACGAAGGACATCTCGTCCGAGTTCAAAGTTCCTTAGTGCTTCCCTTTCTCTCCATGAGTTCGGCATTGAAAAGACGGCATCTTTTTCAGTTTGAGAACGGAATTCAAGTTCCATCAGTGTATTTCGAATACTGTCCCTTACTGCTGGGCTTTCAACTGCAAATCCATGGCTCGATAGGCTACCGATAAATGCTTCAAGGTCGTCAACTTCACTGGTTGTGCTCACTGCTAAGTAGTCACGCCCAGCAGCTTCGATTTCAGCAGACCTTGCGTTTAATTCGAGCAGTAAGGCTTCAGTTTCTAAGCTGTGGTCGTCTGCTTCTACCACGTGAGCGCTTTGGACCATTGCGGGTGGTGTCTCAGTAGACGTTTCATTCTGTCCTGCTCGTAGAGCATCGTCGATTGAGGCAGCAAGAGGCGCTCGTGATATTGGGATGCCCTTTTCGGCAAGTTCTGTTCTCATTTCCGTTTCTTGCTCAAAAGTCCATCCTTCCGGATGTTCAGAAACGAACGTTTCGACTTTTTCGATGACTGCCTCATGTTCGCCTACGTTCTCTTGAACAGGCGCCTCATTGTTTGAGTCATCACTCGGAATCGGGATATCGATAGTGGCGTCTCCACTTTTTGGTCTTCGTAGACTCTTCTTGACTTTACCCCAACCACCTTGTTGGTAGGCGAGTACACCAGCAACACGGACCAACAATGTTTGCTTGTTTCCAGAGAGTGGAAGTTCCAAAGTCTTGCAAAGTTCATGCAACTGGTCTCGCGTCATGGAGTCAAGCGATTCAGGAACAAATTGCTTTGGGTCGTGATTAAGGTGAAGATAGAGCCGTTGGCGACGTGCACGAACTGAGCCTGATTTTTTGATTCCGAAAACGCCCAGGATTTCACCAATTTCTGAATTCATCAGTTTCTTTATTCCATCTGGTGAAAGGTCCCAGTTTTCAAGAATGAGGTGTTGGATTAAGCGAGCACGCAGCGTCTCTACAGAACCATTTTTCGGAAGTTGGTAGGTGACAGCGAGTTCTTTGAGACCATCAAAACGAGCTTGGTAAAGTTCGTTCAAGAGTTCACTTTTCGCTGACACACTTCCACCTACTGGTTACATTCCGTTCTAAGGGGTATATGTGTTTTCGCTGTGAAGTTGCACCCAAGAGGGCTGTTCTTCGACACTTTACTGCGCTCCATCGTAGAGTCTACGGTAGCGCACTGGGAATGGTTTGAAGAACTGTGACAGTTCGATAGATACTATGGCGAGGACCGTCAAGGCGACCAAGCAGGGTCTCAAAGAGGCGAATTCGCTTGTTGATTCACTAAAAGAACTGGTTTGGACTGACTTGAAAAAGCACTACCACGGCTTCGAAGATATGATTTACTCGCGAGTGAAAGAATCTGAAGAAACTATTCTCGACGCAACCAAAGCCAAACTGGCAATTGTCGCAGGAATCAGCGTTATGCGGAAGGATTTTGAGCGAGCACAACGCCGTTTTTCACGTTCGAACGACGTCGAAGAATTGAGAAATTTTTTGCTGGAAATGGCGGACCGGATTCTACGCTTGCGAGAAGCCAACAACAAGATTGTCGATTCACTGCATACGGTACTCAACCTCAATTTGACTGCCGTTGAAGTGGTTGAAAAATTTGCATCTGACTTACAACGCTCCGCTGGCACATGGGAGCGGAACGGCAGAGAGATCGATGAATCAATTCTTGAATTATGCGATGAAAATGAGCCGGCAGATTTGGTTGAACTTGAAGAGTTCATCGTCAAGCAAGGATACGCCCCTTTGCTTGAACAATCTTCTCATTCTTCCTCAGATGAAGATGCTTGAATGGTTTCAAGGTTTAACAATGCAGGCCTTGCTAGGCTAAACTCATCTGGAAGTCCAGGGAATTTACGAAGCATTTCTTCATGCTCAGATTGCATGTTTTCAAGGAGCACATCAAATTCTTTCAAGACATTGACCATTCCCATATGGCTTTCTTCAATCGTGCAAATGCGTTCTACACTTGCAGAAACCGTACCTTCATAATTCAAAGTCTCCACTTTCATCTCAATCCGAGGCGTAGTTGGAACTTCCTTACGAGGCACGGATTGTTTCCATTTGGATGGTCCTGACTGCGACTTTGCCCGTTCAGAATTGAGGAATACCTCGTTCGTAAAATCATCACCCCGTCGTTGTGCTTCTTTGAGGACGGTTTTGAATTTGCGTTGTTCCACAAAAATACCAATAATTCCGTGAAGGTGTTCTGGAAGTGAATCCAGTAAGGCCGCTTCAATTCTATGCGATAGGATTGCACCAGAATCAATCATTGGAGCGACAGTGGCTGCAGGGAATCCCGTGCGAGCAACGAGCAAGGTGAAACCGTACAACGGCGGTGGGACGAAATGCGTTCGTTCGGGGTTTTCTCTTTGCAAACCGAGTGTGTGGCGTCGAGCCTTGAATTTGAGTGCAGCATGCTCTCCACGTGCCACAATGTATCCTTCAAGAAGTTCATCTTGACGGCATTCTTCAATCCAGTGGATTTTATCTTCTTCATCGAGGTTTGCAAAAACCTCTGACTTGCCGATCATGGCAGCAAACTCCTCTGATGTGGCCAATTTTAGGTCGGAGCGTAAACGTCGCATTTGTCTGCGTAACAATTCGTTGTCGCAGATTACAAGTGCCTTTGAAACGAGGTATTCCGGTTTGTCGTCTGATACGAGTACCCATGTAGGTTCTCTTCTGGGCAGAATACCGACAACGGTCAAGCCCTCGACATCGTACTCTCTCCAGTTTAGAGCACTCATGGCCACCAGGTCTCCAGTGCCTTGCTTGAGTGCTGCAATTGCAGCCTCAATGTGTGGTATTTGACTAAGTTTGAAATCAAATTGATTCCGATTTTGTTCGATGCAGCGTTCGATTTGTAAGCGCACACCGTCACGTTGAGATGCAGTGGTTAAGACCTCAAGTCGGACCTTTTCTGTCACAAAATCACCTCGGCGAGGATGACTCCTCACATTACAAGGGCGGAGACTACGGGTTAAGAAGGACACCCCTGTAGGATGATATGTGTCGAGCATTCAGTTACAGGCGAGTGACCGCCTTGAGGCCATGCGGCTTTTGGTTGATGCAGAGCTTGAAGCCTTGATTGAATCAGAGGTTGAAAACGGTGCTGGGCAGGTTGCCGAATTGTGTGGAACCGTTCTTTTAGCCGGGGGTAAACGTCTCAGACCTTTGCTTATTCTACTCGCACATGAAATCGCTGGAGGCTCTAGCGATGACGACATTATCCCTCTGGCTCTGGCATTCGAACTAATCCATACAGCAACGCTAGTCCACGACGACATTAACGACGAGGCCTCTCAACGGCGAGGAGTCGATACGATTCACACCCGTGTTGGAATTCCGAAAGCAGTTATTGCCGGAGATTGGTTGTTTGTTCAAGGCTTCGGGCTCGGTGGAATCTATGAAGAACACATTGTGCGAATCATGGCGCAGTGTTGTGCTAACATCGCTGTTTCCGAATTCGATCAACTTGACCATGTACTCAACCTTGCCACCTCTCCAGAAGATTACCTCGGCATCGTTCGAGGAAAAACAGCAGGTCCATTTTCAGCAGGATGTCATGCTGCAGGTTTGGTTGCAGGCTTGAGCGATGAGCAAGCATCAGCATTGCAACGGTTCGGCATGGAACTGGGTATTGCTTTCCAACTTGTTGACGATTTACTTGATTTACGCGGTGATGAACGAATGGGTAAACCACGTGGAGCAGACGTCATTGAAGGTAAAATGACGCTGCCATTGATTCACGCATTGACTCTTTCACACGGTGAAGAACGTCTCCGTCTTGCTCACATCATCGAGAATTTTCATGATGGACTGTTCGATGAATTGATGTCGTTACTCAATTACTCACAAAGTTTGCAATATGCCGATATATTGGTTCGCACTCATCTTGAACGCGCTCTAAACGAACTGGATTCATTCCCGGATAGCGATGCAAAATCACTGATGCTGCATATTACGGATTACGTCATGAATCGACACCTTTGAGGGATGAGTATGGGGCGAAAAGAGGTTCAGCATCGGCAAGTCATTGTCATAGGAGCTGGACCTGCAGGCTCTGCCTGTGCTCAACGTTTGGCTGAAGAAGGCATTGATGTTCTCATCATCGAACGGCGCGAGATTGTTGGAAACCCAGCTCAGTGCGGTGAATGTATCCCGAATTGGGGTGAAGTTGTTGGCACTTTCTCAAACCTTGATGACCATCAATGGTTGAAGGATTACTTCGAATTCCCTGACCGCCTTAGATTGCATCACTTGGATAACATGCGTGTGTTCTTACCCTCTGGAAAAGCATACCATTTCGACCTTGATGCTTTTGCAGGTCATCGTTTGCATTTTGACGGCTTCCTTTGTGACAAAGCCATCCAAGCCGGAGCCGAAGTGCACACCGGTGAAGCAATGACGCGTATACAACATCAGTCAAAACTGAACCGTGACCTTTTGGTGACAAACAAGAACCGCTACTCTTTCGACTATCTCATCGACGCCAGCGGCTCTTTGGCTCATGTTGGACGCCTACGACATGGCGAAGATGAACGCTATAGACCAAAAGACCAAGTTCCAACAGTATATGCTCAAGTTCAAGGTGAAGTGCCTGAAACGTTCGATGTATTCCTCGGTTCTGTTGCTCCATCAGGTTATGCATGGATTATTCCAAAAGGGCCGGATACTGCAAACGTGGGGCTCGGAGTACGAGCAGGTTACTTGAAAGGAAACTTGAAAGAACATTTGACTGAATTTTGCGATTCCCTCAATCTCGAAATCCTCTCGTGGGGCGGCGGATGGATTCCAATGGGAGGTCCTGTTAAATCGATGGTTGACGGTACGACCTTGGCTGTTGGAGATGCTGCTGGTCTGGTTATGCCAAGTAACGGCGGTGGAATCTCTCAAGCGATCATTTCGGGCTGCTTTGCTGCTGAGGCAATAGTTGACCATTTACAGCACGGCACTTCTCTCGACGAATATGAAGTTCGTGTTCGGGCTTCAATGGGCCGTGCGTTGAAGAATTCATTGCGTTCTAAAAATATGGGTTACGCGTTTTTCAAAGGTGATCTTGTTACTGAAACATTGCTGAGAATTCTCGGTCCTATTGGCGGCATAAAGAGAGCCATGGAATGTGATAAACCAATGTGGTTGTTTTGATTCATTGCGAAGTCGTCTCTCTTTACTGAATTTGAAACGGTTGGTTCAAGACCTATCGATGACACAGAGGTACCATGCGCAGTGTTCGGAGGGCAGACAGTAACCAGGCTGTGAGCCCGGTTATCGCCACTGTTCTTCTCCTCGCTATCACCGTCATGCTTTCCAGTATGGTGTTTGTACTGATGCAAGGAGCACTCACTAACAACGAGAAGCCTGCAGCCCAAGCAACCGTTAGCGTTCGAGGTTTATCCAATGGCTTCCACGTTGTTCGTATGACTTCTCTGGACCAGACGATTGACCCAGCGAAAATTCAATTTTCTTTGGCCCCAGAAAACGTCTCGCAGGGCAATACTTTAGGGGGTCTGGTAAGTGATTCTGATGTGTATGGGCTGATTGGTGCGAACATATCGTTCCATGACCGTGATGCGGGCTATTCTGTAAGTCAGGGCGATTATTTTGTTATTGATTCGACGACCATTGGCTCAGATACTGGGACTTGGCGGTTCCAACTGGTTGATCTTTCGACCAATTCAGTTTTGGTGAATGTTGTTTTACCGCCTCTTGAGTCTTAACCGCCAATGAAGGACATTTCGACAGGTTGCCGCTCCGTGTTTACCTGCCCTCGGATTTCGGAATAGCGGTCGTCTCTTTTGGTCCAAATGTTTTGAATCAATTCAGCGACTTCTTGACTCGATGCGCCGAACCTTAGGATTCCACGAATATCAAATCCTTTTTCAGAGAACAAGCACGTGTACATTGAGCCATGGGCTGACAGTCGTGCTCGGGAACAGTCTCCACAAAATGGGCTGCTCACCGATTCAATAAAACCGACCTCGGTTCCGTTCTTTAAACTCCACATACGAGCAACATCGGAGGGATGCTTCGCCGTATTCCTACGCAAAGGACCATAGTGATTTGAAATTCTTTGTCGCATTTCTTCACCTGAAACGACCGATTCAAGGTTCCAGTTATTTGTCGTCCCAACGTCCATGAACTCAATGAAACGAATGGGGATGTTACGTGATGAACAAGCATCGACCAATGGGACGATTTGCTCTTCATTCAATCCCTTCTTTACCACGCAATTAACTTTGACACGAAGGCCACATTGCTGAGCTGTTTCGATACCTGCAAACACTTCTCCGGGTGTGTTCTTACTGTCGGTAATGCTTTGGAACATCTCTACATCCATCGCATCGATACTTACAGTCACTCGGTTAAGGCCAGAATCGAACAATTGGCGTGCGTGCTTTTTCAAGAGAACTCCATTGGTTGTTAGCGCAATATCAATCTCAGCATCGAGGCTGCGAAGCATTGCGATGAAGATTCCTAGGTCTTTACGCATGAGCGGTTCTCCACCAGTGATTCGAACTTTTTTGAGTCCGAGCGGCAGAAGCGATTGGACGACGGTGGTCATTTCTTCGTAGGAGAGAATTTCTTGCTTAGCAAGGAAGGTATGATCTGGGCCGAAGTTCTCTCTGGGCATACAGTATGTGCACCTAAAATTGCAGCGGTCAGTGATTGAGATGCGAAGGTCCCTCAAGGGGCGACCCAGTGAATCCTCAATCGACATTGAACAGCCTATGCGGCTTCGGCTTTTTATTCTGTGTTGCAAGGGTTGATGGGTGCTCGGAGTTTGGAAGCACCATGGCGAAGGGTTGGGTAAAGCGCTGGACCACTTCAGGCAAAGACCACCGTCGCAACGATTTACGCATTCTTCGCATTTCACCTCGCACGAGTTCCAAAGCCGTAGAATGGCGTCTTCCTCCTTCCAAGAGCCATCTCATACGTGCTCTTGCTCTGTATTCACAAACAACTCAGAGCATTACTTTGGAAAACGTGGCAGCATCCGGGGACGATGTCCGTGCCATGCGGAATTGCCTTGCACAGATGGGTGTGAAGTTCGAAGACTACGATTCAAACGGCGAATTGTTGGTGCAAACCAACCCTATGGAACTCGGCCCGCACCCTCATTCGGAAAAATGGGTCATGCATGGAGTAGGGGTCAACGGTTTTTCCCGCCCAGCAAGCGTACTCAATGCCGCTAATTCCGGTACTGCTCTACGGTTTCTGGCAGGATTAGTCGCCAGTATGGAAGGGCCAATCATGCTTGATGGCGACCAGTCACTTCGTAAGAGAGATTCCGAGGCCTTGTGGGACTCTCTTCGCCAGGCCGGTGTTGAAGTTTCTATTGGGCAAGGTTCCGAACGTCTGCCAGTCATCCTTTCGGGACCTTGGGACGCCGAGAAATTGGAATCTGGAATTACCCTGGACATCTCTCAATCCAGTCAACCGCTTTCTTCTTGGATTCTTGCATCCACGAGCTTACCTGTTCAAACGACGCTTACTCTCAAAGGGAAAGGTGTCTCAAATCGTCATTCCAACCTCACAGCCGAAATGGTTCGTCATGCAGGTTGCTCGGTTGACATTGGTAGAGAGGGGTGTTCAATGGGACCTTGGTCAGTGAGTGGTGAAGACTCGTATTCAGTACCGGGGGATGCTTCAATGGCTTCGTTTGCAGTTCTCGCAGCGTTCTGCCTTTCTTCGGAGATACAACTGAAAGGTTGGCCTGAAAGAGAGAACGCTATTGGGCATGAAATACTCCAAGAATCTGCTATAGAATACGGCATAAAGTGGTCTCCGGGGTGCTTGAAATTATCCGGAGGGGCAGACTTCACTCATTTGGATGTCACCGATTCCAACGACATCTTGCCGCCAATGGCCGCTCTGCTTGCTCTTGGTGGAGGTGGAAAAATCACTGGTGCAGCGCATGCAGCTCACAAAGAAAGCAATCGCCTTACCCGTACTGTGGAACTGCTCGAGCATTTTGGATTAAAGGCAGAACTGCTTTCCGATGGTATTGAAGTTGAAGGAAACCAAGTTCCGAAAAAGCCCAGTGTTCCAGTTCCTACGTTTGAAGATCATCGATTGTTCATGACTGCCGTTCTTCTCGCTTCAAAAACCGGTGGAGAAATTATCGGTCAGAAATTGCACCATGTTGCAGACGAGGGCTTTATTCAGCGTTTACAAGACGCTGGAATTGGTATTGAATCAGTTCAAATCCCGTCCCTTGAAGATTAACCGTGACGACCAAAGTGGTGGTCGAGTGAGTTTAGTGGCAAGCGTAGTGCTGTTGGTCTTCCGTGAACGCATGCCCAAGGGTTCGGAATTCTACGCATGTCGTCAAGTAACCTTCTCATCTCAGGTAATGTCAGTTTTTCGTTGGCTTTGACTGCACCTCTGCAGGCATTTAGGAATGCCAAGTGGTCTTTTCTTCTGTCAACCGTTTCAAGCGGAGCGCCGTCTTCAGCCGTATCTTGGAGTAAATCGAGAAGGAAAGGTACGAGTTCCTCACCTTCAAGTAATTGCGGAGCAGCATCGACCATCCAACCTTTCTCACCCTCTCGAAGTGAAAAGCCAACCTGAGAAAGCGTGTCAACTGCTGCAGCAACACGTACGGATTGACGTGCATCAAGGTTCAATTCCACCGGTTGAATTTTGGTCTGACTTTCCCAAAGCGATTCGTCATTACGTAGGCGCTCGTATCGAATGCGTTCATGCAAAGCATGTTGGTCGATCAGGAGCAATTCCTCTTCAGCCTGAACCAGAATGTAGGAGTCGGCAAATTGGGCAAGCGGTTCCATCTCTGGAAGTTCATTGATGATTCCTTCAAGTGGAGCCTCTTCATTTGGTGAGACTTGGTGCCCACAACCTGCATGCCGGTGAAGTGTTCTTTCAGCGTGAGAGAGGGCAGGTGCAGTTGGTTTTTCATCCAAACCCGGTAATGTATCTTGAGCAGCAGGCGAGGTTGATTGCGGTCGTTTTTTGGCTTCAACTTCTGGTTCAGTCGCTTGACTGCCGTGGAGATTGAGTTGTGCTCCCGCAGCAATGGCCCAAGCTGGTGGGGTCTCTGTTTTGTTCTCTTTCGGTAGCACAAGTGTGGATGAACCGGCAGCAGCATCGAGAGGGTTTTGCTGTTGGGTTGGGGGTGCAAGGTGTTCTTGAATGGATTTTACTTTCTGTACTCCAAGGCCTTGAAGGGCAGGAATGCCTCCAGCAGCATCCGGTTGGGTAGGGACAGATTCCAAAGTGTGAGCAATCGCCCGTTCCAGTCGTTCAAGAACCCTCCACGAGTGTCGCAAACGAACTTCACGTTTGGTCGGGTGGACGTTGACATCGACTTCATCTGGAGGCAATGTGAGCGATAAGACGGCAATAGGGTGTCTTCCTTGCATCAGTCGGGTTTTGTACCCTCGTCGGATTGCTTGTAAAAACGGGCCGGCAGCAACCGGTCTGTCGTTAATCAAAATATGGATATCGTCACCTTTGCCACGGGTAATATCCGGAGTACTGATCCAACCGGTCCATCTCTCCTTTCCAGGTGCTTCATTATCGGTGTCTGGAGACGTCATTTCCAACATCGATTCAACTTGACCGCCCAAGAGGTCAAACAATCGGTCCGTCATTGAATCAGCCGAAGGGATATCGAGCATGACCCTCTCGTCGATAACCAAACGAAAACCGGTCAACTGATGGGCCATTGCATGAGCAACCACCACGTCCACAATCCGAGAGTTCTCCGTTGCTGGCCGGCGTTGAAAGGCAAGTCGAGCCGGCGTATTTCGGAATAAATGTTCGACATCAATACGGGTTCCATGTTGCATTCCAAACGGCTCGATAGTTCCTTTTTCGCCATTTTTCATCGTGATTGATTTTCCATCCTTTCCAGCAGGCCGACTTGAAATGGAGAGGTGAGATACCATACCGATGCTGGCTAAAGCCTCGCCACGAAACCCGAGAGTGTGAATTGAATTGAGGTCTTCTGCCTTCTTTAATTTGGAAGTTGCATGGCGGTCGAGGGCAAGTCGCAAATCGTTTTCATCGATTCCACTTCCATCATCTTCGACTCGAATTAAATCAAAACCGCCACGCTCTACTGTGATGACAAGGCGTTCAGCACTTGCGTCAAGGCTGTTTTCAAGTAATTCCTTGACCACTTGGGCAGGTCGTTCAACGACTTCTCCTGCGGCAATATGGCCAATGGTGGATTCATCCAGTTGAATGATGCGATTTGGTTCAGTCACGTTCTTCACTTCCTAAGAGTTTCTTTAGTCTATAGAGGGCATCATGCGCTTGTTTTGGAGAGAGTTCATCAGCATCGATTTGCCTCAGATATTCCAGTGTATTCTTTTGCTCAGGCAAGAGGCTTGGTTGTGAGGACGAAGTTTGGTTCGATTGGTTCATTGCGGCAGCTGCAAAATAGCCCATGAGGCTCGATTGACCGTGTGCTCGAGAAGAAGGGGTGCCGGATTCGCCAGCCTTTGCGCCATCTGCTTGTTGTTCAAGGAAGGCGAGAAGGTCGGATGCTCGTTCGACCACTGCTCTTGGAAGTCCAGCCAAAGCAGCAACCTGCACTCCGTATGAGTCGTCACAAGGACCGTCTGCAACGGTATGCATGAAACGCAATTCTCCGTCCGATTGGGCAACCTGGACATGGACGTTCACCAAACCATCGACTTCACCCTCCAGTCCGATGAGTTGGTGGTAATGTGTCGCAAACAAAGTTCGTGACCCAATTCGGCGACAGATATCTTCAGTGACCGACCAGGCAATAGATAAACCGTCAAAAGTGGATGTACCCCTGCCGATTTCATCCAACAGAACGAGAGATTGAGAGGTTGCTCGGCGAAGAATATGGGCGACTTCAATCATTTCCATCATGAAGGTAGAACGCCCTCGGCGTAAGTCATCGCTGGCACCAACGCGGGTAAATATGCGATCGACCAATCCAATTTTGGCTTTTTTAGCAGGGACAAAACTCCCACATTGAGCGAGGATGGTAATCAGTGCAGTGGTACGGAGGTAGGTCGATTTACCGCCCATGTTCGGCCCGGTAATCAAGAGGAAATTCCTTTTCTTTTGGAGATGGATATCATTGGGGACGAATCCCGACTGGGTTTCGAGTGTTGGGTGACGGGCACCGTCCGCTTTGAGATGATGTCCTTCAGTGAGTTCAGGGCGAGTCCAGGAGCGTGTTCGAGCAATGGAGGCGAAGCATTGGAGGACATCAATGGCAGCGACCCTTCCAGCGATGTTGGCTAAAGCTTGGGCATGGGTTTTACATCGCTCTCTCAATGCTGTGTATTCTCGGTATTCGAGTTCTTTCACTTTGGTATCTGCTGTAAGCAAAAGGTCGTCTCTCTCTGCGAGTTCAGTGGTAATGTAACGGGAACCGTTTGTCATCTGTTGCTTCCGACGCCATTCTTCAGGAACCTTGTTTTCGTTGGTCTTTGTTACTTCAATGAACCATCCAATTTGGCGATTCATACGAACTTTGAGCGATGGAATCTCAAGTTCTAAGCGCAGTTTTGATTCCAGTTCCCGGAACCACGAGTGCCCCGAAGCGGAAGTTTCTCGCAATCGGTCAATATTTTGATTCAATCCAGTACGAATCAAACCTCCATCTCGAATACTCAAAGGTGGTTCATCAACGAGTGTTCTGCGGATATCCTCTGCCATATCGGATAAGCAATCAAGGTTATTCGAGAGGTGGGTAAGAAGTGGGTTATCTGTTTCTTGGCACAAGTTAATGATGGCCGGCATGCGTTCCAATGCATCGGAAACCGCCATCAAATCACGTCCATTTGACCTGTTGTAAGCCAATTGTGTCGCAAGACGTTCCATGTCTCTCAACCCACGCAAAGCATCTCGAATGGCGTCCAGACGCCGAGCCGAGCGGGAGAGTGAACCAACGGCTTCGTGCCGAGCATGGATAGCCTCAATACTGCACAGAGGTCGAAGAATCCAAGTTTTCAACAGACGCCGACCCATTGCGCTCCTGCACGCATTCAGTGATGCAAGTAGGCTTCCTTCGTATTCACCCGCTAAAGTCGAGGTTAATTCAAGGTTACGAAGCGTAGTCTGATCGAGAACCAAGTGTCCAGCCTCATCGATCACCTCGATATCACGAATGGGTACCTCGTCAGCAATGTGCATGGTCGCTAGATAGTCTGCTGCAAGTCCGGCAGCGGCGAGAGCCAAGGGTGCATCGTCTAAATCCAAATGACCCAGGTCGGCCACCTTCAGTACTTTTTCCAAACGGTTCCGGCGTTTGGTTTCGCTGGCACGATGTTGGCTGATTAGAACGCCGTCTAAGTGCGAGAATAGGGCGCACAGTGCATCGTCTTCAGCATCTTTAGGAGAGACGACAATTTCGGTTGGTCTCCAACGCAGAATCTCATCTAAAGCTCGAGCGAACCGGTCGTCACCTTCAAGATTTGAAGCCCAGGCTTGTCCAGTTGAAGCATCGAATATCCCGAGTCCAAGTGCAGTTTTACTAAGGGACACAGAAACCAACAGAGAACGTTCATCGGTACCGAGTAATGATTCTTCATAAAGGCTACCTGGCGTGTAGACTCGAGTGACAATCCGCTCCAGAAGTTTTGCTCCTTCCCGAAGTTCCTGCTCCTGCTCAGCCACGGTAACTTTGTGACCAGCTTTGAGCATGACTCGCAGGTTGTCTTCCAATGCGTGCCAAGGGAAACCGGCCATTTGAATGGGTTTTGCTGCTTTTTTGTCCCGGGAGGTGAGGGCGAGTCCCAAGACTTCAGAACCAACAACAGCATCTTCATGGAACAATTCGTAAAAGTCTCCCATTCTGAAGAACAGAATGGTGTCGGGGTGTTGTTCCTTGATGTCCATGAATTGGTCCATCATCCCCCTTTTGGCCATACTTGATACACTCCTTGCTCTCGCTGGAGTTTCCTGTCGTTGCCGAGAGCACATGAAGGTTCTCGCGTTGTCTAGAACAAAGTGCTGTTTCTTCGATAAGATGGAACATCATTGATTTTGAATCAATCTCTTGGTTCCAGTCCATAACATTACACCGAGTACCATACTTGAAATCCCTACAAACATGAGGTTCAAAAACCCTCTTCCACTCTCTATAGAGCCTATTGCTAAGGTGTCTATGGAGTAGGTTACAGGTTCGCCGTTGTTGTTGATGCCGTGAGCATAGAGGATGTCGTTGGAAACATCGGACACTTGGACATTGAGCGGAATCGGGCGAGACAACGGTAAAGTTTCCATTTCTCCGTCTACCAACCGCATTACGGAGGTACTTCCTTTACTCCCAAGCATCCAGACTTTACCGTTTTCATCCAGAGTTGATGAAACGCTGGCAACATTGATTGATGTCGTTGTACGATCTTTGGCAATATGCACTGCAGAAGCGGTTCCTGCTGCGAGCAGTGTTCCGTTATCGAGTCGTACAAGGGAATGGATTTCTCCTTTGTCGACTTCTTCGATCGAGGTGAGCATTGGTGCAGCTGGTCCGTCGTCCCATGTAATGAATCCAATGACTGGGTGCTTGGTTGGAGTCGCTGGACTGTCATCGCTTCCGAATACACTGCCCATGGAGCCTACAGCAACCCACTGTCCGTCTCCAAGAGATTCAACCATATTCCAGTCAATGTTCGTTGGAGCCAGAGTTGCTGAGGTTAAGTCTGCATTTTTCATAGGCTCATCGACAGGAAGCAATTCACTCCCCACCGGTCCAAAGCCTCGAAGTCCAGTCGAGTCGTCTTCATCGGTGACCATGAGCCATCGATACGATTCGTTTGATTTCTGTTCGGCCAGGTCAAGGATGTCAAACTCCGCTTGTCCATCGTTGAGGGAAAGTACGGTTCGTTGCTCAACTTCAGCATTCACATGCACGATGTCGAGTGTGTTCTTTTGCGGTGAGACCGCTATGCTACCATCGTGCAACTGGGTAATGAAATTAAGTCCAATCACATCTGGGTATTCGCCGCCAATATCGTGAATCTCTCCTGCCTGGTTAAGGTGGAAGAGTTCTCCTTCGCCGTTATTTATGACTAAGGCCGTGTACGTGCCGGAATCTCCGTAGATGATGTCCAATACCCGACCGTCCTGGTCAAGTCCTTCGGTTCGATAGTCGACGCCAGGGAGTGAAGATGTGCCTTGAATCAACAAAGCTCCGACGAGAATGAATACCAAAAATCCACCCATGGCGAGCCATTGATGTTCCGATTCTTCCTCAAGAAGACCACGCCACCCCTTCGCCATGATTGCAGGGTGTGAAAGGAGCACATGAAACCTTTTGTCGAAAAAGGAGTGTAGGAGTTCTTCCTCAAAATATGATTTCATGCCGCAACGGCCGAAGCGGAGAGATGATAAAGGGAACATTGGTCGCAGGAGTGCTTGGAGAGAGTATCATGGCACGTAAACCAGCATCTATGTATCGCCGCCTCAAAGGTCCTGCCTACACCCGACGTAAGTACATCGGCGGTGTGCCAAACAACAGAATCCAGTCATTCCATGCTGGAAACCGTGTTGCTGCGGAGACAGGAATGTTCCCTGTCGTCATGGAACTCCGTGCTGACAACAACTGTCAGATTCGTCACACGGCCCTTGAAGCAGCCCGTGTTATTTCCAATTCGACCATCCGTAAGATTGCGGGAACCCAAGGATACGCTCTCCGTGTCCACACCTTCCCACACCATGTTCTCCGTGAAAACAAGCAAGCAACTGGAGCAGGTGCAGACCGTGTTTCACAAGGTATGCGATGTGCTTTCGGAAAGAACGTCGGAACCGCTGCCCGTGTAAAGCGAGGCCAACGTGTCATTTCTCTGCAAGTAAATCCTGAGAACTACCTTACCGCTCGAGATGCACTTCGCAAGGCGAGCATGAAATTCCCAACACCTTGCACAGTCCGTCTGATCAAGGGACACGAGCACCTCAAGGGACTCGTTTGAAAACCATTGGGCCCAAGCCCAATGTCGAACAAACCTCGTTTGTTGAGGCTTATTGGGCGAGAGTTCCTTAAGTCCGAACCAAAAGCGAACACTACAGCAAATGGAGGTGAATGAATGAGAGTCGCAGTCCTCAAAGAAGACAATTGTCAACCGAAGAAGTGCAACGACGAGTGTCACGCCTTTTGTCCACCGGTTCGCAACGGTCAAGAATGTATAATTCTCGATGAGAAAACTGGAAAGCCTCACATTTCTGAAAGCCTCTGTATCGGGTGTGGTATCTGCATCAACAAATGCCCTCACGACGCCCTCATCATCGAGCAGCTCCCAAGTGAGTTGGAAACGGATATGATTCACCGATATTCGATGAATGGTTTTCGGTTGTTCCGACTTCCTACCCCTTCAAAAGAAAGTGTAGTCGGTATACTCGGGCCAAACGGAATGGGCAAGTCGACAGCAATCAATGCTCTTTCAGGACGAATGATTCCGAACCTTGGTGATTGGCTCAATAAGGATGCTGACTGGGATGACGTCATTGAATCACTTCCTCGAGGTGAATTACGTGACTTCTTCGTTGCCGTCAAAAACGGTGATGTTCGTGTTGCCCTCAAGCCCCAAAATGTTGACCGCCTTCCTAAGAAAATCAAGGGTACTGTGCGTGATTTACTCTCTCGTGTTGATGAACGAAACATGTTTGAACAATTAACACGTGATTTGGGAATCGACCATCTTCTTGAACGAACAGTTCAGCAACTGTCCGGTGGTGAATTACAACGAATGGCAATTTGTGCTACCCTTTTACGAGACGTCGACGTGTATTTCTTCGACGAACCTTCTTCGTATCTCGACATTCACGAGCGGATGCGAATTGTTCGAATTATCCAGAAACTTGCTGAAACAAAGAGAGTCATTGTCATCGAACACGACCTTGCAGTACTGGATGTTCTGGCAGATTTAGTACACATTGTCTACGGTAAGAAAGGGGCCTTCGGGATTTTCACTCCAGCAAGAACCACGCGGCAAGCGATCAACACCTATCTCGATGGTTTCCTTCCAGAACAAAACGTTCGAATTCGAGATAAACCCATCAAATTCCTTAACCACAGTGACCGAGTTTCCGAAATAGGTTCCGAAGTAGTTTCTTGGGGAGGGCTAACCAAAAAACTGGGAGATTTCCAATTAACAACTGGAGAAGGTGCAGTTCACCGCTCAGAAGTTGTTGGTGTCGTCGGGCCGAACGGTACTGGTAAATCAACCATGATCAAAGTCCTGGCTGGTGAACACGGTTACGATGAAGGATGGGTGACTGAAAACGCGACCATCTCGTACAAACCTCAACATATCGATGTCGATATGGACTGCAGTGTACAACTGTGGCTCGACAGTGAAATTGGTCCGAAATGGCGCGTAGGTGAGTACAACGTCAACGTTATTCGAGCATTAGGTGTTGACCAACTACTACCGAAGCGTGTCAAAAAATTGTCAGGTGGTGAACGCCAAGCGGTCTCGATTGCTATTTGTCTCGGTCGAGAAGCCGACCTGTACTTGCTCGATGAACCGTCTGCTCACCTGGATGCAAACGCACGAATGGAGGCTGCTAAAGCGATTCGTAGAACAATGGAAGCCAACGAGAAATCGGCGTTCGTAATTGACCACGATGTCTACTTCATTGACATTGTAAGTGATTCTTTACTTGTCTTTGAAGGTGAGGGTGGCGTTCACGGTAAAGCCGAAGGTCCGTTCAAGCTTCGTGAGGGAATGAATCGTTTCCTTGAGGGTGTTAACGTAACCTTCCGCCGTGACCACGATTCAAAACGCCCGCGTATCAACAAAATGGAAAGTCGGAAAGACAGAGAACAGCGTGGTATTGGCGATTACTATTCGTTCGACCATTGAGGGGTGAAGCAAATGCCTGTTGGAATTCCACCGCTCGGAGGACCATTAGGGCGTTCACGTTCTCGAATCTCAGCGAGTGGCCTCACTACTTTCCTGCGATGCAAACGCCAATGGTTCCTTGGTTCTAAAGTAGGCATTTCAGGGCCACTCCGGCCCTCACAAGTGATTGGAATCGTATTGGAAGATGCCTTGTGTGGGCTCATGATGAGGCGTCCAAACGTTCGTATTGAATCCTTAGAGCAACTGAAATCATGGATTACTTCTCACATCCCTAATGCAGCGAAAGAAGCGCTTTTGGAAGGGAAGAAGTTGTGGGATGAAGGGCTATGGTACGCACCTGAAACCTCATGGGATGATGTCGAAATTGAATCGTTTGAATCACGCCTCCACTGCGGGCTTGAGTTGTTCATAGCAGAGGTAGAGTCTTGTTACGCTATGAACGGTGGCCCTCATTTAGAGGCTTTCCGTTCTGGAAATCAACCCTATAGCGTACCTTCTCCTGCATGGGGTGACGAACCTCGCTTCCCGGTTCCAGACAAGGTTCGGAATTATTCCCTGCGTACATGGTCCGACCCTGAACAATCCATGCAATGGTCGCATCCCGATTCACCAGTGACTTGGAATGAAGCTTGGGATATTGCTCGCCCATGGATGAAAGACCCTCGTGTGCATCAACCTCAACGCCTTTTTCATCCAGAGAGTTGGGCTGCTGGAGAATTGGATTTAGTCCTGCGGTGGGACGGCCGAATACGCTTAATTGACATCAAATCTGGCGACCCAAGTTCACGGTTTGCTGAATCACTCCAACATCAACTTCGATTCTATGCTTGGCTTTGGCATGAAACTCATGATGGACAATGCGTCGATGGGATGGAAGGATGGTATCTTAACGGCCCTCACAAAGTGATGTACGACGCTCCAGAAAAAGCCGATTATCCAATGATGAGCAAGGAGTTTCTGGAAATCAATACACAAATGCAAAACATGGGTTCAGGGCCAGCAACTCTCCCTGCTCTCCCTTCTGATGCTTGCGACGGCAGTTCTGCAGGATGCCACTGGTGCAGTTTATCTCGGAGCATTGAAGGGAAATGGTTCGGTGACGAACTCCTTTCAAATATTACTTCAGTTCGAGACATTACGCTTACTCCACCAAGTGAATTGTTGTCCTCGATTCCAGAACGTGTCAGTGTTCAAGGAAAGTTCACTGGAGCTTGGGGTCCATTGCCGAACCACTTCGGCGAACCGGTACTGGGCGCTATGCTTGTTGCAGGAGGTGCACAGATCACCGTAGAGGAAAGTGAACCAGGGGCCTATCCATTGTTGCATGATGAACCAAACGGAGACATCGTCATTCTCGATGCTTTGCCGGGAGTTTGGAGGGGCTCTCCTCGACTGTACGTCGATTCAAGAACTCGTATTCTCCCGCTTGCAGAAGCACAGAAAGAGTTCTCTAACACCTCGAAGCAATTGTCTGAGCGTACCACTCGAATTGGATTGCTGCGTACCAGAGCAAATGTTGAAGGAATCATTTTGAGCGTGAGGAAACGTTCAGGTGTCCGACTGGATGCAAAGCCTTGGACGATGATGAATGTCCATCTTTGGGACGGGCATTCTGTCGTTGAAGTGGCATCTTTCGGTTCGAGTATTACCGGGCAAATGGAGTCGCTGCGTCCCGGTCAACGGTTGAAACTAATGGCTGCTGAAATTGGCTGGAGGGCTGGCTTACCACAATTGAGAATCGATTCAAGGAAAACTCGATTGCAAGTCAAGGATTAATATTTTTGAGAGTAGGGTTCAAGAACATTCGACAAAACACTCACTCCTATGCCCGTTCGACTCGCTCAGCCATCAGACGATTCCGTCGGCCCTTACAACCGTCTCTCCTCAAGCCAAGTCAACGCATATCGCTCATGCCCTCGGTTATGGTTCTACGAGAAAGTGCGTCGGTTCAAAATGCCACAGATTCCCGTTCTGTACGTTGGTAGGGCTGTTGAAGAGGTATTCTGCCGGATGCTCATGGAGTCTCCGGCTTTGTTGGTGGCTAAAGCTTCCCCTGACACCATTTCTGCAATACCTCTCGATGAAAAAGGCGTTCCGAGTCGGACCAGTGTTGATCCATGGCCTGCGGAACGCTTGCTGAGTTTACCGGTCAACCTGCTGCCTTCGTCGATGGAAGATTTGCGCTCATGGGCTATAGAACGGCTGAAAGCGCACCTTCAACCTGCTCTAAAATCCATGAAAGAAGAGTGGCAGAAGAACGAGCGTAAAGCTGGAGATTGGGATTCTGTGAATCCGGACTATTGTCTTGAAATGTGCATCAATGGGTTGGATATGCACCTCAAAGAAGTTCAGCGTTGTCTTGACGCCAATGGCGGCCCAATGCTGAAACAATGGCGACAAGGGAAACGCCCCGAATGGCCAGCTCCTGATGCCCGAAGATATTCTCTTTCGAATAATCACCCATTGGCCCAGGAAGGTGGAGTATCACTCATTGAGGCTTGGGAAATTTCTCGTCCCTGGTTTGTTGACCCAAATGCGGGTAAATTTGCCATGAATGCTGTTCATCCTGAACATTGGTTCCAAGGAGAATATGACCTTGTGTACCGATGGGATGGACGAATTACAATTGTCGACTTGAAAGCCAGCATTGGGCGTGGTGACCGGTCTGGAAACTATGTTGAACAATTACGAATGTATGCTATGTTGTGGTGGGTGACGCACGGAAAGAAGGAGGAAGTCGACGGTTTGGAAATTTGGTATCTCGGAGCCAACGCTATCAAAACGATTCAATGTCCGAGTACTCAAGAGATGGCAAAGATGGAATCTGAGTTGGAAGAACTTTGGCAACAACTTCGTCATACTACGCCTTCACTCGACGAATGCCCGCCAACACCTTCTCCGGTTCGTGGTTTCAAAGCCGGCGGGATTCCTACTGAGGCGCCCGACGAAGTGCGCTGTGACCGTTGTGATTGGGCTGAAGTTTGTCCAGGTGGCAAAGGTGACGATGACTTGCCCGAAGGCGGTGACATTCAGTTGCCAGGTACTTCTTCTCCAATCGACCTCGCGAAAATAGGTGTGCTTGACCCTCGGATTACTCTGGTGGCAGAAGTTTTCACTGTGATGGGTATGAAAGAGGCTCGTCGACCTCAAGTGACCGTCTCTCAAGGAAGTAAGTTTGCTAAAGTTGTCTTTTTGGTCGATTCACATGAGGACGGAACTTCATCATGGCCAACGGAACTTGCCAAAGGTGACATGGTACGTTTGGACAACGTTATTCCAACGGTGAATTGGAAAGGTGAAATCGAATTGAAAGTCGACCCGCACGCCTGTATGGTTCATGCTTCTTCAGATGAGGAAGCCTCTGACCTCATGGAATTTAGAGCGCGCTGGAACGTGACGGGGAAACTTGTGTACAAGTTCGAAAAGAGAGGTGTTGGACGCAATGGGAAAGAGTGGCATCGAAAGGGATTGATGCTTCTTGATGCAACTGGGGCAATGAAAGTTGAAGGATGGGCCAACGATTGGGGGCCTCAGTACGATCTTGCTGGAGTTGGAGATACGGTCGTTGTAGCCAACATCGGAATCGATGCTTGGGCAGTTGAAGTGAGAGGGAATGTCACTCGTAACTCCAAAATTCACATCACGAAACGGGTTGAAAGGGATTAACCACCAGAAGAAACAGTTGTAACCAGTAATTTCACTGATTGTGAGAGAACAGTTGCATGAGGGAGTATAGTGCCTTCAAAACTGACGAGAACCGTTGACGGCAGTATTCCCGCCTCTACCAACACTTGACGCACCGTCTTCTGTGAATCAGCAACGAGTTTGACGTCATGGTCACGACCATGCAGGTGAATCTCCATGAGACCATGAGGTAACATCATGCTTATGACGGTGGCGCTAGAGCGAGCATCACGGCCGAGATCGCATAGCCCGGTATTGCGGTGGATTCGAAATCCACTGTCCTTGTGACGCGGGAGTTCAAATCTCTCTCTCGGCGCCTGACTCCAATCCAAGGCTTTTTTATCAATTGACTTTATCATCAACTGATTGACATGGACCCTACACCTGCGTCTGGCCCAAATGTCAAAGACAGCGTTGTCTCTGGAGATTTGCATACCGGCAATGTCATTCACAATCATTACCACATGCCTCAGCAGCCACCGGCGACACCACAGCAGCCAACAGTCCCTCCTAGGGCTGCAAATCCAAACCCTTCTCTCCATCATCAGCAACCTCAGTATCAGCAGCAACAAGCTGCGCCACAAACCCCCTTCACGAACTTTTACCAGCAACACGGTTCACGGTATCTCCAAAACCCTTCACAGAAGGATGTTCTGGTCACGTACTTGTTGTGGTTTTTCCTCGGCCCATTGGGCGGTCATAGGTTTTATCTCAACCAAATTGGAATGGGGGTTTTCTACTTCTTGACGTTCGGTGGTTGTGGATTGTTGTGGCTTATTGACATCGCTCTGATTCCCGATTTGGTCAACCGTGCAAATCGAGTTCATATTCGGAATTAGTTTTCACATGTAGAAGGCATCAGGCGATTCAGTCAAATCGCTGACCATATCAGGTACGCTTCCGGGTGCAAGTGCTGCCAACTTGTCGGTAAGTTTTGACTGAACATCATTCGGCAATGCAATTCCAAGGTCAAACCAAGCGTCAAGAGATTCCAGCAATCTTTGCGAGGCAAAAGCATCTCCACTCGAACCAACTGTAGTGGCGATGGCGCATGCTGAATGAATAGCGTACAACGGCCCGATTGAAGCGATCAAGGCCGCCAGACCAATTGCTCCGGATTTCGGCTCATCTCTTCGGACATCGACTCCAAGCGATTCTAAATCGATACGATGAGATGCGTTTGAGGCAACGATGAACGTTTCTTTCCGCGACGGTGAATCCATGAGTCCAGCAAGAACATACAGCGCTGTAACGCCCTGCGATGAAAGCCATTCAAGAACTTCATGGGCCATTGAGCCTTGATGTTCAGGTTCGAGTGGTTGTGAGGTGCCTGTTAGGGTCAAAACCCGTTTCCCAGTGACCGATTCTATAGCGGAGAGGGTGAGGTGTGGGGGTGCGAGTAAGCCATCTTCGTCGAGTGTAGCCAAAGGCGGGAGTGAGGTGTGGTGGAGTCGCGCAATTTCTTGTTGCACATGGCAAGAATTGATGCCTTCAATGGCTACTTTTCCAACGTTGCCTACCCCAGGGAGTGCAAAGAGAAGGATTTCGTGTTCACCAATTTTGTTGTTGGAGCTCCGCCATTCGATATTTAATCCCATATACTGCGTATCGTCTTCCGCCGCGCTATAATGTTTGACATCGAAAGCGTGCAAAAAGAATCAATTTTGATGTGGATTTGAACCGGCATCATTCTTCTTCTGAAGCAAGATGTGATGCTTTCATTTCGTCGAGTGAAGGCAAGGTTGCAAGATTAGCAGACCATTCTGAGGATTCGACATTGTACATCTTTCTGCGAATCGAAGCACGGTGATCTTCTGGTGACCATTTGAGAGGTGCTGCGGCTTGTGCTTTTGAGCCGCAAGAAGGGCAAGTTGTTGCCAAAGTCCATGCTCCACACTCGAGACATTGTTGCAACAGTTGTCGTGCCATGGTATCACCTGCATCGACATTGCTTATGACTCAAACGCTTCATTCTCGCAAAGCAGTGGCTTCTCCACCCGCTGCAATAACATGCTCAAGGGTTGTTTTCGTAGCATTCTCCCAAATACTTTCAGCGGTTTTGAAATCAGGTGCTTTCAGTTCAATTCTGTATTCTGGTGCGCCGTTGTAGTGGCATGAAACTTCAATTTCTTCTTCGGCCGAAGAAAGCGATTCAGCTGCGAGGAGAGCCTTTTGAATAACTTCAACACCATTGATGTCGTTGATGCTTAGCGTGAGTATGCCTCGAATTTCAACGAAGGCAGGAATGATGTTCTCAATGGCCATCTCAATGAATTCTTTCAACCAATCGCCTTCAAACCCAGCGTCGGTAAGTGCGCCTTCATTCATTGCGGCTTCTTCAAAAGCGGTGTACAATCCCCCAAAGGCGTCAGTGAGTTCTTCTCCAGATGATTTGATCTCGGATTCATCCCAGCCAACCTTTTCACCAAGTACTTTGAGAAGTTGGTGCGCTCTCTGTTCATTTTTCCATTCTTGGAGGCGTTCTCGGCGTCGTTCTTCTGAAACAGATTTGAGCGAGAGTTCAAGTGAAGTTCCATCTTTACGCGTTCGCATTACCTTACAGATAAGCCGTTGACCTTCACGAACAAAGACTCGGATGTTTTTGACCCAACCGCTTGCAATTTCACCAATAAAGATGAATCCCTCAACACCTTCGAACTCATCAAGTTTAACGTAGCAACCGTTTTGCTTTACGGTCGTCACCGTTACGACAACAAGTTCGCCTTCTTTTGGCGTATTGGTGATTTCGGACATCGGAGGCTTCGCCTCCTCATTCAAGTGCTTCCACAACAGTGCAGCCAATCAAGTCAGCCTTACCGCCAGAGGGGCTGGTAAGGGTAGCACCACAAACTCCGCAAGAAATGACAGAGGTTGCCCGAGAATAAATTGTGGTTTCGTTACCGCAATCTTTGCAGGATACTTTAAGGAAATTTTGTGCCATGTCGTTCAACTCACTTGTCAATTAATTCGAATTTCTTGGCACGCTGGCACGGCGCATAGTGAGCCTTGCCAGTTTCTGTGCAACGGTAGAGAATGTTCACTCGCTTGGTAGGCTTTTCACGACCTTCTGGCTTTGGACGTGGGAAACCACGGTAACCGGCCATAACGCGTCGGAAACGGCGCTGTCCCCATCGGAGTTCAGAAGCGCGTCTTTTCTTGACACGCTCGATGGTGTGCATAGTATGCTTACCAGCCGATGGGCTGTAACGCTTGACTTGTCGTGGCATTTTCACCATAAGAGCACCTTGAGCATTCGGCCCACAAGAGTCGGGTATTTAGGAGTGCCGCAATCGTTGGTAAGTAAAAATCGAGCGACTGAGGTGAAAATAAGGGGATAGATAATGAACATTCATACTGTGAGAGGTAGTATGGACGAGATGCTTCAGGCCTTACTGTTGTTTTGGCTTCCCGTCGCTGTGGTGCCTTTTGGGGTGTGGATTTTACTTTCCTCTGCCAACGACCAACGCAAATCTTTCGGTCGAATTCTTTCGTTCCTTGGCCTCGTGATGGTGTGCGTTAGTCCGTGGACCGTCCCCTCATCTCCATCAACCGCCGCAGGTCATTTACTCGGCGCCATTATTGGGCCGTCTGTGCTGATTATCCTCGGGATATACTTGATTTCCTTTTCTGGCAATGTACCTGTTGGACGTTTGCCACGAAGCGACAGAAGGCTTGGTATCATTCTGTCTTCTGTTGGGTTTGCCTGGTTTGCAGGGATGCATTGGTGGATCCTTACACCCCAAATCGCAAGCGGAGAAATCAACGTATACTGGTATGTTTTTTGGCCAATCTTCCTCCTCCTTACTACTTGTTTATCCTCGCTAGCAGCCATTGCTTTGCTCACAATTGGTGATGAGAGAAAGAACGAATCAAACTACATGTTCTTGCTTTCTGGCCTTGGGTTCATCATGCTCTTACTCGGATTGAATGTTGACGGGCCATTGATGACAACCGATGATTTTAGAGAGCATTTGTGGCTTGCAGTCGCTGACCTTGCAGGTCTTGCAGTTGGAAGTATGCTCTCAATACTTATCTTTGCTCTTGTCATCTTCATCTACGAAAAAACGCTTCCTCCACCGACAACGATCGAAGCACCAAGCGTTACTGAACTCAAACAGGTTGCCAATGTCATTGCTTCACACATTGGGGGGAATGAAGAATGATTGGCTCGCGTCTCGCCGTAACATGGCGAATGATGGCACTTGCGTTTGTTCTTCCATTGCTCCTCATACTGGCCATCGAGATTACCCTTTCATCGGGGATTCAGAGTTTTGACCGTGATGTAACCTTTACTCGATTTGCGAATGCAACCTTAACGGCTTACACTCTGTGTTCAATAGCTCTGCTTGGCAACCTTTTCTTCTACGGCGAATCAAGAAATAGACCCTTGGCTCCTTTGGTTGGAATGCTCTGTGCTTCGTTGTTGGGCGTTGCTGCAACATTGTTTTTCATTAACCAGGGTCCAATGCTGCTCGAAAACAATGGCTCTGTACAGGCCCAAGCCATTTACAACATCGTTCACACACTCGTTTCTGCGGGAGCGGTCTTACTCGCATTCTGCGTCTCCCTTGGAGCCACATTTTCGGTGATTACTTCGCAAAAACGCCGTATTAATTTCACTTTAGAAGAAGAGTGATGGCGTATCAAACGGGGGTTCCTCCGCCGTCGATTTCATAAGGGGGAGGTCGGTGGAGCGATTATACGGTGTTTCTATGTCGAAAGGTACTCCATCCATGGGTAAGCGTCAGAAGACAACTCACATTCGCTGCCGCCGCTGTGGCCGTAATGCATATCACAAGCAAAAGTCGGTCTGCGCATCGTGCGGATACGGGGAGACTGCTCGCATGCGCAAGTTCAGTTGGTCCAAGAAGGCACACCGTCCTAAGGCTTGATTCTGGTGATGACTTGAGCCGGAATGGCTACAAAGCGCCAAGCACTCGATACATTTGAGGCAGTACAATGTGTGGAATCATTGGAATCGTGGGACGTGAAAATGTCCATGTCAACCAACTCATTTATGACGGTCTCACCGTCCTTCAACATCGAGGTCAAGATGCTGCTGGAATCATGACCGATTTCAATGGGCAATTCCGCTTGAGGAAATCAAACGGCTTGGTTTCCGACATCTTCTATACGCGCCACATGCGTCGATTGCAAGGCCATGTCGGAATTGGTCATGTCCGTTACCCTACTGCAGGTTCTTCTTCACGTTCAGAGGCTCAACCCTTCTATGTCAATTCTCCTTATGGCTTGGGCCTTGCTCATAACGGTAATCTCACCAATGCTGCTGAACTTCAAATCCAATTGACCGATCAACATCACCGACACATGAACACCACCAGTGATTCCGAGTTACTGCTCAATATGTTGGCTGTTGAACTGGATTCCAACGGCTCAAGCCTTTCGATTGAGGGTGCTCCCCACTTGGATGTTGAAACCGTTTTTAGTGCGGTGTCCAATGTCCACCAACGGGTTGAAGGAAGTTATGCTTGTGTTTCGATTATATCTGGATATGGCCTTCTTGCTTTTAGAGATCCATACGGTATCCGGCCGTTGATTTTCGGCACTCGTGAAGTTGATGGACGCTCAGAATGGATTGTCGCCAGTGAATCGGTTGCAATTACCGCACTCGGATTTGATATAGTACGAGATGTTGAGCCTGGTGAAGCAATTTTCATTTCCAATTCGGGCCACTTGTTCCATCGGCAATGCGCCGAAAAAGTCGAAGCATCTCCATGTATTTTTGAGCACGTCTATTTCGCACGACCTGATTCAGTGATTGACGGTATTTCGGTCTACCATGCACGTCTTAACCAAGGAGATGTGTTGGCAAAACGTATCCTTGAGCAATGGCCAGACCACGATATCGATGCGGTCATTCCTGTGCCAGACTCGGGCCGGATTGCAGCATTGCAGATGGCGAAAGCTCTTGACGTGCCGTACCGAGAAGGCTTTGTCAAGAACCGTTATGTTGGCCGGACTTTTATCATGCCAGGGCAAGCCCTTCGTGAGAAATCCGTCCGTCGAAAACTGAATGCTATCGAGCATGAGTTCTCAGGCAAGAACATCCTTTTGGTTGATGATTCCATCGTTCGGGGTACAACCAGTGCTCAGATCATCGAAATGGCTCGTGATGTTGGCGCTTCAAAAGTTTACTTTGCTTCAGCTGCACCTCCTGTTCGCTATCCAAATGTGTATGGGATTGACATGCCTGCAATCAATGAGTTCATTGCCGACGGAAAATCCATCGATGAAATCAATGCCATCATTGGAAGCGACCGTCTCTTCTATCAATCTCTGGAAGACCTCATCGAGGCGACATCCATCGGAAGCAACCCACCCTCTCGTTTTGATACCAGTTGTTTCAACGGTGAATACGTCACTGGAGGGATTGACCAAGCCTATCTTGATGCACTCAATGCATCTCGTAACGACACTGCAAAAGTAGAATCCAACGAGGACGACGAAATCGTAGACATGCACAACGACACCGAAGATTGAGGCCTGTACATGGCTCAACAATCGTGGATTTTACGTTTTGGAGAACTTGGATTAAAGTCGAAAGTGGTTCGGCGTTCGTTCCAGCGTGCGCTGCGTAAAAATCTGGTTCAACTTTCAAAAAATACTTCGGTTCCAATTCGACGTTCTCGCTTGAGGGATTTTGATGTCGTCTATTCCGAAGCACCCACTGAAGCCGTTGAAGATTTGATTTGCCATGGCCTCGGTATTGTGGCTTTTGAACGCATTGTTGAACTTTCAGAAGATCTCGACCCGAATGTGGTCGCTAAGCAGGTTCTTGAACGCCATTCTCGAGTGGGCGAGCCACGGACATTTGGAGTCCGAATCAAGCGGTTGGGGAAAAAAGAGGAATGGGATTCTCAATCGTATGCCCGTGCACTCGGTTCAATCTTGATTGAAATGGACCCATCCTTGTCTGTTGACCTCTCTCATCCGGACTGGTGGGTCAAAATTATTCTTGAACCGGGCAAGGTGTCCTCCATCGAAAAACGAACTTTGGGTCCAGGAGGGTTACCAACAGGAGTACAAGGTGATGTTCTTGCCCAACTTAGGACTCGGGATGATGTGCTTGGTTGTTTTTTAATTATGCGAAGAGGTTCAAGAATTATTCCCGTTCTCGAATCAAAGGAAGAGCATATCGCTGTGTTGAAAAAATGGGACCCATTCATTGGTGTTCGAAGTCGAACTCGGGACGATAAAAACCGTACATTTCAACGGCCTGCATGGGGTACAGTAGGCTTGAGTATCCAACAAGCTCAGCCTTTTATTGAACGAAGAGAAGAAGCCATCAAAACGACACCTTTGTGCACGTTAGAGCCTTTATGCGGTTGGACTGAAGGGGAAAAATTGGCTCTCTGGAAACATTTGGAATCGCCAAGCCTCTTCCGGCCACATCCTGACACGACGACTTGGTTCCAGTGAACCTCCCAACAAAGGGATGAGGTTAATTGAGGCCGCTGCCTCATCGCATCATGCTCAGAAGTCGTCCGGTTCAAATTGCGTTCCAACCGGAAGCCAAAGTCACTGCGCTTGTTCTTTCTCTGAACGGACAGGTTGTGGCTTGGTCAGAAGGAGATGGTCAAGTTTTCATCGCTCAACAAGAGCACTCCAAATTTACGGTGAGCGGTTCTTGGAAAGCCGCATCGCTGGTACGTGGCATCGCGGTGCGAGGTAATTCTGTGTACGTCTTAGATGACGCACATGGAGTCTCATGTCTTGATTTCACAGGAAAGGTCGAATGGCAACTGGAAGTCGGTGCAGGCGGATTCGATCTTCAACAGACTCCTTTTGGTTTGGCAGTAGTCGATGGTTTAGGCAGGTTGTTTCTAGTTCGATACGACGGTTCGGAGTATCCCCTACAGGGTACTTACGAAGATATTTTACACATGCAAAGCGTTGGAGATTATCTCGTATTAGCGTATGAAAACGGCAAAGTCCAAGCTCTTTTGAACGGAGCTTTAGCGTGGAGCCGCCCTATGAGGGGTGAGAAAGGTGAGTCAATCACCTGCATCGGAAGCGATTCAAACCACAATATTGTCATTGGCCGAGAAGGCTATGCATTGGTGGCTGGTGATGAAGAAGTTCTTGAAATTGAAATATGGGATGTCGTTCACCAAAAATTGCGACATCGGTACGATGTAAAGAGTCGTCTTGTTCAAGCGATTCCCGGTGATGATGGATTACTGTGTGGCTTTGATGACGGGAAAGTAGTTTACTCGACGGCCAATGCATCCGAACTGATTCATGAAGTTCGTTTGGAGTGTAAGTATCCAATTCGAAACCTTGTCTCCCGCAATGGATGCGTCCTGGCCTCAGCGTGGTTCTATATTTTTGGCCGGGATAAAGACGGTGCAGAATGGAAAATTGAGCACCAAGGTATGCCGAATTTCCTTGAATTGAGCAGCGACGGGACCATCTGTTTATTTGCAGGAGAGGACCAAAATGATTGGACCGAAGAAGAACCAATTGGCCAATTCTCTCTTTCCGACCCGTTGCTTGAAACGGATGCATCAGAACTCACTTTATGGTTTGAAAAAACCGATGAAGCGTTACCACTTTCCGCTGAAGAAATCTATAGAGAAGATGATGAAATGAATGAATTCTTTACCGCTGATGAACTGGCATCCATACAAAATGCAAATGCTTCTGACGAGGGGCTTGACGCTTTGCAGGCTGCGCTTGGAGATCTACAAGGTGAAACTGTACAGGTCACTCCAGACGGTGCATTAGACATCGATACTGAACAGTTGCTTTCTCAATTGGATGATGCGATTACCAACATGGCCCTCTTACCTGAGGAAGGACTGTTGGATGAGTTGAACACTGGAATCCGAGAGGTTATAGTTCCACAAGCTGTTTCGGGTGACGACCAACAACACGTTGCGGATGCAGACGGAAAAGCCATTATTACTCTTGATGGGACGCATTCCCACGACCCTCAGGGTCGCATTCAAACGTGGTCTTGGATTGACTCAACTGGCAAAGAGATTGCTTCTTCGAGCAAGGTCAAAGTTCGCCTGGGTAGTGGGAATTACAGGTTTGAATTACGGGTGTGTGACCGAGATGGACAATGGTCCAGTGATTCGTTGCAAGTTGTAATTGACTGAGGCTTAGTCTCTTGAAGGAGAAACGGTTCGAAGTGTCATGGCCGTCAAGGAACCGTGGGTGGAATACTTTTTCGTTGGTATTCTCCAAATGCGCTGCTCAGTCGTAACCGATGTCGCTACAGGCGATACAGTCATCATCGACGGAGGTGCTGAACCGGAACGAATCATCGATTGGGTACACTCTTTTTCCGGTCAAGGCCCAGATTGGACAAATGGGCCGCGTTCGGCAGAGGAGATGCAAAAGGCGAGCATACCAAACCGGACGGTCGTCGCTCTTCTCAATACACATGCCCATTTCGACCACAGTGGGCACATTCCTGATCTAAAAAAGGCATACGATGTGGATTGGTATCTTCACCCCGATGACACTTATTTGCAGACATTAGCCCAAAGTTCGGCCCTACGCTATGGTTTTGAAGTTCCAGAACCTGCTGTGGCTGATGTCTCTCTTCAGGCGGGAGAGAAACTGACAGTTGGTTCACTTGAATTTGATGTTCATCATACTCCCGGTCATACCCTTGGAGGATGTTGCTTGCGACTTATGGTTGAGGGTGGGCCTGACCACTTGTTCGTTGGCGACACCCTTTTTGCAGGTTCAGTTGGCCGAACAGATTTACCAGATACCGGTGGAGACTTCACTGTTCTCGCTCATTCGATTCATACCGAGTTGTGGCCACTTGCCCCAGAGACCATCGTCTATCCGGGTCACGGGCCGCTCACAACGATTGGTCATGAAAAAGAAACGAATCCGTTCGTTGGAGACCAAGCAGGTTCCGGAGTGTACACAATCGGAAAGTATTCTTAATCACGCCATCATTGTCGAAAGCGTCGATTGAAGCACGGGGAGCGCTTCTTCCCAAGTTGCCACAATGCCGTAGTCTGCATGCTGGAAAATTGGTGCGTCCGCATCTTTGTTGATGGCAACGATGTACTTTGAGGAGCGCATGCCAGCAAGGTGTTGAATGGCACCCGAGATGCCGACGGCGATGTACAAGTTCGGATTTACGGTCTTCCCAGTTTGTCCGACTTGCATGGAGTGCGGAATAGATTCCCAAGTATCAACTGCTGCACGAGAAGCACCAACTGCAGCACCAAGAGTGTCTGCAATTGCTTCAAGATGAACAAAGTTGTCAGGGGAGCCCATGCCTCGGCCGCCTGAAATGATGATGTTCGCTTCAGCGACGTCCAGTCGACTCGATGCACGAGCCATGAATTCTTGAACTGCTGTTGCCATATCACCTGTTGTGTCGACAACCGAGATTTCGGTTGAGCCATTGTCGGAGGCAGCATCGAACACATTTGGACGTACGGTGACGACTGCATCTCCGCTAAGGGCGACGGTTTGCATAGCCTTGCCGGAATAGATCGGAGATGTGAGGTTATTACCTTGGATTTGAACGACATCTTGAACGACTGAGATACCTCTTCGTGCTGCGAGTCGAGCGGCGAGGTCCTTCGATTGCGGTGATGCAGATGCAACAAGTACGCCCGAAGGTGCTACGGCGTCGAGGGCAGCAGCCCATCCAGCAGCGTCGTAGTTTTCGAAGACCGCAGATTTTGCAGCGATGATACGGGATGCTCCTGCGAATCCGGATGCTCCGTCAGCAGTTGCGGCATCCGTGCAAGGGACGATGACGACGGGTTGTGAGCCGAGCGCTTGCGCAGCGGTGATTAATTCTGCAGTTGTCGAGTGAACTGCTCCTTTTACGATTTCAGCGATTACTATAGTTTCAGACATTTTTATTCACCTCAGATTACATTTGCTTCATCACGAAGCAGTTGTGCCACTTCTGCAGCAGCAGCGCCACCCTCATACGACTTGCCAGCAGGTTTTGCTGGAGGCATACTGTGGGAGACAACAGAAACAGTTGATGCAGGAGCATCGACGGTTTTGACCTCGACTTTTGCTCGCTTTGCTTGCATAATTCCTTTGACGTTCGGCTTACGAACCTTGATGTCACCCTTGTCGCAAGATACGACAGCTGGTAGTGGAACGTTGTAACGGGCGTTACCGCCTGCAGATGGAGTAATGACCGAGAGTTGGTCTCCGAAGGCGACACTGGTACTGTTGGACACCGATGCCCATCCGAGGCGTTCAGCGAGACCTGGACCAGTCGAGCCTGCGCCAGTGTCAGCGGCGGATTTACCACAATAGACGACTGTGGCATCCATACTCTTGACTACAGAAGCAAGAACGGATTGAAGAGCATTCGAATCCAGTGATTCAGAAGAATCGATTCGTACAATGTGGTCTACACCAATTGCTTTGGCGTCTTTGAGAACTTTGTCTGCACCAGCATCACCTACGGTTACCGCAGTGACTTCCCCGCCGTTGGCTTCGCGGTGCTGAAGTGCGGTTTCGACGGCGAATTCGTCGTATGGGCTCATCACTTTCTTGACAGCTGAAAGGTCCACGCGGTCGCCTGAAAGAACGATGCGGGCATTTGTGTCGGGCACTTGTTTGACGAGGACGATGATGTTGGACATAGCATTCAGACTCCTTGGATGATTTCTCGACTCCAAAGAGATTCTTGAACGTTTGCACCTTTTTTCGTGAGGCTTAGACGCAGCAGGGCGTTTTTTTTTTGAAAGGAACACAAACGGTTATTCTCTCGCAAAAAGTGATATCGCCACAATGTTTCTTAACCGTCGCATTTCCCGTGAATATTCCATGAAGAGAAGATTTCCTACTGAACCGAGTGAAGATGAACAAAAAACATTGGCCTCATGGAGGTTGTTGTTTGAAAGTCCGAAATATGTAGCCGACCTCAACGCTTCACCAGGAAAGGATGAACCCGTTTTCGGTTTTGAAATTGAATGGAGTGATCTCAAAGAGTTTGGAGACTTACAGACGGAACTTACCGAAAGTATGGAACACACATTAGCCTGCGGAAATCAGGTTCTCAAGGAACAATATTCGGATCGAATTATGTCAACTCGACCGGTAATTCGTATCGTTAACCTTCCTCCAAGTCGATACTATGAGATGAGTGAATTACGCATGCGTGACCGTAACAGGCTCCTTGCCTTTGATGCAATTGTGGTTCGAACCAGCCCAGCAATCGGATGGTTGAAAATCAGCACGCATCGCTGCAACGATTGCGGTTTGAAGTGGCGAATAAACGAACGCCTCGCTCGCCCACGAGAGAAGGTCAAGTACTGTTCGGATTGCCTGGACTCCATTGTCAAAGACCAGTCCTCAAAGAAACCGAAATCCTACTACAAAGACCCAACTGATGTCTCGATGGTGGCTGAAGAAAACTTTTACGAAGATGTCCAATACCTCGAAGTTATATCCCCACTGATGACTAAGAACGGTATGGCGATTAACCAAGAATGCTTCCAAGTGGTCGTGTTCGACGAGTACGTCGGTCAATTCTCCCGTGGGGACCATCTCACCATCAACGCTATGGTGGCCGTTGACCCGTTGGTCAATCGTGATTTCATACGTGACACTCGACGTATGATTTATCTCAAAGCACACAGTGTTGAAGAAGGTCTTTCGAATGCAACTAAGGAATCGGTTGACGATTCGGTAATCGATTCACTTCCGGCGAATTGAAGCCACCGCTTCAAGCGTTTCGGGATTCTTCTCGAAGTGCTCATGTACACTTTGTAAGCCCTTACTTACACCGTCTGCTACGCCAAGTTTTGCATCCAATGGGTGAAGAGTTCCATCTGCAACTGCAGCTTTGAACGATGCTAAGTCTGTCCAAGTGGATGGTTCTCCGAACTTTGGGTTCGGTGTGACGATAATTTCGCCCCATTCCGGAATCACAACATGTTCAGCAAGTTCGTAAACCGGTGAATGCGGGTCAACAGGGTCAAGATATGCATGCTTTTGCATTTTCTTTCTGAGTGCTTTGGCAGCATCGTGGAGTAAAATAGCACCCGAGGGGTCGGATTTACTCATTTTGTGATCAAAACTCTCCATTCGAACTCCAGTCGCTTTGAGCGATGACAGAATCGGTGTGTGCAAACAGGTAGGTTTCTTCCAATTCCATCGTGTTGCCACATCACGCATGAACATGTGTGCCTTGCGCTGGTCCATTCCGCCAAGGGCGACATCAATGTTCATCTCAAAGATGTCACTTGCTTGCATGGCTGGATAGAAGAATTTTGACAGGTCATGGTCGGAAGATGCTTCATCCCGACCCATAATTGTGAATGTTTTACGCACTTTGGGCAAAGTAGCGCCTTTGGAGCAACGTAGAACACGAGCCCAATAATCGCCGGAATTCATGATTTGGGAAGCCCATACGAAGCGCAGTTGACCTGGACCTTCACCTTCTTCGGGATGTCCGAGGAGAGCTCTAAAGGTTTCTTCCATGTAGGTAGCGGTCGTTTGGATGTCATTCATATCGCCGTTGTATTTGTCGTTGACCCATGCGTGCCAATCGGCCAAGAAGATCAGGACGTTTGCCTTTGCATCCAACATACGACGCAGTTGAAGAGAGAGAACTTTCCATCCAATATGTGCCTTGCCAGAGGGTTCAAAACCAACATAGCACCGTATCACACCGTCTCCTGCCATGCTGGTGTTGTCTGCTAAGCAGGTCACTAAATGGTCGATTCCAACAGTTTCGTCAACTTGGCCGACCATCAACGAAAGTCGACGTTGTTGTTCATCATTGAGTTCAAGGATTCGAGGGTTGTCTTCGAGGTAGGGTTCGAGTATTGTGTCGACGCCCATACTACCACTCTGCTCTCTCAAATCAAGTCGTTGAGTTTCTTAACTTTGCCTTCCGACGGTGGGTTTCCTGAATCGATCATTTCCTGTAATTCAGCAATCATTGTGTTTGCCTTGTCGATTGTTTCTTGGTCTATTGAAGTGCTCATATGCATCATCTTGTGAGCCATTTTGATGGCCGATTTCGCTTTCGAGAATTTCTTTGCGTTTTCCTTCGCTTTGTCTCCACGTTGCTTTGGAGAATATCCAGTTGCTTCATCGAGGAACGAAGACCATCTTTTGCGTGATTCCATTGCTTGTTCACGGCCACCGTCCGCAGAGAGGAAGGTATTGAGGTCGTCGCCTTTCATTTGCCTGACATCCATGACTAATTTCCCATCGGTGCCAAAGTGCCCAGTTATACCGGTTAGAATGGCAAATGAGCCCGTAAAAACGCCATCTGCATCCACTTGAATATCATCAAAATAGTTGGTTGCTATGCGCGCAAGACCTGCATTTCCACCAATTGTTTTCTCTAAACCACGCTTAACTGCGAATCGCTCCATACCTTGGCGAAGAGCCTCTTTGCCATAAGGCTCACCGTTGGAGAGAATGATAATTCCCTCTTCCCGTATAGGAGGGGTTTTTTGATAGTTCACAATCGGCAAATCATGCGGGGACACTTTTTCTTTGGTTTCGTTCTCATGATTCTCTTGTTACCGTCGGTACCTGCTGAACCAGAATCGGCTATCGAACTCGAACTGGTCGACACTTTGGAGGATTTTGATATCGGTATCAATGCTGGTAAAGTTTCGCCGGACCGTCTCTCGGTTTTGCTGATCGGTAAAGACGGATATGCTCACCTCGTTTCTGCAATTCATCCCGAAGACCGCTCGCAAGATATTCAACTGAGCACCAATAGAAACGCTGATTTGCAAGACTTAGCATGGCACCCTGGTGGTAAGACCGCTCTTCTAACGGGGGATTTGGGAATGGCTCTCCGCTATACTGTTGAGACGCACGGTATTTCGACAGTAAATGGTTCAGGAGCTCTTCTTGGACTCAACATGACGGCCGTTGAATGGAGGGCTGCTGGTGACTTCGCATACTTTGGGGCTGCAGATGGTAGTTTGTGGAAGTTTTCAGAGGGCTCTGGAATGGAGAAACTGTCGGATACTCAGAATTCGCCAATCAGTGATATTTCGTGTCACAGAAATCAAAACATCTGCGTGGTCTCCACATTAAACGATGGGATGGCCGTTATCTCCACATTTGATCAAGTCACTTTCCTAACCGGTACAGCTGGAGAAACTTGGATTGGTGTTGACTGTGCTGACCCGACACTGAATGAATGCGTCGGATTTGCCAGCGGCAAGAAAACACAAGCGATTCGCCTCGACATGAACGACCCAAGTCAATCAACGACTCGTTCAATTGGTGAACTCAGTTCCCTTACCGGCGACTTCACTGGGGTATCACGCGGGCATGACGGAACGACTCTTGTTCACATGGCCCCCTTTTCGACCATCCGTCAACAACCTCTCGTGACTGAAGCATTCGTGCAAATTTTATCTGAAGATGCGGTCGCTTGGGATGCGGTTGTTTCCGGGCGTTCAATTGAGTTCGTGTGGGAGACTGGACACCAGGATGGTTTCATTATCACATCGTTTGGCAACATTATTTCGTTTCAATCTCTTAACGATGTAGAGAAGATGGATATGGTTTCAATCGCCGTGGTTATTGCGGTGACAATATCGGTACCGGGTGTTATTTTGGGACTGATCTACATGAACAGCCCTTTCCTTCAAAGAAAGTACCTTCAGATGAGAGGTTTGAAGAAGAAATGAGGTCTTTCCTCTGATGTCCAGAGGGTTAGGTTCTTGAAGCCCCGAGTGAACCCCAAGTTGAGAGGACAGTATGGAGCCATACGAAGGAGTCGACTTCTACGACATTGAAAGCCTACTAACAGAAGAAGAAATAATGATCCGTGATATGGTTCGTGATTGGGTTGATGAAGAAGTTCTTCCCAAAATTGAACACGCATGCGCTGAAGGAATCTTCCTTGACGAATGGCGAGTCGCTCTAGGTGAAATGGGTGTTCTAGGAGCTCCTTTGAAAGGCTACGGCTGCCCTGGTCTATCCTACGTTGCATACGGGCTCATCTGTCAAGAACTCGAACGAGGCGATTCTGGTCTTCGTTCTTTTGCCTCTGTTCAAGGATCACTTGCTATGTACCCCATCTGGGACTTTGGGTCTGAAGAACAGAAAAATTACTACCTGCCAAAGATGACATCCGGTGAATGGATTGGATGCTTCGGTCTTACGGAACCAGATTACGGTTCAAATCCTGGTGATATGATTACGAAAGCTGAAGATATGGGCGATCATTATTTACTCAATGGCGCCAAGATGTGGATTACCAATGGAACAATCGCAGATGTGGCAGTGGTTTGGGCTAAACTGGATGGCGTCATCCGTGGTTTCATTGTTGAGAAAGACGACGAAGGCTTTTCTGCCCCAGAAATGAAGGGCAAGCATTCCTTGAAAGCCTCTGTCACCAGCGAACTTGTTTTTCAAGATTGCAAGATTCCTAAAGACCGTATGCTTCCGGATGTCAAAGGACTACGTGGTCCATTTTCCTGTTTGAACAATGCTCGGTTTGGTATTTCATGGGGTGCCTTGGGCGCAGCAATGTCGTGTTTCCACAGTGCGAAAACGTATGCTCTTTCCCGAATCCAGTTCGACCATCCGATCGCTTCCTACCAGCTTGTTCAAAACAAATTGGCATGGATGCTGCGAGAAATTACCAAAGGACAGCTTCTTGCTTACCACCTCGGTCGTAAGAAGGACGAAGGAACTTGGTTCAACGAACAGATTTCTCTTGCGAAGATGAACAATGTAGACATCGCTCTCGAAATTGCTCGTGTTGCCCGTGACATTCACGGTGCAAATGGAATATTGGACGAATATCCAGTTATGCGGCACATGGCAAATTTGGAGTCTGTCAAAACTTACGAAGGTACTCATGACATTCACAACCTCATTCTCGGCCGATATATCACCGGGATTCAAGCGTTCACTCGAACCGTTTGATAGCAGCATTTGAGTGCTGATTCTGTCAAATCACCTCATACAGGGCTTTATATGCACTTATTCGAAACTCAATTTAAGAGTTGATTGAATGAACCTTAGTTTGAATGATAGGTTGGTACGAATTGTTTCAGGACTGGGCATGGTCGCTTTTGACTACGCTGCAGATGTGAACTGGGACGTCGTGCTGCTGGTAATCGGTTGCTGGGGCGTCCTAACTTCAGCATTCGGTTTTTGTCCATTTTACAGACTCGTTGGGCATTCGACATGTCCGATCTAATCAGACTGCTGGAAGAATTCCAATGCGAGCAAGTCCTGACCATACTGGGTCGAGGAAGGCAGGAAGAAGCCTGTGTCGCATGTACACCGCTGCTGCTAGACTTATTTTCTGAACCTTGTTGAGTTTGACTCTCTTGGTGAATACATCGCCCTGCTGACGTTCGATCTGTCGGAGGATTTTATCGTAAAATGCAATCATCGCTGCTGGGGAATAACGGGTTCTTCGTGGGAGGAGAGGGAGGAGTTGGCGAGCCTCGTGCAGGTATGTTCTTGCTCTTCGGGCATAGTCACGGCAGTAAGGTTCCCAATTTTTGTTGAGAACGACCTTTCCATTGAGTTCTTTTTCTTGAATGCCGTTGGCTTCCAGTTCGTTGAGCGGTAAATACACTCGGTCTCGTTCGATGTCTTCGCCTACGTCGCGCAACACGTTAGTTAGTTGCATGAAGATGCCCCATGACTCTGCGAATTTCTTTGCTCGTGGGTCTTCATATCCGTAGATTTCTATGCACATAAGTCCGACAACGGAAGCGACACGGTAACAGTAAACATACAGTTCGTCAAAACTGCGGTATCTGTTGTTGTACAGGTCATCTTCCATGCCCGAAATCAAATCATCAAAGACATCTCGTGGGATTGAATAGGTGCTCACGGTTTCTTTGAGCGCCAAGAACACAGGGTCAGTTGAATAGACATCCGAATAACAGGTTGAGAGTTTTTTGCGGAAGAAAAACAATTGAGTAATCTTGTTCAAATACGCTTCAGGGTCGAGAATTGTTCCTTGGTCTTGGAGGCTTTCAAGTTGCTCTCTGTAACTCACGGCCTCAGGGTCTTGTTCGCCCATGCTGCCAGGGAATCGGTCCGCCCAGTCGCCATCGGCAATGTCGTCTGCCCGTCGGCAAAATGCGTAAACTGCGCACATGGCTTGCCGCTGCTGGTCTGGAAGATATTTGAACGAATGATAGAAATTACCTGCCTCACGCATGGTGAGTTCCTCACAGTAACGGAAAGCGAGTTTTGTCAGTTCTTGGGGTGGTCGTTCAGACCAAATCGGTGCGTCGAGGTGCTCGAATGGGTCGACAAGTTCGTTTGTTTCTCCAACAATTCCAATGAATGTTGCACCTTCTCTAAGTGCTTCCATTGCGGTTAAGCTAACGGCTTTCACGGCGTCTCGTGCAAGCATTACACCTGCTCGAAGGTGGTCGAGCGTGGACATGTTTTTTGGTTCCGAATCGTCATCTCTTGATGTTGCGTTCCCTTTGAGGGGGAACAACAATTCAAGCGGTTTCCGGCGTTCCAGCATTGTGACCGGTCGTCCCTCGTAGGTTACCCTTTTTGAGTTCTACCCCTAATTGCCTATTTTTACGACTTCCAAAAACAAGGTTTGCCTTCAATTCTTTTCATTCTCAAATGATGTCTTTCATGAATGAACATGGGAATTGACAATCCATACCACACGCTCAAGAGCAAAGGATGATTCGGTTCGTTTGAGGGGATAAGATGGCAGTACTCATCAACGAAAAAATTGATACTCTTCTCGAAACAACTTCGCGTTCCTTCTACCCGACGCTCAAATACCTCCCAAAGAAGATTCGAGGGCAGATTGGTCTGTTGTACTTACTGGCTAGGGTTGCTGACACCATTGCAGATACCAAACACGGTGAAACAGATTTCCTGACAAACCTACTGCAGAAATACAACGAGGTTGCTCAAGGTCGCTCTTCTGAGTTGCCTGACTTCTCTGAGCTTGCGACGCTACAAACAAATGAACATGAAGCCGAATTACTTCGTCATGTTCACGATGTGGTCGAAGGGCTGGAGATTTATTCCAAAGAAGATCAACAGCGCATTCTCGAGTGCTTAGATACAATCGTAGGTGGTCAAATCCTCGACTTGCAAAGATTCGGGCCTGCCAACGAAGGTGGAAAAATTTCTTCACTTGATTCAAACAAGGAACTCGACGATTATACTTTCAAAGTAGCGGGCTGCGTAGGTGTATTTTGGACCGACATGTCGCTCGCTCATGTTACTTCCATTGGTTCTGACAAAGAAGAGGAGTTTTATGAGAAGGGCATTCGATTCGGCAAAGCTTTGCAAATGATCAACATTTTGCGTGACATACCTGAAGATTTACGCTTTGGGCGTTGCTATTTACCCGGTGAGGAATTGGAAAAGCACGGCTTAAGTCCTCATGATTTACTCGATAAATCCAACATTGAACAATTTAGGCCGTTGTACGACGAGTATCTCGACGTCACGGACCAACATCTTGAGGCTGCTGTAGAATACATTCGGATGTTGCCGGATGGACAGTTCCGACTCAAGGCAGCAACCATGCTACCGGTATTGATTGGGCAAAGGACTGTGTCGCTGTTGAGGACTGGCAACATTCTTGATTCGGATGAAAAGATAAAAATCACGAGAGATGAAATGAAGTCGTATGCTCGAAAACTTCTCCGAGCGTTACTCATTCCCGGGGGAGTCAACCGGCTTTTGAAAAAGAACAAGAACGCTTAGTTCACTCACTCTTTTCTTCTTCAATTCGATGGGTTCTCCTCGTTAATTTCCATCAGCGTCAATCGTATTCTTCGGCAACGATAGTTTTCTTCGTTTTCGATGGGAAGTTCATCTTTCAGTCGTAAGACTTTAGGGAGAGTCCCCCGACCACCAAACCTGCGAGGTGTGCGGTATGGATTGCGGGTCATGTTCAGAACTCATCCCAGATGACAGTATCTTTTGCCCTGAGTGTGGTGCTCGTCAAGAAGTTTCACGAGCAGACGGGTTCTCAAGTCAAGGCACCATTGGCCTCAGCGGACAAGAAGTAACCGGTGGACGAAACTTCGGAGTTGTCTCTGGTGAAGCCATCCGCCAACAACGAGACACAACCATGGGTGGTAGTTCGAACATACCTCCGGAAGTCTTGCAACAAATTGCAATGGGTATTCAACAGCAGCCGAATGTACCTCCCGGTCAATTCCCTCCACAGCCTTTGCCCCGTAATATCAACCAGCAAGGCCAGTTCCCACCGCAAGGTCAGTTCCCTCCTCAAGGACAATTCCCGCCTCAAAACATGCCAATGAACCAGGGTCAATTTCCTCCAGGTGGCATGAATCCAAATTCTCCACAAAGTAATGTTCTTCCAGCATCACAGTCGGACCGACCTCAACAAGCACGAGGGCCATCTCTGTCAAGCGGTGCACTTCCTCAAAAAACCCTCGACCCAGCGCCTGCATTCAATCAAGGCGGCACCATTGTTGCCGACAATCCCTCGACATCTCCAACTGACGCAATGGTGAATCGATTGGCAGAAGCTGAACGAGCGATGAAGGATGAACGCCGCAGTCAATGGCTCAACATGAATCAATCACCTGCGAACAATGTACTCGCTTCATTGGGGGCCGATCTCCCGGCTCACTTGCGAGGTGCTGAACCTGGTAATGCTGCAAAAGACGTTGTTGCCGGTGCGCTGGGGCAAGTTCCCGAAAAGGATGCTCCTAACGAGGCCCTGCTTCGTAGAATGTGCGAAGTAGCCGTCCGAAGAGTCGCTCGTAAGCGAGGTGTAGCAGTTGAAACTCCACAAGCAAAGATGGATTCGGATGTCCTTCAAGTGAATGTAACTTATGTCGATGACGGCCGTGTTCTCGATTCACCAGAGGATCTTACACAGGCCTTCCAACATGCAATTGACACGGAAGTCGCTTTGAAGGGCTTTACACTTTCAACAGAATTGAAGTTGTTCCGCTCGAAAGACGGTCAAGTCGAAAATTTAGGTAAGGACGATGCACAGGACGACGATGTCGAAATGTTTGCTTGTGAAATTTGTGACGGGCTTGTCAAAGAAACAGACAACGAATGTCCGCATTGCGGTGCAATGTTTGAGGACGAAGAAGAGGAAGAGGAAGAAGTTGAAGTTCCCTCACGCCGTGCTCCTCCCAAGAGAGGCGGACCACCCGGCCCGTCAAAGAAAGGTGGCCCACCCGGTCCATCGAAAGGCGGCCCGCCGAAGAAGAGCGGTCCACCCGGTCCATCGAAAGGTGGCCCGCCAAAGAAGAGCGGTCCACCCGGTCCATCGAAAGGCGGCCCGCCAAAGAAGAGCGGCCCACCCGGTCCATCGAAAGGCGGTCCACCGAAGAAGAGCGGTCCACCCGGTCCATCGAAAGGCGGTCCACCGAAGAAGAGCGGTCCAGCCGGTCCATCGAAAGGCGGTCCACCAAAGGGGGGCCCATCGGGTCCTAAGCGCGGCCCTCCACGTTGAAGTGAAGGGTGTAATGTATGGTTGATTTACCAGATTTCGGCTCAATTCATTTTTCCGGAACCCTTCGCCCATCACAAGAAGCAGCGAGTTCAGTTATCGTACCTCAGTTGGAGGCAGGGAATAAGCGTCTTCACATTGTCGCTCCTCCTGGTTCTGGCAAAACCGTACTGGGATTGTATGTGTGGTCTGACCTCGTTCGAAAACCCGCTTTGGTTCTGTCACCCAACTCTGCAATTCAAGCCCAATGGGCAGCCCGAACTTCGCTTTTTGATCTTGATGGCAAAGATGAGTTCATCAGTACAGACCCAAAGAAACCAGGCCTCCTGACTTCCCTCACATATCAATCAGTGACGATGCCGAGAAAAGGTGGTGAAGACCTCGATCAGGTAGCCATCGAATTGTGGGCGGAGAAACTCATTTCGGATGGTGAAGCGTCGAACCATGAAGAAGCAATGGCGTGGCAGAAAGACCTCCTTGAACGCAATAAAAAATATTACACCTCTCGACTTTCTACATATCGGAAAAAGGTACGGGACGAGTATGCAGAGCATGGGAATGCATTATGGACGCTTCATGAAAGCGCCAAAGAAAACCTCATGCTGCTGAAAGATGCTGGTATTGGATTGATTATTTTAGACGAATGTCATCATCTCATGCATCATTGGGGTCGTATTTTAACTGAAGTTCGTGAGATGTTTGATGACCCAGTCATCCTTGGTCTCACTGCAACTCCTCCAGACAGTTCATCATTCAAGGAATCGGACACAAAACGCTACGAGGAATTCTTCGGACCAGTTGATTACAGTGTACCAGTTCCTGCCTTGGTCCGTGATTCGAATCTTGCTCCGTATCAAGATCTCTGCTATTTCGTCAGGCCCGCAAGTCATGAATTACAGTACATTGCTGGTGTTGATGAAGAGTTTGAACAGCTTTTGACTGAATTAAGGACACCAAATCTTGACGCCAAAAAAGACAGAACTCCTTCACTCGACCATTGGGTTCGTGAGGAACTCGCACAGCGAAAATCGCCGACAGGAGAGTCACTTTCTTGGCATGATTATGAAAGGAAGTTTTCGGCTTTCGCAATTGATGCTCGCCGCTTCCTTCGTATGAACAGATTACCCTTACCCTCCGGAGTACCAAACTTTGATTTCGACCCTAAAGACCAGTCCTTTACTAAAATGAGCGTCTTACGAAGTGTCCTATCGCGCTATGTGAGACATGGATTGAGACGTTCAAAGAACCCCGATGACCACACTCTTTCAGAATCGGTAGTGGCTCGATTGCGGATGTTGGGGATTCAAATTACGGAGACAGGTTCTCGCCCTTGCGCTTCACCGGTAGGGCGCGTAATGGCATATGCTTCAGCGAAAATCGAAGCAGTTAATGACATCATCAATGTGGAAATGCAAACTCTTGGCCCTGACATTCGTGCCGTCGTTGTTACCGACTTTGAGAAAACTTCAGCCACTACCCTTGTGGAAGGCGTTCTTGACGATGAAGCAGGGGGCGCAATCTCTGTACTGAGAACACTTGTCCATCATCCCGCTGGAGATTACCTTGACCCAATTTTGATGACTGGAAGTACAGTTCTTGTTGACGATGATTTGTATGAAAAATTTATTGTGAAGGCTGAGAAATGGATTGGGGAGCGTTCGCTCGATATCAAACTTGATCACAGGCCTCACAAAGGTTTCCATGAAATTCATGGTCGAGGAAAGGACTGGATTCCTCGTTATTACTCGCTTATGATTACCGAGTTTTTCCAAGAAGGCTTTACCCGGTGTCTTGTTGGGACTCGAGGTTTACTTGGTGAAGGATGGGATGCTTCACGCATTAACGTCTTGATTGACATGACGACCGTCACGACAAGCATGAGCATCAATCAACTTCGGGGTCGTTCAATCCGAATTGACAAGGAATGGCCTGAAAAAGTAGCCAATAATTGGGACATCGTTTGTATTGCTGAAGAGTTTACCAAAGGTTTTGATGACTATCTGCGTTTCAAACAAAAGCACAAGCAACTGTATGGCGTTTGTGATGATGGAGCAATTGAAAAGGGCGTGGGGCACGTACACGCAGCCTTCAACGATGTGCGCCCAGAAGGAATCAGCGAGGGAATGGCATTGTTCAATGAAGAAATGCTTCGTAGGGCTAGGACGCGTGAACATACTCGAGAATTATGGGGGATTGGCCAACCTTTTGGTATCGAATCACGGCCTGCAGTTGAAACGAAATCTCCGAAAGGGTTCTCGGAAGGATTCAAGTTTGGAACCGAAAAAGAAATGTGGACCGATTCGACATTGACGCTTGCTATTGCAGAATCGATTGTAGCAAGTCTCCAAGAGTTGGGGGAAATGACCATTCATTGCTCTCCTAAAGGTGGTGAGCGAGGCGGGGGTTGGCTTCGATACCACTTACACCATTCAACGCCTGATGAGGCATTGGTCTTCAGCACCTCGTTGGAAGAAGTGTTAGGCCCGTTGACAAATCCTCGATATCTCATCAGCCGTTCATCCCAGTTTATGCAAGATACTTGGCTATCAAGTCTTATGCCCGAAGTGGTGGCAAAGTATCTTCGAAAGGAAATAAGTACCATTCAGATGTATCACGCAGTACCTTCTATTCTGGCTTCAACTCGTGAACGAGCAGATGTATTCCAGAAGTATTGGAATCTCCATGTTAGTCCAAGTGTACTTACATATGCACGCAGTAACGATGGGAAGAGTTTGTTGCAAGGTATCCGGCAGGGTGGTTTAGCACCTAAGCTAGGCTTGCATCAAAAAGAAGTCTATATTTGAGTGTTCATGCACAGTTTGCACACTGGAATGTGGCACCCCTGTGTTCGTCACAGAATCGCTTTCTACAGTCAAAGCATCTGAAATCAAACGATGTAACGGAGCGGGAGCACCCACTGTGGCCACATTTTTCTTGAACACCACTGGTTGCTGATAGCGTTGATTCGGCAGTCTTCCAAAAGTTTTTCTTTGGAGTCTCTAAAACACTTGATGAAACGTTTGCTTGGCGGGATATACCTTCCAGTCCAAGCGTTTTGATCACAAATCGATTTTCAAAGAACTTGTTTGCCATCGCTGGCGTCATTATTCCTGCAGTCAAAACCTTGTTTCGAACTTCTCCTGCGGGAACATTTTGAAGTCCAAACCGTTGGATAAGTGAATCGTAGTTGTGTTCATCTCTACGCAATCTACGTCTTTGCACTTGAGGACCGGGGTTCGGGTGAGTATTTGTTCCAGCCATGTATGCGTTGTGTTCCACCTTCTTGACCCAAGAAACTTCTCCACTCGAGGAGTTGAGTAGGTTGTTTTCCCGGCGTATCGTGAAATGATTTGGCCCTTCCATGGTGATTCCACCGGCTTCGCGGTCTGCGAGACAGAGATCTTTCGCTTCTTGGAAGGTGCTGAAAATTCGGTTACCATGTCGAGTATGTCCCGAGAGGAATTTACCTTGGTGAGGGCCTGAGAAATTCGGATCGGAAATACCAAGAACTCCTGCATGCTTTGAGTTCTGTTCATTTCTTCCACTGAGGCCGCCGGTCTGTCCAATGCCAGATGAGTGGCCAGCTGCACTTCGACCACTTAATCCGCCGGTTTGGATAGCCGCAGAGGTTTTACCGAGAGTGAACGTCATGATGAGTCCTCCAGTGGCAAGTAAGCCAAACAGAACTGCACAGCAAGCGTAAAGTCCTGCTTCATCCGTATTCAAAGCAGAGAATGAATATTCTTCTGGAGAATCCGCATAGAAGTAAACGCTGATTTTGTCCCCTACGGGATAGAATTGTTCAATCGCTTCGACACAAGAGTTACTGCTTTCCATTGTTGCAAAAGTTTCAGCAGTATAGACTTGAGGGGGATTACCTGCACTGTACCCTATCACAAGATCCGCTCGACAGATATAGTATCCGTTCAGAGATTCAGAATAACTCGATTCTTCTAAAATTGTTCCTTCTGTTTCGACGGACACACGATCATTCACTTGACTTATGGATACCGCAAAGGCACCGGAAAAAAGTGTTCCAATAATGAAAATGATGATGCCGATTTTGTTCATAGGCTCACCGTAGGTTTGACCGCTGGCGCGGTTTCCAAGCGCCAACGGTCGATTGTGTCATACGCACGAGTGCAGCCGTCATTGCCGAAGCTCCGGTGGAAACAATTGTATGTCGTCAAGGCATCATATAATCATTTCAGGCCCTTTGAGCAATTCTGATGGATGGCTCGTCCTTTCCAGCAAGTTCCGCCTCATCGCTTTGGAAGGATAGCCCCATGCGTCTGCTTAATTCCAAATGAGAACGTGACCAAGGCCATACACATGCATCGTTCAGTACTTTTCCAAGAACATTAATTGGCATGAGCTCCTTCTCCCAATCGTGTTCATCTGAGAGTTTTCCAGTAATTCGAACCCAAGAGTGTTGTCTTTCTTTCAATTCGCGATGGAGTGTAGTCAACTTTAATTTACGAGTAATTTTGATGAGTTGTTCTCTTGGAATTGCACGTGGGACCAGCATCAAGGTTTGTTCTCCATCGGTCCAGAAGGCGGTTGCTCCAAACTTGAAATCCTCAATGTACGCCAACGCTTGAGAGACGGCCTGTTGTGGCACCCCCCATGAATGCGGCAACCATGCAATAAGGGCAGAGCGGTTTTTGGTTCCAGCCACATGCGTGCTGACTTCAATACTGAAGGTATTCGCTTGAACGTTCACCGGCTCAACGTTGACTTTGGACTTTGAACGGTTGATTTTGGTTTTGCTTGGCTTCCGAGGAATCATGATGGCGTTTTCATGGCGGTCAAGTAGTTTGTACCATTTCTTGAACGGTTTGAGGAGTGTTTCCACTTCGACAACGCTGCACTTCCATCCAGTTTTGCCGTGAACGGTGCCTGGAAGTCGGATGATTCGCCTTGTATCTGCGGTAATTTTGGTGTCAACTGGATGTCCTGCTGAAGTGACAAGGTCAAGTAATTTTTTTCGCTCTGTACGAACTTTTTGCTCTCTTTCTTTCGGGTCCGGGATTTGGAATTTCTCACGCTGTAGGTCTTCATAGAACAGATGAAACCCCTTGCTACCTGAGAAGGAGATATGCATGAATGCATATTCATCTTTGTCCTTCATCCACTCATAGAGTTTGACAGCTGATTGTCGAGCCAGTTCCATGTTGGTAATGCAAAATGGTGGTACATCAATGTCGAACACCACAAGATGATCTAACAGGATTGGATAGGTTGCTTCTTCATCGCGTAGCCTTGGCAAGTCGATTGGGTTGAGCCATGATGCTGTTGAGACGTAGACATCGGTTGGCGTAGAGTTTCTGAAAGCCTTCAACAAAGTTGGGCCATTACGAACCCTCCGATGTGAAGATTGCCATCGGTTTTCGAGGCATCTCCAGCGGTATTGATGCTGTGTGGGCTTTTTCATCCATGACAAATCGATTTCGAAACCCTGAGCATAAAACCCCTGCAGTACGCTTGGGTCGAACTCAGGCTTCTCGGCCATGATATTGAGTATCGATTTCGGTTAATGGGTTCATCGCAAGCCAGCTGCTTTGAGTGATTCCAGCAAGACTTGGCCGAGTTCAGATGGGTCCATTGCACAGGCAATACCTGCGGCTCTAAACGCCTCGAACTTCTCTTCTGCAGTTCCTTTTCCGCCGGAGATAATCGCTCCTGCATGTCCCATTCGCTTACCAGGTGGTGCAGTCGCACCAGCAACGAATCCAACGATTGGTTTGCTTACATTCTCAGCAGCCCAAGCAGCCGCTTCTTGCTCAGCATTACCGCCAATCTCTCCAATCATGATGATTGCTTCAGTTTGCGGGTCTGTTTCAAATGCTGCAAGGCAATCGATGAATCCAGTACCGTTCACAGGGTCTCCACCAATTCCGATGCAAGTGGATTGACCCTCGTTAATGCTCATCGTTTGGGCCACTGCTTCGTACGTCAAGGTTCCGGATTTACTGACAATTCCAATACGGCCTTTGGCGTGAATATGTCCAGGCATGATTCCGATTTTTGCGCCGCCGTTATCACCGGGGGTGATAATTCCAGGGCAGTTTGGACCAATGAGACGAACCCCAGGGCGGTTTTCGACGTAAGCCACAGCCTTCACCATGTCAAGGGTAGGGATACCTTCTGTGATGCATACGATGACTCCTTCACCTTTGAGGTAATCAAATGCGTCTGCAGCCTCCATTATTGCTTCAGCAGCAAAAGGAGGAGGGACATAAATGACGGTAGCGTCAGCGTCGGTTGCTTTGATGGCATCAGTCATGCTGTGCCATACTGGAAATGATTTCCCTTGAAGTTCGACGGTTTGACCGCCTTTACCAGGTGTGCATCCGCCAACGATGTTGGTGCCGTATTCGACCATTTTGTCTGCATGGAACATGCCTTGCTTTCCAGTAATTCCTTGCACCAATACTTTCGCATCTTCTTCAATCCAAATAGACATTATTCATCGCCTCCAATAAGTGCTACAATTTTTTGCGCACCTTCTGCTAAATCATCAGCAGGGTGAATATTGAGGGTCGAAGCAGCAAGGATTTTCTTTCCTTCATCGACATTGGTACCTGCCAGTCGGACGACGAGCGGTACGTCAAGAGACAGTGCTTCTGTTGCGGCAATAACGCCTCGTGCAATGATGTCGCAACGCATGATTCCACCAAAAATATTCACGAGAATTCCCTTGACATTGGGATCTTCGAGAATAATCGAGAACGCCGTTTGGACTTGCTCTTCGTTTGCTCCGCCGCCGACGTCGAGGAAGTTTGCAGGCTCTCCACCGTAGAGTTTGATGACGTCCATGGTCGCCATTGCGAGTCCAGCTCCGTTCACCAAGCAACCAATGTTTCCGTCAAGTTTGACGTAAGAAAGTCCGGTTTCTTTTGCTCGGATTTCCACATCTTCTTCTTCGGAGAGATCTCGAAGGTCGTCCCATTTCTTGTGGCGGAACTCTGCATTTTCATCGAATGAGATTTTCGAATCAAGGGCAACAATTTCATCTGCCCCAGTTCGTACCAGTGGGTTGATTTCCACCATTGCACAATCTTCTCGCACAAACATGGTGTACATGTTTGACAACATCTTGCCGAAGGATTTCAGCGCCGCTCCAGAGAGGCCAAGGGACATTCCAAGGTCTCTCTTTTGGAAACCGAGAAGGCCAGCATTCGGGTCAACAACGACTTTATGGATGAGTTCAGGCGTATTGTGAGCGACATCTTCGATGTCCATTCCACCTTCGGTTGATGCCATGATGAGTACGGATTTGTTGTCTCTGTCGACCAAAAGGGCGAGGTAATATTCGTGAGCAATATCGCATCCAGCCTCGATGTAAAGGTTACTGACCAACTTTCCTTCGTCTCCAGTTTGAATGGTCACCAATATATTGCCAAGGATGTTGGTTGCGTAGGATTCGACCTCATCTCTTGAGAAAGCGATTTTCACACCGCCCTCCATCACCTGTTCACGGGTTTCAGGATGGTACAGTGTACCTTTGCCTCGTCCACCAGCATGGATTTGTGACTTGACGGCAACGACTTTGCTACCGAGCGAATCATAAGCGCTTAGCGCCTGTTCGACGGTCGTGCAGTGGACTCCTTCAAGTACGGCGACGTTGTTTTCTCGCAGTAGGTTTTTCCCTTGATATTCGTGGATGTTCATGGTGCTCTCCAATCCATCCAAAGTAAGGCCGTCTTTGAATACTTTGATGCGACCTTCGGGTCAATTTCCCGAACCCAACATGTTGATGTGCAGTATTGAGATGTATTGATAGGTAATCGGTAGAAGGCCCATCTATGCAAGTGGTGGTGTTAGCCGGTGGAGTTGGCTCACGGCTTCGGCCTTGGACCAATTCTGTCCCAAAACCCTTGCTTCCGATGTTAGACCTTTCACTGCTGGAACGGGTTGTTGAAGGTGTTCCCAACGCCATGATTGACGAAGTGGTTGTTGCAGGCGGGTACAAAGTGGATATGATTCAAGAATACTTTGCGAATGCTGATGTTGATTTTGATGTTCGAATCGTTCCCGAGGACAAACCTCTCGGAACGGGTGGTGCTCTTGGGAATTGTCGTGATGTTGTCAGCGGTACTTTTGCTTGTTTCAATGGCGATATTGTCTCGTCTCTTCAGGTAGAGCCTCTGCTTGATTTACATCGAAAAAACGGAGGCATCGGGACACTTGCTTTGTGGGAAGTCGAGGACCCTACACGGTTTGGAATCGTTGGTCTTGACGACGATTCACGTATAACTCAATTCAAGGAGAAACCAACTCCAGAGGAAGTCTTCTCAAACCTCATCAATGCAGGTTCTTACATTCTGGAAGATGACATTTTCGATTTCATGCCCGAAGGAAAGCATTCTATAGAAAGAGACGTTTTCCCCAAACTTGCATCACAAGGAGCATTGAACGGTCAGCAATTTGAAGGATATTTCATCGATGCAGGCACTCCAAGTGCTTGGTCGGATGCCGTCAACCGTTGCATCAAGGAAGGTCGCTTTCGACGCGGCCTCATCCATGGAAATTCGTGGTACGGTTCAGTGGAGGCAGCACCTTCCGAGCACGTATCCGGCTCAATGATTGATTCCGATGTTGCCGTTTCCAACAGCACAATCAGCCGTTCAACGCTTTTGTCAGGGACAAATGTTGGTCCAAATTCTGTTGTCGAATCATGTATGATTGGCCGTGATGTCCATATTGGCTCGAACGTTCAACTTCTCAACATGGTCATTGACCACGGCAGCGTGATTCCCGACGGAACCTCAATGTCGGACGGGCAGTGGCCAAGAACGGACTGATTCAGTTTGGTTTCATAGAAGGGCTCAAATGCGCTTTGATTCTCCCAAAGACATGAACAAACCATTGATTGTTGTGAACTTCAAAACCTACGCATCTGCAAGTGGCCAGACGGCCGAAGACTTGGCGATGGCTATGGAAGCGCATTGCAACGGTCCTGCTCGAATGGTTGCTGTGGTTTCAGCATTTGACCTTGAAGCAGTTCGGAGAGTCGCTCCTTCACTGGAAGTTTGGACCCAGCATCTCGACCCAGTCGGTCAAGGTGGATTTACCGGATGGCTTGAACCGCAGACTGCCCTTCATCGCGGTGCGCATGGGACCATCATTAATCACGCTGAACATAAAGTATCGATGGAGCATGTCGCATCTTTGAAACAACAACTGCCATCTGATTTCCCTATGTGCGGTTGCGCTGCTGATGTAGATGAAGCCAAAAGTCTTGCAGAAATTGGCCCGACGTTCATTGCAGTGGAACCTCCAGAACTGATCGGAGGCGATATCTCAGTCACCACTGCTGACCCAGCTATTGTCAGCGATACTGTTGCCGTTGTCCAGGCAGTCAACTCCAATGTTCGTGTTCTATGTGGGGCCGGCGTTAAGAACGGCGCTGATGTGGCCAAAGCAGTAGAATTAGGTGCTGAAGGTGTTCTTCTGGCAAGCGGAGTCACTAAAGCAAGCGATGTCAAAGCAGTGCTTGCGGACTTAGTTGCGAGTCTTGAGTGAGTTTGCAGACAACTCTAATACGGCCTGCTCTTTCTTTGCCAGTTCGAGGTTTTCTCCTCCTGGGCAGAATTTTCGATAGAAACACGATGAGCACGTTCGTTTGTTTTTAGCAAGCGGTAGGAGCGCCAGATTTCGCCTTCCATATCGAGCCATTTCCTGCATAGCCTTCATGTCGTGTTCCAATAATTGATGCGATTGCTGAATAGATTGTGAAGTTGGCTGGAAGGTTTCACAATGCCAAAAGCCTTGCCTCCATCCTACAGTATGCAACCTATACGATTCACCGGGTGCGCTGAAACCATCCGAGTTGAGGGCCCAAAAAACCATCGCGTTTGCTTCCGATTCATCATGCGCTTTCACAGGCGCTTTCTGCATATCAAACCGAATCAAGTGCCAACGGTTCTGTATTCGAATCGCTAAATCTGGAGTGACGTACAGTTGACGAGTGCCGTACTGTGTTGGTTCAGTTCGATCTAAAACATACCACTGTGCGTGCCTTCTTTTCTGAAGTTGCTGTAGAATTCTGGTCCTCCACAGCAATAAAAACCTGTTTTGGGCAAACTTGAGCAGTGCATTTTGGGTCTGTTCCGATACGTGATGTACCGACCCATCCAAATGACTTTGAAGAGACGATTTTAACTGGACTTCAACAAGTAAAGACGACCATTCTTTACCCTCTTTGAGGTCATCGAGTCGATCGAGAAGCGTTTCTTTCATCGCTCTTAGCATCAAATCCCAAGGACGTTGAAACGATGGTGCCCTTGACCGGGATGAATTCGTTTTGTATCCGTATCGCAGATACCAGGCTCTTGGACATTTGAAGAACAAGTTTTTTCGCGTTCTGCTCCATTCTATTTTTGGCTCCATGCCATGAACATCATGCTCAATGCTTGTCAAAGATTCGGTCGTCAAATCACGCCGATGTTCATCATTGATAGGACTGCATTAGCGGTAGCCCAAAGAGCAACTGGTAGTATGCACCATCCGGCAAATCTGGTGTAGTCATCGGTTCCGATTTCACCAAACATGAGCGTAATCCAGCCTCCGAATGTTCCAACAGTACGCAGGAGAAGAACGACTGCACCGCCCAGTGCAATTATGCATATCAATCCGAAAATCCCAAAGAAAACGCCAGAGATTCCGCTTAACAACGCTGCAGAGACGCCCTGGGGGAAAAGCGATGGGAAGGCGAACCAGCCAAACCATCCGAGCCATATTCCTACCATGACATCGCGTTGCATTTCATCCGAACCTCTCCAATTACGGAACATTTCGGGGTAGAATTTATGCATCACTTTACCAACAAATTCGGCTTCGTAGGGGGTGCCTCTACGGGCGGTAACGATGCATATCTCAACAAGCCATGCATACATGGCTATATCGACCCAATACAAGGCATTGGAAGGTACAGGTGCTAAGGTTGCCATCAACAGGGGGAGGTTAACCAGTACGATTCCAGCACCGCCTGCACCAATGATGGCTCCCATGTGAAGTCCAAGGGGCAGTGGTTCTTCCAACGGCTCATATTCGGCACGAGGCAGTGTGAGGAAGAAAAGGAACAATCCCGGTCCAAACACCAATGAGAAATAAGACCAAGCGCTTGTGCTACCGCCGTTGTTGATGCTTTCCACTGCATCGATGATTTCCTCAGAGGGAGCCGAAGGAGCGTTGGAGTAAACAACTCGCATCGTCTTATCGAGGACAATAATGGAATCGGATGTTCCATTTGGTGTGCTGCCTGTGAACGATTCATCCAAGTCAACGAAACTTGGCCACGTCATGTTGTAACTGTTTTTCAGTGCAGAAACATCCGCAGTTGTCGCATCCATGCCAGCAAGAATGTGCGCTACAGCGATATCATTGCCGATTAAGTCAACCGTTTTGTTTAATTCTACAGATTGTTCAGCAATGTTTTGGGTTCCGGGTAGGGCCACGGCGAGTACGAGTGCATCTTTACCGTCAAACAACTCGGAAATCATGACGGGTTGCATATTTTCGTCGTACAGTTCTGTATCGTACACAAGCGCATGGTCGTCAATTAAATCGTTCGAACCAAGGTTGGGTTGATCCATTGCAGTTGGGATGAACGCAATGGTCATCAGCAACAGAGCTAGCAAAACCGGTGGAGGTGGTAAATCGTCTTTGCGAATGCAAAAATAAAGGAAACCAATGAAGGAGGAAACAGTGGTCAGCGACAAAATGAACGAGGAACTGAGAATCCCTTCATCTGCTCTTTCGACTTCAAACCGAATAATTCCGAAAGCATGGCAATCGCTGTTGAGGTCGCCTGAAACAGTTTGTACGCAAAATTCGAGATTGGCATCTCCAGGCTTCATTGAAGCAACGCCAGACCATGCCCACACCGTTTGATTCCCTTCAATCGGACGGTCAATACGAATCCTACCGGTTGATGTTTCTATGATGAGGTCTTCATCTTTGACGAATTTTTCGTCGGATGCAAGAGGGCCCCAAAGTTCCCATTTTGCCGACTTGACATCATCGATGCCCCAGGGGAAAAGAGGTTCAAACTCAATGTGTGCTCTGCGTTCAGCATCGACCACGACACGAGCCTTTGGCTCGTACAACTGACCTTCCATCACAATGCCGCCGCTGTTTTGTTCAAATGCGCCCCATTGGACTTGAATGGTGCTTCCTTCACAATTATTTTGTGCTGAAACGGTAAGCGTGAACACATCTCCAGCCTTCATCGAAAGGAAGACTTCTATACGTTCTCCCGAGAAATTCATCGCAGAGTTCGAGGTATCTGTATTTACAACTTGGTTGACTGTGGAGTCATAGACAGGCACACCTCCAGCATCGACCGAATACACCATTGTGAAACTGTTATCTGTGCCAAAGGCCGTTCTTTCACAATATTGTGGTCCACCAACTCCGTCGATGTAGGCCGACATGAACACCGTCATGTTGACTGTAGCATTGACTGGGTTTTGGAGCGGAGGGCTGCTCACTGAGAATATTTGGTTCATGCCACCGAACGAATTGACCGGTTGGCTTCCAACAGCATTGTCTGTCCGCTGGCGTTGCAGAACGGCTTCCTCAGCATCCAACCCTTCGACAAAGAGTCGTTCCACTGGCGCAATGTCCCATTCCACAAAACCAGGCTTGTAAACAGGGTCATTGGCCGCTTTAACTGCCCCTGATGCCATCACTCCAAGCAGGAGTGCTAACATGACCAGTACGAGTTTCCGCTGTCGCATTAACATCACCACATGGTTTTGGTTCATGAAGGCAATGGCGACATGCGAACGGACGGATATTCGTTAAAGAAGTACTTCAAAGGTAAGGATTGCCCACATAGCGAGCATTCCAAAAGTGATTGAGATACCGTTTACTCCACCCTTGGTGAGGTATCCTCGGTTTTCGAAGACCGCACCTAATACACTGTCCATTTGACATCCGAGCCATCCGATCACGGCAACGAAGACTGTTTTGGTGAATCCGATTTGGATGCTGTCACCACCGTTGTTGGCTACCATCCATGCTGCAAAGGTCAGAACAGCAATCATACTGGAACCCACAAAGGCTGCTTTTTGACCTGATGGGGAGAAACCTCCGTTGAGTCCCGCTTCACACGGCTTTAGTGTCGTAATCATTCTAACATTGTCATCGAGGCATCCGATTTCACTTGCGAACGTGTCTGAGGCTGCGACCGCCACAGCCGCACCAAACATCCACATTCCATGGTACCAGTCCTCAGTTATGAATGCGAATATAGCGACGAGGCCAGGCAAACCCCCGTTGGCGATGACGTTTCCATAGCTGCGATGACCGTCTTCAGATTCCGACATGCCTCGTTGCATTTTTTCCTCAAAACGCCATTTTGTTGCTTTATGCGAAGCCAGCAGGAATCCAAGCAACACAAGGAGCCAAGTCCAGTGCCCCAAGCCGCCAACGACGAATCCCAGAGCAGCCGCAGCAATGATTCCGGGCTTGTCGAGCATTTTCGCTTTGCCTGAGACCAGAACAAGGCCAATGAGAAGGACCGATGTCACAACCAAGTTGCCTTGATTGAGACCTCCAGTGAGCACATCCATCGATATCCCTCATCCGCTCGGGTTATCTTCTCCTTGAAAGGTGCTTTCCTTTCGACGTCCGCTAAAAACCGATTCAAACGGGTTCTCACGAGAGCACAGTTGGAAAGATGTGCCGAGTAAATTGCCACAGTGCCAAAATAAGCACCGAAAACCAAACGATGGAAACAAAAAGGCCGAGAAGAATGTGAGCATCGGCGAGAAGAAGCGATAACACCCACATCGAACCGTTCCAAAAGGAATGTAAAACCATGGCTAACCCTAATGCTTGCCATGGTTTCTTAGAGAGGGGTATTGCTTTTTCAGGGGACGCAGAGAGCCAACTCGGCGGCTGAAGCGGTTGATTTTGGTCATGATTCGAGTGTTTCATCACATGTCCGGCTGAATCAATAAGCACCCAGTTCTCATCAGATTTGACTGGTTCTGGTTGGATTTGTTGATATCCAGGTACGACAAGTCGTGCTTTCTTTTGGGAAAGGTAGGACCCAATGGCGTACCCTGATATGCCGGTCCAAACTCCGTGTCCGGGAATTGAACTTATTGCTCGTAAGACGCTTGTAAAGGCGAAGCTAATCGCCGTATCTTCTCCAGACATGAACGCTCCGAGTATGTACATGGAGTTTTCAAGAAGAGCGAATCCAAGTCCAACCGTAAATCCAACCTGGAAACCACGTCGAGGTCCATCAATGAAACGGGCCAATGCGAGGACAGCAGCTGCTTTGCAAAGTTCTTCACCGATTGGTGCTGACAGCATCAGTATGAGGCCAAAACCGAGGTTTGTAACATCGGATGTTTCAAGTCCAACACCGTTGAGAAGAACTGGTGAAAGAAAGGAGTTGATCGCAATCGCCGGAAGCGTGGAAATCATTCCAGCAATCAACATCCATTCCGCAAGTCGCCGAGTTGTGGGGAGTCCAAAGTACGAATTCGAAGTGGACCACCATGCAAAGACTGGAGTCGAAAAGCCAACTATGAATGCTGGAATGGCAACAAGAGCAAACAGAACTCCTGTGAAGATGTTCAGCCCCATCACCAGCAACGGTAACATGCAAACGGTGCTGAAGAAAACGCCTGCGAAGAACAGCCACCACAATTGCTTACCGTCTGGCATTTCAAGTGGAGTCGTATCTCGAATCAAATGATGTTCAACCGTCACTCGTTCAAACGTCTGAACGGCAGTTCGCGGAGCAATCATGTTGAATGTGTTACCAAAAACAGAATTTTGCGCCCGAATGATGTGTGTAAGACGTGGTCTTCTGAAGAAGGCGAATCCAGCTACGCATGGAATCAAGCACAACGAGCCAAACAGCGTATACCACGGTTCCGACGGCCCAAGGTCTCCATCAAAGTCACCGTCGAGTAAGCCTCCAAAAATGAGAGTTGTTGAGACATTAGCAACGATAAAAAGCAGTGTGACGAAGCCGAGCATCGAGCGAATTGTTTTCCATTTGGAGGATGGATAGGCTAAGATTAACCCTGCAGGGGGCGGGCTCAACGGAGTGATGGGCAAACCCTGCATGAAATGAACAGCATGGCTGACACCTATCACACTTACGAAGAGGTCCCGCTCAGTTCGCCCATCACTCGTCACTGAAAAAACAGCAGTCGGCTCAAGCACTCATCATTGCGGGGTGGACGCTCTCAACTCTTACACATCAAACCACCGGATTGTGATGGATAAAACACGCTTTGATAATCTCGACCCCGAATTTAGGCCTATGAGCCTGTTGGGATTCTTGTTTGCTCCACGTAGAGATCACAAGGGTTGGTCGACTCCAAGTGAGGCCGCTCGTCTGTATTTTTTGTTGGTACTTTTGGGAAGTGCAGTTTGGGCTTGGCCCCTCACGCAAGGTAAGGTCCTGCTCTGGCTTGGCTTGGTCGTTTTCGTAGCAACTCCTCTTCTCACCGTAGGGTGGTGGCTCATCTCGTTGGTTAGCCAACGGTTTGAATCGAGGGTGCTGGTGGATTCACTCAACCGAATTGATCGCAGTAAGAAGGAGTCCATTCATTCCTTTAGAAAGCCGTAA